>Ga0272448_1002146_pt1 | contig 25295 bp, 24 predicted proteins | sample YNPCB0191_FD_202220 | JGI IMG/M metagenome (GOLD analysis project Ga0272448, IMG submission 202220) | Hot spring sediment microbial communities from Yellowstone National Park, WY, United States - YNP-CB-019-1 | ecosystem: Environmental > Aquatic > Thermal springs > Hot (42-90C) > Sediment... | reverse complement strand
AATCGGTTTTGTTGTGTCCAGCAGATTCGCGCGGACGAGCGGCAGGAGTGCGAGGATCGACGCGGTCGCGTTGCAGCCAACGCCACTAATATACTTTGCGTCGCGCATCTCGTCGCGGTGAAGTTCGGGCAAACCGTAGACGAACTTGCTCACCCACTGCGGCGCGCGATGCTCTTCGCCGTACCAGCGCGCGTACGCCGCGAGGTCGTGCAAGCGAAAATCCGCCGACAGATCGACGATGCGCGGCGCGAGCGCGGCGAACGCATCGATCTTTTTCTGCGCTTCGCCGTGCGGCAGCGCGAGGAACAGCACATCGCACGGCGCGACTTGATCGGGCGTCGTAAACTGAATCTTGGTCCGCCCGCGCAAATTGGGGTGCACGTTGTAAAGGTACTCGCCGACGTGTGACTCGGACGTGACCTGTGCGAGTTCGACCTGCGGATGCGAAAGCAGAATGCGCGCCAGTTCACCGCCCGCGTAGCCGGAACCGCCGATGATGGATGCACGTAACATAGTGCGCGGTAGATCAGTAGAAACGTAAACAAGTAGACCGGTCGCCTTGTTTACTTGTCTCCCTGTTTACCTATTTTACTCCTTCACAGAATTCACTCACCACTTCGTACAGCACGCGCGTCCCAAACGCGAGATTGTCGATGGCGATGCGCTCGTCATGTCCATGCACGCGGTCGAGCTCGCTCGTCGGCGCCAGCATGGGGCTGAAACCGTACACTTTCGTGCCGAGCTTCCGCACATGCCGCGCGTCCGTTGCGCCAACGACGAGGTACGGCAGCACCGGCGCGTGCGGCGCGTGCCGCGCCATCACGTTCGATATTTCATCGAACAGCGGCGTCTTATAGTCCGTTTCGAACGCTGGTGTATCGTCCAGAAATTCGATCTCGACGTCCGGTCCGATGACCGGGCGCAATTCGCGCAGCAGATCGTGCGCTCTCTGGCCGGGCAGCAGACGCGCGTCGCATTTGGCTTCGGCAACCGAAGGAATGACGTTGACCTTTGTGCCAGCATTCAGGATCGTCGGCGTGACCGTGTTGTGCAGCATCGCGTAAAACATCGAGCGCAACCCTTCGTCGAGCGGCAAGCGTTCCACCGCCGTGCGATATGTGGGCGCGTCGAGCAACGCCAGCACATCCGCTTCGTGGTGTTTGCCCAGCTTCGCGGCTGCTCCCTCGATGAACAGCCGTACGATCGTGGTCACGTGGTGCGGAAACTCTGCGGCGCCAATTTTCTGGATCGCTGCCGCGAGTTTGAGCACCGCGTTGTCGCGATGCGGCTGTGAACCGTGTCCGGGTCTGCCGCGCGTCCGCATCACGAAACGCGCCGTGCCTTTTTCGGCGACCTGGCACGTAAAGAAACGCTGCCCCAGAATATCGAGACCGAACCCGCCGCCTTCGTTGATGGCGTACTCGGCGCGGATGAGATCGGGATGCTCTTGCACCATCCAGCCTGCGCCCAGCCGTCCGCCGGCTTCCTCGTCCGCGTTGGCCATGAAGATGAGGTCGCGCGCGAGCGGCTTGCCTTCGCGCCGGAGGAGCAGCAGCACCATCAGTTCCATCGCGGCGAGCTCTTTGGTATCGAGCGTGCCGCGACCGTACAGGAAACCATTGGCGATCTCGCCGCCGAACGGTGGGTGCGTCCACGCGTCCGCCTCCGCCGGCACGACATCGATATGCACCATCAACAGCAGCGGCGCGGCGCGTCCATCGCCCTTCAATCGCGCAACGAGGTTGCCGCGTCCCGGCGCGGATTCCAAAATCGTCGGTTCGATTCCTTCGCGTTTGAGAACCGCGGCGAGGTACTCGGCGGCTCGGGTCTCATTGCCGGGTGGATTCGTCGTATCGATTCGGATCAGGTCTTGCAGATAACGCGTCGTCTCGTCACGAATAGCGTCCCAATGCCGTTCCATGCTATCGACCGCGCTTCGCTGCTGCCACCGCTTTCTGCGCCCCCTCTTCGAGCGTCTCCGCGGTGATCATGTTGGCATTTGCCAGAATCCGGCGACCCTCTTCCGCGTTCGTCCCGACGATGCGGACCACCATCGGCACATTCGTCTTGATCTCCTTCAAGCCATCGACGATGCCGCGCGCGACCTCGTCGCCGCGCGTGATGCCGCCGAAAATATTGAACAGCACCGCCTTGACGTTGGGGTCGGAGAGGATGATTTCAAGCGCGGCTTTGACCTTGTCCGCCTTCGCGCCGCCGCCGATGTCGAGAAAATTCGCCGGCTCGCCGCCGTAGAATTTGATGACATCCATCGTCGCCATCGCCAATCCCGCGCCGTTGACCATACAGCCGATGTCGCCGTCCAGTTTGACGTACGACAACCCGGCTTTGCGCGCCTGTTTTTCGGACAGGGTCTCTTCGTCGATGTCGCGCAACTGCTCCAAATCGGGATGCCGGTACAGCGCGTTATCGTCCAGGACGATTTTGCCGTCCGCGGCGATCAATTTGTTTTCCGCCGTGACGACGAGGGGATTGATCTCTGCCAGCGACGCGTCCGTATCGATGAACGCGCGATACAAGCCGGTTGCAATCGCCGTAAAATCGCGCACCAGGGATTTGTCCATTCCGATCGCGAACGCAATCTCGCGCGCCTGATAGTCCAGCAAGCCAAATGCCGGATCGACGCTCACGCGTACGATTTTCTCCGGCGTCGTTCGCGCCACCTCTTCAATTTCGACGCCGCCGGCGCTGGACGCCATCATCGTCGCGCGGCGCGCCGCGCGATCGACCACGACGCCGAGATAGATTTCGCGCGCGATGTTGATCGCTTCATCGACCAGGACTTTGCGGACCGGCAGGTCTTTGATGTGCATCGCCAAGATGCTGTCCGCCACGTGTTCCGCCTCATCCGGCGTCGCCGCGAGTTTGACGCCGCCGGCTTTGCCGCGCCCGCCCACCAGCACCTGCGCTTTGATGACCACTTTCTTGCCGATGCCCGCCGCCGCCTGGCGCGCCTGCTCTGCGTTCTCGACCACGGTCCCGTTCGGAATCGGAATTCCATACCTGGCGAAGATGGCTTTGGATTGGTACTCGTGCAGCTTCACGTCTGCCCCCTCAACAGTTTGCACTCTGAAATTTGAAATCCGCGTCGGTATTATAACCGCGTTCCCAAAAAAAACAAGGGTACATCTGACCCATCGGGATCGTGGGCGCGTTCATTCCTCGCGCGCCAACGCCTGTCCGCATTCCGCGCGATAGCCACACGCGCGGCAGCGACGCGGGTCGGTATGGCTGCGCGCCACATCGTCCTCCGCCGCATCGCGCCGCATCGATTCCAGCAGGTCGATCAACTCGGCGCGCAGTTCGTCGGTGAAATCGATCTGGAACACCGCGTCGCGGTACTTGAGCAAACCGAACGGCGCGGCGCGTCCGCGCGCCATCGTCTCTTCGACCAAGAGACCGTACGCCGCGAGCTGCATCGCGTCCGAGGCGCGCGGCGCGGGCGCGGTCCGGTTCGGCTTGACCTCGACCGGCACAATCGAACCATTCTGCTCGACGACATAGTCCGGCTTGCCCGTCAGCGCGTAGCGTCGCGAGAACAGCGGCTGCTCGGTGCGGCGCCACGCGCCGGTGTCGGCATACACCACTCGCGCGCGGACCGGCAAGCCGGTCGCCGCGCGCTGCGCGCGGGCTGAGCGGAACAGAAGAATGGCAGCCAGTAGAGAGAGGAGAAAAACGGCAGCGAGGAATGGGAGCATCGCACCTCAATGCGTGGCGGCGAAAAGAAACAATGCCGCGAAGAGGAACGCCAGCGCGAGGAGGACCCATGCCGCGCGGCGCAGTGCTTCCGCGCGCTGCACCGCGCGCCCGTGCGCGGCGTGGCGCGCGGTGCCGTCTTGCATCGGTCCGATATTCGCCGGTGCGATGCCCTGGATGCGGTGGAGCCACCACGCGCGATGACAGAAAACATATTCGCCGATTTCGCTCGCGCGGAGAACGCGGGGTGGGTCAGTCAAGCTTGCCTCTTGAACCGCTCTTCGAATTCGTGCAGCGTCTTCTCCAGCATTTCCTGCCGCGCCGCAATCGTCAGATCGCCGCGGGTGCGCTCCAGGACACCGCGCACCATATCGGTCGTACGCCGCAAGCCGCCGGTCAGTGCGTCCGGAAAATCCATCGTGACGAGAAGCGAATAAATATCCTCCATCGCGGCGAGCACCGTTTCGCAGCGCTCGCTGTTTCCGTGCCGCACAATGTCCAGCGCATAGCGTCTCAGCTCGCCCGCGGCTTCGCCGAGTCCGTTGAGGTACGCCGCGTAATCCACGCCCAGCGCGTCCGGGTCAGGAATCTTTTCGCCGGTGATCAACGCGTGGACGATGTGCGCTTCCGCCATTTCTTTCAGCGCGTCCTGGACATAGCCGGTAAAGTAGAGATCGGGGTACGCCGCGACGCCGGCTTTCATCTGCGCGGCGATTTCGCGCGCGCGGGCGAGCAGCCGCGCGGCTTCGGCGTACTCGGCGCGATGCGTCGCGCGGATCGACAGCGCACAGTGGCGGATGAGCTCGCGCGATGCGGCGAGCGCGGCATCGCGCGCGGCGTTCTTCGTTTCAAAATCTTTGCGTACCTTGTCCGCGATGAGATCGAGTTCCTGCATGGGTTCCTCCCGTCGTCCGCCATACTACTGTACTTCCCCGCGCGTGTCAAAGGCGCAAACGATTTTGACTCTGCGCCGCACTGTGCTATACTCGCCGAGCAATCAATTCCAGTCAAGTAGATGCGATGTCCAAATCAAAAATTCTTCTCCTCGTCCTGAGCGGCGCGGCGCTTGCCCTCGCCGCGTGCACCACGCCGAATACACCAGCGCGTCCGAGCATCACAGCGACTCGCACGCCGCGACCTACTTTCACTCCCCGACTGACGAACGCCAGCCCGAACCCCCTTGCCACCGCGACGCCGTCCAGCGAGCCGATGGCGCCCCCTTCCGCCACCGAGCCAACCTCACCCACTCCAACGGCGACGAGCACCGCGATGCTCATCCCCACTCCCTCCGTCACGCCGACGGTGCTGGGCGATTGCGCGGAAATCTGGCAGTCGGGCTATTACGTGATGGCGAACGATTTCAAGACCAAGTCCAAGCGCTTCAATTGCATGATCGTCCAAGCGAGCGATGTCGTGATCGATTGTAATGGGCACAGCATCGAGGGGTTGAATTATCAGGGGTATGCCTTTCTGATTCGCAAGTATGGTTTTCCATTATTGCAGACGCCCAACAACGTCGAGATCAGAAACTGCAAAGCGTTCAGGGGACTCGCCGGAATGTTCGCCGAAGCCGGCACGAATCTCTACATTCACGACAACGATTTCTCGAACAATTACGCCGATGTGGACAGCCGCCGCTACGGCAACTTTCTGGGACTCACGGAAGGCGGCGGCATTCACCTCGATCACGTTCAAGGCGCGCGGATCGAAAACAACACGACGAACAACGGAGCCATCGGCATCGATGTACGCAACAGCGATTCCGTCTTCATCCGCAACAACACCGCGGTGAACAACTCGGCGTGGGGCATCAATCTGCTCAACACGCAAAACAGCCAAGTCGCTGGCAATACGCTCAAGGACAATGTGCGTTACTGCACGTGGGGCAGCGGCGTCGTCGGTCCGGGCTGCGACGCGGGCGCGGTGATCCTCCAAGACGGCGCAAGCCACAATGTCGTACGGAACAATACGATCACCGGGCAGAATGGCAGCGGCATTTTCATCAAGGCGCACAACCTCCGCTGCGGCGACGACAATGTGATTCAAAACAACAAGATCACCGACGCGATGTACAACGCCGTCGAACTCGGCTTTTGCGCCGGCAACAAGATCATCGGCAATGAAATCACCGGCAATGGCACCACCTATGTCGGGGTTTCGTTTGGCTTTGATTCCGGTACGGAGATTCGCGACAACAAGATCAGCAATATGAGAAACCAGGGCATCGATTCTTGGAACAGCCGCGACGCGGTCATCCAGGGGAATCAGATCATCAACAGTCGCGAGGGAATATTCTTCTACTGGAATACCTGGGATCCCAAACAGTTTGGCTTTCTGGCACCTTCGCCGGATAATTACGCTTCGCGCGACAACACGATTGCCGACAACCTGCTGCGCGACAATTCGGTGGCAGGCATCCATCTCTCCAATTCGATCCAGAACCGCGTGACTGGCAACACGTTCGTCAACAACGGACAGGATGTCTGGGTGGAGGGCAAACAGGACGGCAATGTCATCACCCAGGCGCCCGCCGAGCCTTCCGACCGCCCATAGAGCCGATTTTAGGGCGCATTTGGCAGCTTTTTCCTCGCCGTGGACGGTTTGATCGTCAGAACAGGGTAAACCGCCTGCACCACGTAACCGCCACAAAATGGCTGGTGATTATCATAACCGTCATTTCGAGCGCAGCGCCCCTGGCACCGCCCGCCAGGGCAGGCGGAAATCTCGCACTCGCGAAATAGACATTTCTCCTCGCAAAAAACGTTCGCCGAAATGACCTCCGACCTAGGGGTAATCACCAGCAAAATAGGTCTTCCCTTTACACAAAATCTGTGATATAATCCTTGTGTAACCGTGGCGTACTCTACGACAGAGGAGGAAGACTCGATGCAATCAACAAACCTGCTTCCAGCAAAACGCATCCTGGCGGTTCTTGCAATCCTGATGCTGCTTGCCGCGATCATCCCGCCGGTGCTGCAAGCCGCGCCGCCACAGCAGAGCGGTTCTGGCGGCTCGATCGTCTACTATGTCCAGTACGGCGACACGCTGTTCTCCATCGCGCGGCGTTTTGGAACCACGGTGCCGGCGATCATGTCGCTGAACGGATTGGCGGGCTACAACGTTTACGTTGGGCAGCGCCTCATCGTCCCGGTGGGCTATCCCTTTTACGGCTTTCAGCCGTATTCTTCGATTTACGCGCCGCAGCCCTTGCCGACTCGACCCTTGCTCGTCAACCCAACCTTCACATGCAAGTACACCGTCCAAGCGCGCGACACGGTTTTCTCGATTGCCTATCGCTATCAGGTCACGGTGCCCAGTCTGATGCAGGCGAACAACCTCTACAGTCCGTACATCTACGTGAATCAGCCACTCAACGTCCCGTGTGTCAGTCCCACGCCGACTCCTTTTCCGGTGTACACCGTCCAAGCCGGCGACAACCTGTTCCGCATCGCGATTCGCTACAGCACAACCATCTACGCGATCGCGCTGGTCAACGGCTTGCCGAATCCCAATTGGATTCTTGCCGGACAGAACCTGGTGATCCCGTATCAGGGGTCCTACGTGTGGCCCACCAGCATCCCGACGCTCGCTCCAACGCTCACTCCGACGGCAACGTCTACCGGCGCGACTGCCACCGCCACACTGACCACCACGACTGGCACGAACACCGCGGTCGTGATCATGCAGAACATTCTGTTCCTGCCCCAGCAATTGACCGTGACCCGCGGCACGACCGTCATCTGGAAGAACACGGACAGCGTGAACCACACGGTGACCAGCGGCACGCCGGGCGCGCCGGACGGAAAATTTCGGTCGCCGCAGTTGGCGCCGAACCAGACCTTCTCCTGGACTTTCAACGACGCTGGCACGTACCCGTACTTTGACGAAATCTTCGGCGCGCAGATGACCGGCACGATCATCGTGCAATGATTGGCAAACGCTGAGCGAAGGCGCGCCAGAAAATCCTGGCGCGCTTTTTTATTTTTGACTCCGAATGTGATATAATAGGCTTAGTCGATTCGCGCGCGGCGATGTGCGACGCGAGGTCAGCCCCTTGCCGCGCGCGTTTGTGTTCAAGAATATATCAGGAGGAACATGCAATGGCGCATTCGGTCAACCGCGTCGCTGTCATTGGCTCGGGCACCATGGGCGGCGCGCTCGCGGCACACTTTGCAAACGCGGGCATCCCCGTTTACTTGCTCGACATCGTCCCCAACAAACTTACCCCCGACGAAGAAAAGAAAAAACTGACGCTCGATCATCCCGCCGTCCGCAACCGCATCGTCAACGCCGGCATGGAAGCGATCAAGAAATCCAAACCCGCCGCACTCTTCACCCCGCAGACCATCGATCGCATCACGCCCGGCAACCTCGAAGACCATTTCGATTGGGTGCGCGAAGCGGACTGGATCCTCGAAGCGATCGTCGAGAACCTGGAGATCAAGCGGCAACTGATGGCGCGGATCGACGCGGTGCGGAAACCGGACAGCATCGTCACGACCAACACCTCCGGCATTCCAATCCACGCCATCGCGGCGAACTGCTCCGACTCGTTCAAAGCGCATTTTCTCGGCACCCACTTTTTCAATCCGCCGCGTTATCTCAAACTGCTCGAAGTGATCCCCGGACCACAGACGCTCCCAGAAGTCGTCGACTTGGTCAAGTCCTTCGGCGAAACTGTTTTGGGCAAGGGCGTTGTCATCTGCAAGGATCGCCCGAACTTTGTCGCGAACCGCATTGGCACGTACGCGGGCATCGTCGGACTGCGGTACACGCTGGACCACGGCTATTCTTTCAACGAAGTCGATGACATGACCGGGCCGGTCATCGGGCATCCCAAGACCGCCTCGTTCCGCCTGCTCGATCTCGTCGGCGTGGACATCATGTTCCACGTCGCCGAGAATTTGTATGCCGCCGTGCCGGAGGACGAAGCGCGCGAAGATCTGAAACCACCTGAATTGCTGCGCGAGATGGTTCGGCGCGGCTGGCTCGGCAACAAGACAGGACAGGGATTCTACAAACAAGTCAAAACAGAAAAAGGACGCGAGTTCTATGTGCTCGACCCCCAGACGATGGAGTACAAACCGCAGGAGAAGAAAGAGTACGATTCGCTGGCTAACTCGCAGATGTACGAAGACCTCGGTGAACGCCTGCGCTTTCTGATGACCCAGGACGACCGCGCCGCGAAATTCATCTGGGACACGACCGCCAAAACGCTCGCGTACGCCTCGCACCGCGTGCCGGAAATCGCGGACGACATCGTTTCGATCGACAACGCGATGAAGTGGGGCTTTGCAAACGAGGTCGGTCCGTTCGAGATGTGGGATATGCTCGGCGTGGCGGACACGGTGGCGCGCATGGAAAAAGAAAACATCCGGGTCGCGCCATGGGTTCACGAAATGCTCAACACCGGACATCCGAGTTTCTACAAGGACAGCCAGTACTACGACCTCGCGACAAAAGACTATCAGCCATTGCCCAAAATGCCAAACGTCATTCTGCTGCGCGAGCAAAAAGTGATCCAGCAGAACGAGAGCGCGTCGCTGCTCGATCTCGGCGACGGCGTCGCGTGCCTGGAATTTCACACCAAGATGAACGCGCTCGACGAGGGCATCGTCGAGATCGCACGCGCGGCGCTGGAACAAGTCGATAAGAACTTTGTCGGCATGGTCATCGGCAACCAGGGCGAGCATTTCTCCGCCGGCGCAAACGTGATGACGATCGGTCTCGCCGCAAACGAGGGACGCTGGGAGGACATCGACAAGATCGGACGGGCGCTCCAGGATTTCCTGATGTCGATTCGCTACAGCCGCAAGCCGGTCGTTACCGCGCCGTTCGGCTATACCCTCGGCGGTGGCTGCGAAACGGCGATGGCGGGACAACGCATCGTCGCGCACGCGGAGACGTATATCGGCTTGGTCGAAGTGGGGATGGGCTTGATTCCCGCCGGCGGCGGCTGCAAAGAACTGTTGCGCCGCATCGTTTCCCCGGCGATGCAGACCCCGAACGCGGATCCGCTGCCGTTTGTGCAGCGCGTGTTCGAAACGATCGGCATGGCGAAGGTCGCGACGAGCGCGGAAGAAGGACGGCAGATGGGCTTTCTCGGCGCGGCTGACCGCGTCGTGATGAATCGCGATCAACTGATCGCGGAGGCAAAACGCACCGTCCTGCAAATGGTCGCCGAAGGTTATCGTCCGCCAGCGCGCGGCAAGATCATCTACGCCGCGGGCGAGCGCATGCTGGCGGCGCTCCGCATCGCGATGTACTCGATGGTGCAGGGCAAATATATTTCCGAGTACGACGCACACGTGGGCAATAAACTGGCGTACGTGCTGTGTGGCGGCAACCTCACCGCGCCGACCTGGGTGGACGAGCAGTACATTCTCGATCTGGAGCGCGAGGCGTTCATCTCGCTGTGCGGCGAAGAAAAGACGCGCGACCGGATTTGGAATTTCTTGAGCACGGGGAAGATGCTCCGAAACTAAAAACCCTACCGCCGAGGCGCAGAGGTCACGGAGAAAATCCAATGCTACTCTGTGTTCTCAGCATCTCCGCGGTGAATATCCCAAGCAAGGTTTGGAGGATACGATGAGAGAAGCCGTCATAGTTTCTGCCGCCCGTACCGCCGTCGGCAAAGCGCCGCGCGGCAAACTGCGGACCTATCGACCTGAGGACATGGCAGCGACCGTTGTCACTGCCGCGCTGAAGCGCGCGGGCGGACTGAAACCGGAAGATGTGGAAGACGTAATAATCGGCTGCGCGTTCCCGGAAGGCGAACAGGGGCTGAATATGGGGCGCATCGTCGCGCTGCGTGCGGGCTTGCCGTACACCGTGCCGGCGATGACGGTCAATCGGTTCTGCTCGTCCGGCGTGCAAACGATCGCCCTGGCGGCGCAGCAAATTCGCGCAGGCTGGGGTGATTGCATCATCGCCGGCGGCGTCGAATCGATGAGTATGGTGCCCATGACCGGCTTTCACTTTGCGCCGAACCCATGGATGGCGCTGGAGTATCCCGGCGTGTATCTGGGGATGGGCTTGACCGCCGAGAACGTCGCGCGCGAGTACAATGTCTCGCGCGAAGATCAGGACAAGTTCTCGCTCCGCAGCCACCAACGCGCCATCGCCGCGCAGGACGCCGGCAAGTTCAAGGACGAAATCGTTCCACTGGAAGTAACGATTGTGGACAAGTCGGATGGTGGCGTTCAGACGCAAAAGTACACGTTCGATGTGGACGAAGGACCGCGCCGCGACACATCGCTGGAAGCGCTGGCGAATCTGAAACCGGCGTTCGCCCAGGGCGGCACTGTCACCGCTGGCAACTCGTCGCAGACGAGCGATGGCGCGGGCGCGGTGGTCGTGATGGAAGCCGAGCGCGCCAAATCGATGGGGCTCAAGCCGCTCGTGCGTATGGTCTCGTTCGCCGCCGCGGGCGTGCGTCCCGAAATCATGGGCATCGGTCCGATTGCGGCGATCCCCAAAGCGCTGAAAATTGCCGGGCTGAAACTGGACGACATGGGCGTGATCGAGCTGAACGAGGCGTTCGCCGCGCAAGCCCTCGCGGTGATCCGCGCGCTGGAGATGGACGAAGAGCGCGTGAACGTGAACGGCGGCGCGGTCGCACTGGGACATCCGCTCGGCGCGACGGGCGCCAAGCTGACGGTGCAGCTCATCCACGAGATGAAACGCCGCCAAGTGCAGTTCGGAATGGTGACGATGTGCATCGGCGGCGGGATGGGCGCCGCGGCGATCTTCGAGAACCTGGATTAGAGCAAGGCGCGGAGACGCTGGAGGGCATCGTCTCCGCGCTGGCGTAGCCGTCTGGTGGACACTCGCCACATTGGAAAGGAGAAGAGTCATGAAAGGCAACGAAAAAATCATCGAAAGACTGAACGCTCTGCTTGCCGACGAGCTGACCGCCATCAACCAGTACATCGTGCATTCCGAGATGTGTGCGAATTGGGGATACCCACATCTCCACGAGGCGATCGAGAAACGCGCCATCGCCGAAATGAAGCACGCCGAGAATCTCATTGCGCGCATCGTGTTCCTCGACGGGCGGCCCATCGTCAGCAATCTCGGCAAAATCAACATCGGCGCGCAAGTCGAGGAGCAGCTTGCGAACGATAGAGCCGCCGAAGAGAGCGCCGTCCGGGCGTACAACGAAGGCATCCGCTTGGCGGTAGAACTCGGCGATAATGGAACGCGCGACCTCTGGGCATCCATTCTGACCGTGGAGGAAGATCACCTGGATTGGATTGAGGCACAACTCGACCAGATAAAACAAATGGGAATCCAGAACTATTTGGCGCAGCAAGCCGGCTGACGGACCGGCAACGTTCGAATCGCTACGCCCGCCGAGTTTGCCCGCCTCCAGCTCGCTCAGGGCAGACACGGCGGTGATTGAACACCGACGAAACCAGGCGCGCCAACCACTTCACCCGCGTCCCACAGGAGTGACGTTCGAAAAGAGGAGGAAGAGTGAACAAGCGAGTTGTGTTGATCGGAGCCGCTGCGGTCATCGGGATGTGTATCTGCGCGTGCGTCGCGATTGCCGGTTTTGCTGCGATCGGTGGCTTGGGCATGACGCAGCCCGCGGCTGACGTGGGCGAAAAGTTCATGCAGTCGCTCAAGGCTGCCGATTATGCAACGGCTTACGCGCTCTGCCATCCCGCCTTGCAACGAGAAATCGGCAGTTCGCAAAACCTGAAGGAGATGGTCGAGAGCGGACAAGCTCAGCCACGCGCGTGGAATTTCACCGCGCGCAGCATCGAAAACGATCAGGGTCACCTGGAGGGCACCGTCACGATGCAGGGCGGCGCGGGGACCGTCACCCTGGATCTCGCCCAATCCGGCGGCGAATGGAAGGTGATCGCCTTCAACTTGCAACCGGACTGACGAGCGTCCTTCGGCGGCGCAATGGTAGGGGCGAGTCTCAGGCTTGGCCCTCTGCGCTCGCCTCTACCAAATTACACGACATTCGTTGAATCGCCCGCGCGGGCGGGCGGCTGTCCACGAAATCTTCGTGATCGATCGTGGCAAAAACGGGCAACGGCTTGTTTCTGCAAGTCTTTTATTGGTGCGATGTGCGCCTGAGCGCCGCGCGCACCGCGTCCTGATCACTCCAGGGATATTCGGTCGTGCCAAAACACATCGAGCGCTCGTGTCCTTTGCCGGTCACGATGACGAGATCGCCGGCGCGCGCCATTTGCACCGCGAACGCAATCGCCTCAGCGCGGTCAGCGACGATAAAGTAATCCTCACGCGCGCGCCGTCCCGCGCGTTGCAACCCCTCCGCAATTTGCTCATTGATCGCGTCGAGCGACTCGGTGCGCGGATCTTCTGCCGTCACGACAATCTCGTCCGCGAGTTTCCCCGCCACCTCGCCCATCATCGCGCGCTTGTACACATCGCGCCGTCCCGCGCAGCCGAAGACGACGATCACGCGCCCGCGCGCAATCTCACGCGCGGTCTCGAGCGCGACGCGCAGCGCGTTCGGCGTGTGGGCGAAATCGACGAGCGCGGTGAATGGCTCGGCTTGCATCACTTGCATCCTGCCTGGCACACCGCGCACGCGCGCGACGCCCTCGCGCATCGCATCGAACGGCACGCGCCGCGCCATTCCAACGCCAATCGCCGCGAGGATGTTGGAGACGTTGTAGCGACCAATCAGCGGCGACTCGATCTGCAGTTCGCCGTGCGGCGTCACGACGGTAAAGCGCAAGCCGCGCGGCGAATGTTCGATATCGCGCGCGAACACTGGACGGAAGACGGAGGACGGCGGACGGAAATGATCGATCTTCCGTCCGCCGTCTTGCGTTACACCATAGACGACCCGCTCGTCCGCCGGAATCCCGCGCAAGTAATCGAACACGCCGCGCGCGTTGTCGTCCGCGTTCAGCACGGCGACTTTGGCGGTGCGCGGTTTGCGATACGACGCGGCGAGCGCGCGAAAGAGCATCGCCTTCGCGTCGCGATAATTCTCCCACGAACCGTGAAGGTCGAGGTGCTCGTGCGTGATGTTCGTCACCGCCGCGATATCAAACTCGACCGCGTCGAGGCGGTGCTGCGCGAGTCCGTGCGAGGTGGCTTCGATCACCGCATACTCCATCCCCGCGTCGACCATCTGCGCGAGATAGCGCTGCACCTCCGGCGCGTCCGGCGTCGTCGTGTGGAAACCGGTATCGATCTCCTGCTCGCCGATCGTCGCGGCGACTGTCGTGATCGTGCCAACCTCGTGCCCCGCGGCAGACAGAATCGACGCGACGAGCGTGCACGTCGTCGTCTTGCCGTCGGTGCCGGTGACGCCGATGACGCGGAGTTTGCGCGACGGAAAATCGTGCCACGCGGCAGAAAGATGCGCGAGCGCGGCGCGGGCGTTGGGGACGGTGACCAGTGGACAGTGGACGGTGGACAGGGGGTAGTCGGCGTTCGCCGCAACGCCGTGGCTCTCAATGACAATTGCCGCCGCGCCGCGCGCGATGGCGTCGGGGACAAAGCGCGCGCCGTCGACGTTCACGCCGGGATACGCGACGAAGAGCGCGCCGGGAATCACTTGGCGTGAGTCGGCGGTGATGTGTGTGATGTCAACATCGCGTTCGCTATAGCCCTGACGCATTTTGTCAGGATTTTGGATTTGGTACGCCGGAAGCGCGCGAAGGAGGGAGGAGAGGAGCATGGTCCACTGCAGTTAGTAGTGCATCCACCGGCGTTTTTTCCGTGATGCCGACTTCATTCGGCAAATTTGGACCGCGCGGCGTGAGCAAGTACAAATTCGACTTGAGTCACGACTCGATGTTTCCAAGCCGACTTGTTTATGATGTCGGGCGACCAGATGGCGTTCGTGATACGCAATCGGCTTGTGCCTCGGTCAGTATTCTACCACAAATGCTCGCAAAACGAAAAGACCCTCAAAACGCCTTTAGCCAATTCGTCCCAGTCAGAATCGAACACGCGGCGAGGATGAAGACGATCAGGAAGATGATCCCGCAACCGCACCCGCTGCAACTACAACCGCGCCCAAAACCGAAATTGCGCTCCAGCCAGTTGAACAGCGTGTCCAACAGGAAGAGTTCAAGCAATCCTTGAAGACAGCCCTGACGATTGCCGCGCATACATTCCCCTCCCCTCCGCAAAAAGAGAAGGATGGATCGCCGACGGCTTCCATCCTTCGTCTCACCCAGCGGTCATCCGTTCTATTTCACGACTCCCCATATCCCCATCGACCACGCGGCGAGATTGAGCAGCGGCTGCGGATACACCGCGATCAAGAACACCATCGCCGCGGAGACGGTCAGCACCGCCGTGACGAGCGGCGCGACGTGAATTGGCGTCTTGTCCTTGGCTTCCAGGAAGAACGCCGCACGCACGACACTGAAATAGTAGAAGACGGAGATGATGCTGTTGATCACGCCAATCGCTGCAAGCGTCAGAAAGCCCTCGCGCAGCGCCGCGCCAAAGACAAAGAACTTGCCGATGAACCCGGCGGTCGGCGGAATGCCGGCGAGCGAGAGGAAGAAGAGGATGAACAGCGCGGCGACGAACGGCGCGCGGTGCACGAGTCCGTTATAGTCTTCGATGTTCACCGCGCCGGTCGCGTTCTCGATCGCGATGACGCAGATGAACGCGCCGAGGTTCGTGAACAAGTAGGCGAACAGATAGATCAGGACGCCATTCAATCCTTCGAACGGCGAATTGCCACTGAGGTTTACGCCAACGAGACCGATCAACATATACCCCGCCTGCGCGATCGACGAGTACGCCAGTAAACGTTTGATGTTCGTCTGACGCAGTGCGACGAGATTGCCCAGCGTCATTGTGATGATCGAGATGACGGTCAGCAGTGGAATCCAGCTTTCCTTGTAGATCGGCAGCGCGGTGAGCGCCACGCGGATCAAAATCGCAAAACCGACGGCTTTCGGCCCGACCGAGAGGAACGCGGTGACCGGTGTCGGCGCGCCTTCGTACGCATCGGGTGCCCACTGGTGGAACGGCACGAGCGAAATCTTGAACCCCAGCCCGGCGAGCACGAGCGCGGTCGCCACGAGCGCGAGCGCGTGGATCGACGGATCGACCGTGTTCGAGAACGCCGCCGCGATGTCGGCGAGGTTGAGCGAGCCGCTGACGCCGTAGAGCAGCGACAAGCCGTAAAGCATCACCGCGCTGGTGATCGCGCCGTAGAGAAAGTACTTGATCGACGCCTCATTCGATTTCTTGTCCTCGCGCAAAAAGCCGGTCAACAGGTACGACGTATAGCTCAGGAATTCAATCGAAAGATAGATCATCAACAGACTGGCGGAACTCGCCATCATCATCATCGCGAGCACGGCGAAAGTAAAGAGCGCAAAGAACTCGCCCTGCTGCGTCGAGCGTCCGCGCAGATAATCGATCGAGACCAGCACGATGACCACGCCGGTGATCGACGCGAGAATCTTGAAAAAGAGCGAGAACAAATCGACACTGTACATTCCCGCCAAGATCGAGGCGTTCGAGCCCCAGATATACATCGTCGCGGCGAATGCCAGCACAAAGCCGAGGAGGGTTACCCCGGGCAGCACCCCGCGTGTGCGCTCGCGTCCGATCAAATCGATGATCAGAATCAGCATGCCGAAAACAGCCAGCGCGATTTCAGGTGAGATGAGGGTCAATGTTTGGGCATCAGGCATAACAAACCCCGTTGTTGGGTAGTGAGGCGACCAGGTGGTGGGGTGGTTGATTTCCTACCCCCCCAACTACCTAACCGTCAAAACTTGATCACACTTAGAATGCTGACCGAGACCGTGTTGATCGTGTTGAGGATCACCGACGGATACACACCGATCAAAACCATCAGGAACAAGAGCGCGGCGAGCGTGACCACTTCAAAGCGACTCATATCGGTCAGATGAACTTCTTTGCCTTCCTTCGCCATTTCGTCTTTCAGATGCTGCCACTTGGTTTCGTCGAACGAGCCGAGCAGCACGTTCTGAATGACTTTCCAGAGGAACATCGCCGCGGTGAAAACGATGCCAAGGACCGCGACCGCGGAAATCGCGGTCAGGCTCGCGAACGCGCCGCGAAAGACGAGAAACTCGCTCACAAAGCCGGCGAGACCGGGCAAGCCGAGCGACGCGAACGACGCGAGCAACAAGACCCCGCCATAGACCGGCACGCGCGCGCCCAAGCCGCCGAACCGCTTCAGTTCGCGCGTGTGCGCGCGTTCGTACAACATGCCGACGATAAAGAACAGCGCCCCCGTGATGACGCCGTGGTTGAACATTTGCAGGACCGCGCCGTTCAGCGCGATGGAACGATCGGTCAGCGTTGCACCGCCGACCGCTACGGCGGCGGCAATGCCGAGAATGACATAGCCCATGTGGTTCACGGACGAATACGCGATCAAGCGCTTGAAATCGGTCTGCGACATCGCGACGAGCGCGCCGTAGACGATCGAGATCGCGGCGAGGATGGCGATCAACGTCGCGTTCGCCTGAAAGACTTGTGGGAAGATCGGCAGCAGCACGCGGACGAAACCGTACGTGCCGAGTTTTAGCAGGATGCCTGCCAAGATGACCGAACCGGCGGTCGGCGCGGCGGTGTGTGCGTCCGGCAACCAGGTGTGGAACGGGAAGAGCGGCACCTTGATCGCGAACGCGAGGAAGATCGCCCAGAACGCGAGCGAGGCGAACACCATATCGTTCGCGAACGGATGCTTGGCGGCTAGCTCGATAATGTCGAACGTGCCGGGCTGCGTCGCGCTGCTCGTGTTGATGTAGAGCGCGATGATCGCCAGCAGCATGAACACCGAGCCTGCCAGAGTGTAGAGAAAGAACTTGATCGCCGAGTACTGCGGTCGGTCTTCGGCGTGTCCCCAGATCGCGATCAGGAAGTACATCGGCACCAGCCCGACTTCCCAGAAGACGTAGAACAGGAAGAAATCGAGCGAGACGAACACGCCGAGCATGCCAGTTTCGAGCAACAGGAACATGAAGAAGAATTCGCGCACGCGCTCGTGGATCGTGTACGATGAATAGTACAACGAGAGCACGGTCAGCAGCGTCGTGAGCCAGACGAGCGGCATGCTCAAGCCATCGATGCCCACATGATAGCGCACGTTGAGCGACTCGATCCACATGTACGCTTCCTGGAATTGCATGCCGTTGCCGTTTGGATTGAACAGCCAGAACCACAGGTACGAGGCAATGACCAGCGGCACGAGACTCCAAATGACCGAAAACCACTTGATCCACTTGTCGGAATCTTGTCCCTTGGGAATTAAGAGGACGATAACCGATCCGATGACGGGCAATGCAACGAGTAGGGAAAGCCAAGGCACCATTGAAATGTCCTCCGACCTCTTCCCTCACCCCCTCCCCCTTCCCCCTCTCCTGACGAATTTGGTCCGGAGAGGGGGAAGGGGACAAAGGGGATGGGGTGAGGATTATCGAATCATAAAGAAGAATGCAAAGATTGCCACGCCGGCAACGGCGATCAGCAAATAGTTTTGCACCCTGCCGGTCTGAAGCAGCTTCAAGCCGTCGCCAACCATATCGGTAAAGATGCCAATCGCGTTGACCACCCCATCGACAATCGTGTGATCGATCCACGCGCTGATGACGCCGATGACGCGTCCGAGCCAGCCGACGAAGTTGACCAAACCATCGACAATCGCTTTATCGAATGCCGCGCAGAGACGCGCGAACCAGCCGACGAAGAGGATGAGCAGACCGCCTTGCACGCGCACCGAATCGGCCGTGCCGGTCTTGCCCGCCGGGCCTTCTTTCTGCGCGATGACGACGCCGTACAGCTCGTCGAGATAATATTTGTTGCGCAAGAGCGCCCAAATCGGACCGAGCACCGCGAGGCGATCGCGTTGCCCGCTCACCAGCGGTTTCCAACCGTAGATCAAAAAGCCCAGCGCGATGCCGGCGAGCGCGATCACCACCGATGACCCCGCAATCGTTGGGTTGAACGCGGTCGCTTCCAACGGCTCTTTGATTCCCAGCACACCGCCCGCGCCGACGAATTTTTGCATGAATTCGATGCCCGGCGCATTCGCCAATCCGATGAACGTCGCGAAGAACGCGAGCACCGCGAGCGGCATCCACATCACTCGGGGCGATTCGTGCGCGTGCTCAACCGCGTGATGGTCGCGCCCCTCGCCGAAGAAGGTGAGAAAGACTTGGCGCGTCATATAGAACGCGGTGAAGAACGCACCGACCGCCAACATGAGGTAAACCGCCATCGCGATCGCGTTGCCGTGCGTCCCAAGCTCGAACGCGTGGGCGAGGATTTCGTCCTTGCTCCAAAAGCCGGCAAACGGTGGAACGCCGGCAAGCGCGAGCGCCCCGATGATGAACACGGTCGTCGTGATCGGCATCTTTTTGCGCAAGCCGCCCATCTGCATCATATCGTTCGTGCCGACGCCGTGAATCACCGAGCCGGCGCTGAGGAAGAGGAGCGACTTGAAGAACGCGTGCGTGATCAAGTGGAACGCGCCGGCGAGGTACGCGCCCACACCGAGCGCGGCGACCATGTAACCCAATTGCGAAATCGTCGAGTACGCCAGGACGCGCTTGATGTCGTCCTGCGCCAAGCCGATGGTCGACGCGAACAGCGCGGTGAACGCGCCGATCAGCGCGACGGCGGTCATCGCCGGTCCGCCGGTCTCTCCCGCGGTGATAAAGATCGGGAAGGTACGCGCGACGAGGAACACGCCAGCGGCAACCATCGTCGCCGCGTGAATCAGTGCGCTGACCGGCGTCGGACCTTCCATCGCGTCCGGCAGCCAGATGTGCAGCGGGAACTGCGCCGACTTGCCAATCGTGCCGCCGAGGAACAAGAGCGCGATCACCGTCACCCACGGAACGCCGGGGAATGCTGCGACCGTCGCGAGGTGATGCAGCGTCTCTGGCGTAAAGACCGTCGTGAAATTCAGACTGCCGGTCTGAATGTAGAGGAAAATCAAGCCCACGAAAAAGACGACGTCGCCAACGCGCGTCGTGAGAAATGCTTTGAGCGACGCGTACGTCGCGCGCACCACCTGCGCATCGTCGATGTGGTGCTCGTTGGGCAAACGGGTCGACCAAAAACCGATCAAGAGGTACGAGCACAAGCCCATGATTTCCCAGAACAGGAAGAGTTCGAGCAGGTTGGACGAGATGACCAGCCCGAGCATTCCAAACGCAAAGAGCGAAATGTAGGCGAAAAAGCGCGCATAGCGCGGATCGTCGGTCGTGTGAACGTGACCGTGCTCGTCGGTGTGGCTGTGCTGCATGTAGCCGATCGAATAGATAAAGATCATCAAGCAGACCGTCGTGACCATAAAGAGCGTCACGGCGGCAAGCGGGTCGATCATCCAGCCGACGGTGAAGAGTTCATTGCCGGTCGGGATCATCAGAAAGCCGAGCAGTGTTCCCTCGAACGGATGTTGCGCGAGTTCCGCGCCGCGACCGATCGATTCGAACAAGACGCCATACGCGACCACGCCCGCCAGCGCAATCCCCGCGACCGCGGTCAGCGCGCTCAATCGATTATTGCGGTTGAGAAAAAAGACAATCAGGGCAAATGCCAGTAAAGGAAAGACGGGAATCCAGAATGCAAGATTGAACATTATCACCTCAAACGTGCCAAACCTGCCCAATGCGCCAAATGTGCCAAAGAATTCATTTGGCTATTTTGGCATCTTTGGCTCCTTTGGCATATTTGGCGCTACCATTTCATCAAATCGACATCTTCCACGTTCACGGTATCGCGCGAGCGGTAGATCGCGATGATGAGCGCGAGACCGATGGCGGCTTCCGCCGCCGCCAGCGTGACGACGAACAGCGCGAACACCTGCCCCGCGAGATCGAAGGCGGGCGCGCTCGGCTTGATATAGCGCCAGAACGCGACGAGGTTGATGTTGACCGCGTTCAGCATCAACTCGATGCCGATCAGGATGCCGACCGCGTTGCGCCGCGCCAGCGCGCCGAACAAACCGAGACAGAACAGGACTGCGGCGACGATTAGATAGAATTGGAGTGGAATCATCATCTAAACCCCAGTTGGCAGTAATCAGTCAACCGTGAACCCTAAACGGCGATCTTGACCGTTCACTGTTCACTGGCGTTATTCTCTCGCGATCACGATCGCGCCAACGAGCGCGGCGAGCAGCAAGAGCGACACGGCTTCGAACGGCAGCAGATACGTTGTGACCAGCTCGGTCCCGAGTTTGGGAATCAGGTCAGAGACCGCGGCTGCCGGCGACACGGGCCAGTTGGTATTGATCGCAACAAAAAGGAGAATGGCAAACACCAGCACCGAAACAAAAGTTGCAATCACCCACTGGCTGTTCTCGGCGCTCAGAGTGCTGCTCATGATGCCGCGCGTGAGCATGATCGCAAATAGGATGAGGACGGAGATCGCGCCGACGTAAATCAGAATCTGAACGACCGCGACGAACTCCGCTTCCAGCACGAAATAGATTCCCGCCACGCCCATAAAGGACAGGATCAACCCCAGCGCCGCACGGACGAGGTTGCGCAGCGTCACCGCCAGAAAGGCACCGAGGACGGCTACTGCCGCCAGCACAAAGAACGCGATGTAGGTCAAGAGTTGACTGGTGAGCATCGTTTTCCTTATAGTCACGCTGAGCCCCGAAGGGGCGCGGCATCTCGTCAACTGGCAGCGAGATCTTTCGCCGCTTCGCTCCTCAGCATGACCTCACGAAATCATCCGATTTTGAAGAACAGCATGAACACGCCGGTCAGCACGATGTTGAAGAGCGCGATGGGCACAAGCACCTGCCACGCGAATTTCATCAGCTGGTCAACGCGGAAGCGTGGCAGCGTCATGCGAATCCACATGCCGAACAAAATCAGCGCGTACGTCTTGAGGATGAACCACAACCACGGCGGCAGAAGGGGACCCTGCCAGCCGCCCAGGAAAAGCGTGACCGCAATCGCGCAGACGATGAAAAAGTTGAAATACTCGGCGAGGTAGAACAAGCCCCACTTCATCCCGCTGTACTCGGTGTGGTGCCCGGCGACGATTTCCGATTCGCCTTCGGGGATGTCGAACGGCGTGCGATTCACTTCCGCGAGCGCGCTGATATAGTACGTCACGAAACCGATCAAGCCGATGGGCAGCACGAAAATGTACCACAGCGTACTCTGCTTGTTCACAATCGTCACGAGCGACAGCGAGCCCGCCAGCAGAATGATCGGAACGAGGGTGAGCACCTGCGGGACTTCGTAGCTGATCGCCTGCGCGACCGCGCGCATCCCACCCAGCAGCGCGTACTTGTTGTTCGATCCATAACCCGCCATGAAGAGCCCGATCGTCCCGATCGATCCGACGGAAATAATCCACAGCACACCGATATTGATGTCCACTGGCACCATGCCCTGCCCGAACGGGATCACGGCAAACGCCAGCACCGCCGGCGCCAGCGCGACCATCGGCGCGAGCAAGTGCACCAAACCATCCGCGTTCGCCGGCACGATGTCTTCCTTGATGAACATCTTGATCGTATCGGCAACCGGTTGCAGCAAGCCAAATGGTCCGACGCGGTTTGGTCCAACGCGATCCTGCACGCGCGCGGCGACCTTTCGTTCGAACCAGATCAGGGACAGCACGGTATTGACCCCAAACAGGAGGACCACCGTGCCCACCAGCAGCGCCATGATCGCCGCGACGATCGCGCTCGCTACATCGGGACGCAGCCCCAGCCCGCCGATCAACACATTCAGCCAGCCGTTGATCCAGTCGTAGATGTTGGTGAATAATTTGTTGAGAATTTCCATCGATTCATCCTATGGGAGCGTGGATCAAGCCCACTCAAGCAGTCCATTGCGCCACGCATAGACTAGCGCGAGGATGAGGATGCCGAGAAACACGATCATCTCGACCAGCGCGAAGAGACCCAACGCGTTGTACGCGACCGCCCAGGGATAGAGATAGACGACTTCAACATCGAAGACGACGAAGATGAGCGCGTAGATATAGTACTGGACGCGGAACTGCACCCAGACATTTTGCGCCTCTTCGGGCAAGTCCTCGAATTCCAAGCCGCATTCGTAGGTGGCTCTTTTCGCTGCGTTTGGTTTCTTGGGTCGGACAACCCAGGATAGGAGTAGAGGAACGGCGGGGAAGATCACTGCCAACAGGGCAAAGATGGCAACGATACCATATCGATCAAGCACGGGCGGCTACTCCTTTGTAGAGAATGATAGCTTGAGTCGAACAAAATCATTATAGCACACTCAAGCGGTTTTTACAAAATCGACTCGCCCATTATACGCGATGTAAATTGGAATGCAAGTGAGGCAACGAAGGAGGGACGACGAAAGCAACCTCTGCCTTTCCTTTCGTCTTTCGTCCTTTGTCCTTCGTCTTTCGTCAGCTCTGTGCTATAATGCCCGCTGTGAACAACACACACTTCATTGTCGATCATCCGGACGCGCGCACGTGGAACGATTTTGTGCGGTCGCGCGGCGGACACGTCCTGCAATCGACCGCGTGGGCAGAACTCAAATCGCGCTTTGGCTGGAGCGCGCAGCGCATCGCGCTCGCTCGCGCAGACACGTTCATCGCCGGCGCGCAACTCCTTTTCCGCAGACTGCCGCTCGGCTTGGTCTTTGCGTACATCCCGCGCGGTCCCGTCGCCGATCCGCAAGACCGCGCCACCTTCGCCGCGCTGCTCGACGCGCTGTGCGCGACAGCGCGCGCTCGCGGCGCGTTCGTGCTCAAAGTTGAGTTGAACACCCAAGCCCCCTCCCCTGTCAGCGGTTTGTCCGACGGGGGTGGGTTAGGGGTGGGGATTCCCAGCCATCCCATTCAGCCGCGCACGACCATTCACGTCGATCTCACGCGCGACCTCGACACGATTCTCGCGCAGATGAAACCCAAATGGCGCTATAACATCCGGCTCGCCGAGCGCAAAGGCGTGACGGTGCGCGCCGGCAGCGCAGATGACATCGCAACGTTTTATCGATTGCTGCAAGTCACAGGTGCGCGCGACGCGTTTGCAATTCACTCGGAAGACTATTACCGCGCCGCGTTCGACTTGTTCACTGCACAGGATGCTGCGCGCTTGTTCGTCGCGGAGTACGGCGGCGAGCCGCTGGCGGCGATCTTCGTCACCGCGTTTGGCGAGGAAGCGATCTATCTGTACGGTGCATCGGGCAATGCACACCGCGAGGTGATGCCGAATCACGCGCTGCACTGGCACGCGATGCAGTGGGCGAAATCGCGCGGGTGCACGCGATACGATTTGTGGGGCATTGCGGATACGGCGTGGGCAGAAGCGCCGGAAGATGCGGACCAACTGCCGCACGGGCTCTACCAATTCAAGCAAGGTTTCGGCGGCGTGGTGGTGCGCTATGCCGGCGCCTACGACGTGGTCTTCTCGCGCTGGCGGTACGCGCTGTACACGCGCGCGCTGGCAGCGCGACGCGGCGCGATGAGGTGAAGGAACGTCAAAAGCGGCTTCCATCAGCGAAGCCGCTTTGCATTTGTTGCGATGAGTGTAATCGGACTACGCCGTCACTTTTGCCCCGCCTTCCCACCGCTCGCCGCCCACAGCGCCTGGCTCACGTCATGCGCCGTCCATTCGCGATGCTTGCACTGTGCGCTCAATTGCGCCGCGCGTGCACACAGCGCCGCGGCGTAGCGCTGATAGTACGCCGCAGTGAACGCCACCTTGCCCAGCCCCGGGATTTGCGCCGCGACCAGCTCGTCGAAGAACGGATAGACCGCCGGCGCGTAGCACGCCAGTACCGCCGACGCTGTCGCCGGACCAACGCCGGCGAGCGTACTCAGCAGATCGACCGGCGTGCGCGGGTCGGGCACCGCCGCGAACGCGTCGGTCGATGTCTGCCTGACCTGCGCGGACGGATTCCCGCGCACGAGCTGCCGATTGCGCTCGCGCCAGACACCGCGCTTCATCTTCCACACCGTCGCGCGCTCCAATTCCGCGAGCGTGATGTACGCGGGCTTGCGCGCGGCGATCAGCGCGGGCAGTTCCTCGCGGTACCACGCGTCGAGTTCCAGCAAGCCGTTCACCTGCTGCGCGCGGATCGCATCGACATAGCGTTCCAGCGCCGCGTGCCAGTTGTCGCAAGATGGAGTTTGCCAAAGATTCATTTCGGAAATTCCTCACGACGCTGGGTGCTATTGGACACGGACGAACACTGAAAAAACACGGATCGAACTTTCTGTGTTCATCTGTGTTTGTCGGTGTCCAATTCTACTTTGTGTCTTTGTGTTTCCAGACTTGTCAGCAGCGCGCGCGTCGCCGCGGTGACTTGTTCAACCGCTCGGTCGAACGCGGCTTGGTTCGCGCGCGAAGGCACGCGATAGCCGCTCACCTTGCGGACGAATTGCAGCGCGGCGGCAGTGATCTCGTCATCCGTCGCGGACTGGTCCGCGCTCCGCAACCGCTTGATGCTCCTGCACACTTTCGCTCCTTTCCCGGAGAAAAACGCGCACGAATCATAACAAAAAAGCCCTTGCGTGACAAGGGCTTGTGCCGACGAGTGGAGTCGGACCACTGACCAAGGGCTTATGAGTCCCCTGCTCTACCACTGAGCTACGTCGGCTTATGATACTGATTATAATCGTTC
>Ga0272448_1002145_pt1 | contig 25303 bp, 19 predicted proteins | sample YNPCB0191_FD_202220 | JGI IMG/M metagenome (GOLD analysis project Ga0272448, IMG submission 202220) | Hot spring sediment microbial communities from Yellowstone National Park, WY, United States - YNP-CB-019-1 | ecosystem: Environmental > Aquatic > Thermal springs > Hot (42-90C) > Sediment... | reverse complement strand
TTTTGCGGAACCGACGAGACTCGAACTCGCGACCTCCTGAGTGACAGTCAGGCGTTCTAACCAAACTGAACTACGGCTCCGTTAAAAATAAAAATAATATTAATACAATACTTTTTCAAACCCTAAATACATACACTTTCAAATAAATGCTTTCATCATTATTTATATGAAACTTTTCATTTTTCATGTCATCAGTATAATAAGAGGTACTTAATTTATCAAGTTTTATATTTATATTGAAATAACAAATATTTTGTATGAATAAAATATTCTACTACATTTTTATTACAAGTCTTTTTTTTACCGCTTCAATTTCTTTCTCACAGTCAAAATTATCTGGGATTGTTTGTAATTCAAAGGACAGATCTCCTCTTGCAGGAGTTTCTATAAAGGTAATGAATAATGATTCAGTATTCATTACAGGTATAGAATCGGATACTTCAGGTTTATTTTTAATAAAGGACATACAACCGGGTTTATATCAAATCAAATTTTCACTCATCGGTTACAAAGAAAAAATCTTAACTACGGTCAAAATTAACGAGGCTTCAGATGTTTTTTTAGACACAGTTTTTCTTGTTATTGATAAAAACTACAAGACTGAAGAAATTCAAGTTGAGAGTGAGCTTCCACAGCTTCAATTTAAAGACGAAAAAAAAGTTTTTAATATAGAGGATTTGACCAGTACTAAAGGAGGTAATGCTTTAGATGTATTTCGAAAGATTCCTATGATTGAAGTTGATAATAATGATAATATAATGTTAAGAGGCTCGAGCAACATAATAATATATCTCGATAATAAACCAATTAAGTCTAATATTTTAAAACAAATTCCTGCAGATGTAATAAAATCAGTTGAAATAATAACTAACCCCTCTGCGAAATATGAAGCTGAAGGAGTAACCGGAATAATTAATATAGTAACCTTGTCTGTTAATAATGGTATCACTGGTTATAACGGTTTTTTAGCAACTGGTATTAATTCAAACAGTGGTTTTAATGTAAATACTGCAATAAATATAAGCAGAAAAAAATGGAGGTTTTTTCTTAACGGGGGAGGAGGAAAGTTTTCAACTCATTATAATTCAACATCTGGAGCAGATTACTTTTCAACTTCTGGGTTCTTAAGAACAAATTCTTCTGGCAATTCTTCTGGCAATTTCGGATATAGTTCGATAGGATTTGAATATGAACTTGCTAAAAAACAAAATATAGGTTTGGAAGCATATATCAATTTAAGTAAGTTCAATAGTAACGGAACATCTTTTAGTACAAATTATAACGAATTGTTTTCTGCTCTTTCAAATTATAATAACAATACAAATAATGTAGGTAACTTTAACGATTTAAACTTAAGCCTTTATTACTCTGGCAAATATGATGAGTTAGGAAAAGAACTAAATATTGACTTAACTTTAACAAAAGGTAGTAGTACTAATGATTTCAGACAATTTATTCTTTATTATGATTCAACAGGGACTTTATTACCACGACCTTCAGCACTAAACAACAATTTCGACTACAATAATAAGACAATAAGATTTCAGGTAGATTATACTCATCCCCTAAGTAATTTATCAAAATTCGAGTTCGGAATTAAATCCTTTTTTAGAGAAAATGATAACGATGATATATCTGACACATTAAATTATATTATTAATCAATATGTAAGGAATTATGATGCTTCAAACCATTTCCGATTACAAGAATTAATTAATAGTGCTTATGTAACCTTTTCTCATAAAATTAATACCACAAAGTTCAAAATTGGACTTCGTGTAGAAAACACACATTCAAAAGGTGATCTTATTACTAATAATAGCAGTTTTGAAAAAGATTATCTTGACTTATTTCCAACAATAAGTATTTCCCAACAAATAGGTATTTCAAATGAATTTCAGGTTTCATACAGTAAAAGGATCACAAGACCAAATGTTTATAGACTTAATCCTTTTGCTGTAAAATACAGTGATAAATACATCACTTTTGGAAATCCGCAACTTGATCCCGAATTTACTGATTCTTATGAATTAAATCATAATTTATTTACAAGTATTTTTTCAGTCACAACATCTATTTTTTTCAGACGTGGATATGATCTCATTACAAATTATACATATTTAACTGATTCCAATATTGCAGTAACAACTTACAAAAATCTTGGTGGTTCTAAATCATATGGTCTCGATTTAATACTTAATTCAAGCTATTTGAAATGGCTTACAACAAATGCAAACTTTAGTATTTACAGAACAACCTTTGACGGTTCAATACCAGGTGATATTATACAACAAGAAGGTACTTCATGGAAAATAAATTTCCGAACATATATTACTATCGCTAATCTTTTTAAATTAGACATTTATTATACTTATGTAGGTAAAAAATTAAATGCTACAGGTTATAATGACCCATATCAAACATTAGATATTGCTATAAGCAAGAGTTTTTTAAATAGGAAGCTGAATATAAGTATAAGAAGTGATGATATTCTAAAGACAAGAAAGTGGACAGGTATAACAAATGGGATAGCAGTTACTACAAGGTGGGAAAGTAAAATAGATGCTCGTGTTATTTACTTAAATATTAACTATAATTTTGGTAATACTGATAAATATTATCAAAAGTCAAAAAAAGTTAAGCAAAACGAGAACGAACAACAAGATCAAATAGAAAATAAACAATTTTAAGGAATAACAGTTAATCCAATAATAAGACTCCTTCTTTCATAATTAACTTTTCATCAAAATACACATCTGGTTTTTTTACAAGTCCATCAAGATGACTTGAGACACCAATTGTACCTCCCATTGACTTATTATTTCCAAAAGCAATATGAATTGTACCAAGAACTTTTTCATCTTCAAGTATATCACCACACAATTGTGCTTTATAATTCGTTCCTATCCCAAACTCAGCAACCGCTCTTGATTCTTTCCCTGATTTTTCAAATAATTCAATTAGTTTTTTTGCTTCATCTCCACCACTTATCTGTTCAGCAAATCCATCTATAACCTTGATAATAATTGGAGTTTTTAACAGACCAATTGAAGCCATAGAACCATCAATAACAATAGTTCCATTGCTTTTATTTTCAAGAGGGGCAAGATATACTTCTCCCGAAGGTATATTACCACTTTCTCCTTTATTTTTAAGAATCCCTGTACTTTCAAATATTTTCCTACCTTCAATAGGTAAAGAAATGTTAGTTCCTGCTTTAGTTTTTACAGTAATAGTTTTAACCCCTTTTAGTGCAGCAGCAACCTTTGAAGTTAACTGTAAAATCCTTTCTGAATCAGCATTGAGACATCTTATCATAGTTTCTTTTGATATACCCGGCATTGTTCCAATTCTAACTCCGTATTTTACAGCCTCACGTCTTGCATCCGTATGCGTTAGTGATTTTAAAGTAGGGCACAAAACTATATCAACACTTTTCATCAATTCTGCAACTTGTTTTGGTGGTTCTTCACCATTCCTTTCACGTGGTTTCATCTCAACAAGTAAAGCTTCTTTACAAAATACCTTACCTTCCTCAAAAATAGCATAACCTATTTCACGTTTTGCAGAATCAGTAACAATAAGTAAGGTTTCATCATATTTTAAACCCATAAAGTTCAATAGAGCAATACGAGCAGCTTTTCTGAGGTCTTCCATACCTTTTTTATTGAAAAAATAAAAATTAAAAACAAGAATTGAAAGTTATTCTAATTATTGAAACAAAAAATATAGCTAATCATTCAGGGTTTAAAAGGAGGAGCAGGTAGATATTTTTCTTTAATTATAATAGATTTCAGTTTTTCTATTTGAGAAGGATTACAAATAGATTTAAGATCTTTTGTATACTGAACAATTTGAAGCTCTATTTGTCGATGAAGATTAGTCATAGCACTTATCAAAGTATCAATTTTAGAGTTATCAGGAGAAGAATTAAAAACTTCTTCTACTAACATCCTTTTTAGAACTTTGATTGAATCCATTAGGATTGGTGTAAGAGTTATATGTCTCTTTTGAATTTCATTAAATTTAGCTTTTTGTGTTTCATCAAACTTTAGTTCATCTTCAATAATTCTATTCATCTCGTGGAAAGGTTTAAACTTATCACTATAAAAGCTATGTTTTTCAAACCCAAAATCTTTTCTCAGGTGATAAGTGCTATAATAAAGAATCCATATAGAAGTAAGTGAAAGTATGTTTAGTATAATAAGTATAATTATTACAATAATATAAAAACGTTTGTTTAGTTGTCCTTCCATTAATATTATTATTTTATTTGATAATAAATCGTTTCATCAGTATAGAGATCTTCAGTTACATAGGTAGCAGGTTCTAAATCCCCTACTGACTTTGAAATTATAAGCCAGAAAAATATAATAGCAGAAATCAAATTTATAAATACAAGTAACATCAGTAACACAGGTTTGAGAGAAAAAATTTGGAATATCTTACTATTTTCTTTTATACCAATAATAATTCTTCCATATAGATATGGATTTGGTTCCCGTGGGCTAAAACTTTCAAGTAGATTCAAAGTAGAATTTACTTTTTCTTCTATTTTACTTTTATTTTCCATTTCTGTTCTATATTATTTGACGACATTTTAAATCTAATTTTCGCTGAAAGAGAAAATTATTATATTTCAGAATATAAATTAAAAAGTATCGTTTTCAAGTTCTTTTTAGCTCTAAAAATCAGAGATTCTATAGAAGAAACAGATTTTCTCATTATTTCTGCAATTTCCTCATGAGTTAGCCCACTGAAGTAAAATAAAATTAAAGCTTTTTGCTGATTAATATTCAGTTTTCTAATTGCCTTAAGTAAAATTTCTCTTTTCTGAAATTCATCAAAAGATTTTTCCTCAAAGGAAGGTATTTCAAAGTTTTCTGATTCTTCATCAATGCTGATTATTTGTCTAACAAGGCCAAATCGTTTTTTTCTCTTCCTATGTTTTATAAAATCAAGAACTTCATTAACAGCTATACGATAAATCCAGGTCTGAAGTGAAGATTTACCCTTGAATTTCTTTAAGTTTTTATAAATTTTTATAAATATTTCCTGTGTAACATCTTCAGTATCTTCTACATTATGCAGATAACCATAACACAAATTATAAATGCGTTTTATGTTGCTGTCATAAATTTTTTTAAACAGTTTTTCCTCTTCAAACGTCATATCATTATAAAGTTATAAAATATCAAAGCATTATTAAATATAATTTGAGTGTTGGATTTCAAATTATTTCAATTTTAATAAGGAGACAACTATAGATTTTAATTGATACTCTTTGATTGAAAGTTTCAATTGATTTCTATATATTATTTATTGAATAATAATAAATTATGAAAAATAAAGGTAAATTAGTTATAAGTTTAATTTTTACACTCGGATTGATATCTTTAGGTTACTATTTAATATTTGTTAGATTTGCCTGTCTGGAACCTTATAATATTACCAAACCCAAAAATAAAATGATAAAGGATCAAACAGAGGGGAAAATTAATCAGTATGCTATTGTTTATAAGAGTAGTCGTTCTATGAAACAGACTATAGACCTAAAAGCGGGAGTAGCTAAGTTTTACATTTTACATAATGGTAAGGGTAATTTTAACGTTGAACTAAAAACAAGAGATCAGGATTCACTAATTGGAGTTCTTGTAAAAACACAGGGACCTTTTGAGGATAATATAGAAATCAATATCCCTTCAGATGACGCTTATATCCTGAATGTTATTAGTTCAGGAGAATGGACAATTGCAAAATATTAAAGTTTACTTTATTTGATTTAAATAGTCTATTCGTTTCGATAATTCGTCCCAATACTGAGGATTCAGTTTCATAGCTTTTTTATAGTCTTCAATAGCTTTTTCATAGTCCTTAATTTTTTCATAAGCTGCACCACGATTGTAGTAAGCTTTAGCAAGTTTCGGATCTCTTTGTATTGCAATATTATATTCTCTAATAGCCTGCCATGGATTATCAAGGGCATCATAAACAACACCTTTATTAAAATATGCTATTGTATCATTAGGCTTTAACTCGATTACTTTGTTGTAATCTTGCAATGCAAGATCATACATTTTTAATCTTTCTCTTGCTGTACCCCGATTCATATATGCAGAATGATTATAAGGATTTAACTGTATATACCTATCGTAATCAGCAATTGCTTCTTTATATTTCTGAATATTCTGATAGTGGTTACCCCTTTCCAAATATGGACCATAATTCATTGAATCAGATTGTATTAGAAGATTTAGTCTTTCAAATGCCTTTAAATTTTCAACTTTGTATAGACTATCTCTTGGTTTACTATATCCCATATGATAGCTTTCAATACTATCACGGTAATCAAAATAACCACTACCATAAATATTAGTACTATCATTACGAGAAGTATTAGGAGGAGGTGGTACTGTTGTATCTGAAGTTTGTTCTATTTGTGATTGTTTTCTTCCACAAGCTCCACCAAAGAAAACAATAATTAATAGTAAAAGCAGTGAATGTTTTAAATTTTTTTTATTTCTCATAACCAAAATTTAAATTTCATAATTTTCTTTTAAAAACTTCAAGTGATGTAATTCATGACCTAAAAAGACATAAAGCAACATATTTACTGTCATTTCAAAGTCATTTACATAACCAGACAGAAGCATTTGTGTTTCATCAATGCTCTCTATAAGTTTTAGATTTGCTCCTCTTAACATAATTTTTTCATCAACAATGTCATTCCAATTCCGGGAGAAGTATCTGCTTTTTGTTATATATTCATCCTGATCATATCCTGGTAGAGACTGTTTATCACCACGTGAGATACGCAAAATTCTACACATAGTAATTCTTTCAGAATCAAGCAAATGACCTATTACCTCTTTAACTGTCCATTTCCCAAAGGCATAAGTTTTATCAACCCGTTCAAGTGATATTGATTCAAGAAAATCTTTTAGATATCTTGATTCATCTTTAATTAATTCTTTTATATCACCCTCCGGGACAATATTTATATACGCTTTATAATATTCTGGAACTTCTTCCGGTAGTGGTTTCAACATATAATTTATATAATTATAACAATAAATTTAATTAAAAACAAGCGTCTTATTTAAAGAACTCTACATTACCCCCTGTATGAATAAATAGAACATTAGCACCTTTAGAAACCTTCTTTTCCTCTAACCATTTTAACATCCCTAATGCAGCTTTACCTGTATATACCGAATCTAAAAACAAACCTTCTTTTCTTGCAAATTTTTTAATTACCATTTGTGATTGCCTTGTTGGTATAGCATAACCTTTCCCAATAAATCTGTCATCAACAACAATATTATAGTTTTTAATTAAAACAGAATTATTTCTGAAAAATTCATTAAGAAGGGAATTTATTTCGCTTTTAAGTTTATCAGAGCTTTTCGCCACTGCTATACCAATTATTTTGGTATTATAATTAAATAGAATACTACCCGCTATTAACCCACTTTGTGTGCCTCCTGATGCTGTAGCATGAAAAATATAATCAAAGTGAACCTGAGTATAGTCTTTAATCTCTTTGAATGCTTCAAGATAACCTTGAACCCCAATAATATTAGAACCACCAATAGGCATAAAATATGGTTTTTTACCCTTTCTAATAAGAAAATCCTTTAATTGCAAAGCACGATTAAGCCACTTATCCCAGTCTTCTGATTTTACAAAAGTGATTTTTGCACCAAGATATTTATCTATTAACAGGTTTGCAGAAAATTTTTCAGGCTTATCTTTACCTCCAAGCACAAGATAAACATCTAAATCATATTTTGCACCATACGCAGATGTCAAACGGCAAAAATTTGATTGGAATCCACCAACTGTAACTAAACAATCACAGTTTTTAACAATTGCATCATAAACAAGAAAATCAAGTTTTCTTGTCTTATTACCACCAAAAACAAAACCTGTTAGGTCGTCACGTTTACAATAAATATTAAAACCTGTTTCTTTTGAGATATTTTTTAGTTTATGAATTGGAGTAGGTAAAATTGATTCACACAACTTTTTATGTAAGCTAATTTCTTTCATAATAAAATTTTAAGGTTTAAAAAGTAGGCTTGAATCACCGTAACTTAAAAATCTAAAATCATTATTAAGAGCATATTCATAAACTTTTTTCCAATCTTCCCCAATAAATGCAGCAATTAACATCAATAAAGTACTTTTGGGAAGATGAAAATTTGTTATTATTGCCTGTGAAGATACTGTTTCATAGCCGGGAACAATCATAAGGCTTGTTGAGATTTTAAGAAATTCCTGATTGTTTTTTTCCATAAAATCAATCAATATCTCCAACGATTCCCAAAATGATAAATTAATACTTGTAAAGTTTAAATATTCAAATTGTTTAACAGTTAAATCAGAAGTTTTTGTAACACCAGAATAAATGCTATACGCTAACCAGTAAAGACTCTCAAGGACTCTTATAACTGTAGTTCCAACAGAAATAAAAAACTTATTACGGTTTAGTAGTAATTCAGTAATTAGATTTTTGGTTACTATAAAATTTTCAGAATGCATTTTATGCTCGATTACTTTTTCAACTTTTACAGGTTTAAAAGTACCTGCTCCAACGTTTAAAGTAACGAAATTCCAACTAATGTTTTTTTTCCTAAGCTTTTCAAAAACAGCATCTGTAAAATGCAAGCCGGCTGTTGGAGCAGCAACAGAACCGGAAATTGTAGCATATTCGGTTTGGTATCTTATAGTATCTAAATACTCATCCTGTCTGCGAATATAGGGAGGTAATGGGACTCTACCTAAATTTTCAAGTATGTCAATAAATTTCAGTTCTTTATTATCCCATTCAAATCGAATAAGAAATTCATCTGCAAACTTCCCTACTTCTTCTGCTCGAATTTTAATTACTGTATTCTGGAATTCAAATTCATTTTCTATAATACCTTCTTTCCATTTACTATGATTTCCAACAAAACATTTCCAGAGATTGTCTTGTATGGGTTCTAAACAAAAAATTTCAATTTTAGCACCGGTTGGTCTATGAAAAAAAAGTCTTGCTTTGATAACCTTAGTATTGTTGAAAATTAAGTATGAATCAGATGGTAGAAATTCCGCAATATTTTTAAATATAGTAGAGGTAATATTACCTTGTTGATAAATCAAGAGTTTTGATTCATCCCTTTCAGGCAAGGGATATTGTGCTATTTTTTCAGGAGGTAAAAAATGATCAAACTCATCTCGTTTTACAGATAAAATTCTTTCTATGTTCATTATAGAAAGAAACTAACAAAGATTTTCAGAATTTTAAATACAAATAGATTATGGTTAAAGTTTTTCCTTTTTATTATAACTACATAATGGTAATTTTATTTTGCCCAATGAAAACATACAAAGACATAATATTAGAGCTTTGTCTTAATGATGAAAGGTGTATTATTCTAACAGCTGAAAGTCGAAAAAATCTTGAAGGATTACCTTTAATACTTGGTGATCGCTTTATTGATACAGGTATAAACGAACAGACATTAGTTGGAACTGCAGTAGGACTTGCTTTAAGAGGTAGAATACCAATTGTTCATGCATTTGCTTCGTTTTTAACAATGCGAGCATTTGAATTTATTAGAACTGATGTCGGTTATAGCGCCTTACCAGTTAAATTGATAGGTGAATATCCTGGAATCCTTTCTGAAGCCCTTGGACCTGCACATCAAGCACTTGAAGATGTAGCTTTGATACGAGGAATTCCAAACATTAATATCTTCTGTCCGGCAGACGAAGATGATCTTTTAACAAATATTAAATATGTGATAGAATCACCATCTCCTTATTATGTAAGATTTTCAAATCATCGTTCTTCCTTAAAGCACTCAGCAATGAGTTCGAAAAACCTATCTGAAATATTGAGAGAAGGAACTGATGCTATTATTTTTGTATATAGTGTTCTCACTGAAGAAGCTTACTATGCAGCTGAAATTCTTGAGAAAAAAGACCTTTCTGTAAAAGTTATTAATGTAAGACAATTAAAGCCAATTGATGAACAATTTTGTGTAGAACAAGCAAAAAATTATAGAGTATGCATAGCTATAGAAGATCACTTTCAGACAGGTGGGTTGTATACAATACTTTCAGAAATTTTTATAAAATACAAGATTAATACTGAACTTCATTCTATATCACTTGGTAATCATTGGTTCACCCCTCTATCAATCCCGGAGATCTTAAAGGAAGAAGGTTTTGATAAAGAATCTCTGGCAGATCGAATCCTAAAAATCATTCAAAAAAAATAATTTCATCACAATCTTTTACTTTCTAAGACAAGTTCTTTAATTTCTTGATTTATTTTTAGTGTTTGTATTTTTTCAAGAGAAAATGGAATAACTGTAGTCCAGTTTTCATCATTAATTACACCAGGATAATTTATCCTGTGTGGTTTGTGAAGCATAATTCTAAGAAAGTTTTCGTCCAGACATAACCATTCCTGGAGGAGATTAATACAAAAAACCGAAGCTGTCTCAAGATTCTTTTTTAATGCATTTTTAAAGAACATTGTATTACTTGTTTCAGAATCAATATCATAACCAATATACACAAGAAATTTTTCTTTTTCCTTGTATGTTTCCCTATAAGCGTTGACAAGTTCCCACACCTCTCCCCAGAGTCTACCTACAATCATTAAAAGTTTCTCAATACTATCCACAGAAGAATTCCAGTATAATCTAAATGCATTGGATTTTTCCTGATCAAATAGATTACTTATTAGAGATTCAATTTGGAGTTTATCAAAGCCTTTACTTATGCAGTATGTTTCAAACATTTTTTTATCTATAGTACCAGCCTCTGTATGCCACCACTCCACAAGACTGCTTGAGTCATGAGTAGATAATGTTGAAACTGAATTGATACGGTAAAATTCAGGAGCAAGAAAATTATACTCATAGTTTTGGTCTTTTGTCCATCGTTGAACATTAATTCCAGGTATCCCATATTCCCATAACACTTTATATGAACATTCAGGTACAATTCCAAGATCTTCTGCAACTGGCATCATTTCAGTAGATTCAAACATAGGTCTTAAAATTTTTAATCCTGTTTCTTCCCAAATGTTTTCATCAGCTGGATCAAAAAAGCCATCTAATCCTTTTCGTTCATCCGGTGAATTGATATCAATAGTCCAGAGTCTAAATAAACCCACAAAATGATCTATTCTAAATAGATGATAAAAATTTTCTGCGTACTTAAGTTTGTTTTTTAAATATGTAAAACCGTCTGATTCCAGAGCTATCCTATTATAAGGAGGAGAACCCCATCTTTGCCCAAAAGCAAAATACATATCCGGAGGAGCACCAGCAGAAAATTCAAGTTTGAAAAAATTTTTGTAAGTCCATGTATCGGCACTATCTCTTGCAACAAGATAAGGGATATCACCCATAATCAAAACATTATTTCTAACTGCATAACGTTTTATCTTTCTAAGCTGTTCATATAATTGCCATTGTAACCACTTATAAAATTCAATTTTTTTCATATGCACTTTTTGGAATGCTTGTAAAGATTCCTCTTTCCTTTTTTTAAAATCATCTTCCCAGTCTTCCCAGCTTTTACCATTATGCTGCTCTTTTAAAACTTTATATATTGCATAATCTTCTAACCAATATTCATTCTTTTTTTTAAAATTTAAAAATTTCTTGGAACCGGAAACGTAATTTGTTTTAAAAATATCCCAAAGAACTTCAAGCTTTTGCTGTTTTATACGATAATCTATTTTTTTATCTGAAGAAAGGCGAAAATCTTTTTTGAGTTTCCTAATGCTTTTTTTGTGAAGTGCAAGATTCACATCTTTCAGTGCATATAATGACAAATACATTGGTTCAAGAGCAAATGAGCTTATACAATTATAAGGTGCAAAATCAAAACCAACCTCATTCAAAGGTAATAACTGAATTATTGAGAGACCCGTTTTTTTACACCATTGGATTACATATTTTAGATCCATTATTTCACCAATGCCAGTACTTTTACTTGATCTTACAGAAAATAAAGGAATTACTACACCTGCTCTTCTCTTTAATCCAAGGTTTTCCCATTTATTTTTAGAGGGAGTATTTAAAAAGTGTGTGTAATCAAAGTTCATATTTTCTTTTCCTTATTGACTCAAGAATATTTTTACCATTTCCAATTTCTGAAATATTACTTTTGGCATTTTCAAGCATATTTGCAAATTCATCAAACAAACTTTTCTTAGAAATTTTTTCTGCAAGCTCTATTGCTCTAACAGCATACTCAAGAATTTTTACGGTTTCAATCCCGGAAATATCAGAAAAAAACCATCCGCAACTGGTAAACATAAACATCGATAGCTTTTGCATTTCTAAAAGTTCAATACAACGGGAAATTTCTTTTTTAGTCAAATGTCTTTTTGAGTTTTCTTTAAAAAAAACTGAAATATTCGAATCTGAGGAATCTAAAATTATATCAATATAGCTATTCCTTGCTTGCCAAACATCAATTAAGAATTTACTACCTTCATTAATAAAAATATCATCCAGCTTTTTCTTTAAATTGTTCAAAGCAATCCGTAAAGGGGTTCTCCATTTTTGGTTCCAACCTGGTTGGCCACCTGTGGAACAACCACAATCCTCCATCCATCTACCCACACCATGGCTACAACTCCAGGCAGTACCTAATCCATCTTTGCCAGGTTTTAATTTAACTTCATATTGAGGAGGATGTAAAACAAGATATTCAGTAAAATTTATAACTGAAATTCCTTTTTCTTCCACTAAATAATCAAATATATATGCAAGGGTACGTTCTGTAAATTTCTTATGATGTCCAAAAGTCTCCCCATCTGCAACTATAGAAATTAATTGTTCTGAAATATTATTATTAACAGAAGATATAACTGTATTCAAAAAATGATTTGCATCAAAAGCAAGATCACCAAAAGCAATATTTTTTGAGAGATATGAATTATAGAAAAATACATCAATATAACGTTTGTCAGTTCCATCAAAAATTCTATAAGCACGTGTTGTATCAATAGAGCCATCAGTGACATCTATCCAATTTGAAGTTCCAAATTTTCGGATACTTGCAGCTTGAGAAGGGTCTAAAATTATAAATTTTACGTTTTCATCTATCAATGCTTGTATTGTAGCATTATCACAAGCTGTTTCTGGTAACCATAATCCGAAAGATTTCCTCCCAAAATGATATTCAAAATCTCTCATTCCCCACCGAATTTGTGTAATCTTATCTTCACGAGTAGCAAGAGGCATTATAATATGATTGTAAACCTGCGCAATTGCATTCCCAAAACCATTGTGTTTATTAACGCTCCATTTATCTGCATAGATAATTTTTTGAAAAGTCTCAAAATGCGCTTTTTTAATCCACTGCAATAAAGTTGGACCAAAATTAAAACTCAAATATTTAAAATTATTAACCCGTTCTAAAACTATTTTATTTTGAAGGTCAATTATTTCTGCTTCCGTATTTGGTTTATAACATTCAAACAATATTCTTTCATTCCAATTATTGAAAGGAGCTGCAGAAGGTTCATTTCTAATTTCGCCTGTCCAGGGATCTTCTCTGGGAGGCTGATAAAAATGCCCATGTATACACAAGTAAAATTTACTACTCATTTTTATTAGTTCTTCTGTTTTTCATATTTAAATACAACTCCTCCTAACGGAGGTAATGTAATAGAAATATAATTTTCTCTATTGTGGCAGAAACCTTTAAGGCTATTTATACCTCCCATATTTCCCTGTCCACTGCCGCCATACTCTGATGCATCACTGTTAAAGATTTCTTTATAATAGCCTTGAAAAGGGACACCAATTTTATAGTCATATCTAACGACAGGGGTCATATTAAGTACAATAACTAAAAACTCTTCCATATTTATGCTCTTACGTATATAGGCAAATATACTACTTTCAAAATCTGAAAAATCAATCCATTCAAAACCATCAGGAGAAAAATCAATTTCATAAAGAGATTTGTAATTTCGGTATAGCCTATTCAAATTCTGGAAATAAAAATTAAACTTTTGATGCTCTTCAAAATCTAAGACAAACCAATCTAATGATTTTTTCACATCCCATTCATTGTACTGGGCTATATCATTAGTCATAAAATTTAATTTTTTACCTGGATGAGTAAACATATATAAATAGAAAAGTCTTAAATTCGCAAATCTCTGCCATTGATCTCCGGGTAGCTTTTCAAGCACTGATTTTTTACCATGCACAACTTCATCGTGTGAAATTGGAAGTACAAAATTTTCAGAAAATGCATACCATAACGAAAAAGTAAGTAAGTTCTGGTGAAATTTTCTATAGACTGGATCCTTAGAAAAATATTTTAACGTATCATTCATCCAACCCATATTCCATTTCATATCAAATCCAAGTCCTCCTGCATAGGTTGGTTTAGTTACCATAGGAAATGCTGTAGATTCCTCTGCAATCATAACAATACCCTTGTGATAAAGATGAACGACTTCATTTAATTTTTTTATGAAATCAATTGCTTCAAGATTTTCTCTTCCACCAAAAACGTTTGGTTCCCATTCACCTTCTTTTCTTGAATAATCAAGATAAAGCATCGAAGCAACAGCATCAACCCTTAATCCATCAATATGATATTTTTCAAACCAGAATAAAGCATTGGATATTAAAAAATTTCTTACTTCATTTCTGCCATAATCGAAAACTAATGTTCCCCAATCTTTATGGTATCCTTTCTTCCAGCTTTTATAAGCATATAATTGAGTACCGTCAAAATTAACAAGACCGTGTTCATCAACTGGAAAATGAGCGGGGACCCAATCTAATATTACTCCTATATCATTTTGATGACAATGATCAATAAAAAACATTAACTCTTCTGGAGTACCATATCGGCTTGTTGGAGCAAAATAACTAACTACCTGATATCCCCATGATTCATCAAGTGGATGTTCCATTATAGGAAGAAGCTCAATGTGTGTATATCCCATTTGCTTAACATAATCCACAATTTCATAGGCTAATTGGGTATAACTTTTGTTACCAGAATCATTTGGAAAATTAATGTTATTAAAATCTTTCTTCCAGGAACCAAGATGAACTTCATAAATAGAAATAGCTGAAGTTTGAAAATTAAATGTTTCTCTCTTTTGTATCCATTCATTGTCATTCCATTTGTATTTATTCAGAAAATTTACAACTGAAGCAGTTTTAGGTCTAACCTCGGTTTGAAAAGCAAATGGATCAGATTTCAGTAATATTCTATTATCAGGAGTTAAAATAGCATATTTGTAAAGTTCACCTTCATCAATTCCTTCAATAAAACACATCCAAACTCCACTACTGTATATATTTTCCATCGGATTAGCATCAGGTACCCAGTTATTGAAATCTCCAACAACACTTACTGCTTTAGCATTTGGAGCCCAGAGAGCAAACTGTACACCGCACTTTCCATCAAAGACTTGTTTTTTAGCCCCCAATTTGTCATATATTTTAAAATGATTACCTTCACCCAGAAGATAAAGATCAAAATCTGTTATATTATATAATAAATTTTTCTCATTCATATACTAAAACAACCTTGTTAATACAATAAATTTAAGGAAAAGGCGTCAACATAAAGACGCCTTTTCTTAATATTAGAAAATAACTAAAATCTCTTTAAAACACTATTTGATAAGTGTCATTTTTTTCGTATCAATAAAATCACCAGATTTTAAACGGTAAAAATAAATCCCTGAAGGGAATTTACTTGCATCCCAGTTTGTAGAGTAGCTCCCAGCTTGTTGATATTGATTTACAATTGTAACTACTTCTTTCCCCTGAATATCAAATACCTTTAGCTCTACCATTCCAGCTTTGGGAATTTGATAACCAATCGTTGTAATTGGATTAAAAGGATTAGGATAGTTTTGAGCAAGCTTATATTCAGAGGGAGATTGGGTATTGCTATTGTTAACTTCAGTTACAAAATCTACAATTGCTGTCATTAAACTTAAACTTGTCCCGTCAAGACGAATCCATATTGGCCTAACAATACCATTATATGCAGTTACATTCGTGTAATCACCAAAAAATACAGAAGATGAAGGACTAAAAGGAGAAGAACTTATAAGATAGTTTGTAAAAGTAGAACCTCCATTGGTAGAACGTGCAAGATAGAAATTAGTTTGGTTTCCTGTTAAATTACGTCTATCATAAAAAACAATGTATATATCACCATTTTTCTGATCAACTGTCATCCAACTAAAAAATTGTTCTTTGCCAGGAGCATCATTATTGACTCTTATAGGAGCACTCCAGTTTAAACCTCCATTTGTTGAGCGAACAAATTTCACATCGTGATCATTAGGTCCAGCAGAATCAGTCCAGTTAATATATATATATCCTCTATATGGACTATTACTTAAATCACAACAAGTTACAGGTAACCCGTTTGATCGATAAATTCCTTGTATAAGATAATCCCATCCCCCTGGTTGATCTGCAACATAAATATCATTTTCAAGCCAGGTTTGTCCACCATCTGTGGACTTGTCAAAGAAAATACCAAATTGAGAATTTCTGATTTTGGGACCAGCCCAAGCAACATATATTTCACCATTAGGTCCTACTGCAGGTACAGCTCCTTCAACAGTATTATCTTCGTCCAGGCAATCCCCACCAAGTTTATTAATTCTCTTTGCAGTAGAACTACCCCAGTTTACCCAGGTTAATCCCCCATCTGTAGATTTGGAAAATAATATATTAGAGCTATCTGATAATGAAGAACTCCCATAATTATCAAATTGAGTCCATGTAACATAAATATAATTAGTCACTGGATCTACAACAGCCCATTCTTTGTCCTGATCCTTGTTAGGATCATAATAGGTATATGTTCCAGGGTTACTCCAGTTCATACCGTTATTAGTAGATTTTTGACAAACAATTCTATCAATCCAGTGACCTCCTGATGGAGGATTCGATAAATGGAAATAATAAAAATGTCCCAATGTATCAACAATTATACAAGGATCTCCCCACACACCATAAAGAGATGATTGTAATGCTATACGTGGTGACCAATTAAAGCCACCATTAGTTGAATAGAATACTGCATTAATATTACAACCTGCAACAATAATATTTGGATTCTTGGGGAATAAACAGATTGAGGGTTCATTTGGGCTATTCTGTGTTGAGATTGTAATATTTGTAAAAGACTGGGGAAAAATATAACCTTCAGTCAGAATTAAAACTACAATCGCTATGATTAGTTTTTTCATAAATTTAGTTTTAATATAATTTCATAAAATCGCTTTTTTTAAAAAAGGGAAAAAGTTTACCTAAAAGTTCTAAATGTGACATTGTGATTTATTCATTTTACATTTAGTTTCATAATACAATAAACATTTACATCAAATCTTACCATAAGATTATGGAACTAAAAAGAATTTTTTAAGGTAAAATAACTTAACTAACACAACATATATGAAACGGATATTAGTTTCTATTGTTCTTTTGGCTATTAGCCAATTATCATTTTCACAAATTACTATCACTGATACAAGCCGTTATCTAAGTTCAGATTTAAAACTTAAAACAAAACATCATTGGAAAACTAAGACTTATGATTATTCCTTTGAACAGAGACCAATTTCATATTTTTTATTGGGCTATTTAACAACAAGCATAAAATATCCAGAGCGGTTCAGTCTTGATCGCTTTCTCCAACATGGAATGACCATAGGTTCAAGGTATTATCTGCACAACATAGATTCAATCTCAACAGGTTTTTTAGGTGGATTTGTACTTAATGTAGGAGGAGAATTTACACTTGGTATTGCCGGGAGTACAGATAAACTAAGTTACAACGATTTTGGAACAAATTACAATTATATTACGAAGCATTACACTATGGTTGCAGATTTATTTTCACTTAACGCCACAGCAGAATATTTCACATCTCTTCCCGGAAATCGCGGGATATCTGCAGGAATATCTATTACCTTTTTCAATTTAGGTGGGACTTTCACCTATATAGATGACGGACCATTTAAAGGTAAGACATTTGGAATAATTAACCCATTACCAATGTATATTCAACCTTATGCAAGATTACATTTTAAAGGTGGAATCTTAGGAATTGGACTTTTTTTGAATCCATATAGTTTTGCTGAATACAGATTTGGTCCTGAGGGATTTTTTGAATCATCTGAGGAGGGGTTCCATATGAATTCAACACAAATTGGCAAGTATGCAATTCAGATTTTTCTTAGGTTTTAAAGGGAAAGACATTTATATAAAATTTGGAAATAAGTTAGCTACAATTGTAATGAGAGAAATTTCTCAAGTTCTTTTAAACGCACAGAATCTTCTTCAGAACTAAAGTTAAATTTTAATACAAGACTTTTTGTATCATTGAGGAATTTAAAACGTTCAGAAAGTGACGATGAAGACATTTTATTAATCAGTGTATTGAAGAATTCATCATCGATTGAAAGCTGATTTTCTTTAACAGGGAAGTAGATAAGAGCATAGGGACCATTAATTATTATTTTCTCTATTCCAAGTTTTGTTGCAAGAATTTTTAATTCAATAATTTTAAAAAGATTTTCAACAGGCAAGTCATATTTACCATACCTATCAATAAGTTCATTTTTGAGTTCTCGAAGATTATCAAATTCCTTAATATCATAGAGCCTTTTATACATTGCAAGCTTTTCAGTATCATCTGAGATATATTCGAAAGGAATATAAGCATCTATATCATTTTCAATGATTGTAGTTAACAAATTTTTTTCTTTGATTTTGGCTTCTGCAATTTTTAGATTTTTATCTTTACTGAATAATTCATTAAATTCACTTTCTTTCAATTCAAGGACAGCCTCATCAATAATATCAAGAAAAGTATCAAAGCCAATTTGAGAGATAAAACCACTTTGCTCTTTACCGAGAAGATTACCAACTCCGCGAATTTCCATATCTCTTAATGAGAGGTTAAAACCCGAACCAAGCTCTGTATATTCTTCTATTGCTTGTAAACGTCTAATTGCATTTTTTGTTAGCCTTCCTGCAGGAGGAGAAATAAGGTATGCATAAGCTTGCAGTTCGCTTCTTCCAACTCTTCCACGTAATTGATATATTTCTGCAAGCCCATACATATTAGCATTATTAATGATTATAGTATTTACATTTGGAATATCTAAACCGGATTCAATAATTTTTGTACAAACAAGAACATCGATCTTCTGTTCAATAAAATCAATAATAACATCTTCTAATTCTCGAGCATTCATCTGTCCATGAGCAATCCCAAGTCTTGCTTGAGGAACAATTTCAGAAATTTTATCAGCAATTTTGTAAAGGTCTGCTATTTTATCAGTAACAAAATATACCTGCCCTTTTCTTTTTAGTTCGTTTATTATTGTTTCTGCAATAAGATTCCAATCAAGTTTAATTACTTCAGTAATAATAGGTTTACGATTTTTTGGAGGGGTATTAATAATAGACAAATCTCTTGCACCAAGTAAGGAGAAATTCAACGTTCGAGGTATAGGCGTTGCAGTTAAAGTAAGAGTATCAATGTTTGGCTTTATTACTCTGAGTTTTTCTTTATCTTTTACTCCAAATCTTTGTTCTTCATCTATTATTAGCAGTCCCAAATCTTTAAATTTAACATCAGAAGATAAAAGTCTATGAGTTCCAATAATAATATCTATTTTTCCTGACTGTAATAATGTTAGGATTCTTTCTTGTTCTTTTTTGGTTTTCAAACGAGTTAAAAATTCAACTTCAACTGCAAAGGGTGATAACCTATCACGAAATGTATTAAAATGTTGTACTGCAAGAATTGTTGTTGGAACAAGAACAGCAACCTGCTTATTATCCAAAACTGCTTTAAAAGCAGCTCTAACCGCAACTTCAGTTTTGCCAAATCCAACATCACCACAAATTAATCGGTCCATAGGATGTTCTGATTCCATATCAATTTTTACTTCTTCAGTTGCACGTATCTGATCAGGAGTATCTTCATACATAAAACTGGCTTCAAGCTCCTTTTGCCAGTGCGTATCGGGTGAAAATTTATGTCCCTTTTGACTTTTTCTCTTTGCATATAATAAAATTAAATCACGGACAATATCTTTAACTTTGTTTTTTGTTTTTTGTTTTATTTTATCCCAGTCGTTGCTGCCAAGACGAGTTAACTTAGGAACAACTCCTTCATTTGCAGAGAATTTTCTGATAAGATTAACATAATTCAAATTCACAAAAAGTGTATCACCACCTGCATAAGTTAGTTTTATAACTTCTTGTTTTCGCCCACCAATGTGAATTTCTTTTAATCCAGAATAAATACCAATACCAAAATCCTTGTGAACGATATAATCTCCAACTGAAAGACTTTTAAGATCCTCTAAAGATATACCAGCAAATTTTTTTCTATGTCGCTTTGGCTGACGGAAATATCTTCTGAAAATTTCATGCTCTGTATATATTAAGAGTTTGTTATCATGTAAGATAAACCCACTTTGGATTGATTCGGGAATGTATTTAATAGCCGACTGTTTAATTGAACTTCGAGAAGGGGTTTTACGAAAAATTTCAACATTCAGAACTTTTCGCATCTTCTTACTTTCTTCCTCAAAATTCTCACTTTCAAAATCTTCTATTATGGAACGAATTTTTTTTGACTGATTATTATCAGGACTAAGAAGATAAATATCATAGGAACGTGAGGAATATTGAGCAAGATTCCTATATAAAAGACTTATATTAGAGCGAAAATCAGGTTGTGGTTGAGAATTAAAATTAATACAATTTTTAATTGCAGTATCAGTTATATAAGAAAAAAATATTGTAGTAAATGTTGATGAAAGGTATTGTACTAATTCCTGATGCTCTGAGTCGTTAAATGCATTTACATCATCTATAATTAGTATAGTATCAGATGGCAAAAACTGTTCGAGAGAACCAGTATCAATTTTTTTTTCTGCGAACTCCTCAGATTGAAGGTTAATACATATTGACACCTCATCAATTTCCTTAATTGATCGCTGTGTAGTAATATCAAACTCTCGTATCGATTCTATTACTTCCCCAACAAATTCAATACGTACTGGATATTCAAGATTTTCAGGAAATACATCAATTATTCCCCCTCTGACAGAAAATTGTCCAATTTCTTCAACCTTACTTTGACGTTCATAAAAGTTAGATTGTAATCTTAATATAAGTTCATCAAATAAATATTCTTCATTTTTCCGTAGTTTTATAACAGAATCCCGAAACTGTTCCATTTTTACAGGAACATTTTCAAATTCAGAAATATCACTAAGTACAATGTATTTTTGAGATTCTAATAATAACAAAAGTGATTTTGATATCTCACTCGAAATAAGAAAATCTTGTGTTTTCAGAAACCCCAAATGTTCAAAATAGGAAATTGCAGTTAGATCATCAAAAACTTTACGTAGCTTTTCTGAATCATTACTTAAATATAAAATTTTTTTTGATACGTTGTTAAAGATATAATCAATTAAAAAAGAGTTCAGTGAGCCTGAGATACCTCCAATAAAAAGATTGGAGCTTGCTTTATCTTTTATCTGTTGAAATTTTTCTGACTTATAAAGTATATTTTTAATTTCTTCTAACATTTATAATAGAATCTATTTCATTCGCTAAATTAATATATTCCATAACACTCAACTGTTCACTTCTTAAATTATAATTAACTTTAACATCATCTAATGAAAGATTGTAGTACTCTAAAAACTGTTTTAAAGCTGACTTCAAAATTTTTCTGCGATGACTAAAAGCTTTTCTGACAAGGGATTTAAAGAGCGGAATATTTTTTATTATGGAATTAATATCTTTTCTCATTTCAAAGCGTACTACAGAAGAATCAACAGCTGGTCGCGGAATAAAAGAGGTGGGTTTTACATTAAATAATTTTTTAACCGTTGCAAAAGCCTGACTTTGAATAGATATAATGCCATAATTACGATTGTTTGGATTACTCGTGAGTCGTTCTGCATACTCTTTCTGAAACATTAAAGTTGCATCATTAATTAACGCATAATTATCAAGAATTTTGAAAACTATTTCAGAAGATATACTGTAGGGAATATTTCCAACAATTTTCAACTTAAATTCTGAAGGGAAATTTTTTTTCACTTCTTGAAAATCTATAGTTAAAAAATCCTGTTTTATAATAGTAGTATTAAATTCTTGTTTTAATCTTTGAACAAGGTTAACATCAATCTCAACCCCAACATAATTGCTTGTAATATCTAAAATATATTTTGTTAAAGCTCCCATTCCAGGTCCGATTTCCATTATTAAATCATTCTCAGAAATATTAAGTGTTTTTACTATTTTACGGGCAATATTTTCGTCTGAAAGGAAGTTTTGACTAAGCCTGCGACGAGGTAAGTGTCCTTTATATGTAATTTTTGAGTAAACCATTATAAAGGACTAAGAACAAGTAGCTTTTCATTGATAATTTTATTTTTCTCTCTTAAAACTTTTTTGTACTCCCCATTTAACCATAATTTTGACTGATCTTTGTAATTTTTATGTTGGGGCTGTCCTGATTGTCCTGTAGATAAAACAGAATAATATTCACCTACATTTGAGAAGTCAACAACAAACCTCATTGATGCCCCAAGATTACTTTCAAATATTGACTTTTCACTTAATGGCAAAAGAGGATATTCCAGATTATTAACTGTAGTACCACTTCCTCCAATATCAAATGGACCAATATTTAACATACGACTAAGCGCAGAAACATTCCCTAAAGGATGTTTCATTATAATTTTATGAATTTCCCCCCATTGCCATTTAGAAACATCTTCTCCTAAAAGATTGGATAAACTTAAAACTGCATCAGAAAAACTCTTTTTCAAAATCTCTGCTCTTCCATCAATTTTGGTAGTATTTTCTTGAAACTCTAACAACCAGGATTTGTTTTCTTTCAGAAGCTTCGCAGTTGTCCGAACTGGAATATTTTTTAGAAAGATGTAATTTCTATACAATTCATTACCTAACTTACTTTCATAGATATTTTTATAAAGATGAGCTTCAAATTCTGCAAAAATGGTTGCCTGAACACTGAAAGTTTTAAATTCATAATCCCAATTTTTCAATAGATTTAGGCATTGGATTTCTATAGTACTCATTTGGGAATTATTTTCACAAGCTTTAAAAAGATAAGATAAAAATTCTTTTGCTTGATTGCTCAGCAAGTCATTCTGAATAAGTTGAAACTCTTGTGCTGTAAAATTATTTCTTGCTGCTAATATTTCTTCAATTCTTTGCGCACGATAAGGAGGTTCATAAAGATTAGAGATATAATATTTATAGTTATTCAATGGTTTGTTATTAGCAGTTACAATGAAGTTAGTTTTAGGATTATATGCAGAAGGTAACTCTTCAAATGGCACGAATCCCACCCACTCAATAGCATCTTCAACTGGAAACATATACACATTTTCGTTTACCGCACCTTTTCTAATTGGGATTTTTCCTGCAACCTGGTAACCAATATTTCCATCAATATCAGCATAGCAAAAATTAGAAGCAGGTAAATTAAAATCCTGCAAAGCTTGCCTGAACTCCTTCCAGTTTTTTGCTTTAGATAATTCATAAAAACATTTAATTTCATCACTCATTTCATAACCAGTCCATTTCATTACAAGAACTTCGGAAGGGGGTGTTTTAAAACTCTGTTGATTTGTAAAACCAGTTTTCTCAAGATTGGAAACCACAGGTCCTAATTCAGTTTTATAAGAAGTATAATAAAGTTCATCTTTCTGATTTTTAACTTTTATAGAAGAAATAACAGTATCTATTTTGTAATGCTTATTTCCTAATTTAAAATCTTTTGACAAAGAATCATATTTAAGCAAATAAAAATCTGCATCATCGTTCATCAAGTTTGTAATACCCCATGCGATATAGTTGTTCATTCCGATAGCAATTCCGGGTGAACCCGGAATACTAAATCCACTGACAAGATAGTCAGATTCAGTATTAGATAACGATACTTCATACCATTTAGCAGGAACAGTAAGAGCAAGATGAGGGTCGTTCGCAAGTAGAGGTTTTTTAGTTTCTGTTTTATCTCCATTGACTACCCAGCAATTGCTACCTATATGTGTTCCTTCAATTCCTACATAATTTCTGAATTTAATTATACTGTTGAAATATTCCTCTCCAAGATCAACAAGTTTGTTATAATAATTCTCTGTATTTTGATAAAGAGATGCTTTTGAAGGTTTTGTTTCTGTATGAATTATAAAAGGAGAATCTTCAGGGTACAAAGGGAAAAAGTCAAGAGATTTTTCAAAACCAAATTTTTTTACAATCTGTCCAAAGGTATAATCAGTATACCAGGAAAGATTAAGCTCCCATCCCATTAATCTAATAACAAGAAGTGAATGCTGAGGTTTCCATAATTCTGGTTTATAATTAAGTACATCAAATTCAAAAGGTAAACTTGATTTGTGTTGTGTGATAAAATAATTCACTCCTTCACAATAATGTAAAAGAATCCTTTTTGAGTGGTCTGACAACTTGTTCCATAAATTGTCTGCAAGTTCATTGAGAGCTAAAGTCTTAAACATCTTATCATATTCTACTGCTTCATTTCCAAATATTTCTGCAAGACGTCCTTCCCCGATCCGCCTGAATATATCCATTTGCCAGAGACGATCCTGGGCATGTATATAACCAAGTGAAAAATACATATCATCTTCACCTTTCGCCTCTATGAAAGGAACCCCATATAAATCCTTATAAATCCTCACAGGATTATTAATGCCTTTAACTTTAATTTCACCTTCTTCTTTATAAAACGACTTTGTTGTTAGGTAATTGAACATAATAGCAATTGTAAAAATGATTACTACTAAAAATATGATTATCCCTATTAAATTTTTTCTAAATTGATTAAGAGATTTCATAATTTTGTAAAATTGCATTTTGCTATATAAAAATAAAGGGAATATGTAACCCACATTTGAGAGTAATGGTAAGAAATAAATTAAAAGGATTATATAGAATAAAATGCAGTCCTCAAATATAGTTTTGAGGACTGCAAAAAGAAAATCTACTTTATAAGTAACATTTTTTTAACTTCTATAAAGTTTCCGGTTTCTAACCTATAGAAATAAACACCACTTGACAAATCACTCGCATTAAAATCAATTGTGTAACTCCCAGATAATTTCACTTCATTAACAAGAGTTTTTACTTCACGGCCAAGAACATCAAAGATTTTAAGTTTAACAAAACTTTCTTTAGGAAGATCAAAT
>Ga0272448_1002144_pt1 | contig 25311 bp, 24 predicted proteins | sample YNPCB0191_FD_202220 | JGI IMG/M metagenome (GOLD analysis project Ga0272448, IMG submission 202220) | Hot spring sediment microbial communities from Yellowstone National Park, WY, United States - YNP-CB-019-1 | ecosystem: Environmental > Aquatic > Thermal springs > Hot (42-90C) > Sediment... | reverse complement strand
CGCAAAGATAAGAAACTGGGAAGCCTGAGATGGACAAGAGCTATAGAATGCTGGAACAACTTCTGTAAAATGTTTATCTTTTACTACAACTTCGCGAGGGGGTGATAGTGTTATTAGGACAGGTCCGGGTGTTTTCTTGTAGAGTCCCGAAACCTTTGAAACGTTTGCGACTTCACAGAAGCACCTCATGCCCAAAAAGTTAAAATAGAATTTGGTTACTAACCATAGTTAAGTAATCTAAATAAGTAACGTAGATATTCATACCGACGTTACTGTATATTTTCAGGAGGTGTTGATGGGTGGATGCACGATGGTGTTTGATGGCGATACTTGCGGTTCTGTGGATAGCATCGCCAGCCAGCGGCGTCGCTGTTGGAAACTTCGCGGATCTCGGGAACAAGCTCGTGGTATCCGGGGAGACGGTGACGCTCAAGGCTCCTGAGGGCGATTATATCTATGACTGGTCCGCTGAAGTTGATGGCAGGATCATAGCCCAGGGGGACACGCAGGTGTTCACCTTCACCGCCCCCACGGTCACGCAGGAGGATGTGTCTAAGACAGTCACGGTCAACCTCCTCATAAGAACCGTGGTGGGTGGATGCGTCAACCAGGCGTCTGGAACGATAACCGTGTACCCGATGCCTGTGTGCGGCATAGATGGTCCGAATGAGGTGACCGCTGAGGAGATCGCGACTTACAAATACGCTGGCGGGACTGAGGGCAAGCTGACATATGAGTGGAGCGTGGATGGAACTCCTGCAGGTGAGAATTCTGATACCCTCGAGGTTGACTGGTCCAACTACGTTCCTGGAGCGCACAGGGTTGGGCTGAAGATCACAAAGGACTACTCAGATGTGGTTCCGAACGAGCGCGAACCCTACAGATCCGTGAGCTGTGAGTTTCCAGTGAACGTGGGCTACACATCAGGTCTTGCTGTCACAAAGACCCCATCTGTTAACACTGCCAGGGTCGGAACTGAGATAACATACACATATGTGATAACAAACACAGGAACGATACGCATCAAGGACATAGTTCTCAAGGACGACAAGCTGGGCGAGATAAAGCCTGATAAGAATATGCTCAAGCCAGGCGAGACCGCGACTGCAACTGCAAAATACACTGTTACAGAGAAGGACCTGCCAGGGCCTCTCACAAACAACGTGACTGCAATCGGCACCGAGATGCACACAGGAAATCAGGTTGTGTCAGATCCAGCAACATCCTCGGTCACACTCGAGTATACAGCAGCCATGACATTGGACAAGTCGGCGACGCCAAAGCCTGCAAGTGTTAAAGATACAGTTACCTACACATACACGATCGTAAACAGCGGAGAGGTCACTCTCAAGAGCATAGAGATATCAGACGACAAGATAAGCAACATAAAGCTCGAAAAGAAAGAGCTCAGGCCGGGAGAGTCAACGACAGCCACCGCCACATACAAGGTCACAGAGTCGGATCTGCCAGGGCCGATCGCCAACAAAGCCACAGTCAAAGCTCTTGATGTTCTTGGGAATGAGGTTGTTGCGACAGACACCGAGTCCGTGGATCTGATGTATACAGGGAGCATAAAGATCGAGAAGAGCGCAAGCCCATCTTCTGCAAACGTCGGCCAGACTGTGACGTATACGTACAAGATAACCAACACCGGGGACGTGACTCTGAGTGAGATCAGCGCTACAGATGACAGGCTTGGCGAAATCTCTCTCACAAAGAATACCCTGGCGGCAGGAGAGAGCATCACCAGCACCAAGACGTACCAGGTCACTCAGAGAGATCTGCCTGGACCCATAAGAAACAATGCCAGCGTCAGTGCCAAGGACGTTTTAGGGAAGGATGTAACAGCGAGCGCCCGGACAATTGTGGACCTGACGTACAAAGCAGCACTGAGTGTGACAAAGACTCCGACGCCATCGCCGGCTGGAATCGGTCAGATAGTGACCTATGAGTACGTGGTGACCAACACCGGAGACGTCACGCTCACCGGCGTCTCTCTCGATGACAGCGAGCTCGGCAAGATAGCTCTGAGCAGAGATACGCTTGATCCGGGTGAGAGCGCCACCGGCACGGCCACTTACACAGTAACTGAGAACGATCTGCCAGGTCCGATCACCAACACAGCGACCGCCTACGCCATCGACCCGATGGGCAACCCTGTCTCAGCTTCTGCAACAGCATCTCTTCCGATATCATATACATCATCGATAAGCGTCGAGCAGAGACCGTCGGCGGATAGGGTATCCCTTGGAGATAGCATCACTTACACGTACACAGTGACAAACACAGGATCGACGACGATATCTGGCATCACACTGACGGACGAGAGGTTCGGCTCGATCAGCCTGGATAAGACAACGCTCAGACCAGGAGAGACTGCAACAGGCACATACACCTACACACCAACCCAGGATGTCATCGGCGAGGAGCTTAGCGGAAAGCTATCGAACAGCTGCAAGGCCACAGGCTACAGCCCTGTGAGGGAGATGGTCACAGCCTCAGCCACCTCAAGCGTTGAGGTCAGCAGGGAGCCTCTCACTCCAATGGTCGGGTGCGTCAACGACAACGGCGATGGCACCTACACGGTAACGTGGGGATACACCAATCCCAACAAGGTCGCGGTGAAGCTCGGACCCGGCAAGAGGAACATGTTCAGGCCTGGCAATGAGCGCCAGGGGCAGCCTGAGGTCTTCGAGCCTGGCGTGAAGGAGAACGCTTTCACCACCAGATTCAAGGAGAAAAAGATCGAGTGGGTTCTCGATGAGACCGCAGCGTCTGCGGACAGCGGTGCGACATGCCCGAGCATATGCGCGATAGAAGGCTCGGATACCCTCTGCACCAACAAGGAGGAGGAATACAGCGCGAACGTGCCGCTGGTCAAGGGCGAGAGGTACGAGTACGAGTGGAGGCTCAACGGGAAAACGATAGGAACAGAGGATACAGTGACGATATCCGGGTCTGAATACAAAGAAGGAGATGTCCTGACGCTGGAGCTGCGTGTGACAGCGCACAGGAAGAATCCGTATACAGAAGAGGAGGTGCCTCTGAGCCAGTACTGCACAAAGGAGATCAAGGTGATACCCGAGCCGGCCGCAGAGATAAAGATCCAGTAGCAGCTATATGCTGCACAACAATTTTAGCGAACTACCGCGTCCTGAAGGGCGCGGATCACAATTTTATTGATACAGATACATTCAATTATCATATCAAATAGTTATCTGCAATCATCTCTTGGGAATGGATGAATCCGCTCCAGCGATTCAGCATGACCAAAATGCTATTATCGTATGAGGGCAGCTCTGAGTCTCCGATGGCCAAGCAAAAGAAAAAGGCGAAGAGCGGGGAGAGAGAGCGGAAGGAGACCCCCCAAAAAACACCGGAAGTGCAGGCGGAAGCCAGGAAGGTCTTGAAGAAGAAGACGCCAGAGGAGCGCAGGAGGGCGCAGGTAGAGGGGATAAAGAAGACGCTTGTATCCTCTATCCTCGGGATAATCTCCGGTGTTTTGTGCTACCATCTTCTCGGCACCGGAACCGATATGATGCTTGGTGGGGTCAGGGTGGAGTGGCACTTCATTCTTCTGAACCTGATACTCATCACAACGATAGTGCAGAGATTCATATACCCGCTCATAGGGATAGACGTCCTCTCCTTTAAGGGGAAGGACTGGTTCTACGTCGAGTTTATCGTGGTGGATCTTTGGGCTGTGACCTGGACCATACTCCTGAACTGAGGTGCCTTTCATGAGGATAGCGGTTGTCAACAGAGATCGGTGCCAGCCGAGGAAGTGCGCCAGGGAGTGCGAGTACTTCTGCCCGCCTGTGCGCACAGGAGATGAGACGATAGTCTTCGTTGATGACAAGCCTGTTATAACAGAGAACCTCTGCGTGGGCTGCGGGATATGTGTCAGGAAGTGCCCGTTCGGCGCGATAACGATAACAAACCTGCCTGAGGAGATCGGCGCGCCGGTGCACCGCTACGGCAGCAACGGCTTCGCGCTATACGGCCTGCCCATACCAGTCGAGGGAAAGGTCACAGGCCTTCTGGGGCCGAACGGCATAGGCAAGTCTACAGCCGTTGCGATACTCTCGGGGCTTCTGAGACCGAATCTCGGGAGAGATGCCAGCTGGGATGATGTCCTCGAGAGGTTCGCAGGCTCGGCGATAGGTGATTATCTCAAGAGAGTCGCTGAGAAGGGCGTCAGGACAGCCTACAAGCCGCAGTACGTCGACAGGATACCAAAGAGCTACAAGGGATCGGTCAGGGAGCTTTTGAAGAGAACGGATGAGAGAGGTGAGCTCGACGTTCTCGTGGACCGTCTCGCCTTAAGGCCGCTGCTGGACCTCGAGATAGACAGCCTCAGCGGCGGCGAGCTGCAGAGGGTGGCCATCGCAGCAACAGCCGCGCGTGATGCCGAGTTCTACTTCTTCGATGAGATAAGCCCCTATCTTGATATCAACCAGAGGATCCTGGCCGCGAGAATGCTCCAGGACCTCGCCTCTAACAGGGCTGTGATGGTCGTCGAGCATGACCTCGCGCTTCTGGATCTGCTTGCTGAGAGCGTTCATCTCGCCTATGGAACCCCGGGAGCCTACGGCGTCATAACCAGGCCGAAGGGCATCAGGGTCGGGATAAACCAGTATCTGAGGGGCTTTCTCCCTGAGGAGAACGTCCGGATACGATCGGAGAGCATAGAGTTCGAGGTCCACGCTCCGAGAGATGAGAAGGATGTTCCGGTTCTTGTGGAGTACGGTGAGTTCTCCAGGAGCTACGAGAGATTCGAGCTCTTGGCGATGCCTGGTGTTATAAGAAGGAGCGAGGTTGTGGGGATCCTGGGGCCAAATGGGATAGGAAAATCAACGTACATAAAGATCCTGGGCGGCATCGAGAAGCCCACGAAGGGCGAGATCGATGTGAAGCTGAAGATCTCCTACAAGCCCCAGTACCTGAAAGCGGAATCTGATGTCACAGTGGAGGCGCTCCTCAGGAGCATAACGCACGATTTCGATAGCAGCTACTATCAGTCTGAGTTCGTAAAGCCGATGGCGCTCGAGCGGCTTCTGGATCAGAGGCTGACAGAGCTGAGCGGGGGTGAGCTCCAGAGGGTCGCCATAATAGCATGCCTGAGCATGGACGCGGATCTGTATCTCCTGGATGAGCCGTCGGCCCATCTCGACGTCGAGCAGAGGATGATGGCCGCCAAGGTCATGAGAAGGTTTGCAGAGTCCACAGAGCGGTCTGTCGTGGTCGTGGATCACGATATCTACCTGATAGATATGCTCTCAGAGCGGCTGATAGTATTCGAGGGCGAGCCGGGTGTGAGAGGAATCGCAAACCCGCCATGCGATATGCGTGAGGGGATGAATCGATTCCTCTCAGCGATCGGTATAACATTCAGGCGTGATGAGGATACAAAGAGGCCTAGGGTGAACAAGCCGGGATCGAAACTGGATAGGGCCCAGAGGGAGGCCGGAGAGTACTACTATGCAGTGAGCTGAATCGCACATGTAGTGAGATGTCGATGAGCTGCGACGAGATGTCCATTGACCAAAAGTGCGCAGCCTGGTTAGAACAAGGAGCTCTCAGATAAATATGTCCTCACACAAAACCAGTGGCGATGAGGAAGAGGCAGCTTGAGATCCTGCTTCAGCGTGTGAGGGGCTTCACAAGCCCGTCTGCGACGATGGAGCAGTACATGACCCCGCCATCGCTCGCATCGGATCTGCTCCACATGGCTCACATGCGAGGCGAGCTAACCCAGGTCCTGGATCTCGGCTGTGGCACAGGCATCCTGGCGATCGGGGCCGCGCTTATGGGCGCGGAGGCATATGGAGTGGATATAGATCGCCAGGCGCTGAGGATCGCGCGTGAGAATGCTGAGATGCTCGGCGTGCATGTGGACTTCGTCCTGGGGGATATCGAGCGCATCGCGTTCCGCAGGGTAAAAACCATCATCATGAACCCTCCTTTTGGCGCACAGCACGCCAGCCTGGGTGATCGGGCTTTCCTCAGGAAGGCTGTGGAGATCGCTGATGTCATATACACCATCCACAATGCAGGAAGCCTGAACTTTGTTCGCAGCTTCGTCTCTCCCTGCAGGATTGAGGAAGTCTATAAAGCAAGAATTCCAATTAAAAGGACATTCGAGTTCCACAGGAAAGATGTGGAATGGATAGAGGTTGAGTTATATAGGATTGTGTGCAAGTAGTGATCAGATGTCAGGCACAACCGATGAAGTCAAGGATAAGCAGATTGGGAAAGCCCTGGTCCTTCCGGGCGACAGGATAGGCTCGGCCGAGGAGTTCGTCCCCGGGCACGATACATACGTCTCCGGGGGCAACATATACGCCTCAACCACTGGCGTGGTAGATATCGATCCCGAGAGCCGCCTTGCGAGTGTGATACCGAGAAGCAACGCCCTGCCCAGGGTGGAGAACGGGGATATCGTCGTCGGGGAGGTTGTTGATATAAAGGAGAATCTCGTGATACTGGCGCTTGCGTTCAAGAAGGGCTACGAGTCCAGACCACTTCCGGAGCTGGACGCAACCATACACATATCAAATGTGAAGAGCTCCTATGTCAAGGACCTGAAGCAGATGTTCGGTCTGAGGGATATCGTGAGGGCAAAGGTCGTAGATGCGAGACAGATGCGGCTCTCGACGGAGCCGGAGGATATGGGAGTGATAAAGGCGTACTGCAGCAGCTGCACGACACCGCTTGTAAAAAAAGACGGCCGGCTGGAGTGTCCTGAGTGCAAGCGGACGGAGATGAGAAAGCTGAGCACCTACTACGGCACAGGGCTTGTTTAGGAGGTATGGATTGAACCTGAAGGTTCTGAAGAAGACTGAGGATGAGCTCAGGATAGAGTTCGAGGGGGAGCGGCATACGCTGCTCAACCTCCTGAGAAGCGAGCTGCTTAAGGACGATAGGGTTGTGATAGCCACCTATGATGCGAAGTTCCCTATAATGGACAACCCCGTCTTCAGACTCAAGACGAGAGGCGCAGATCCGCTGGACGTGATCAGAGATGCATCTGCCAGGATAGCGGGTCTCTGCGACGAGTTCCTCAGAGAGTACGATGAAGCAGTGAGATGAAGAAGCCGCAGATGATGGAGATCGACGGCTCGTATGGCGAGGGCGGCGGCCAGATCGTGAGGACCTCTGTGGCGTTGTCCGCCCTCACCGGTATCCCCGTCAGAATAAAGAACATCCGCCGCAACAGGCCGAAGCCCGGGCTTGCAGCGCAGCATGTCAGGGCCATCGAGGCCCTGGCAAGGATATCGAGAGCTGAGACAAGAGGCGTGCATCTCGAATCCGGAGAGATCGAGTTCATTCCCGGCAGGATATCCGCAGGGAGCTATGATGTGGATATAGGCACCGCGGGGAGCGTCACGCTCCTAATCCAGTGTGTGCTTCCTGCGCTCACCGCTGCAGAGGGGCCTGTCACATTGACGGTCAGGGGCGGCACAGACGTCCGGTGGAGCCCGACCGTCGATTATCTGGAGCATGTGGCACTTCCAGCTATGCGTCTTTTTGGTGTTGCTGCCAGCTTCAGGTGCGAGCGGCGCGGGTACTACCCGAGAGGCGGAGGGATTGTGGTGCTGAGCACTAGGCCGTCCCGGCTCAGGCATGCCAGGGTGGAGCGCATCGATGAGAGCATCCGCGGGATATCACACTGCGGATCCCTTCCGGAGCATGTGGCGAGGCGTCAGGCTGATGCTGCGCTCGAGCTCCTGAGGGAGAACGGATATGAGGCGAGAATAGACATTCAGGCCGTGAGCTCTTCATCCCCTGGAAGCGGGATAACGCTCTGGTCCGGGTGCAGGGGATCGAGCGCGCTCGGCGAGAGGGGCGTCCGCGCAGAGGACGTCGGGAGAGAGGCCGCGAATGCGCTCATTGCGGAGCTTGGAGCCGGGGCATCGGTGGATGTTCATCTCGCGGATCAGCTCATACCTTACATCGCGCTGGCCGGCGGCGAGTACACGACGCGTGAGATCTCAAGCCATACCAGAACGAACATCTGGACGGCACAGAGGATCCTGGGGTGCAGGATAGATATCGATGAGGGAGAGGTCTTCAGGATACACAGCACCGGCTCAGGGTGAGGATACAAGAGCAAGCGGTTCATCAGCCGGCTTCGATCGCACGGTGCTTTTCGCGCTTGCTGTATCTCTTCTCATCCTCACCTCAGGCTCGCGGTCCCTCGATCTGAACAATGCTACGGTTGTGGATCTGGCCGGGGGCAGAGCTGTGATAGAGCAGCCTGTATCCGGAAAGACCTTCAACATCACGGCGATAGCCAGGATCGAGAACATATCTGTTATGAGCAACTCTAATGTTGTGAGATGCAGCGTGGAAGAGAGCTTCTGGAGGGGCGTTTACAGGTACAGGATCGCTTCTGATGAGCCAGTCTCCGGTATTTTGAGATACGAGGCGCCCATGCGTGGGCAGCAGTTCGTATCTCCAGTGCTTCTAAACGGAACTGTCGCCGTCATGATTCCGGAGGGATACACAACGGGCGCCAGGGCTCTTGGTATTCCAAGGCCGGGTCCGTATGAGATCATCGAGGGGAACCGCACAGCTGTTGTCTGGAGGCTCGAGAGGGACTCAATCATAGAGGTCGGATTTTACAGGAATGACGCCCCCCAGATACTCGGCTACTTCTTTGTGCTCCTCCTGGCTGCAGGGATTTTCCTGGCTGCGGGCTACTACTCCAGCATCAGAAGGCTTGAGGCCATGCGGAGAGGTCTGAGATAGGTGCGAGAGCTGCAGCTTCAAGCACCCCTTGCTTCCCGCATACATCCCGGAGTCCCGCGAGAAGCCGTCTCAGGACTGCATCAACACTTGACTGCAGAGAGCCACTGCCTCTTGCTTCCATGACCTCCTGCGACCCTCGAGGGCGGCTAGATGAGTCCGGTTTAACTCCCTCTGCTAGCAGGGATCCGGCCTCGGAGACCCCCGCCCTCAGGCAGACCTCCTCGCGAACCTTTCAGTGCTCGAAGAAGCCATCGAGGAAGAGCATTTGCTCAAAACTTCTGTGATAGAATAACAAGAGACGAGACTTGAATTTCTCAGTTTTCTTAAGTATAAACAGTAATGGCAGCACAGAGATAAACTTAAATTCGAGCTTGATCAGGATGATACAATGATTCCTACAGCTTTTTGCTCAAATAACGCAATTTAGCTATTTTTAAGCAAAATTTACCGATTAAAAGAGATAATTTTCAAATTCGGTCCAAATTCACATCGATTTATGACATGGAGCAACCAGTTTCGTGAGGTAAATCCATTTAAGTTTTTTTATATCGTGTGCAGAGATGTGATAGATGCTGCGGAGAGGCTGCTCGCCTTCCTGGCTGTGACCTCTCTCTTCATCGGTGGGACAGGCTTCTTCAAAACATACATGGCAAGCGTTCTGCTGGGGATCGAGCCGAGCATGACGATATGCCTTGCGGTATTTCTTGTCTCATTCAGTGTTTACACGCTGGACAAGCTCGTGGATCTCGACCGGGACGTCTCGAACATGCCGGCGAGGAAGCAGTTCCTCTATTCGCGGAGGAAGATCTTTATGGGGCTGGCGCTGTCCGCTTACATCACAGCCGCCCTCATCATGGTTTATGTGAGACCTCAAGCGCTGCCTCTGGTATTCGTGCCGGTGATCGCAAACGCTTTTTACGGGATGCGTCTGCTCCCGTGGCTGCCGAGGCTGAAGGATATACCGGTGATGAAGAACGTCGTCGTGGGATCTGCATGGGCGGTTGTGACGGTGCTCATTCCGGTGCTGGATGGCGGTTATAGCAGCCCGTGGATCCTGGTGCTGTACTTCATATTCATAAAGACGTTCATCGACACAGTTCTCTACGATATACGCGATCTCGCCGGCGACAGGCTCAGCGGCGTGCGCACAATGCCCGTGATTCTGGGAGAGATGCCGACAGTTCTGCTGCTGCTCATCCTGAACACAACGATCCTGCCGGTCTCGCTGCTCCTTCCGGGAGATGGCAGAGCGATCGCCCTTGCGCTCACCCTCTACGGATACGCGTACATCGCATATCTGAGGAGAAGACGGAACCCTGTGGTCCTCGATCTGCTCGTCGAGGGAGAGTGGATGATGGCGTGTGCGGTGCTGTGCTTGCTGAATGCCGCGTAGCGGTGCGATTTAAGGATCACCTCATGGGTCAGGATCAGCGAGCTTCACGCCAGACGCACTGGGAGCCATGTGCTCTCCTCCAATCATCGTCAACTGACGCATTCAATTCGAAAACATATTTTTATAGATGCTGCGTGCTGGTGGCTAGAGATATCCCACCAACCGGAAGCAATATCAATTTCCCTTTGTAACAGTAAGCCGATGGACAGACCCGGCCTGGACGAGTACTTCATGGAGATCGCATCGGTTGTGTCAAAGCGATCCACCTGTCTCAGAAACAAGGTTGGCGCGGTGATCGTGCGGGACAAGCGCATCCTGTCAACGGGCTACAACGGAGCACCCACAGGGCTGGAGCACTGCGATGTTGTGGGATGTCTGAGGGAGAAGGTTGAGAGCGGAACCAGGCATGAGCTCTGCCGTGCGGTCCATGCGGAGCAGAACGCCATAATCCAGGCTGCTCTCCACGGAGTGAGCATCGAGGGCGCGACGCTATACTGCACCCACCAGCCATGCATACTCTGCGCCAAGATGATGATAAACGCGAGGATACGGAGGGTGGTGTACAGGAATCAGTACCCAGACGAAGGGGCTCTGAGGTTCCTGGAGCAGGCTGGGATTGAGGTCGTCAGGATCTGATCGGGGTCGAGCGAAGGGATCGCTCAACCACGTAGTCATGCTGGTGTTTGCGATCTATGCGCGAAGTATATGTTCCTATCGTCTGAGCCGAGCTCGAGGAACTTGCCTGTGGCGAGGATCATGTGGCTGTACCTCAGAGGTGCAACCCTTATGCCAGGACCCACAACAGATTCTTTCTGCAGCCTCACATTATCGCCGACCACAGGTATGCCCTTCCTGCCGTTGGACTGATCCGCGTCCAGCACGCTGTGCGCCTCGATTGTTGAGTATCTGCCCACAACAGCACGGTTCAGCCGAACTCCGTGCATTATGTTTGAGAAGCTCATGACCGCGCTGTTTCTTATCTCAACATCCCTCTCGATCATGCTGGTATGCCCGAGATGCGAGTTCTCTATTACGACCCCGGGCTCGATGCGGCAGTCCCTTCCTATGAAGACGCTGCCCCTGAGCTCGATATCGCCACGCTCCAGCATGCGACCTATGCGCTTCAGGGTCGATGGATGAATCCACTGGTTCTCCCTGTATTGGTGCCGGAAGGTGAAATGGCGCACATTTCCGGAGAGAACGTTCATGGTCGCCTGAAGAAGCCTCTCGGGGGTGCCGATGTCTATCCAGTAGCCCCTGAGAGGATAGCCATAGACATCGTAGCCGTTCTCGGTGAGATACGGTATGAGATCGCCTCCGATATCGCGGGACTTGTCGCCCATCTCTGCGAGGACGTCTCTTATCTCAGGAGAGAATATGTAGAAGGCGGTGTTGATCATCCTGCTCGGCTCAGTGCCTGCTTTCGGCTTCTCGATGAACCGCCGTATGCGCATATCGCTCTCCAGCTCCGCCACCCCGTACTGGGAGATGCTATCATCTCGGGGCAGCTCCTTCAGCGCCACGGTGAGAATCGGATTCCTGCGCCTGTGATACGCTATGAAGTCCTCAAGGTCGATATCTATGAGGTTGTCGCCGGAGACGACCAGAACGTCCTCGTCGAGCTTGAAGTAGTTCATGCAGTACCTGAGGGAATCTGCGCTCCCGTGATCCTCGTACTGCGGCTGGTAGCTGAACTCCTCGTGGTCGTCTATGCCAAGACGCTTGAAGAAGCCCTCACCTGCCTTGAAGTAGTTCGACAAAGCAAGCGTGTTCTCGAATCCCTTGCTGCCCAGTACGAACCTCCTGCACCCCTGGATGGCGAGAACTCTGAAGAGGACCGCTATTATCGCGGTGTCGCATACCTCCACCAGGGGCTTCGGCTGGCAGAGCGTGAGAGGGTACAACCGCGTGCCCCCTCCGCCGACTGTTGCTATGACCGGCGGTGGCATGAAATCGGGTGGCACTTCGTAAATATTAAGACTATCGCTCAGAAGTCACCCTCATAGAAATCAGCTGGGGTGCAGGGAGGGCGGAAGATCCGGTATTCGTGTCTGAGTAGCTGACCCAGGAATGTTCAGAAATCTGTCAGTTTAAGGAGAGAACTCCAGTCACACAGCCCTCAGAGTGCCCCTGCTCGTCTGTATCAGGGAGCCCTCCTGTCTCAGACGCGAGATAATCTCCTCTGCCCTGTCCCTGTCTATCCCCTCTGCCTCGGCCCTGTCAAGTACATCATCGATCTGGGCGCCATCCTTTCCTCCGAGCTCCCTGACTATGTTCAGCATCATCTTTGTCTTGTCCCTGGTGCTCTTGCTCATCCCTATGCTGATAACATCCGCATCCAGCATTCCCGTCTCCGGATCGACGCCCACCTTCTTCAGGCAAGACTCAACGATTCTTATGACCCGATCGACATCATATTCTGTGATCAGGTTGCTGAGCCTCAGCCTGGCGCTGGCTTCCCCGAGACGTATGAGCGCCTCGAGCTGTCTCGCCGTTACAGGCACCGGCTTGTTTCCATCCTGCCCCTGGCTCCTGAGATTTATGTAATACTCCTTGAACCTCTCCATCGCCACATCTGTGAGCGTCGGGAATATGTTCTTCCTGGCATAGGCCACATACTTCCTGAGCAGCTCCGGCTCTATCTCCGGCTTTATGATCTCCGTCGCGCTCTCGATGTCCTCATCGTTTATTGATGGATTTATGCTCCTCTGGGTGGAGAGCTCCCCAGCATAGTTGCTCCTCAGGATGTGGGTGGCTATATGCGCATCCCTTTCAGCATTCGGCTCATCGGTCAGAACGAATATCAGGTCGAACCTGGACATCAGGGCCGGGGTGAGGTTTATCTGCGGCGCTATCGGCTCGTACTTGTCGAACCTTCCCATCTTAGGGTTCGCAGCTGCGAGCAGCGCGCACCTCGACTTCAGGGTCGCCATGACGCCTGCCTTTGCAACGCTGATCGTCTGCTGCTCCATGGCCTCGTGCAGAGCTGAGCGGTCGTCCGGGCTCATCTTGTCCATCTCGTCCACTGCTGCTATGCCCTTGTCGGCGAGCACCAGCGCCCCTGCCTCTATGGTCCACCTCCCATCTCCGAGCTCGTCCTTTATCGCAGTCGCTGTAAGGCCGGCAGATGTAGAGCTCTTTCCAGACGTGTATATGCCCCTCGGAGAGAGCTTCGCCATGTACCTCAGAAGCTGCGATTTCGCAACCCCCGGATCTCCAACCAGGAGTATGTGGATGTCTCCCCTTATCCTCGCTCCATCCGGAAGCCGTTTTGAGAAGCCGGAGACGAGCTGCAGGGCCAGGGCCTCCTTAACATCCTCATAGCCGTAGATGGATGGAGCGATCGATCTCACGATCTTTTCATAAATATGAGGATCCCTGCTCAGCTCGAGAATCCGTTTCTCATCCTCAGGCGATATCTCGATCTCCTCGAACTCCTGCTCCATCATCTCGATGCTGATCCCGTCAAGAAACAGGTCGAAGTACGTGCTCTTCCCGCTCTGTGTCGTCCTCTGATACGATCTCAGGATCCCGTTGATTATCACCCTGTCTCCGGGGAAGATCCTGCCAACGAGATCGTCGCCGAGCTCCACGTCCAGTGTCTGTGGCTGCTCTCCGCCCCTGAGATCCTCTGGAGATTCCTGAACGCGAACCTTCTGCGCGTCGACGAAGTGCGATCTCTTCGGGAGCAATCTGAATGGGCCTCTTCTGTCGCACGCCTCGTTTGGGCACTCATACGGCTCGATGAACTTCGTCCCCGACTGATCGACGTAAAAGACATGCCCGCACCGCTGGCACTCATATGCAGCCCTGACTATCTTCGGCCTGACCTCTGTCGCTGTCCTGACCTGGCCCTCGATGGCTATGAGCTTCCCGATGTGATCGCTTCTCAGGTCTCTGGTCTTGAGGTGCTGCGGCAGGTTCACAACCCTGACATGCGCCCCGCTCAGATCCACATCCACAGGAAGCACAATCTCCTGAAGGGCGCTGTGTGCAGCATCCAGCATCACATCGGGATTCTCAAGAAGGTCGTCCGCGAACTCTGTGTCGTATCTGTCTAGATCCGAAAAATCCACGATCAGGCTTCTTGTTGATGGATACGACTCCGCCAGCTTCAGGAGATCGTCCCAATACCTGGAGCGTATGAACTCCTCCCATTTTGAAACAGGATCGTACGACACAGACTGCCCCCGATGAGAGATGCACGGATGGTGTGAATGCTCCCGCCATGAATGGCGGAGCTTCTAAGCCTACCGCCAGAGACTGCGTTCCCTGTCTCATATGTGATAGATCCCCAGGCGGCACTTCGAGTCTTCTTAGAGATCTTGGAGTGGAATTGTTTGTCGTGAGGTATATAGGAATCGCTCCGACAGGGGATCCGCTCACATCCTCAGGGGTCTTCTCGCTTCGCCCTCTCCACTAACAAAGATAATTGGAGTTTGTGTCTTTTAAAAAGTGCCATGTTGAAGAGGGGCAAATATAGCGAACCTTCTCCCGGGTTAGCTTCATATTCCGGACTATGACGCCGGAGTTAGATGAGACGCGAAATAATTTCGGGACTCTACAACACAGCAGTCGCATATGCTGTGTTGAATAACAAATATCTCTGGGGTCGGATGCTATCGGTTTTTGCCAGATATTTGAATCTGCATGAATTCGGCCTCTGCTATCGGATTCATTATTCAACACAGCAGTCTCATAGAAAAGTTTATATATCAGATCCATAACCATACTAACAAAAAGTTAGTAAAACGAGGTTAACAAGAGTCACACATGGGTATAAACAAGATAAAATTTTGTACCTAGATGTGATACATTATATGGAGGTCTTTGTATGACAGAGGAGGTAGTTCTGAAGGTCGGAGAGGCGCGAGCTTCCGATGTTGGAAGAGGAATCGCACGCGTGGATCCAGCTGTTATAAAGGAGAAGGGCTGGCAGGCCGGGGATGTCATAAGCATCAGGGGGAAGAAGCAGACTGCTGCACTTCTCTGGCCCGGCTATCCGGAGGATACCGGAACAGGCATAATCAGAATGGACGGTACGCTCAGGAGGAACGCCGGGGTCACCATAGATGAGCGTGTCCCTGTGCGAATCGTCCAGCCAGCACAGGCAGAGACCGTGGTCTTCGCGCCAACCGTTCCTCTCCGGATAACAGGCGGAGAGGAGTACCTGAGGAGGTACATGGAGGGCAGGGTGATCTCGAGAGGAGATGTCATAGAGCTCAATGTCATGGGGCGCAAGATCGATCTCGTCGCCGTTAGGGTCACGCCGCCAAGAGATGCTGTCGTTATAGGAGACCGCACCAGGATAGAGCTCAGCGAGAAGCCGGCGAAGGAGGAGAAGATGATACAGCGCGTGACCTACGAGGATATCGGCGGTCTGAGTGCTGAGATCAAGAAGGTCAGGGAGATGATAGAGCTCCCGATGAAGCACCCCGAGCTCTTCGAGCGGCTTGGAGTTGAGGCTCCGAAGGGCGTGCTTCTGCATGGTCCGCCTGGCACCGGCAAGACACTGCTGGCAAGGGCTCTCGCATCCGAGACCAACGCTCACTTCGAGACCCTGAGCGGCCCGGAGATAATGTCCAAGTACTACGGCGAGTCGGAGGAGCGTCTCAGGCAGCTCTTCAAGACCGCAGAGGAGAACGCACCCAGCATAATTCTCATAGACGAGATAGACTCGATCGCACCCAAGAGGGAGGAGGTCACAGGCGAGGTTGAGAGAAGAGTCGTCGCCCAGCTCCTCGCGCTCATGGACGGCCTGGAGTCGCGCGGCAAGGTCGTGATAATCGGCGCCACAAACAGGCCGGATGCCCTCGATCCCGCGCTCCGAAGGCCGGGAAGGTTCGACAGGGAGATCGAGATCGGAGTGCCGAACAGAGATGCCAGACTGGAGATCCTCCAGATACACACAAGAGGCATGCCCCTGAGCTCTGATGTGGATCTCGGAAAGCTGGCTGACGTAACCCACGGTTTCGTCGGAGCAGATCTCGCTGCCCTCGCCAGAGAGGCTGGAATGCGTGCTCTGAGGCGTGTTCTGCCGGAGCTGGATCTCGAGGTAGAATCGATACCGGCAGAGATCCTGAACAAGATCGAGGTGACGATGGCAGACTTCATGGACGCACTGAGGGATCTCGAGCCATCAGCGATGCGCGAGGTGCTTGTGGAGTCGCCCAATGTCCGGTGGAGCGATATTGGCGGTCTCAATCAGGCAAAGCAGGAGCTGATGGAGGCGGTGGAGTGGCCTCTGACCTACCCGAAGATCTTCGAGCACATGAAGGCCAGTCCGCCAAAGGGGATTCTCCTCTACGGACCGCCCGGCACCGGCAAGACCCTGCTCGCAAAGGCGGTGGCGACGGAGAGCCAGGCCAACTTCATAAGCGTCAAGGGCCCGGAGTTCCTGAGCAAGTGGGTCGGAGAGTCGGAGCGCGCTGTCAGGGAGACGTTCAGGAAGGCCAAGCAGGCCGCACCTGCTGTGGTCTTCTTCGATGAAATCGATGCCATCGCTCCCATGAGGAGCTCCGGATCTGCAGATTCACATGTGACAGAGAGGGTGATAAGCCAGATACTCTCCGAGATGGACGGGCTGGAGCCGCTGCACAACGTGATAGTCATAGCTGCGACGAACAGGCCTGACATAATCGACCCCGCGCTCCTAAGGCCGGGCAGGTTCGACAGGATGATAGAGATCGGGCCGCCCGATGAGGAGGCGAGGCTGGAGATACTGAGGATACACACTGCAAACAGGCCTCTTGCAAATGATGTTGATCTCGCTGAGATAGCAAAGCGCACCGAGAACTACAGCGGCGCGGATCTTGCGGCGGTGTGCAGTGAGGCTGTGATGCTCGCTATCAGGGAGTATGTGCTCTCCGGCAAGCCACAGGATGAGGAGTCGATAAAGAACCTCAAGGTGGAGCGCAGGCACTTCGAGGAGGCGCTGAAGAAGGTCAGGCCAAGCCTGAAGGATGTGCGAATACATTACACACTCCCGAGATGATCATCTGCGCCCGATCAGGAGACAACTGTTCGTCCCCTTAAGGGGGACGGGATGCCCCCTTTTTATTGATTTCTGTTCTCTTTTTGGCAACCTGCCCAGCCTGGCTGCCGCAAACGCCCATCTATAAAACCAGATCGCATAACACGGAAGTTTACGAGGTCCTCATAGAGAATGAACCGCTGCATTTAATTTCTGGCCCGCATCCTATGGGCGATCATGAGCAAGATTGGAAAATCGATAAGGCTTGAGCGCATAATAGACAGAAAGACTAGGAAGACAGTCATAGTCCCGATGGACCACGGGCTCACGGTAGGTCCCATACCCGGTCTCATAGATCTGGCAGCTGCCGTGGATAAGGTCGCGGAGGGAGGCGCGAATGCCGTCCTCGGGCACATGGGTTTGCCGCTTTACGGCCACAGGGGCTACGGGAAGGATGTGGGGCTCATAATCCATCTGTCAGCCTCGACATCGCTCGGCCCGGATGCGAACCACAAGGTGCTCGTGACCAGGGTTGAGGATGCGATAAGGGTTGGCGCAGATGGAGTCAGCATTCATGTGAATGTGGGCGCCGAGGACGAGGCAGAGATGCTGCGCGATCTTGGGATGGTCGCGAGGAGGTGCGATCTGTGGGGCATGCCGCTTCTCGCCATGATGTATCCGCGTGGCGCAAAGGTCAGGTCCGAGCACAGCGTCGAGTATGTGAAGCATGCGGCCAGGGTCGGGGCCGAGCTTGGCGTGGATATAGTCAAGACAAACTACACAGGCTCTCCTGAGACTTTCAGAGAGGTCGTCAGGGGGTGCCCCGCCCCGGTGGTCATAGCAGGCGGCCCGAAGATGGATACCGAAGCAGATCTCCTCCAGATGGTGTACGATGCGATGCAGGCTGGCGCTGCCGGCATCTCCATAGGGAGAAACATATTCCAGGCAGAAAATCCAACCCTGCTAACCAGGAAGCTCTCCAAGATCGTGCATGAGGGCTACACGCCAGAGGAGGCTGCAAGGCTGAAACTCTGAGGTCCCCGCAAGATCCCTGTTGCGTGCCCAAATAGCTGAAAAAGATCCTACAGCCACTGACAGAGTCCATGCGATGCAAACGCCTGCGGACCTCCACGTACACAGTACTTTTTGCCCGGAGCTGACCAACAGAGTGGACGCGGCTCTTCCCCTCTCGATTGGAAGGCCTGCACCAAAGCACATCAACACATTACTGGCGACTGGGTTTTTGGAGTGAGGGTCCCGGGCGTTCAACGCCCAGGAAAACAAGCGCCCGGACCGGGATTCGAACCCGGGTCGAAGCCTCGACAGGGCTTCATGATAGGCCACTACACCATCCGGACATTTCACAAGTCCCGCCTCCCAGATTCGAACCGGGGACATCGCGGTGACTGCGCGCAGCACCATGAAGGTGCTATACATACTACAGCCGCGCACTCTACCAGGCTGAGTTAAGGCGGGCCTCGCTATTGGTCGACTTGCTTATACTTAAGCTCTTCGATATAGGGCCGGGACCTGTCCGAATAAGATAAAAGCAAGAGCTGAGTATATGGTTACTTCAATGAAATTTAAAGAGGTGATGCCCGATGTCAGCTGCATCATCGATTTCTGTGTTATCCGGCATACCCCTCTTCAGCAGGAATAAGGTGCCTTTAGAAATTAAGCTTTTCTCGATATTATATGGTCTCATCCAGTGTGAGAGGACTGCGTCAGTTCTTGGTGTGGGCAAGCCGAGTGTACATTAGTGGATTATCCCCTTCGGTTTGCAAAAAGCTGCCTGGCCATCTTCTCGTAATTCAGATTGTAAAGTTCGTCCTCCAATGACTCCTTCTTTGCGGCCAGAGTTTCATTGAGGGCGTCTCGAAACTGCTTAAGCTGATTTAGGATGGGGCGTAGTGAGTGGAAAACACACCAAACCGGATCGATGTGCGTGGCGATTTTGAGATGCCCACATTGTAAAGCTGCCCGGAGGTCTCCGCGCCGCGTATCCTCTGACATTTTGATCTGTTCCTCAGTCATATACAAAAGTGTAAGCGGTGTTCATCTGATAAGTAAATACTTGCTCCAAAGATTGGAGTTTGCGCCATCGCTACCCGGGCTCACGCATCCCCTCATAGTCCTCGATGGCGCCACTTCCTTCAGCCAAAATTCAGGCCCGCTTACAGGCACTCAGAAGTCGATCCCGCTGAATCTCGATTGGGGATGACCGCTCTCCTGTATCTTGAGCAGCTTCTTCACATCAAACCTGCCCTGGAAGCTTGTGTGATCTCGAACCTTCTTCTCGAAGATCTTGTGCCATGCGGCATCCGTTGTCCATGTGCCGTTGAAGCTTGCTGAGACGTCCATAGCGATGGAATCGCACGGGCTTCTCGATCCGAAGAACGTCCTCTGTATCCGATCCATCTCTGTCACAGCGAAGCTCTCCTGGATCTCAGCTCCTATCCCGCCATAGATCGACCTGGATTTTATGACCTTGACTCCGACGAGCGGGACCGAGCCGAGATATGTCATGCGCGTAGTGTCGGTGAGGTTTGTGGGGGCAGATCTGCCTGAGGGCGCTGTGGCGATCTCATGTGTGGAGTCCATCTCGAAGTCGCCCTCTCCGTACATCACGTTGTAGTACTCCAGCCCGGATCTCCTGTCCACAGCTGATGTGCTGATATCGATGAGCCCTGTGCCTGCGACTCTGAGGACGTTCGTGTACTCCTCATGGTAGTTGTTTCCGGGAGATCCATGTACAGCAGAAGCTATGATCGCGAGAACGAGCAGAACTCTGAGAGATGTCGCTGCGCTCATGCTACTCCCACGGAGACATGATTATTTCGGATGTTTGTGTTTAAATTATCTTTGATCCGAAAAGGCAGGAGCTGACCGGCCACAGATTCCAGGAGCCAGAGCCGTCTCGAAATAAGCTGAATCAGAAGGGGGTGCCACAGGTGAGTGGAAAATAATTTGCGTGGCGATTTTGAACCGACCCTTCATCCGGGCCGGGGCCAAAACCGTTTAAAGCAATGCGCGCTACGCTGAATGGAGGCGTTTGGCTTTGCTCGAGATACTGAAGAAATCGCTCTACGATGCGCCTGTGTTCAAGAGAGGGGATTACAACTACTTCATTCATCCGATAACGGACGGAGTTCCAGAGACGAGACCTGAGCTGATAAGAGAGGTCGTCTGTCATATAATCAGGATCGCCGATCTGGATGTCGACAAGATAGTCACCGTTGAGGCGATGGGAATCCCAATTGGCGGAGCGCTCTCACTCGTGACGGATATACCGCTCGTGATAATTCGCAAGAAGATGTACGGACTGCCCGGGGAGATAGAGGTCAGCCAGGTAACAGGCTACTCCAAATCGAAGATATATCTCAACGGAATAAAAAAAGGAGATCGTGTGATATTTGTGGATGATGTTGTGAGCACAGGAGGCACAGCCCTCGCGGTGATGAAGGCGCTGGAGGCTGCGGGCGCTGTGATCAGGGATGCTGTTGTTGTCATCGAGAGAGGCGATGGCGCTGAGCGGGTGAGGTCATCCGGTTATCCTCTCAAAACCATGGTGAGGGTGGATGTTGATGAGAAGCGCGTCTTCAGTGTTGAGGAGGTCTCATTCAGGTCTTGAACGAAGATCTTGCTGCCGACCTCAGAGCTGAGACCGAGAAGTGGCTCGTGAGGGCTGATCAGAGGCTCTCGAGATGCAGAGGAGACGAGAGGTTTCTGAGCAACATAAAGGCCTACATCAGCGACTCAAGGTACTTTCTTGGGAGAGGAGATCTCATCCGGGCATTCGAGGCTGTCATCTGGGCATGGGCCTGGCTCGAGATAGGTGAGGAGCTGGAAAGAATAAAATGCTGACAGGGCTCTAAGCTCGTCCGAGCTTGAGCGGGCGGTCGATTCGCGCAACATGCCCACAAAGGACATCTAATCAGAATGCTCCTCTTCTCTCTTACTGATACGCGTCTCGATATTTCTGCCGTATCCAGGATTCACCTCGATATCCCCATCGAAGACAACGCTCCCCCTGACCAGGGTCATCACAGGGAATATCGCCCTCTTTCCCTCATACGGCGTCCAGTCGGCCCTGCTGTGAAGCCTCTGCACATCGATCCGCTCCTGCCTCTTCGGATCGAAGATCACCAGATCCGCATCATTCCCAACTGCGATCTCCCCCTTGGATCTCAATCCCAGGATTGATGCGGGCCTTGCTGATAGAGCATCAACAGCCCTCTCCAGGGTTATCATGTTGCTCTTCACAGCGTAGAGCATGAGGGGAAGCATGGTCTCCACGCCAGGGACGCCGGGAGGTGCATGCCATATGTCGTCTCTCTTCTCCTCGGGGAGATGTGGCGCGTGGTCTGATGCGATGACATCTATATCCCCTCTCCTCAGGCCATCCCAGAGGGCATCGCATTCTGTGGGATTTCGCAGTGGAGGATTCGTCTTGAGAAATGTACCTAGGCTCCTGTAATCCCTTCTGCTCAGAAAGAGGTGGTGCGGTGCGACCTCACAGCTCACCCTTCTCTCTCTTCTCCTCCGCACCAGCTCCAGGCCATCGGCTGTCGAGATGTGACAGATATGGAGCCTGCATCTTGATATGCTAAGAGCCCGATCTATCGCAGAGACCTCTGCGATCGGCGGCCTTGCCCTGGAATGGACATCGGGATCTCTGATCTCTCTGAGCGGCTCCGAGTATCTCCGTATGACCTCTCCATCCTCTGCGTGCACCGTCGCCAGCGCGCCGAGCCGCGCGACCTCCTCTAAAATTCTGGCCAGCCGCTCGTCGCTCATCTCGTACATGAAGATCTCGCCGATCGCAGATGCCCCTGCCCTGAGAAGGGATTCGACGTCACCGGGCCCGCCGTTCAGGCAGAAGTCGACGACAGAGCTGCGCTTCGCCAGATTCAGCTTATCCATATACGAATCCGCGTCCATGACCGGCGGATTTGTGTTGGGCTGATCGACAACGGTCGTCACGCCGCCAGCAGCCGCGGATATCGAGCCGCTCTCCCAGTCCTCCTTGTGCGTGTACCCCGGCTCCCTGAAGTGGACGTGCATGTCTATGGCCCCAGGTATGACGATCATGCCGCTGGCGTCGATCCTCTCAGCGGCTTTGTTGTACCCTCCCAGGGCCGCGATCCTTCCGTCTTTAATCCATATGTCTGTGCTCAGCAGTCTGTTACCGCTGTAAACTCTGCCGTCTTTCACCAGAAGGTCCATCATGCAGCATTCTCCGGTACCGGGTTCGCGTCTGCCTCAGAGCTTGTATCCGAACCTTCTCAGAAGGCTCCGCCGCTCAGCAACCTTCTCAGGCCCTTCAACACCCTTTGGCGAACTCCCATCTATCACTCCGAGTATGCCGCTGCCCTGCTCGGTCGACGCCACAACCACCTCCACAGGGTTGGCAGTGGCGCAGAAGATGCTGCAGACCTCCTGAACGCCCTTGATGGCGTTGAGAACGTTTATCGGGAACGCGCCCTGTATAAGGATGACAAATGTGTGGCCGCATCCCAGCGCGAGCGAGTTCCTTTTGGCGGCGTCCTTCAGAGCGTCATCGTTACCCTCCAGCCTTACCAGGCAATCGCCGCTCGCCTCTGAGAAGGCTATTCCAAATCTCGCGCCTGGCACGCTTCCCGCGATCGCCTCGTATAGATCCTCTGCTGTCTTTATGAAGTGGCTCTGACCGAGTATGAGGTTTGAGCCATCGGGTATCTCCATTCTCACGGTCTTCAGTTCCATTTCGATCACCATTCCAGATATCCCGACCACCGACTTATCGGTTGCGGACCTGTACTAACGCTTCTTGCGCAGCCCCTTCCCCCGCCTTTCAGAGCTCCTCGACCCCAGTGCAATTGAAGTGAAATAGTACGCGGTCATGAATATCAGCGAAGCGACCAAAGCCTCGACCGCGGACTCGATAGCACCCAGCCCATGACCGAAGTATGTGTAGAGATCGTAGATGGTGAAGAAGATCGCTCCGATCAGCACGGTCTGGAAGGGCAGAGCCATCGCCCTGAACCTAAACAGCATATGCTCGATCATATCTGTGTAGATCCTTTCCAGTTCTGCTCATATAAAGCCTGGTCCACCAGATCGTGGTCAGAGGTGCTATGATGAGAACGCTGAAGATGCCGCCGGCCGTGGACCACAGCCCCTCCAGGCCGGTGCCCTCAAAGAACATCCCGATTATGCTGAACGCCATCGATAATCCCAGTGTCACAAGCCAGAGCAGGAATACATCGAAGATGTTCCCTCTGAAGAAGCGTATGCTTGCCCTGATTCCTGAGACAGCGCTGAGGGAATCGACCACAATGGCAGGAGAGACGACAGCGAGGGCCATGGAGATCACTATGAGTATCAGGCACATGGCCAGGATCCAGGCGATCACGAGAGCCACGAGCCTTGGATCTATCTGCTCAGGGGCCTGAGCGACGCTAGACAGGACGTCCATGGATACGAACGGCACGAATAACGCGCTGACGACCAGAACTCCAAGGGCGTAGATGATCACGCTCAGGAGGGATGCCAAGAAGAGCCTGATGCAGTATTTTTTTCCAGAAGACCACATCTCCCCAAGGGAGGAGAAGCCGGTCGCGTTCGCGCTTCTCGCCATGCCAGTCGCTCCTGCCGTGAAGAATGAGCTGACAAGCAGCGCGAGTACAAAGAACAGCAGCATGTACGCTCCTATAATCAGTCCCTTCTCCTCGAAAGCCTGGATCAGCTCCTCCGGAGGTACATTCTCGATGTTCGCGAAGGACTCGGGCATGGTTCCGAGGATGGAGATGAACAGCAACATGACCAGCAGCCCTATGGCGATAACATCGAGCACAAAGGGGACGCATATACCGAGATTACTTCTCCAGGTGGAGAATCCCCTCCCTATAATCGCTCCGATCTCCTCGTACATGCTTGAAACACGTACTTCAACCTATTAAATTGCTGCCTGTTCCCGGCATAACATTAGCAGAATATCGATGTGATGCTCCTGTCCATCTGTCGTGGAGGCACTGGTCCAGCAATGCGCTCTGGATGAGAATTGGTGCTTCCATCACCCTGCTTGCACGACCTCCGAGTTGCAAAACAAAAGTGTCAGTTGTTGCGTTTTCCCTCGCTCCAAAATATTAGAGGAGATCCGGGTGAGGGATCTCCCTGAATATGCATATCTCGCGATCAAAGGAGCGCAGCGGCCATAAGCGTCGGGGTGGGTTTTGACATCTGCACGAGATCGTTCACTTTTACGAAACTCATTCCCCTCTCAGATGCATCGTCGATAAATCGCTCAAGCGCGTCCATATAATCTCCAGAACCTGAGATGTAGCTTGTTATGAGCACGACCAGCGGCTCACCTCTGCTCATAGCATCATCCATGCCTCTGGATAGAATCGAATACCACTCATCTCCGCTCATGTTCATCCCGGCCGCGCGTCTGTCGCTGAGCATCACGGTCCCTGAGTCTGATGCGATCGATGTCACTGGAACCACGTACAGGGTCGTGTTGTCCAGCAGGTATGGCCTGGATGCATTGGCGCTGAAGAACATCCCATCATCTATTATGTAGCTGATTCCGAGGCTCTCAAAGATCGCGAAATCGCTCTCGTTTATCCTCTCTGATGGCCTGTATCCCACAACGCTCTTCTTCTCAGTTCCGCAGATGTAGCAGCTCTCAACCTCCCGTTTGGCCTTCCTGATAGCTCCCATCGATATATTTTCGCCACCTGGGCCGTTCATCGCCATCTCGTGGTTTGCTCTTGCGCCTATCCTTGTTATGAATAGCGTGTACTCATTATCAGCTGCAAGATCCCCTGTGGTGAGCACTGTGAAGTTTATATTTCTCGGATCGAGTATGTTCAGGATATTTGTGGTGTAGTTGATGACATACTCCCGCGCGTCTCCCGCACCGGGTGCGGAGACGTCGAGTATCAGTGCCATTTGCGGCTTTTGATCCATTGAGACGCTCTCATTCACAGCGCTCACATTCTCCGAAACGTTCTGGGATACTGCTCCATTTATACCAGACAGAAAGAGAACAATGAGGAGTGCTGATGGTATTCGCATTTCATCACCTCGCACATAATCGCTCCTTCCCGTATCTATGATTAGTATCATACATACTTATAATACTTTTTGCAGTTCCTGTCAGGCTGCCGTTCTGCATGAATATCTCCGCATCGGTATTCATTTCCTG
>Ga0272448_1002142_pt1 | contig 25320 bp, 20 predicted proteins | sample YNPCB0191_FD_202220 | JGI IMG/M metagenome (GOLD analysis project Ga0272448, IMG submission 202220) | Hot spring sediment microbial communities from Yellowstone National Park, WY, United States - YNP-CB-019-1 | ecosystem: Environmental > Aquatic > Thermal springs > Hot (42-90C) > Sediment... | reverse complement strand
ATGGTTGGGCTGGCGGAAGCGGAGCGGGAAGAGACCTCAAGGGGGCAAGATGCGACGTAGGCGTCTTCTGGAACTTTGGCCGTTATGGTTTTTCTTGGGGGGAATCTTTGGAGGCCAGGTCCGGCACAAGGATTCGGAATTCCTCTTGTGGATGGGCGGGATCGCCGGTAACCAGTTCGATGCGGCCATTTTGGCGGAGGATTTTGTAGGGTTGGCCTGTGAGAGGGTTAACTGAGTAGGGAGGCGGTTTTCGTCCGGCGCCCAGGGACAAAGCCGTAGCCCATGCCTCGCAAAGGGCGCGGTCTTTGGCTTGGAGGCGATGGCCGTTCTCGATGTTCGGCAGGAGCATATAGCCGGCCACCAAGGGGAATTCACTCGTGTTCCGTTTCTGTTGGAGATCGACGCGGATTTCTTCGAACAGAGCCGCCCGGCGGAAATAGGGTTCCGAACAGGCTTCCAATATTCGGCGCATCGCCCGTAGATAATAAAGTTCATCCAGGTTGACGTTCTGGCGAGCGATTTCCGCCAGTTGGAACGCCGCAGATTGGCCTCCCATCGCTTCGATTTCTTCGGGGCGAGCCAAGTTGAGCAGTCGGCCATCTCGGACCAGTTCATAAGCGTGCATTCCCAAGGCCCGTTCGCCGATCCAGGCCGAAGCGTCCGATGGCCATTGGGCCAGATGGGTCTGGAGCAAGTCGGCCAATTTCTCCAGATGTCCCCGTTGGATTTCCGGCCGACGGACAATCGCTTCCAACAGCAACAGGGCTTCGGAGCGGAGGAAAGCGGCTTGGCCGCGAGGTTCAAAATGCTTCTCCGCCCCTAAACAGTGCGCCAACCGAAGCAGGAGTTCCAACGAGATCATCCCCTCAGAAATCTGCTTCTTCGCAAGCTGATCCGCTGCATAAAACATCTCCAGCCGCGCTACGATCCAGACCGTTTTGATGAAACTCAAATCCGCCCCATCGCCGTCGATAAAACGAATGCCAAACTGACAACGAGGCCGTTGCAAGGCTTCCCGGGCCTTTTGCCAGGCCTGCTGATACTGCTTCCAAAACACCATAGCCCGATGGAGCCGAACCGGATCGTAGTTAAACCCCAATTTCACCGGCGGCACAATCCGCTCGGTTTCCAGGAGGATTTCGTCCAGCTTTTCGGTCGGGAAGAGGTCCCGGAGTCCGGCGGCGATATTCTCTTCATCCGGAATCGGCGGCAACGTGAGATGTTCGGGAGTGCCCCCTTCTTCGACAATATGCGTATATTCGGCTCGAAGTTCCGGGTCGGGCGTGGCCGACAGACCAGGCAATTTCCCGTAAAAATCCAATCCCATCGGCGGCTTCGAGGAAGAGCCTTGTTCCTGGTTACTGCAACCTATCAAGACCGGGGAAACGGCCAACAGAATCCGGGAAAAACTGCGCCAACGCCGCCCCTCCATGAGAAACCCTCCTTTGATGGGGTTGGTGGATGTTTGATAGATCGGGCCGAATCTGCCTGCCCTAAAGGAACCACCCTACAAAGCAATATCGACCTTGGAGGTTAGGAAAACTTTTCTACTCCACCTTGCCCCAGAGGTCAAGAGCATCTGAGCGGCCAGAGGGGACAAGCAAGAGCGAAAAGGCGCCTGGGCCGGATTTACTCCGGCTCCCGCGGCAACCGGCGAGGATAGGGAGGTTTCGACTTGGGCGGGGGCTGACGATGGTAGGTCCGGGCCCATTCTTCCCGTTCCTCGTCGCTGGCGTAATAGCGAAGCCAAATTTCCGGATCGGGGCTGGGACCAGTGCAGTCCCAGTGCAGATAGTTACTGCCCAGGTCGATCTTTTTCTCTCGGGCGGGAAGAATATCCCGATAAATCAGTGTATAAAGTTCCCGATCCGACAAGTGATCCGTAAAATCCAAAATAATCCGCTTTTCCCGGAGTTTATGGACCACGTCGTAGAGAATTTCGTGGAGTTCTTCGTCGGAGAGCAAATCGGGGCGGGGTGGACGCAGTTCCGGATCGAACCAGCGGTAAATCGGCAAAACCGGCGCATATTCCCAGGCCAACATACAGGCCAAAAACTCGTTTTCCTCCTGGACCGGCAGGTGTTCCGTAGCAATGCGTTCGATCGCCTCGTCGTAGTAGGGTTCCAGCTCAGTGCGGAGTTCGGCGTTCCGCAACAGCGCTTCCACATCGACGCTCGGCCTACGCGATCGGTCCACCATGGGTTCTGGAACCCTCCTGGAGATTCCATCTCTTTGTGCCGGTCAGTATGTTGAAAAACTAACTCTTCGACAAACAGCATCGCCTTGAGCAGAGAGTAACCCTCCACCCAGAAGCCACCGTTCTCTTGGGCTTCCCCTTGCCAACTCGCCTAAATTTGAAGGTACCAAGAGACGCCTTGGAAGAAAAGCAGCCGAACCTTCCTTCTGAAGAAAAAACCCTACCCACTCCTCGCCATAATCGCTATAAACGAAAAAGTCTCCCAAAAAACGGCTCAGGATTCCCTCAACACCCCGGCTATTTTCAAAGAATTCCTAAAGATGTAACACTTTAGCCGAATCAAGCAATTCGTTTCTCCCCCGGCTGTCGAGAGGCCGGCCAACCGTAGGTTGACCGGGTGAGCGGGGCACCGCCGTGGAAGCGGCAGTCCAGTCGGGTGTCATTCCCGCGGAAGCGGCAGTCCAGAAAGTGTCATTCCTGCGCAAGCAGGAATCCAGAAAGGAGTAAAACTCCCTATCGCCTGAACTGCTGCTTGCGCGGGAACACGCCTGGACTGCTGCTTGCGCAGGCAGCGACACCAAAGGACGCAGCAGTAACACATAGCCCCCTGCATTCGGCGAAAATATTTATAGAACGCTTCCCCAAGACGTCCTTCTTACGGTTCAAGGGGCCGGGAGGAAAGGCGGGGCTTCTGCCCAGATTCGGCTTTGCCAGTTTCCCAGCCAAGGCCAATACACCTTTTCAGACAAGTCCACCTCAGCCACAATTACCTGGGAATCTTTTTCGGCCTGGGCAATCGGCTGGCCGCGCTGGTCGTAAATAGCGGAGCGAAAGTCATACCCACTGGCTAAGAGGAAGACTTGATTTTCGATGGCTCGAGAGCGTGCTAGGGTTTCATTTCCTCCCCAGATGGGCAGCAGGATTATCTGTGCACCTTGGGCGGCCAAGCGCCGGGCGACTTCGGGAAAATGAACATCCCAACAGATCATCATCCCCACCCGCCCAAAATCGGTTTGAAACACAGGATACTCTCGGCCCGGTGTAACGCCGCCGTCAATTTCTTCGTAGGGAAGGCAGACCTTTCGGTATTTACCGATCAAAGAGCCATCCCGGCCCAAAAGCACCGCCGTATTGTAGATCAGCTTGCCGTCTTGTTCAAAGATACTGGTAACTAGATAAAATCGGTGTTTCTTCGCCTGGTCGGCCAAAAACTGGGTGGACGGGCCGGGGATGGGCTCGGCCGTCTCAGCCGGCTGTTTTCCTGTGCCGCAGTAAGGAATGACTTCCCCGAGGCAAACGACGTCGGCCTTTTGCCGGGCGGCTTGTTCCAAGAGGGGGAGAAATTGCTGCAAGTTGTCTTGAGGGGTTTTGCCGCCTCGGGGACGATGATGGACCACGGCCAGCCGAACCCGTCGCGGGTTGGGCGGCTCCGACTCGACAAAGCGGATATTCCGCCATCGAACCACTCCGTCCGGCGCCCAGCGTAGATGCAATTCCAGGCGGGCTTGGGTCGTGTTCTCCGGGGTTTGCACGATACCGACCGCCCGATCCCAGCCGTCGGAAGTCTTTTCGCCGAAGATAGGAATATATTCTGGCGCCGCCGAACGCATGGTCTGCGGATTCTCCCAACCGATCCGAACCACTACGGAACGCACCGGATGGTCCACTTTTTCCGCCTGCCACTCGGCTTGGAAGCGGTAGAACTTGCCAGGTTGGACCGGTGCACGGCGAATCCACCGGCCATCCGGAGCAGGATGGCCTTGGCCAGCAATGCCTAAAATCCAGTTCCCGGCGGCCTTTTCTGTCCAAAACCGGGGGGCTAACTCTGGCCGAGGGGAGTAGGTCTTCCACCCCTCCGGGCCGGTGGATTCCCATTCTGCTGCCAGGCCTGCTTGACCTTTCGCCCAGGGGAAAACGACTCCCAAAACTGCCAGAAGAACTATCCCAGCCCATTTCCTAATGCCTCGCATCGTCTTGCCCTTTCTACCCATGGTGGCGTCCTCCCTTTGATTCCTAGACCTGCTCTGTCAACCCGAAAGAGGGGGAACAGTTTGATGCAATTGCTTACTATGGAAGGGGTTATGGCTTTTATTGGGAACAGCATCCTTGACAAGAGGATTTTGGAGTATAGAGTAAATAAAATTTTGACAACACTTTAGACGAATGGTAGGGCGTCTTCCCTCTCTCTGGCCGTCGAGAGGGTGAGGGGAATAAAAATAAAGATAATAAAAGGTGTCGCTCTGCGTCCATATCCCCCTCACCCGGCTTCGCTTCGCTCTGGAGCCGGCCTCTCGACGGCGGGGGGAGAGATGAGTTGTTTCATTCGGCTAAAATATTACCCAGGAAGAAAAACTAGACTCTAGACTGAGGTAACTGAAAGATATTTTTGCGAGGAAAACCTTATGCCAACTCAGCATCGGGAACTTCAAGAATGGGTGGAAGAGATGGCCCGGATGTGCCAACCGGACCGGATTGTTTGGATTGATGGTTCGGAAGAAGAGAAGGAGCGATTGATTCAGGAGGCGACGGCTACGGGGGAGGTGATTCTTTTGGATCAGAAGCGGTATCCGGGCTGTTTGTATCATCGGACGGCGGTCAACGACGTGGCCCGGACGGAAGAATTGACGTTTATTTGCACTCGCCTTCCTGAGGATGCTGGGCCGACGAATAACTGGATGTCGCCGGAAGAGGGGTATCGACGGGCCCGCGAGATATTTCAGGGGTCGATGCGCGGACGGACCATGTATGTCGTGCCGTTCTCCATGGGGCCGATCGGTTCGCCGTTTAGCAAAATTGGCGTGGAACTGACAGACAGTATTTACGTAGTGCTGAACATGCGTATTATGACCCATGTGGGCCGGGCGGTTTTGAAACAGCTTGGGGCGGCCGGCGAGTTTACCAAGTGTCTTCATAGCAAGGCGGATTTAGACATCCGGCGGCGCCTGATCCTGCACTTTCCCGAAGACAACACCATTTGGAGCGTCGGTTCCGGCTACGGGGGCAATGTGCTGTTGGGCAAGAAGTGTTTGGCGCTGCGGATTGCCAGTTGGATGGCTCGACGAGAGGGCTGGCTAGCAGAACATATGCTCATCATGGGGATTGAGCATCCGGACGGTCGCATCGAATATCTGGCCGCTGCTTTTCCCAGCGCCTGCGGCAAAACCAATTTGGCCATGCTCATTCCGCCCGAAGGCCTTCGGCTCAAGGGCTATCGCATCTGGACCGTGGGCGACGACATCGCCTGGATGCGGATCGACACGGATGGTCGGCTTTGGGCGATCAATCCGGAAACGGGCTTTTTCGGCGTCGCCCCCGGCACCAACAGCCGAACCAATCCCAATATGATGAAAACCATTACCCGGAATACCATTTTCACTAATGTGGTGCTGACGCAAGATGGCGGCGTTTGGTGGGAAGGCCACGACGATCCGCCGCCGGAGGAAGCTTGGGATTGGCAAGGCAAGCCTTGGAAGCCCGGCATGAAAAACGAAAAAGGCGAGCCTATTTTAGGGGCCCATCCGAACAGTCGGTTTACCACCCCTTTGTCGCAGTGTCCGTCGGCTTCGTTCCGGATCGAGCATCCGCATGGAGTGCCGATTTCGGCGATTGTGTTTGGCGGTCGGCGTGCCCATTTGACGCCGTTGGTTTACGAAGCCTTTGATTGGGAGCATGGGGTCTTTCTGGGGGCCGCCATGGCTTCCGAGCGGACGGCTGCCCAGTTCGGCAAAGTGGGGGAAGTCCGGCGGGATCCGATGGCTATGTTGCCCTTCTGCGGTTACAACATGGCCGATTATTTCCAACACTGGTTGGAAATGGGCCGACGCATGTCCAATCCACCGAAAATTTTCTGTGTCAATTGGTTCCGGCAGGATGAAGACGGCAATTATCTCTGGCCGGGCTTCGGCGAAAACCTTCGGGTTTTAGAGTGGATTCTGGCCCGGTGTCGGAAAGAGGCCGACGCGGTGAAAACCCCGATCGGCTATGTGCCCACGCCAGAAAGTTTGGATATCACCGGCTTGGATATCTCGGGAGATACCCTGGGGAAACTTTTTGCCATCAACCGGGAAGAATGGTATCAGGAGACAGAGGCGATTGCGGCGTTTTTCCAACAGTTTGGCAGTCGGCTTCCACGGGAGATGTGGGATCAGTTGGAGGCGTTGCGGTTGCGGCTCCGGACGCCGATCACCTTGATGAAACCCGGCGCCCAAGTGCGCCCCTTGGCCGAGGAACTCAACGAGATCATTGAGCAAGAGAATCCCCATGTCTATTCGATGCTTTCGGAGTTGGGCCGACGGCTGTATTTTCCCAAAGGCATCCTGGCCCAAAGCGCCGAGGCCAAGGAAAAAGCGTATCGGTGCAATGCCACCATCGGCATCGCCCGCCAGGAAGGTCATGCGGTCGGTCTGCCGAGTGTGATGAAGTATTTTGCCGGGCTGGGGCCGGATGAAGTGTTGTCGTATGCCCCGGCCTTGGGCCGACCAGACCTGCGCAAAAAGTGGCGGGAGTCCCTGGTGCAGAAAAACCCCAGCCTCCGCGGCAAAAGCTTTTCCACGCCGATCGTCACCAGCGGCGTAACCCATGCCTTGAGTATTGTCGGCGATCTGTTTGTAGATAAAGGCGATATGGTCCTGCTGCCCGATAAGTTCTGGGAAAACTATGAACTTCTGTTTGGCGTCCGGTATCAGGCCCAATTGGCCGTCTATCCGTTCTTCCATTCCTCCGGCGGGTTTTCGGTCGAAGCCCTTCGACAGGCTTTAGACCGGCGGGCCGGCAGTTGGAAAACCATTCTGATCTTCAATTTCCCGAATAATCCCACCGGCTACTCCATCACCACCCGAGAGGCGGACCAGATCGTTTCTGTGCTGCGTGAGGCGGCTGAAGAAGGCCGGAATCTGGTCGTCGTCTGCGATGACGCCTATTTTGGCTTGTTTTACGAGGAGGATGTGTATCCGGAGTCGTTGTTTGCTCGGCTGGCCGGTTTGCATGAACGGATTTTAGCCGTCAAGGTGGATGGCCCCACCAAGGAAGAGTTCGTTTGGGGGTTTCGGACCGGGATGCTCACGTTCAGCGCCCACGCCTTTTTAAGCGATGAGTCGCTCTATAGCGCCCTGGAGAAAAAGGCGGCCGGCGCCATTCGGAGCGCCATTTCCAATTGTTCGCACCCGGCCCAGACCATCTTGGCCAAGGCATTGGCCGACGAAGCGATCGCCGCAGAACGTCAGGCGAAAAAAGAGATGTTGCAGGCCCGCGCCCGTCGGGTGGCCCAGGTCCTGCGAAATCCCAAGTTCGCCCGGTACTGGGAACCCTATCCCTTCAATAGCGGCTACTTCATGTGTCTGCGCCTGAAAGGGTTGGACGCCGAGACCTTCCGGAAGCATCTGCTGTTGCAGCATGGCATTGGCGTCATCGCCGACGGCGAGAGGGACATCCGGGTGGCCTTTTCCGGCCTCGACGAACCGGAGATCGAAGGCGTCTTTGAGACCATGGCCCAAGCCGCCCAGGAACTCCTCGCCGCCAAAACGACTTCCTCCTAGGCGTCCTGCTCCTTTTGAGCAAAGCGGTTGTGCTCGACTTTTGCCTATTTTGGGTGCGCACCTGGGGCAATGTCCTAACTCGCTGTAAATCTTGGAGTTAGGAAAATACATGAACCAATAAGCTTTGGTTTCTAACTTTCGATAACACAACGAGTTGCGAAAATTGGCAAAAGTCGAGCTGAAAAAATACCTTCCAAAGTCGGTAGAATAAAATAGACAGGGCGGAGTCTTTCCCCAAAATTTCCGGACCAGACGCGAACTCTTCGAGCCAGAACGAAACGAGGCGGCTATGTTGGATTTTCGTTCCAAGACAAAATCAAAAAAGACGCCCTATGGGCCGGAGGTTTCCCGGTGGTTATGGCTGCTGTTTCTCTTGGGGTTGGTTCTGATTGTGGGCGGCCGGGCTATGGAGCCGGAAACCTGGCGATTTATCGCTCAAGGGTTGCTCCGGCTCGGGACCGGCCAGCAACCGACCATCGACAACCGCTTACCCCATCAACAGAAGGAAGCCCCTTCCGAAGCCATTCTGATGCTGCCAGCCGAAGAAGTCTCTTCGGTGGAGAAACGTACGACGACGGATTTACCCCAGACGCCCGTTCTTGCCCAGGAAGATTTAGAGAAGATTCAGGACGATTTCCCGTTGCGTCGGGCGGAGATGGACGCATGGCGGCGCCTGTTCCAGGTCCTCCATGAGACGGATGAGGCGGTTTTAGAAAAGCGGTCGGAGGGGGTACTTTCTTATGGGCAGTTGTTCCGGCAATCGAAGGCCTATCGTGGTCGGCTGGTAACCGTCCGAGGGCAGTTGCGTCGAGTCCATCGGGTCGGAATGCCCTCCAACTCCTGGGGCCAAGAGCATTATTATCAAACCTGGCTCCAACCGGCCGATCAGCCCTCTTGTCCCATGCAGATTTATTGTTTGGAACTTCCCGAAGGATTTCCTTTGGGCATGAAGATCGACGAGCCGGTAGAAGTTACCGGTTTTTATTTTAAACGGGCCGTTTATCAGGCCCACGACGGACTGCGTACCACGCCTACCTTGGCAGCCAAAACCGTCCGATGGACGCCGCGGCCAATAGTCGCCCCGGAACAGCCCTCTCTCACGGGCCTCCCCCTGGTACTTATTTTGGTGATTGTGGCGTTGTTGGGCGCCGCCACGGCCGTGGTGATGTACTACCGCGTTCGGCCCAAGGGCCGGTTTCATGTGCCCCGGGTGGTGGATTTTCAAGCGGTAACCCAGCAGATCGAAAAGGCGGCGACTTCGGGTTCGCAGACATCGGCCCCAGCGAGTTCTTCGGATTCCTAAACTCGACTTCTGCCATTGTTGCGGGGGGAGAAAGGTCCGAATGGTTAGTACGGTAAAAGCCGGCAGCGGGCCAAAACAGACAGACGTTTTCTTTTCCTGTCGGCGGGGCAAACCCCTCTTGTGATCCTAGAGGCCAAAAGCCATAATAAAGAGCTATAATTCAACAGGAGTGCGTTCCTGGATGTTGGGCGGCGTCCGACGGCGGGAAAGGACGGTGGTTTTTTCTGTTCCGTCGGCGAGGAATGGAGCCATGCTTTCCGACACCCCAGAAAACGGATTCTCTAGCGACTTCTCCAAATAGTCTCTTTCAGAGGGATAGGTTCCGGATTCACGATTTCTTTCACAAGGTGGAAGCGATGATGAGCAGGCACTACGGACGGATGGGATGGTTTTTGGGCGCAGTCCTTGGAGGCGGTTTGTTTCTGGTCGGCTGTGGGGGCGGGGGCCAAGGTCCAAGTCTTACCGAACAGATCGCCGATATCTCGAAAAACGAAAAGGATCCCGCAGCCCGGGCCGGTAAACTCATGGAACTGGCCCTCAAACAGAGTAAAGCGCAGGATCTCAGCGGAGCGGAAAGCACGTTGGACAAGGCGGCTCAGGCCTGCCGAGAGGTGTCTGAGGCTGCCGTTAAGGCCAATCTGCTGGCCAAATTGGCCGAGAAATACTTCCAAATCAACCGGGCTCGAGACGCCCGCCGCATTTTAGAGGAAGCCCGTAAAACCATCGAATCGCTCGACAAACCGGATGCCAAAGCCAGGAACCTGGCTTCTCTAGGCCGGGCGCAGGCCCTGATGAAGGATCAGGAAGGCGCCGGCCAGACCCTCCAGGCCGCACAAGAAGCCGCCCAAAAGGTCGAAGACCTCCTCAGCCGAATCGAAATCCTCTGCGACATCGCCGCTGCCTATCATCGCAACGGTCAAGACCAAGAGGCCGATCGGATTCTCCAGTCGGAAGGGAAACTTCTGGAGCAGGCCGACGATGCCCGTGCTCGCAGCGATGGCCTGGCGCAGGTGGCCCTCAGCCAATCCCAGATCGGCAAGAAAGCGGAGGCCGAAAAAACCTTCAGGCAGGCCCTGGATGCTACGACCAAAATCGACGACTTCTATCGCCGCACCAATGCGATGGTGGAGATTGCTCTGAAATGGGCTCAGGCCGGTTCGGCCGAAAAAGCCAAAGAAGTGCTCAACGACGCCGAAAAACTCACCCCCAAAATCCCCCAACCCGACCTCCAACAAGAGACCCTCTCCCGCATCCGAGAGAACATGGACAAAATCTCATCGGGCAAAAAGAAGTGATAAAAAAATCCAAATGTCTAACTTGACTGTATCTACCGGAAGTAATTACCACAATCTGTTGGGTTGGAGCCGATTCTTATCCCCTACAAGTTGTGGCGGCCTGGCCGGGTAGATCCAGTCAAGCTAAAAAGCGGCAAGCCTTCCTGAAGATGGCCGCCGGGATGGGCAAGGGTTGGACTTGGGGCTGTTCGGGGAACGGATTCGACGGCAAAGTAGGGCCATCAACGGCCTGATAGAACTTTTCTTCGCCAGCTCAGCCAAGCCAGAGCCAAGCTGCCCAAGGCCATCAGCAGCCAACTGCTCGGCTCCGGCACCCAGCCGTAAAAGACAATCTCCGACAAGCCGCCGCCCGCCCAAGGCATTGTCCCGGCAAAGCTTTTGGTCCCGCCGAAATCATCGACATAGAAGCGCACATAGCGCCAGAACTTATCGGTACTGATGGGGATGAAGGCCCACCCTTCTGTAAACGACTGCAAGGTGCCGGCGGCAATCGTTTCATACGTGGTAAAACCGGCATCCGGCGCGATGTCGATATGGTAAGCAATTGTTCCCCTGTCGCCGTAAGGGCCGTTGTCGGTATTGTGCAGGCCGATCATCGTCAGATGCACCGGCTCGCCCATGTCGAAGGTGAGATAGCCGGTCTGACCATCGGGCAGGAGCCAATAGTCGGCCACCGGATACTGAGGCGGCCGTCGATCGGCCCAGGAACCATCCAATACCGCCGTAGCCGGATATTCGGCGCTATACTGCGCACTGGCGGTAACCGACACGGGCCGGAGCCGTTCCCACTGGGCCGACACAATCACGCCGTTGACGATGGCGTTCATATCGTAGCCCGTGTTGCCGGTATATTGGATGTCCAGAATGCCGTCTTTGCTCACATAGGTCCAGGCGGTCAGCACGCCGGCCCCGTTTTTCCCCCACTGGGCCACCGGATCAAAATCATCCCAAACTTTTTGGCCTTCGATGGAGATGTCCAAGGGGCGTTTATTCGGTTCCCCCCAGTACCCTTCGCATAGGAGAATCTGGACTTTGACCGGGCCGCCGTAAGGCATGACAAACTGCTGGAGCACCCCACTGCCGCCCGTATATCGGATGTCATCGTACACTTCTTTGAGGTTGACGTCGCTGATAGATGGATTGGCCCAGTTTTGAGCGATGGTCGTGGCATTGATCGTATAGCCCTTGGGCAGGCCATCGCCGTCGGCGTCCGACTCGAACCACACGCCGACCACCCGGTTGTCGCTATCGCCGCCCACGTTGACGGCATAATAGACCGGCATCTTCAGATCCAGGTCGTCCGGTCCAGTTACCGACTTGATCTCCGGAGCCGGCAAGGTCGGCCGCACCGAAGAGACAAGAATCCCGTCCAACACCGGATTTTTATCCGGCGCGCCGGCATTGCCTACCAATCGCACGTTGAGAATTCCATCCTGGCTTACCGTGACGACCGTATCGGCCAAGCCGGGGTTCTTATATCCCCAGAGGGTCCACGGATCGACATTAGTAAATTCGGTGTTGCCTTCGAGTTGGATGTCGAATCGGCGCTGGCTTTGGTTCCAGTATCCTTCTGACAGCAGAAGCTGGACTCAGACCTGTTGACCGGGGGCAAGTACCGAAAACTCATCTCTAAAGCATTAGGCCACCAGCGCATCGAATCATAGGTTTTCTGCAATCCCGGGTCCGTCAGGCTTCCGTAGCCCCAACCGGAAGCCCAGATGTTGGTGGTGGAGATTAGATAGCCGACCGGGGCAGGGTCGCCGTCGTTATCGCTTTCCAGCCATTTGCCGCCTACCAGCACATCCGACGTGCCGCCCAGATTGATCCCGTAATAAATCGTGCCGGAAAGGTCCAGATCTCCAGGGCCGGAGACCGATTTCAATACGCCACCGCCCGCATAAGGGCCCGACCAAACGGAAACGAACATAAAAACACCAACAAAAGCCCAAAAACTCCCTCGGCGCATGGATCGACCCTCCTCGTAGCATAACAGGACAAAAGAACCATTGCTGCCTAGTACCCCCACCTTTTCGGAAAGGTTGCTTGTCGGAGAAGAGACTTTCGATCGTACGTTGTTCCCTTATTTTGTATAGTGGGGTGCCGCTCTGTCAACTTTTTGGAAGAAAAAATAGGAAGAAAAAATAGGAAGAACATATTCGCTGGTTGGATAAGGCGGTAGCTTTACTTTTCCGGGGGGATATGCGTGGCAGTGCCGGGCACGCGGTGGTCCAGTGTATGTTAGCCAAGCGTGCCTTGGGTTTGGCTGGCCTTGCGGGTCAGGCTTTCCGTCAAGAGGATTTGCCCATCGGCGGAAAAGGGACGTACGCTCTTTTGGGGGATGGAGGGGGAGGAGGGGGTTTTCAGATGCGGCGGACGATGAGGCTGATGTTTTGGCCGCCGAAGCCGAAGCTGTTGCTCATGGCCACATGGCAGCGTGCGGGCCGGGCCGTATTGGGCACATAATCCAGGTCGCAGTCTGGATCGGGGGTTTCGTAGTTGATCGTGGGCGGGAGGACCTGATCGCGGAGGGCAAGTAAACAGATAATCAGTTCCACCGCACCCGCCGCCGCGATCAAATGCCCAGTCATGCTCTTGGTGCTGGAAATGGGAATCCGGTACGCCTCTTGGCCGAAAACCTGCTTCATCGTATAGGTTTCGATGCGGTCGTTCAGTTGGGTGCTGGTGCCGTGGGCATTGATGTAGTCGATCTGGTCCAAGGGAGCGGCGTCGGCCAAGGCCATGCGCACACAAGCCGCTGCACCCCGGCCTTCGGGATGGGCGTCGGTAACCCGATAGGCGTCGGCGGTCGATCCGTAGCCGCACACTTCCCCATACATCTTCGCTCCCCGACGGCGAGCCAGCTCATATTCTTCCAGCACCACAAACCCAGCCCCTTCTCCCATCACAAAGCCATCGCGAGTCAGATCGAAAGGACGAGAGGCCCGCTCCGGTTGGTCGTTCCGGGTGCTCAGAGCCGTCAGCAGCGCAAAACCGCTCACGCCAAACACGTGAATCATTGTATGGGCGCCGCCGGCCAGCATCAGATCGGCATACCCGCGGCGGATCAATTCGACCGCTTCGCCGATGGCCTGGCTGCTGGCCGCACAGGCCGTGATACAGTTGTAATTGGGTCCTTCGGCGTTGAACAGGCCGGCCAGACACCCCCCCAAGACCTCCGGCATTTGTTTGGCCTCTTCCTCCGGATTCAACAGGGCCAATCCTCGGCGTGCGAAGGCAACCATATCCAAGCCGCATTCCGGACGAAGGGCCGCCGTCATCATTTCCGTAAAGGGTTCAAAGGCACGATGGCCTTCGCCGCTGCCGGTATAGACGCCGAAGCGATCCGGCGGGATGTGGGCCTGCAGGATGCCGGAATCTTCCACCGCCTTTTTGGCGGCCCCTAAAGCAAAACTGACATGTCGGCCATAGGGGGCCCACTCGGCCGGGTCCAACCCCACCTGCCGAAGGTCCCAATCCTTCACCTCTGCGGCGATGCGGACGGGAAAATGGCTGGCGTCGAACTGGCTGATCCAGCCCACACCCGACTCCCCCCGCAAAAGCCGCTGCCAGACCGTCTCTACATCCGCCCCTAAAGGCGTAACCCATCCGATGCCAGTAACTACAACCCGCCGTTTCATGGAAAAAAAGTCTGCTTTTCACACGATTCCAGAATAAAAAATCTGCCCGTGGATACGTCGATGTTCCGCGCAGGGAATTGCTGCTCGATAGGGCGGAAAAGACCGGACGTATCCCTACGGGCGTTAGTCCAGCCAATCCTTGTCGCGAAGTCGTTTGGGCGTATATTCCTCGGTTACATAACTAATGTCTTTAGAGATCAAGGCTTCGACTTCGAGTTTGAAGCCGTTGTCCAGGAGTTGTTTGATCTCCTTTTGCCACTCCTTTTTGTTGGCGAACCAGGGATATTTGGCGATCTGCTTAGCCCGGCGACGATCGGTTTCGTTCAGGGCGATCCGTACACTGGGCGAAAGTCCACATTCTTCAAAATCTTTGGCCCGTAGGCCCAGGAAACGAGCCGCCGGAATGGCCATCCGCTGCGATTCATAAGCCAGATTGATCGACCCTTGTTTGATCACGCTGTAGATATAGTACCCCCAGGGGTCGTTATCCAGCAGGCAATAGACGGGCAGTTTCAGTTCGTGATGCATCCGGTACAGGAGCCGACGCACCCCGCGCGGGGGCTGACCGCCGCCGTGCGTCAGGATGCAGTGGTGCTTCTTCCAAAATTTATCTTCGTTGAACCGTCGCCAGACCGTATCTTTTTCCACATGGAGGATGAAGCGTGCATTGCACTTGCGGAACTGGATGATCTCCGGCTCGACAATGGAAGGGATGCTGTAACCGCCCGACCCCATGCGAGAACAGTCGATCAGATCGCCGCTATCGACCAGCACGATTTCGCCGACCATGGCGCCGGCGTTTTTGGCGTAAAGATGCAGTTCTTCCCGGAGGGCGTTCAGCAGCACTTCCAGGTCTTCGATGGCGGTGTCGGACTGTTCCTGATCGTCGAAGGTTTCTTCGCGGGTTCCTTCGATGGTGTGTTTCAGGAGGTAGTACATCCCCCGGAGGCTGGTGGTTTTGCCTTGGGCGATGAGCCGAACCGCTCCGCTGGCCACCAAAAGCGTTTGCATGAACGAGCGGGCCTGATTCAGATTGAACAGATGGCGGCGGTTGGTGGCCGAGCCCATCTCGATGATCCCTTTGCGCTGGTTGTACTCCACATTGGAGAGGGTGCGGGCCGGCACATCCAAAGCAGGGTCCCGGCCCGCCTCCGCCGCTGTAATAACCCTCTGGGCCAGCCCCTGCAACCGCTCAAACGTCTTTCGATCCTGCGGCGGAAGCCGGGATGGATTGATCGCCACTTGTTCCGATTCGGTTTTGGAACTGCGTTTGGCCATGGTTTTCCACTCGATAAGTCGAACTCTTCGTTGTCTTGTCCCTCTGGCATCCTCCCAGCCGGTTTAGGCGGGTGTTTCGGCCTGTTCCGCCGCCTGGGCCGATCCGGGAAACGACAGATTCCCTGCCGGATCGACCACCAGCACGCCGCCGCCGTAGTCCTCCACGCGGAGCGGATCGGAAGGGATAGGATTGCCATGCTCGTCGAACTCCAGGTCCGCCTCAGCGGTTTTCCGCTTGGCCACGCTCACCAACTTCTCGTACAGCGCCTCTCGGTCCACAGGGGAGATGACGCTGACGGCCGTAGCCACCTCGCCCAAATACCGCAGGAATAGACTCCGCCGTTGCCCTTCGTGTTGCGCCCGCTGCCGATGCCGTAGATACATCCCCAATTTTCGCCCCACCGCCTGAAGGGCCAATCGCAACTCCTTCTGAATCTCCGGATAAGCCGCTATGGCTTCCTTCGATTCGCTAGTAAACGGCACCCAAACGCTCGCTATATGGACCATCACGGTAACCGGCCCTGTAGGGAGCGAACCCCGCGTCTGCTGCAACCCATAAATCCGCCAATTGGTCTGCATGATCGTCTGAGTAATGGCACAGGCGCCGGCCTGAAAAAGCAGCGGGACCCGGTTGGCGTACCGTAGGACGCTCATCGTTTGACCTTCAAAAAGGTTGACGTTCCGCATCGTCTCGTAGAGCCGATTCCGCTGATCTTCATCCAAATTGCCCGGCATGACTCGGCGGGGAAGCTGGGCTTCCTGCAAAATCTTGTCTGCCGCTAACGTCCCCATACCGTCGAACGTGCTGGCCAAAAACTGCCGGAGCGTCCGGGCGTCGGTCTCAACAAGCAGTTCTTCGAAGGCATCTCGGCTGATGCGTTGGATGGGTGGCGTGCCGCCGTAGGCCAAAGCCACCTCAATAATAAACGGATTGCCACGATACACCGCCGGTGGGCGCGTGGCCGCCGCATAAAACTCCGCCGGCACCATCTGATGCAGCGCACGCAGCAGGAGCTGTTCGCCGATCGGCCAAACACAATCCGTAGCCGGCGGAGCAATCCGGGTCTGCTGAATGGCCTGAAACAAGGCCTCTACATCCTGACGACTGAGTCGGCGGGGATTGGCTCGGCTGCTCAGTTTGGCCGACTCGCAAATCCGGCGGGCTACCCCACCACTGACCCGGGAAAACGACTCCGTCAAAAACTGCGTTAAGGTCTTGGCGCCCGTGTCGCGAAGCATCGACGCCAACACCCCCAGTTCCACTCCATACGGGTGCGGCTTGATTTCTTTTGGTTCCGGCGGCAATTGCTCCGTCAGCCGGGCATAGCGGGTTTCCTCTCCCTCCGGATCTCGGTAGTGGATGGTTACATGGGGATTGGCCAGGGCTGTCAGTTCCAGATATTCGTCCACACTGCCCCGGCCCCGCTGATACCGGGCCTCCAGTTCAATGGCGACCCGGGTCCCATGATCCACGTCGATCCAAGCGATGCCCCGTTTTTCCATATACTGTCGGCCTGCCTCATTCGGGGGGATGTCTTCCCCTTCGCCCCGGCCGTTGAGAATCTCCGGCACATTCCGCTTGGTATCAATCTGGATTTCGTAATAATGCGCCGGCTTCTCCCGGGCGATTTTGGAGACGATTTTTACCGGTTTGCCCGTGGTCAATAGCCCGTACATCCCGGCTGCCGAAATCCCAATCCCCTGCTGCCCCCGACTCATCCGAAGCCGATGGAACTTCGACCCATACAACAGCTTGCCGAAAATCAACGGAATTTGCTTTTTGACAATCCCCGGCCCATTGTCTTGCACATCGACCCGGAACCGATTTTCGCCGGTCGGTTGGATTTGGACCCAGACTTCCGGCAGGATACCGGCTTCTTCGCAGGCATCCAAGGCATTATCGACGGCCTCTTTGACGGTGGTCAGTAGTGCTTTTCGGGGGTTATCGAACCCCAAAAGATGGCGATTTTTGGCGAAAAATTCGCTGACGGAAATCTCCCGCTGCTTGGCGGCCAGGGCCTGGGCGGTAACCCGAACCTTACCTGCTGAAGAGGCATTCCTATTATCACCATTCGGGGGGATTTGGCCTGCCTGAACCAGATTTTGCCCCGGTTCTTCTTTTTTCTCGGAAATGAAATTTCCTTTCCGTTCCATAAGCAATCATCACTCAATTAGTTTGACTGTATCTACCCGGCCAAGCCCCCACAATTTGTAGGGGGGTAAGAATCGGCTCCAACCCAACAGATGGTGGTAATTACTTCCGGTAGAGACAGTCAAGTTAGAAAGAAAGGTAACATTTTAGCCGAATAAAGCAACTCGCCTCTCCCCTGGCAGGCTAAAGCCAGTGTGTCATTCCCGCCAAAGCGGGAATCCAGAAAGTACAAGACCATGTTATCTGGACTGCTGCTTGCGCAGGCAGTGGCACCTCCATTCGGCTAAAATGTTACGGAAGAAAAACGGACTTCCATTATAAAGTTTATCGATTATAACGATGGGAGAGGCGAATTCCCAGGGATGTTTCCCCACCGCACACCCAGAAAAATAAACCTCTCCATAAAGATTCACTCCTTCTCCCATGCATAACCGACATAGGTTATGGGAAGCCCGCAGTTAGGGCAAAAGGGGGAAGGTGTATCCCCACTCCCGAAGGATTTGCTAAAAACAAACAGAACAGTCTTGGGGTTATTCAGGAGGATCATCCATGAGGCGAAAGATGTTGGCGGGTATGATAGGCCTGACGGTTTTGTTCGGCCTGGCTGCCGGCGCCAGTTGGGCAGACGGCACCCACGTCACTTTCCAAAACGGCTATGGATACTATCTGCAACCGTGTCCTACGCCGTTAGGGGCGCAACTGTATCCCTGTCCTCGGCCTGTGCCCCCGGTGGTCGGTTACACCTATATCACCTATCAACCTTTGGCACCCCATGAGTTTCTTTATAAACACCATCGAACATACAAAGTTTACCATTCCAACGACCGCCCCACTCGGGTGTTTGTCTGGTGGCATTGAGGTTCTCCAGGCCATACAAAACAAAATACTTCATTTTCTGAGGAAGCCCAGAAATTCGTCGCTTTTTCCAGTCAACCCAACCGGTAAATCAAAGGACCATAGCCCATGAAACGGTGGATTGTTGGCGTCATCGGAATAGGTCTGTTGGCCTTGGCCTCCGATCTTTGGGCGGGGGATAGTTGTCGCAGCGGATGCCCCACCGGAGGAGGCATTGTGCGGGGGGATCATTCCCGGTTCCACCAAACTCCGATGGGTGCATTGGCCCAACGACGCGCCCAAACCACGTTCTGGCATGATTATTATTACGATCCTGCCTGGGGAATGCCGGTAGCGGTGGTGGTTCCGCCTCGTGCCAAGGCCCAAACCAACTGGGGATGGGGCGTCGGAAATACCCGGGTTACTGGCATTCCGCATCAATTCCAGCCCGGCTATCCCGCCGAGGGGCTTTATGATCGAAGGCTTTTCCGGCCTACCCCTCCTTGGCCAAGCGATACCACCCAATTCGGCTACTACTACATCCGAGGACCGTGGTAAGTCGTCCAGAGACCAGGGGAACGCATCCCGGGGACCTGGGGAAGTCGGGTCCCCAATCCACCCTAACCAGAGCCTAAAGAAAGAATACCCCCAGAGAGTAGGTATTCTGCACCGGAAATACGAGGGGATTCCAGAACCCGGTTTTCTTCCAAACCGGCTGCGCCCAGGTTTTTAGTTTGACTGTATCCACCCAGCCAGGCCCCTACAACTTGTGGCTAAAAATCGCTCGGACTCCCCAAATGGCGGCAATTGGTCCCGGTGGATACAGTCATCTTAGAGGTTAGAGGCTGTCCCGAAATGGGGAACCCAGCGGTGGCCCCATCCCTTTCCCAACCGTTCTGACGAACCCAAATGCCGTTTTTCTTAGGGTTTGGAGAGGCTTGGGGCCACCCGTTGTTCGTGTATCCCCGCTACAAATCGAATTTCGGGACAGCCTCTTAGAACAACCACCCCCACTTATAGCTGGATTGCTACTAATCCAAAGAGGGACTTGCAAGACGGCCTCCTGGCAGATGACCAGGACAGACGTATTTGAGTCCTTGCCTTCGGCACTCGGCCCGTACAGCAGCTACAGCAGCCCGTTGGCCCATCCGCTCCCATTGCAAATCCCAGAAGGCCCCGGCTACACACAACAGGGCCAGTCCCGCCGCGGTCCAGCTCGCCGCCCGTAAAGGAACGGCAAACAACATCGCCCGATCTCTGGCCCGTTGCAGTTGGCCCTCTTGCTCATCGAAGATCCGGGCCCGCCGTCGCTCTGGATCGATCTGTTCCATCTGTTTCTGAGGGGAAATGAGCGGCCGAGTCCGTTCCAATTCCTCCATGGCCTGCTGGGCTTGGGCGAACTGTTGCATAAACTTTTCGTGTCCTTTCCAAGCCAGCACCGATAAGCCGCCGAGCACCACGACAGCTACAAGCCACAGTGCAGCCCGTCGCCTCCGCATCCGCCAGACACAGCTAGCGCAAATCATCACCGAGAGTTGCACCAACTGATGATAAACCGTCCGGCCTTGGAAGATTTTTGCCAGTTCGCCAAGTTCCCATTTCCGGGGCAACTCTCCATAGTGGGTGCGCCGGGCGTAGGCATGATAGTCGAACGGTTCCAGTTTTTCCCTGGCCCCGCACCGAGCACACACCTCTCGGCCTGAAATCTCTCCCACTTCAGCCGTAGTCATGAATTTCTCTCTTCCTCTCTCGATGCAGAAAGGGAAAAAGTATCTTTACGCCCCGGCAGCCTTGGGCCCCTCCTTCCGAGAATCCTTCTTTTATCCTAACCTACCTTGCAGAATCCTCCAATGAAAGGGACAATTTTTAGGGCATGCCTTGATGGGGGGCCCAAGTCCGGCTTTGGCCCCATCCATTAGGCCACGAAAAAAGGTAACGCACCCCTTTAGCTTGACTGTATCTACCGGAAGTAATTACCACAATCTGTTGGGTTTGAGCCGATTCTTACCCCCTACAAGTTGTGGGGGCTTGGCCGGGTAGATACAGTCAAATTAGCCGAATGGAAGGGGGCGATGTGCCGCTGCCTGCGCAAGCCCCCTTGTCATTCCTGCGCAAGCAGGAATCCAGGGGGGTGAGAGGATTGCCTCCTGGACTGCCACTTCCGTGGGAACGACATCCAAGGGGCAGCGAACCGCGACCGTAAGGGAGTGGCCCATTCCCCGCCCCTCTCACCTTAGAGCCTATCCCAAAATCAGGCGGGTGCAAGCTGGGTTGGATTTATCTGGCCCCTGAAACCTACCTCCATGGGAGGATCGGATAAGGGGACCGCCATTTTGGGATAGGCTCTTAACCCTCTCGACGGTCAGAGGAGAAGTCGAACTACTGGACCGGGACTTTTTCCGGAGATGACCCAAAGAGGTATCTCTCCCTTGGGACGAATCGTTCCCAATAAGTTATACTCCTTTGTAAAGACGCTATCCTTGCTTTTTACTTCCTCCGGGGTTTGTGATGCGGCTAAAACTGATTGCTTGTGAAATTTTGTATCGAGAACTGTGTGCGGCGGCGGCCCGATCGGTCAACCAGGTCGATCTGGAGTTTTTGCCGAAAGGGCTGCATGATGTGGGCCCCAATGCCATGCGAAGCCGCCTGGCCGAGGCCATCGCCGCCGTGGACCCCGCCCGGTATGACGCCGTGCTTTTGGGCTATTGTCTTTGCAGCAACGGCATTGTGGGGCTTCGGGCCGAACGAGTCCCCCTGGTGGTCCCACGCGGCCATGATTGCATGACGCTCTTCTTCGGCAGTCTCCAGCGATACTTGGACTACTTTCACAAAAACCCCGGCACGTATTTCAAGAGCACCGGCTGGATGGAACGGGGCGACCAGTTGGAGCAGCTTTCGGCCGATGCGGTGGCCAATCCGTTCGGCTGGCGGCTTTCGTACCAGGAGTTGGCGGCCCGATACGGCGAAGACAACGCCCGCTTTCTGGCCGAGCAGTTGGGCAACCTGACCCGCCACTATCGGCAACTTACGTATATTGAGATGGGCGTGGCGCCGGAAGAACCGTTTTTAGAAAAGGCTCGGCAAGAGGCGGCGGCCAAAGGATGGAAATTTGATCATGTAAAGGGCGACCTCTCCCTCCTCCAGAGGCTGGTCGATGGCCCGTGGGACCAGGAGCAGTTTTTGGTGGTGCCGCCGGGGCACGAGATCGCCCCGTGTTTCGACGATCGGCTCATCCAGGCCAAGCCGATCCCAACGCCGGAGCCCGAACCCGCCGCCGGGAATCTATCGGACCTTTCCCCTCTTTCTGGGTAACAGCGAGGAACCGCCGATGGACATCGTGTATGCGATCGCCGGGTATTTGGTGGAGCCTTATACATTGCTGCTTTTGTTTCTTTGGGCGGCCACGTTGTGGATGGTCTGGCGAAGCGAGCCGGTGCGGGGCAAAGGGCTGGTGTTTGCCGCCGTGCTCTTGCTGACGATCGCTTCCATGCCGATAACGGCATTTTTGTTTAGTTGGCCGTTGGAAACTCGGTATCCCTACCGGGCCGACCGGCCGGAAGGCGGCCAGGTGATCGTGGTCCTGGGCGGCGGCCAGCGCCTTCTGGACCCAAACCGACAGAAGGTCTTCCCGGCCGAAGATACCGCCGAACGCTGCGCCCATGCCGCGGAGCTGTATCGGGCGGGAGCGGCTTGTCCGGTTTTAGTGACCGGCGGGAAAATGCCCCCTTTGGAAGACCAAGGTCCTCCCCTCGCACAGACCATGGCCGATTTCCTCCAACTGCTAGGCGTGCGGGCGCAAGACATCCTCTTGGAAGAGTATTCGACGAACACCTATGAAAATGCGGTGTTTGCCGCCCAGATCATGCACGAGCGGGGCTGGCAGCGGGCCATCCTGGTTACCGACGCCCTCCACATGGAGCGGGCACGCCGGGCGTTTGAAAAGCAAGGAATCGAAGTTCTCCCGTCGCCCAGTCGGCCCACGACGGAAACCTTCCAGTGGTCCTGGGAGTATCTGGCGCCCAGCGTGGGGGGCCTGGTCCTGCTGAAACAGGCCGGCCACGAATGGATCGGCCTGCTCTGGTATAAACTGAACGGCCGGATTTAATCTCGCCCCGAAACCATTTTCAGGATTTCTTGCCAGGTTTTTCGCTCTCCGGGCCGAACAACGCCGTTAGGCACAACTGCGACCAGCTTTCAAAGCTGCTTAGGTCTTCCAGCAATCGGCCCACGGGCTCAAAGCCGCTCCGGCAGATATCCTTTTCTCTGGGCCGGACCGCCGGTTGTTCGACCTCGGCCAGATAGACCAGTCCCAGATGGACCCGGCCCACTTCGGTCAGATCGTCGTTGATCAGGCCGACGCATTGGAGACGGTAAGGTGTCTGGATGATCACCTCCTCGTCCAATTCCCGGCGCATGCCGTCGCCAAACGGATCGCCGGAACCGTTGGTCGCATCGACCGCCGAAATATGCCCGCCAATGCCGATGCTCCGCTTATGGTGGAGTCGGCCTTCGCCCTGTCCGCTGCCGCGGGTGTATTGGAAAACGGTCGGGCCCTGTGCCGGGTCCCGATACACAAAGATCACATACGGAATCAGTTGCTTCCAACCGGGGTCCTGCTCCACTTCCGCCCGGGGCCGATAGGTCAAATGCTTTGGCTCCAGCAGAGCGGGCACATACCGGTCCACCTGCCGGGTGAACCCCTGAAAATACCCCAGCTCCTCTAACCGCCGCCTCGGCGTAACCAACACCTGTTCCAAACCGGCTTCCGACACGTCCTGCTTCCTTTCTCAGCTATTGCCTCATGGGACCATATCCACCCGGCCAATCGGCTACCTCGGCAGGGGCCAAACACTTCAGCCGAATGGAACACTTCGCCTTTCCCCTGGCCGTCGAGAGCCCGGCCTTACGTGTCCTTCCTGCGAAAGCAGGAAATGAGACATTGCACCCTTGGATGGCCTTCCCCCGCCCCCTTATGTGTCATTCCCGCACCCTTTATATGTTTATATGTCATTCCCGCACCCTTTATATGTCATTCCCGCGAAAGCGGGAATCCAGGTGTTTTTCCTGGATTCCTGCTTTCGCAGGAAGGACACAGGGGGCAGTGCCAAGGATGCCTGGATTCCTGCTTGCGCAGGAATGACACCAAGGGGCACACCCAAAGGAGTCTGGATTCCTGCTTCCGCAGGAAGGACACCCACTGGATTCCTGCATGCGCAGGAATGACACCAAGGGGCACACCCAAAGGAGCCTGGGTTCCTGCTTGCGCAGGAAGGACACCTAGACCTCTGCATTCGGCCAAAATAATACACAGGTTTCTTTCTATCTTCTGCAAATTCTCTGGCGGCGGGAAGCCCCTCCGAGGTTTTTGTGCTTGAGAGAAGCCTGCCGGTGTGTAAAAATAGGAAGAACATTTTAGCCGAGTGAAGCCGGAGCGAAGTGTCATTCCTGCGTAAGCAGCAGTCCAGGTTGCTGTGTGCCTGCTACGGTGTTCCTGTGGGGCAAGTGGGAACTCGGGAAATACTTTCTGGACTGCCGCTTTCGCGGGAATGACACACTGGCTTTAACCCACTGGGGAAGAGGCGAAGTGCTTCATTCGGCTAAAAAGTTACAAATAGGGAAGACTTTCCGGCGGAGGTTTGCCCAGACGAAACAAAGCTGTCCGATACCTTCCTTTCCGGGCAAACCTTGCCGAGGTTTTTACCTTCTACCCAAAGGAGTCCCGCATGGGGAAGAGTGCGCTGTGGCGACGGTTTTGGCGGTTTTCGTTGGGAATAGGGTTGCTGAGTAGCTGGGCAATCGGAGAGGCGGCCGTTGGTGCAGAGCCGGAAGCCGAGCGGTCCAAAGCCGCGGTCCGGTTCGATCTGCCGCGGTTTTTGCCCAATCATGGCAATTCGGTTTATGAGATTCGGGGCCTGTATCGGCAGTGGCCGGCCGAAGGACCGAAGGAGCTTTGGCGGGTGCAGGTGGGCTACGGCAAATCGGCGGTCGTCGAAGCCGGCGGCTTGGCCTTCACCGCCGCGGAAACCGACGAAAAACAATGGGCTTTGTGCCTGGACCCGAAGACCGGCCAAATCCGCTGGAAACGCCTTCTGCTGGCCAAACCGAATCGGCATTTTGAATGGGGGCCGGTTACCTCGCCGGTCGTGGACGGCGATCGGGTCTATTTCATCCCGTATCTGAACCACGAGGGCGATGTATGGGAAATGCGGGCGCCGGTCGTATGCCTGAAGACCGACGGCACGGAACTTTGGCGACGGGACCAAGAGGTCTGGGCCACCGAAGGCGCTACCCCGCTGGTGGTCGGCGATCTCCTCTATATTGGCGCGGACAATCCGCAGCGGGTGGTGCTGGCCGCCCTGGATAAACAGACCGGCAAAATCCGCTGGACCGTTTCCGTGCCGCCAAAAGGTGATCGGGAACTCGGCGCCCCGGCTTCGCTCACCTACCAAGTGGTCGAGGGCATCCCGCAGGTGATCGTGGCCACCTACGGCACCCGGGAAATCCTGGGCGTCCATGCCGAACAGGGGCAGATCATGTGGCGCTATCCCTACCCGGCACCCATTACCATCGGCCTGATGAGTACCCCGGTGGCCGTGGGGCCGTATCTTTTCGTCTGTGCCGGCGAAGGCAAAGGACGCAATTTCTCCGCTTGTCTGCGCATGAAAGCCGCCGACGGCAAAATCACCTACGAAGAACTCTACCGAAGTACGGAACTGCAAAACAATTACTACAACACACCGGCCGTGTATCAGGATGCGGTGTTCGGCTTCGGCGGCGCTCCACGGAGCGGCTTTCTCCATTGCACTAATCTGACCGATGGCCGATTGCTCTGGCGCCACGATAGCCCCGATTGGACCAACGATCGGAACCTGGTCATTGCCGACGGACTGATCTTCGCCATCACCAAAAACGACGAACTGGTCATGGCCGAGGCAAGCCGGGCCGGATACAAAGAACTGGGCCGAGTCAAACCGGGCATCGCCCTGGGTCGGCCGCAACAGCCCACGATCGCCAACGGTCGATTGTACCTGCGCGGCAACGAGTGGGTGGTCTGTTACCAGGTCGGTCCATTGCCCGACGGCCCCTAAA
>Ga0272448_1002141_pt1 | contig 25322 bp, 18 predicted proteins | sample YNPCB0191_FD_202220 | JGI IMG/M metagenome (GOLD analysis project Ga0272448, IMG submission 202220) | Hot spring sediment microbial communities from Yellowstone National Park, WY, United States - YNP-CB-019-1 | ecosystem: Environmental > Aquatic > Thermal springs > Hot (42-90C) > Sediment... | reverse complement strand
GAAACTCCCGGTTTACACAATTTAAAATTTCGCCCGCTTTGGGCAAAATCCTTTCTGCTGAAGCCGGACAGCAGAAAGAAAAAATTCAATCCGGCAACCGCGGCACCGAGCGGAAAAACGGAGGTTGCCATTCTTGGTGCGAGAATGGCGAAGAAAGGAGGTTGTTATGTATCGGACAGTGCTAATCTGTGCTACAATTCTGCTGTCAACCCTTTATGGGTGGGAACCGAGAGCACCAGTGCCTTTTGATTTTAATGTGAACGCCCATTCTGCAATTACTCATTCCTACGATAGATGGAGGTATGGTTTAACACCTGACACCACATTGTATACGGTGTGGGGGATATTCTATTATATAGAAGATGAGGACACCGTGACATCTTTACTCTATTATTGTTCCGGTGGCGATTCGTGGTGTGTGGTTGACACATTTTTCGCCGAAATTATGGAGCAGACCGCAATGACATTCCAATGGATAGAGGGTCCGGTGTTATGGATTGTCTGTTCTGAGCGGTCGTCAAATGAACCTGACCGGGAAAATGTTCTTTACTCTTACAATCTGGTAACCGAGGAGCAGGATGCGGAGGAGATTGAGTATTTCGATGTAAAACCACGACCCGGATTGGCGTTTCGTCCCAACCCCCGATATAATCAGGAGATGCAACCGATTCCGGGCTGGCTATACTGCCTTGCTGGTGGAGGACGGCAGTTCTGGCGTTACTGGCTACCAAGTTCAATGAACCCGGTTGCGGTTGATGGTATTTATCCGCCACAGGGTTCACTGATTGCTGACCAGACACCGGTCTTCATCTGGCAGGATGAGCCCAGTGCGGTTGAATACCGGTTTGTTGTGGCAAGCGACCCGGGGTTTTCCAATACTGTGATTGATGTTAATACTACCAGTTCCCGGTATCAAGTTGAGAGTAAGATGAAGAATGGCATCTATTACTGGAAAACCGCCTATCGTTTATCTAACAGCAACTGGATTTGGAGTCTGGTTCACAGTTTTACATTACAAGGTGGATGGGAGCGCCTTGCCGATATTCCTGATACTGTACGGGATGGTTCTGCACTGGTTTATGTTAAAAATTTCCTTGACTACGGCGAGCGCCTTGTTGCCTTGGTCGGTGGTGGAAGCACCAACAACTATATTTATGACCCGATAACCAATAGATGGGTAGGCTGGCATAGCACATACAGTTCCCAGAACCCTGGCACATCCCTTGCTGCTCATAGATGGCAACTTTCAATTCTTAGGTTTCCCCCCTGCTTCGCCATCTTTGGTGTGAACTCAGACAGCGTTCGTTTTCCTCACATTCACTTTGAGTGGCCCGGTTATACGGATCTACCTGAGGCTCTTGGTCCGGGTGCCAGTATTGCAATGTCAGATACCGAAAATCATACCGCCTACCTCTATTTACTTTCCGGCCGCGGTCGGAATGATTTCTGGCGACTGCCAATTTCGGTTTACGAGGGTGAGAAAATAAGTAATAGCAGCGGCACTCAAGGTGAACGTGGTCAAAATGCTGTAAGTGTGCGGTTTCATCCTGTATCAAATGATATTGCGATTGATTATGAACTCAACAGCCCGGTTAGGGTAACGGTAAAGGCTTATGATGCGACCGGCAGGCTGGTTAAAAATATCTACTCTGGTTATCAGACCGCTGGTTTTCATCGTTTAATCTGGAATCCCGGAGTCTCTGGCATCTATTTCCTACTGCTTGACACGGGCGATAATCAGGCTAAACTTAAACTGGTTATAAAATGAGCAATAAGCGGTGGCAGGGCGGATTTTCCGCCCTGCCACCAAAGGAGTGAGGATGAAGAGGCTTTTGTTTTTGCTCTTACCTTCTGTCCTTTTTGCTCAGGTTGAGGTGGAGACCATAATCCATTTGCCCAGATTTCTGGACAATGGGTACTATCTTTCTGAATTCAACAAACTGTATGTTCATGGCGATAGTGGTCTTTTTGTTGTTGACTGTTCAACCTATCAAGTTTTGACCGTGGTTCCGGATAACTTCAGAGGAAGTTATATATTTTTCCACTATGACCGGGCGAGAAACAGACTGTATTATAACGCTGGATGGCTGGACTATGATACCACAGTTATAATTGATGTAACCGCGGATACGGTGATAAAGCGAATTCAAGCCTGGTCTCACGAGAGGTGGGCATATAATTCCATCCTTAACCGTTTATACTTTACGGTTGGACCTCTGAAGGTTTTTGACTGTTTTACCGATTCAATAATCAAGGTGATTCAGCCGCCGATTCCCGGCTATTCATTTAAGGTAGCGACCTGGGATTCAGTAGGGAACAGGCTTTTTGTCAGCCTCGATGGGTTTCAGACGCCTGGTTATATAGCGGTCTATGATTGTAACACCGATTCGCTTCTCACACTCATTTACCAGCAAGGGACAGCTGCAGCATATTGTCTGAATTTTAACTATCAGTTCAAAAAGGCTTACTTTACTGGAATCTCATACCTGGGTTGCATACCTTCCCCGGGGGTGATTGACATTAGCAGATGTCAATACCTGAGGTGGTTTCCCATTTATTGTGTGTCGGACGGTGTTGGTGATTTTGTTGCTGTTGATACATTTCTTGACAAGGCATACATTTTTGGAACGAGAGAGGAAGGTGGTGGGCGCGTGGGTGTGGGTGCGATTGTTATTGACTGTGCTACCGATTCAATTATCAAATGGATACCGCTCAGAAGGAGCCCTGGCTTGCTGATAACCTGGATTCCCTGGAGCAACCGGATTTATTGCCCGGCTGCCTGGGATTCAATGTATGTGATTGACTGTCGCTCCGATTCGGTTATCGCCGTTTTTCCCTTCCGGGATGCAGGGCGTGAACTGTGTTATACGCCTTGTGATTTACAACTTGACCCGCTGCGCCACCGTGTCTTTGCCCTCGGTTGTGACAGCAATGCCCAGAATCTGTATGTGTTTAAGGATGTTATGCCCGGGGTAGAAGAGAAAAAGACCGAGACGGCGATGCCTGGCGAGCCAACCCTATTCCGTAACACCCTTTACCTTAATAGGGAGAATCGGGCATTGCTGTTTGACGCCAGTGGCAGAATTGTGCTTAAACTTAAGCCCGGTGCAAATGATGTCCATCACATCGCACCCGGTGTTTATTTTATCAGAAATCAGGCAGGTGGGTTAAAGGTAAACAAGGTGCTTATTACCCGCTAAGGGGCAACTGCTTAGGTTTCACCAGGTTTTTTAACTTATAGGTTAAATTTTTGGGGCGGGGGTTTTTAAGGATATGTTGTTGGAAAATGGTTTGTTAGGTTGATTTTTGCCGATTTTTAGACCCCGTCCCGGGAACGGTACCCCCTACGGTTGGGCAGATGGTTGGGTAGATGGTTTTGGTGGTGGTTTTGGGGATGGTGGTGAGCAGGGCAGGAGGTTGAGTTGGGGTTAGGGTATGAAGGTGGTGGTTAGGTGGGAGGTGGTCAGGGTATTGAGGAGGGTTGGGGAGAAGGTAAAGAGCAGGCTGAGGGTGATGCTTGCGGAGATGGTTAGGGGGTTTTTGATGAGGATGGTTGGGAGGTTTGTTTTGTCGGCTTGATTGTTGCGGAAGTTTGGTTATGATTTAATTATATGACCACAGTGCTGGCAATTGGCGGTAATTCACTTTTGCGGTCAAAAGAGAAGAACTCTTTTGCTGACCAGATGGCGACTTTGAGCGAGACCGGTGAGCCAATAGTGGAGCTTGTGCGCCGGGGGGAAAGAGTGATTATTACCCATGGGAATGGGCCACAAGTGGGGTTTGTGTTGTTGCGTTCGTATCTGGCACGGCACCGGTTGCCAGAAATACCGCTGGATGCGGCAAATGCCCAGACCCAGGCAGAGATTGGTTATATGATTCAGCAGGTTTTGGGCAATCTGTTTCAGGAGAAGGGGATGAGGCAGGAGGTGGTGACACTGGTAACCAGGGTGATTGTGGATAGGGGTGACCCGGCGTTTGGTAATCCTTCCAAGCCGGTTGGTCCTTTCTATACCCGGGAGGAGGCGGTGAAACTGGAGAAGGAGCTGGGCTGGTGTATGAAAGAGGATGCAGGCCGGGGGTTTCGCCGGCTGGTGCCTTCACCGCAGCCACGGGCAGTGGTGGAGATTGAGGAGATCAGGAAACTGGTCTCGGCAGGCGTGGTGGTGATTGCTGCCGGAGGAGGCGGGATTCCGGTGGTTAAGGAGAATGGTATGTTGAAGGGGGTGGCAGCGGTCATTGATAAGGATCTGGCTTCAGCACTGCTGGCAAATTTGCTCGGGGCAGAACGGCTGGTAATTTCTACCGCAGTTGACCGGGTTTATCTTAATTATGGTCAGCCGGATAGTAAGCCGTTGAGTGTGGTTGATATTGAGGCGCTCCGGGGATATCGGGCAGAGAATCATTTTCCGGAGGGAAGTATGGGTCCTAAGATTGATGCGGCGATTAAGTTTCTTGAAGGTGGTGGTAAAGAGGTGATAATCACCGACCCGTCACATCTGTTAGCCGCACTTGAGGGCAGAGCCGGGACCAGGATAGTTAGCAGATTGAGTTGAGGTGGAGGATGTTCATTTTTAGTTTCGGGAAAAGGGTTGTTGGGTTTTTGCTGTTGATGGTGCCAGTTTTTGCCCAGCAGATGGTACTGATCCCGATGGATTTGAGTCAGACCGACCATCTGAAGGCTTATGGCATCGCTTACCGGCTGCTGCAGCGGGGACACAGGGTGGAGTGGCTTTTAAATTATCGTGGGGGGTCTTTTTTGTTTTCGCCGGAAAATCAGGCGATCCGGGAGTGTCAGTTGAATGGCGTGTATTATGAAAATGTGGACCCAGCCGCACTGGTAAAGTTGCGCGAGACAATTGAGGCAAACAATATGGCGTCAATTACGCTTGAGCGGGCAACAAGAATTGCAGTTTATGCATCGCCAACCGCCGACCCTTGGGATGATGCGGTCCGGCTGGCACTGGATTATGCGGGTATTCCTTATGATGTGGTCTGGGATAAGGAGGTGCTGGCAGGTAAACTTTCCCAGTATGACTGGCTGCATCTGCATCATGAGGACTTTACCGGGCAGTTCGGAAAGTTCTATGCCTCATATCGCCAGGAGAGGTGGTATCAGGAGGAGGTGGCGATAAATATCAAGACCGCAAAGGAGCTGGGTTTTAAGAAGGTGAGTCAGTTGAAACTGGCGGTGGTGGCAGCAATCAGGAAGTATGTGGCCGCAGGCGGTATGCTGTTTGGGATGTGTTCGGCAACTGATACGCCGGATATCGCCTGGGCAGCACGAAACACCGATATCTGTGCCGCGGTTTTTGACGGTGACCCGGTTGACCCGCAGTGTAATCAGAAGCTGGATTATGAGGGCTGTTTTGCCTTTGAGAATTTTCAGGTGATTACCGACCCATTTATTTACGAGCATTCCGATATTGACACTTATCTGGAGGCAAGCGCCCGGGGACCGGATGTTTATTTTTCGCTTTTTGACTTTTCTGCCAAGTATGACCCGGTGCCGACAATGCTCGTGCAGTGCCATACCGGGCTGGTTAAGGAGTTTTTAGGGCAGAACTGCGGTTTCCGGCGGACGCTGTTGAAGAAGGATGTGCTGATTTTAGGTGAGGTTGAGAATACCGAAGAGGTGAAATACATCCATGGTCAGTTTGGTAAGGGGACATTTACCTTTTTGGGCGGTCATGACCCGGAGGATTATGCGCACCGGATTGGGGACCCACCTACCGATTTGAATCTGCACAAGAATTCACCTGGTTATCGGTTGATATTAAATAATGTGCTGTTTCCGTGCGCGGAGAAGAAACCGCTGAAGACATAATTAAATGGCGATGCGGTCGGCAGCGAAATGTCTGGAGTGCGGACTGGAGCAGTGCGGACGGATATTGCGGCTGGTGAATGGTGATGAGCAGGGCTGGGAAATGCTTAAACCGCGGTTAGTTGAGCTGGCAGCCAGTTTGAGCCTTGAGGAGCCGCCCGGGAGCTATACTTCAAAACTGTTGCTGGCAACAATGGAGTTTTTGGAGTTGAGCGACCCGTTCGCGCAGGTGAAGGAAAAGCAGAACCGTGAGTCAGCGGCCATTGCCCGGGAACTGGACCGCCAGTTAGGTGATGGTGAGGCGGCACTGCGCCAGGCGCTGCTGGTGGCAGCCGCCGGTAATGTGATTGATGTTGGACCGGGTAAGCGGTTTGAGCTTATGAGGTTGCTGGGGGCGCGGCGGTTTGTTCACGATGATTCAGAACTTTTGATCTCCCGGCTCAGGAGTGCAAAGCGGGTGATGTATATTCTGGATAATTCCGGAGAGGTGATGTTTGATATTTTGGTGTTGAAACGGCTGCCCAGAGTTGATTTGACGATTGTTGCCCGGTCTTATCCTATCCTTAATGATGTGACCGTAGCCGAAGCCGCGCAGCTGGGTTTGAATCAATATGGCAGGCTAATCGGTACCGGTTCGCGTTATCTCGGGGTTGATTTGCAAACGGTGAGTTCAGAGTTTTTAGCCGCTTTTCAGGAGGCAGAGGTGGTCATCGCCAAGGGGCATGCCAATTTTGAGGCGCTGGTTGATGGACCACGCAATGGTTTTTATCTTTTGACCGCTAAGTGTGAACTGGTTGCTGAACGTTTGGGGGTGAAACCTGGGGAAGCGGTCTGTTTTTATTCACCGGGGAAAGGAGGTTAAGATGTGTCTGGGAATTCCGACCCGGATTGTGAAAATTGAAGGCGAGACCGCAATCGGTGAGGTGGGCGGGGTGGAGCGGGAGATTTCGCTGGTGATGACACCCGGGGCAAAGGTTGGGGACTATGTGATTGTCCATGCCGGTTTTGCAATTCAGATTCTCAATCCTGAGGAGGCACGCGGGACATTGCGAATTTTTGAGGAGATGGCAGAGCGGGTCAGTGAGCGGCGCAGAAGAGTTAAGGGTGATGTTTAGCAGACCGGCTCAATCAAGCCTTCGCTGCCCTCTTCCTGTTTCTGGGCACTGATAGCGATAATTTTGGCAGCATCAGCAGCGCTGGGTGCGTTCCGGGCAAGCCGGCGAACCGGTTCCAGATGAAGGGCACGGGCAAGCGCGGCAAGCACCTGGAGATATACTGAATAAAGTGAGGGCGGGGAAACAAGCGCCACCACCAGGTTAACCGGTTCATTGTCCCGGGCATGCCAGTCCAGAGCTGGGTTGAGCCGGGTGACGATGACGATAATCCGGTCAATTGCCGGAGTGGCAGAATGAGGAAGGGCAACACCATGTCCGACCCCGGTGGAACATAGTTCTTCGCGTTTGAGAAAACCTTGAACCAGTGAGTCATAATCGGTGGTGATGCTGGCGCTGAGCAAGCGGTCAGCAATCAGTTCAAATAACTGTTCCTGAGTGGCAACCGGCGGGGCATCAAATGCCAGTTCCGGGATGACGATTTCGTTCAGGTTCATTTTAACCGCCTTAAAAGTTCAATAATGTTATTGATAATGAATTGGATTTCTGGTTCTGTCAAGTTTTGCCGAATCGGCAGGCACAGGATTTCCCGGGCGGTCTGTTCGGCAACCGGTAGTTGACCGTAATTGAAAAGGTAAGCAAACCGTTGCTGATGGTGAATCGGTTCGGGATAATAGACCATTGTTTCAATGCCCCGGGAGCCCAGTCCGGCACGGAGCCGGTCGCGGTCGGACACAAGAATTGCAAACTGGTGATAGTTGGGTAACGAGCCCGGCGCAGAACCGGCAATTCGGACAAAAGGGCCAAGCGCGGTGCGGTAAAGGGTGGCAATTTCCCGGCGTCGGTTTAAGTTCTGGTCAAGGTGGCGGAGTTTGATAGCAAGAAATGCTGCTTGCAGTTCGTCCAGCCGTGCCGAGGTGGGGATTTCGGTTAATACATTGTGTTCAGAATTTATCTCCGGATTGAGGAGCAGGGCGCCGCCGTTGCCGAGTGCGCCCAGGTTTTTAGTTGGATAGAAACTGATAGCGGCGGTTGAGCCAAAACTGCCCAGTTTTTTCCCCTGGTATTCTGAACCGATTGCCTGTGCCGCGTCTTCAATCAGGTGGAGGTGGTAATTGCGGGCAATGGTTAGAAACTGCTGAAGGTCAGTACAGTTGCCGAACAGGTGGACAAGCAGAATCGCCCTGGTTCTGGGGGTGATTGCTGCCGGCAACAGTTCCGGATTGAGACCGAGGGTCTGGGATTCAATATCCACCAGGACCGGTTGAGCACCGGTGCGCAGAATTGCTTCAATTGTCGCGGGAAAGGTGAATGGGGTGGTGATGACCTGGTCACCATTACCGATGCCCAGGGCCCGTAAGGCAAAATAAAGGGCATCGGTGCCACTTTTTAAACCGATTGTCTGTTGGACTTTGAGATAGTCCGCGAGTGCCTGTTCAAATGCTGCGAGTTCAGGACCGAGGACAAATCTGCCCGAGGCGAGGATGCGTTCAAATGCGGTGCGGAATTCAGGGGCAAGGTTTTGATTTTCAGCGCCGAGGTCATAGAATTGGATTTTCATCAACGGAGTCAATATTAAGTGCCAGCCGGCAGATGTCAAACCGGGATTGTTTTCGGAGCGGGAGCCGGTATTAATTTTCCCGGGTTTTGACATTCATCACTACCCGGGATAGAATTTATTTGATGAGCGAGCAGTTTCAGTTGCGGGCGCCGTTTAAGCCCGCAGGTGACCAGCCCGAGGCGATTGCCCAACTGGTAAAATTCATCCAGTCCGGAGCAAAGTTTTCCACGTTGCTGGGTGTTACCGGTTCGGGTAAGACTTTTGTGATGGCACAGGTGATTGCCCGGTTGAACCGGCCGACAATTATTATTTCCCATAACAAGACCCTGGCAGCACAACTTTACGGCGAGTTCAAGCAATTTTTTCCAGAAAATGCGGTTGAGTATTTTATATCTTATTACGATTACTACCAGCCTGAGGCGTATGTGCCCGAATACGACCTTTACATTGAGAAGGATGCTTCAATCAATGAGGAGATTGAACGATTAAGGTTGCGTGCCACCTCCAGTTTGATTGAGCGCCGGGATGTGATTGTGGTTGCGTCGGTTTCCTGTATTTACAATCTGGGCGAGCCCTGGGAGTTTAAGGAGTCGCTGTTTCCAATTGAGATTGATCGGGACCTGAACCGGGAACGGCTGCTTGAACAATTGGTGAAATTGCAGTATTCCCGGAACGACTTTGAACTTAAGCGTTCAACCTTTCGGGTGCGCGGCGACGTTGTGGAGGTTCAGCCCTCACACCGGGATTATGGGGTGCGGATTGAGTTTCACGAGGACCGGGTTTACCGGTTGAGCATTTTTGATCTCGTTTCCGGTGATGTGATTGAACGCCGGGAACTGGTGGTTATCTATCCGGCACGGCACTTTATTACCGGTGAGGACCGGCGGGAACGGGCGCTGAAATCAATTGAGCAGGAACTGGCACAGCGGGTGGCAGAACTGCAGGCGCAGGGAAAACTGGTGGAGGCACAGCGGCTAAAAACCCGGACTAATTTTGACCTGGAGATGATTCGGGAGTTCGGTTATTGTCCGGGAATTGAGAACTACTCCCGCCATTTTCTGGGTAAGGCGCCCGGCGAACGACCTTACTGTTTGCTGGACTATTTTCCGGCAGACTATCTGATAATTATTGATGAGTCCCATCAGACGATTCCCCAGATTCAGGGGATGTTCAATGGCGACCGTGCCCGCAAGGAGGTGCTGGTGGATTACGGGTTCCGGCTCCCTTCCTGTCTTGATAACCGGCCGTTGCGATTTGATGAGTTTGAGCAGTTGATTAATCAGGTAGTTTTTACCTCGGCAACGCCGGGTGATTATGAACTTTTGCGAAGTCAGGGCAGGGTGGCAGAGTTGATTGTCCGGCCCACCGGATTGGTTGACCCGAAGATGACGGTGAGACCAACAGTTAATCAAGTTGACGACCTGCTCAATGAAATCCGGCAACGGGTGGCAAGGAAAGAACGGGTGCTGGTGACAACTCTGACCAAGCGGATGGCAGAGGATCTGGCAGATTATCTGACCGAGATGGGCGTCAGGGTGCGATATCTGCACTCCGAAATTGAACCGCTGGATAGGGTGGAGATTCTGCGCGGGCTCAGGCTGGGGGAGTTTGATGTTTTAGTGGGAATTAACCTTTTACGCGAGGGGCTGGACTTGCCCGAAGTTTCGCTGGTGGCGGTGCTGGATGCGGATAAGGAGGGGTTTCTCAGGGATGCCCGTTCCCTGATTCAGACCGCAGGCCGGGCAGCGCGTAATGTTTCGGGCGAAGTGATTCTCTATGCAGATAATATCACGGGCTCAATTCGCCGTGCTTTGCAGGAGACCGAGCGCCGCCGGCAGAAACAGATTGAGTATAATGAACGTTATGGGATTGTGCCCCGTTCAATTGTGAAGACGACCGAACAGGTGCTGGGGACCACGGCGGTCGCTGATGCGAAAAAAGATGAGGGGACAAATGATGAGCAGTTTTTGATGACCGATGGCAAGAACCGAATGGAATTACTGCTTCGTTTGCAGAAGGAGATGGAGCTGGCGGCACAGAATTTAGAGTTTGAGCGGGCGGCAAAACTGCGGGACAAAATCAAAGAACTCCGGCAGGAGATTGATGATGAGGAGTGGAAAAAGGCGCGGCGCAAAAGGCTGAAAAAGAGGTAAATTCAAATATCCCGGGCAAAATCCAGTGGTTATTTAATAGCCGTAAGTTTAGTGGTAATTACTGCCGGTTCTTTTCGCGAGGTAGAAATTAATTGCAGAAAGTAGATACCGGATTTAAGGTTGAGGGGGGAAAGGATAAGTTCATTTCTGTCGTTAAATGTCAAATCTGAATTTGAGTAAACCCAATTGCCTGAGGAGTTAAATATTTTTAACCAGGTCCAAGAGCTATTTTGTGCTGGAACTCGTATGCGCAGAGTTTTATTCGTCAGTTGGTGCCAGGTGTATCCCAATTCTGACCGGACACCGGTGTTTTTTTGTTCATTTAATCCCGGACCTGGACCATAATACTGAAGGATAACCCAGCCTTTTACCAGCTAACCGCTTCTCCGCATTTACTCCTTTCTGCCCGTTTATCTGGGCGCCCAAATTATGCTACTCTATATTTCTCTCTTGTCAAGCGGCTGAAAATGACCGGGATAGATGATGGTTCCCTATTTCGGATTAAGATTAGCGGTTCGGGTTCCGCTGTTCAAATAAACGTTAGCGCTGGATAGTCCGCAGCCAGAAACTTTTCAGGTGGCCGGCAACGGTCATTGCCCTGGTCGGGCAGATTTCGGCACAGCAGAAGCAGCGGATGCATTTGCGACGTTCAATTTCCGGATAAGGGTCCATTTTAATCGCCAGCACCGGGCAGTTGGCAGCACATTCTCCACAACGGATGCAGCGGTTGGAGTTCAATACGGGAACGCGGGGAATGAGGTGACGGTAAACCGGGCGGGAGAGTTTGGTAATGAGCGCGGCAAAACTGGCATTGGGAAGGCGAAAATCAGGAATTGGAGCGAAGTCACCGGTAATTTTGATTTCAGCCGGGTTTGCCGGTCCAAGGTTACGCTGGCTGGCAATACGCACGGTGGGAATCTTTTCCGGGAAAGTGCCAGCAAGGAGTGCCATCACCGCATCCAGCGCGACGGCGTTTTCACCAGTTAATAGGTAATTCATCTCCCGGACCCGGCCGCCACTTGGTCCGTTAACTCCATCCATTACCCGGATGCCATCCATTATGTTCATAATTTTCACCGGCACCGCCTGGTAGATGTCCACCAGTAGTTCGGCAAATTGGTCAGCATCAGCAGCAAGGGTATGAAGAAAAGCCTTGTGTCCACCCGGAATGATGCCGAATAGATTTTTGACCGCGCCGGTGAGGATGGTCAGGGCGTGAGTTTTGAACACCGGCAGGTTGAGAATTATGTCGGCTTCATAAATAATATTGGAGACCGGGACTTCGGAAGTAAAGCGGGAGTTAATGGTAAGCCAAACCGGGTTTATTGAGACATTGGTGAAGTTCCCGAGACTGGCTTCAACAACGCCGGTTGGACGGAGATATTCTTCCAGCCGGCGGCGGTGGGCGCCAGCCGGATTGTCGCCGACCCAAATTTTTTTGACATTGCGGCGCTGGAGTTCGCTGACAATTTCGTAAATTAGTTCCGGACTGGTGGTAACACCGGCACCGGGCGGATGGGGGGCAAGGAGGTTCGGTTTTACCCAGACTTTTTTGCCGGAGAAGTCGTAGTTTAAAAAGTCCAGCGCTTCAATAACTGCCGATTTTAACTCGGTGATTTTCCGGACCAGAATAGCGGCGTTCATCGGTTGAATGTTATTGGCGATTATTTATCCTGTCCGGGAATAATATAGAGCACATTGGCGAGCGAGACCACCGCTTCCGGCTGTTTTTCTTTGCCTGCTGGCAGCCCGGTCTCTTTGAATACCACATCGACCATTTTTACCACCCCTTCTTTGACTGTGTAGCCCCCGCAGACGGCATATCCCCCGGATTTGAGATAAACTACAGGCATAACTTACCCCCTTTCATTATGAGGCGGCAAAGTTACCCGGCTGTTTTTTTCCTGACGTAAACCCAGAGCAAAGTCAGCCTGGAGGAGTTTGTGAATTTCGCGGGTGCCTTCGTAAATCTGGGCACCTTTGGCGTTGCGGTAGAAGCGCTCAACCGGATATTCATCAGCAAAACCGTAAGCCCCAAAGATCTGAACCGCATTGCTTGCCGCTTTTTCTGCTGCCTCACAGGCAAAGAGTTTGGCGGCCGAGGTGGGGCGGGTGGCGGTTCTGCCTTGATTTTTCTGCCATCCGGCGTTTAGGTATAGTAGCCGGGCGGCTTGATAGTTGACCGCCATTTCGCCAATCATTTCTTTTACCAGCTGGTGTTCGGCAATCAGGCGACCGAAACTCTGACGGGTGTTGGCATAATTTACCGCAGCATCCAGGCAGGCGCGGATTAAGCCTGTTGCACCGGCAGCCACCGTATAGCGTCCCTGGTCAATTGCAAACATTGCAATTTTGAATCCCTCACCTTCAGCTCCGAGCAGGTTTTCTTTTGGGACAATAACGTCGTTCAGGGCGATTGAGCCGGTATTGCCGGCACGGATGCCCAGTTTACCGTGAATTGTGGAGGTGGTCAAGCCTGCCATCCCTCGTTCCAGGATGAAGCAGCTGATGCCGGTATGATCACGCTGCTCCTTTTTTTTCGGGTCGGTCCAGGCAAAAATCAGGAAATGGTCAGCAATGTCGGCCAGTGAAATCCAAGTCTTCTCGCCATTGATGATGTAATGGTCCCCTTTTTTCTGTGCCCGTGCCGTGATGCCCAGTACATCTGAACCGGCAGCTGGTTCGGTAAGACCGAAGGCAGCAATCTTTTCGCCTTTTGCTTGCGGAATTAGATATTTCTGTTTCTGACTTTCGTTTCCCCAGGCAAGGAGGGTAAGGCTTACCAGCCCGATATGAACTGAAAGGATAACACGCAGGGAGGTGTCAATATACTCCAGTTCTTCGCAGGCAATGCCCAGGGCAATGTAGTCGCCACCGGTGCCGGAATAGGTCTGAGGTATGGTTAAACCGAGCAAGCCCAGTTGTGCCATCTTTGGGATGATTTCTGGGTCAAATCTGCCGGCGCGGTCGTTTTGCTGAATTCGGGGTTGAACCTCTTTACGGGCGAACTCCCGGGCGATTTGCTGAATCAGCAGTTGTTCGGCGGTGAATTTAAAGTCAATCATTTACGGTTAAATAGCCGTCGGTAAACCTGATTGATGTTTTTTAGCAGGTCAGGAAGATTAAAAACTCGCTGGAGTTCAGTTTCAGTAAGGTGTTTGCGAACCGTGGGGTGGCGACGGGCTTCAGCACTCAAGGTTGAGTTGGTGCTAATGGCTTGAAATGCCAGTTCCTGGACCAGCTGGTAGGCGCGGGTTCGGTCCATTCCTTTGTTTATCAGTGCGAGTAAAAGCGCCTGCGAAAAAAAGGTTTCTCCAGAAATTTTTAGGTTCTTTGCCATCTGTTCGGGTTTGACTACCAGACCGGCAAGCACTTTGTTCAGCTGAACCAGTGAATAATGGAGCAGTATAAAGGATTCCGGGATGATGATACGCTCGGCAGCGGAGTTGGTTAAATCCCGTTCGTGCCAGAGCGGAATGTTTTCATAGGCGGCAGCTGCATAAGCCCGAATTACCCGGGCAAGGGAGCAGATCCGTTCGCAAATAATCGGATTTTGCTTGTGAGGCATCGCCGATGAACCGGCCTGACCCGAAGCGAATGGTTCTGCCAGTTCGTTAATTTCGGTGCGCTGGAGGTTGCGGATTTCGGTGGCAATTCGTTCCAGTCCGGTGGCGATCAGGGCAAGGGTTGACAGTAGAAATGCGTGCCGGTCCCGGGGGATTACCTGAGTTGATACCGGTTCAACTTTTAAGCCCAGAATCTTCATTACCTGGTTTTCCACTGCCGGCGTCAGCCGGGTATAGGCACCAACTGTGCCCGAAAGTTTGCCATAGGCGATTTGGTCCCGGGCAATTTTTACGCGCTTTTGACCGCGCTCAATTTCACTAAGCCAGGAGAGGCATTTTAAGCCAAAGGTAATGGGTTCAGCATGAACGCCGTGGGTCCTGCCCATCATCGGAGTCCACTTATACCGTTTTGCCAGACCGGCAATTGTCTTGTGGAGTTCAGCTAACGCCTGGTCAATATAATTGAGCCCCTTAATACACCTGAGTGCCAGGGCGGTGTCCACCACATCATAGGAGGTTAGACCATAATGCACATACTTGCCAGCAGCACCGACACTGCGGGCAACACTGCGCGTGAAGGCAATTACATCGTGGTTCGTCTGTTTTTCAAACCGCTCAATTTCTTTTATTTTAAAAGTGGCACGCTGAATTTTTGCCGCGGCGGACTTCGGAATGATACCTAATTTTCCCTGAACCCGGGCGACCGCCTTTTCCACCAGCAGCCAGGTTTCAAACTTCGTCGGTTCTGACCAAAGTTCAGCCATTGCGGGTGTTAGATAACGGGTAGTGCTCATAATCACTCCATAATTACACGCAGTTTGGGATTTCAGAGTTCATCTTAACTGATAAAGGATGCGCAGTTGCTCGCCCCGACGGTCAATCACCAGGTCAATATTTCCAGGGCCGCTTGCCAGCCGTTCTTTGAATGCCCGGGCAGAATTTACCACCTTGCCCTGATAAATTAAAATAACATCACCGGGCAATAAACCGATTTTCTCCGCAATGCTGTTTTCATTAACCGCGACCACGACCACCCCTTTGGTGTGTGCCAAGCCAAACCGGCGGCGCAGCGCCGGCGTGATATCAGCAACGGTTGCCCCGATGCGCGTGGTCTGCTTTTCATAACTTTCTTCCGTAGTTTGTCCCAGCACCTCATTGATGAACCGTTTTACCTCGTTGATGGGGCGGGCAAATCCAACCCCTTCCGAACCGCCGGCATGGGAAAAGATGAAGGTATTGATACCGATTACTTCCCCCACGGCATTAACCAGCGGGCCACCAGAATTACCCGGGTTAATTGCGGCATCGGTTTGAATCATATCGGTGAAAATGAGTCCGCCCTGACCGGAGCGGATATCCCGGTGAAGTGCCGAGATTACACCTACCGTCACCGTGGGCTGGGCGTCTTCAATTAAAAAGCCAAACGGGTTGCCAATTGCAATCGCCCACTCACCAATTAAGAGGTCATCAGAGTTGCCCAGCGGAGCAACCGGCAGGTTTGTACCGTTAATTTTTAAAAGCGCCAGGTCTCGGTCCGTATCCAGGGCAACGATCTCAGCGTCAAAACTACGGTTATCCGGCAGGGTTACTTTGATTTTGGTGGCATTATTAACAACGTGGGAGTTAGTAATGATGTATCCCCGGGGGTCAACAATGACCCCGGAGCCCATAGCTTTGATTTCCTGACGGAAGGTATGCCGGGGAAAGAAATCCCGGAAAAAGTCGTCAAACCCGAAGATATCAAATGGCTCATAACTGACAATCCGGGTCTGAGTAACAATAATTGATACCACTGCCGGGCTGACTTTCTGAGCCGCCAGAACAATCGCATTTACCCGGGAACGGTCAATTTCGGAATTTAACCTTTCAGCCCGGGAGCGGAGTGAATCGCGGGGCGGAGTGGCACTGCAGGTAAGGGGCAGAAAAAGCAGGAAGAGATAAAGTACCTTTTGAACATAATTTTTCATAATTTCAGTTTAGCAATTATACTTTGAACGGTCAAGTGATGACCGATGACTTGACAAAGATAATTCCCAGCTTATAATTAATTTGTAAAACGTCAGCAGTTTAAGATTCCCCTGGGTTTACATCCGACAGGAGATTAAAAGACAACAGGAGGCATATATGAAAAAACATTGTGGTCGTAAAAATTGGGCTTTTTTGGGTCTGGCACTGCTTGGTATTGTTTTTTTTACCGGACAGTTAAACGCTCAAGTTGAGGTCTGGACCGCACGTTATAATGGTAGTGCCGATGACTGGGATGAAGCGACCTCAATGATATTAACCCCGGATAACAACATTGTTGTTACCGGGTTCAGCGTTGGTAACGATAACACCCGGGACATCGCTACGGTTAAATTTTCCTCAAGCACTGGTGAGATTGTTTGGGAAAGGCGCTGGGCCCGGACCACTGGTTCCCGGGACGAGGCCTGGGTGCTATGTGGTGACACGATGGGCAGTGTTTTTGTTGGGGGATGGACCCGAATGTCCGGTCCGGATACCGACCTGGTGGTGATTAAATACCTTGATGACGGCACCGAAGCCTGGGTTAATGTCTATGATTCAACCGGTGGTCCGGACCGGACAACCGCAATTGTCCCTGATCAAGCAGGGGGCTGTTATGTTGCCGGCTATTCGTTTAACGGGACTAATCGGGATTATGTCGTTATTCACTATCTTAGCGATGGCACTCGTGACTGGCTGAAACGTTTTAATGGACCGGCAAACGGTAACGACATTCCGACCGCACTGGCCAGGGCCGCGGATGGTTCTTTATATGTAACCGGTTATTCCTGGTGCGGAACAACCGCGCGCCTGGATTATCTGACAATTAAGTTTAATTCCAGCGGTGATACTTTGTGGACCAGGCGTTATGACGGGACCGCGAATGCCACTGATAGTTTAATAAAGAATGATTTTGCATTTGCCCTGACCCTGGATGATTCCGGAAATGTTTATGTTGCGGGCCGGGCTGGTGAAAGCGGGACCTGGTATGATGGGACCACGATTAAGTATTCTGCCGCCGGGGAACAGGTCTGGGTTAACCGGTTTGACTGGGGGGAGAGTGGACTGGATGGTGCCGGTGAGATTAAAGTTGGACCGGACGGCGCGATTTACGTCGCCGGTTATACCGAAACTAATATTGGCTGGTTTGACTTCTTGATTTACAAGTTAACACCGGAGGGGCAGCTGGAGTGGCAGCGAAACTATGATTATGTTGCTGATGATGATAGTGTGACCGGCTTGTCGCTTGACCGGTTCGGTAATGCCTATATCACCGGCTATTCTTATGGTGGCGACGGGTGTATGGATTGGGTAACGATGAAATACAATCCGGAAGGGGCGCTGATCTGGACGGCACGGCATTCCACCTTTGATGAGGATGACCAGAGTTATGATATTACGGTAAACTCACTGGGCGATGTTTTTGTCGCTGGTTATGACTATCTTGAAGGTAATGAAGATTATGCGGTGGTGAAGTATTCGGCACCAGATGTTGGTGCGGCGCTCATCATCCAGCCGGCTGATACTTTCCGGCTGGATGCGGTCGTAATTCCGAAGGTGCGGGTGAAGAATTTTAGTGCGTTGAGTTTTACCTTCCCGGTAAGGCTGGAAATTGGCAACTTTTATTTTGATATTCAACAGGTACCGGCACTTGCTCCTTATGATTCTGCCGAAATCCAATTTGCGCCCTGGTTAGTACGGGATCTGGGTGAACATCAGGTTGTTTGTTATTCAATGTTAAACGGTGATAAGGAACCCGGAAATGATACGGCTCGGGGGCAGGTAATCACGGTTTCGCCCTGGGAACAGTTAACCGCTATGCCCGCTGGTGAAAAGGGTAAAGGGGTCAAAGACGGTGGTGCCCTGACTTTTGCCCAGGATAGTCTGGTTTTCGCATTTAAAGGCAACAATACCACCGAATTTTATGCTTTTAATACCCGGACCGGCGAATGGTCCATTCGGGAGAGTATCCCGGCGATTGGTCGGAGTGGCAGCCGGAAACGGGTAAAGGGGGGTGCGAGCCTAACAGCAGATACCGCCGGTTATATCTATGCGCTGAAGGGGAATAATACGCTTGAATTCTGGCGTTATTCAATCACTAATAACCAATGGCTGCAGTTGCGGGATTATCCGACTGGCGGGACCATGAAACGGGTGAAGAACGGAGCGGGAATCGTATATGTGCCCCAGTTGCACCGTGTTTATGCGCTGCGGGGTGCCAATACCAATGATTTTTATTGTTATTACATTATCGGCGATTCCTGGAAGGTCAAAAGAAGTGTGCCCAGCGGAGAACGCAACCGCCGGATGAAGGATGGCAGCGCAGTTGCGTTTGATGGCGATTCGCTAATTTACGCACTCAAGGGCGGCACCTACGAGTTTTATAAGTATAATGTGAATCGTGATACCTGGGTTCAACTGCCCTTTATTCCTGATAGCCGGATGAATCCCAAACGGACGAAAATGAAGAAAGGGGCAGGTATGGCTTATGACAAGCAATTTCAGCGGGTTTATGCGACCAAAGGCGGAAAACAGACCGAGTTCTGGTTCTATGATGTTCTTGGCGATACCTGGGCAGAAACTATGGATACTTTTCCTAAGGGGCCTCAGAACAAGCCCCTCTATAACGGCGGGGCACTTGTTTATGGTGCGGGCAAGATTTATGCGCTCAAAGGGAATAAAACGCTTGAGTTCTGGCGTTATAACGCAAATTTTCCGCTTAATCCGCCAGCTCCCGGAGTTCAGGCACAGTCCGGCAGCCCAATGCCCGGATTTGAATTTATAATTGCACCCAATCCGATACTCAAAACCGGACAGGTGCGCTATAACCTGCCGCAACCCGGGTTGGTGAAGCTGGTGGTTTATGATATTACCGGCAGGTTGGCAAAGAGGACTCTTTGCGAATACCAGCAGGCAGGGGTCCATATTCAGCCATTGCAAATAGCGGGATTGAGTGCTGGTGTTTATCTGGTGCGGGTTGAGTTACAAACCGGGAAAACCCTTTATACCGCAACCCAGAAACTTTTGATCGCAAGATAAAAAGGGGGTTAAGATGAGAATCAGATTGTTGTTCATTATTATCTTCCTTATCCCGGCGGCTCTTTTTGCGGGATTGGCCGATACAATGTGGTTGCGAATCTATCCAGGTTCAGATTCTTTAAGCGGGGATTTCAATCAGGCGAGTGACATCGGTTTTGACCGTCAGGGAAATGTTTTTGTTTGTGGTGCGGGCGAAAAAGGGTCAGCGACTAACACCGATATGCTTGTTGCCAAATTAAATTCCTGGGGAGAGACACTGTGGGTCCGTTCTTATGGAGGTATTGCCGGAAGTGAAGATGATATGGCACATGGCCTGGCGGTTGATTCGCTGGGGAATGTTTATCTCGTCGGGGTAACAACTCAGGCGGCACCATATGACCAGGACATTACCTGGCTGAAATTTTCGCCGGATGGCAATCTACTCTGGGCAAGAAGGTCAATGCTGCCCGATGATGACATCGGCTATGATATTGAAATCGGGCGGCAGGGGGATTTGTATATCTGCGGTGCGGTCACCGATACCCATTTTATCCTTTCCCGTTACTGGGTCGCGCGGATTAATCCCGCAAATGGTGATACGGTCTGGACCAGAAGTTACATTCTTGATACTTTAGCATTCAATACCCGGCGCGACCGTCATCCTGATTTTGTGATGTCAGATTGGGACCAGTGGGATAATTGTGCCACCGCCCTGGCGATTGCACCCGATTCCGGACACATTGTGACTACCGGTTTTGGTTACAGTGATAACCGGAGTTATCAGGTGTGGACGATGAAATTTCTGCCGGATGGAACCAGACGCTGGCAGCACGAGCATTGGTGGTCGCTGGATTACGATGACGCAGGTTTTGATGTGGCGGTGGCGAACAACGGTTACATTTATGTCGCCGGATTTGAGGAAAATGACTACAACTGGTATGATGCTACGCTGCTCCGTTATGCGCCAACTGGTGGCACGCCAACCGTGCGCCGAATAAATGACCCGATGGATGACGAGGATTATTTCTTTGCCGTTACTCTTGATGATTCTAATCCGCAGAATGTTTATGCCACCGGTGCCTTTTATCAAAGCACCACCAGCCGGTTTGATATTATCACCTATAAAGCCAATTTCGCACTCACTCCACTCTGGGGAACCGCGGGCACGATATTCTCTTCGCCTCAGGATGATTACGGCTTTGATATTACCTATAATCAGGGGCGGGTTTATGTTGCCGGCCAGAAAGGAAATGACCTGGTGGTGCTGTGCTATCGCAGTAATAACATTACTCCGCATGACACGCTCTGGACATTTACTTACAACTCACCATACAATCAGGAGGATTTTGCGGCGGTGGTATGTGCCCGGGATTCAAATAATGTCTATGTGGCGGGTCAGGTTGCTCGGACCAGTATTGCCGGTAGTTACACCGATATGGTGACGATGCGACTTTATTATCCTTACCCGGATATGGGGGTGGGACAGATCCTGGCGCCGGCTGGAACCGTTGGCTATGGAGATACGATTGTGCCGCAAGTGCGACTGGTCAATAGCGGTAATTCAATTGCCCGTTTCACCACGATGCTGCGCATCGGCAATGATTATAATCAGACAGTCAATCGGACTGAGCCGGTATATCCGGGTGATTCAGTCATAATCAGTTTTCCGGAATGGGTTGCTCATCCGCTGGGTGATATTATGGTTGCCTGTACCGTGGCGATGAATGGCGACCGCGAACCGTTGAACAATCTATTAATTGGGGCGGTTCAGGTTGTTTCCCATGATGTTGGGTGTCTGCGGATTGTTGCCCCGGTGGATACGGTGGATTCAGGGATTGCGGTTCAACCCCGGGTTTGGGTTCGGAATTACGGCACGATTGCCGAGAATTTCGATGTCCGCTTTAAAATTGGGGATGGTTATGTTAGTCAGCAGTCGGTGAGTGTGAATCCCGGGGAAAGCACACTGGTGCAGTTTAGCACCTGGGTGCCGACAAGCGTTGGGGTCTGGGCTATGCGCTGCACCACGATGTTGGGGCGAGATATCAATCACAGTAACGATTTCCAGGATGGCCAGGTAACAGTCAGAGTTGGTGAAGGGGTCTGGCCTTACGGCTGGCACGAGGTAGCTTCGGTGCCATCATCGCCATCGGGCCGGCCGGTCAAGGACGGAGCCTGGCTGGCATTTGATATTGACGATGGAACTATTTATGCGGCGAAGGGGTACAAGGTTGGTGATTTTTATGCCTACAACATTTATACCAACAGCTGGGTTACGTTGACAAGCTGGCCAGCCGGCCCTGAGAATAAACTGCCCTATAAAGGTTCGGCGGGCTGTTATGGTGACGGTAAAATCTGGGCGGTCAAGGGTTATAATACACCCGGTTTCTGGTGTTATGATATTGAGACTGGAGAGTGGCGACAACTGGCAAATGTTCTGCCCGGGACATCGGGTAAAAATCCAAAGGGCGGGACGGACCTGGTTTATGTCCAGGTTAACGATGTCGGCTATGTTTATCTGCTGAAAGGTTACAAATGCGATTTTATGCGTTACAATACGGTGACCGGAATCTGGGAGGGGTTACCTGATGCGCCCGCCGGCAGTAAACCGAAATGGGACCGTGGCTCCTGGCTGGTTTATGATGGCGAAAACACAATTTATGCTCATAAGGCAAAGTATCATGAGTTCTGGACCTTTGATGTCCGGGCAGGTCAATGGGGAACAGTCAAATTGCCCAATATGCCGTTTGCCAGTTCCAAGACCGGCAAGAATAAGAAATCCAAAGATGGCGGTTCTGCCGGATATTATGATGGGTTTATCTATGCACTCAAAGGGGGTAATACCTGCGAATTTTATCTTTACGATGTTGGTGCCCAGGTCTGGACCGAACTGGACACGATGCCGCAGCTTGGTTCAACTGGCAAGAGAAAACGGGTCAATGGCGGCGGCGATATTGTGGTGGGGAGAAACGGCTGCTGGGCATTAAAGGGCAATAAAACCTTTGAGTTCTGGCGTTACGGTATTTTACCGCAAGAGCTAATCAGCCGGCAGGGTGTTACTGAAAAATCGGCAACATCGGGGGAAATGTTTCTGAAACTGACCCCGGTATTCAGCGGTCGGGGTGCTAAACTTCAATATACCGGCAATTCGCCCATTGCGGTGCAGGGCAAAATTTATGACCAAACTGGCAGGCTGGTATATATGCTGCCGCGGCTTGTTTTCGCCGGTGCCGGAGAAACCAAACTTGATTTAACGACACTCAGAAGTGGTGTTTACATTCTGAGGCTCAAAACTGAAAGCGGATTGGAACAATACTGTAAATTTGTGGTCAATAGATAAGTAAGTTAGCTCAGTCAATAAGAATTAGCGGCTGAACCGGGCGTCGGAGCCCAGATTTAAGAAAATAAACACCAGCGGGGAGGGACGTAAATTGATTAGTACCAATATTGAGCCGCCGAATAAAACGTCCGGAGCGGTCAAAGAGCAGCCTGGGCTGTTCAGCTATAATCTGCTGGTTGCGCCGGATTATTGTTGGCACCGGGGCAAAGTTAGGTGCGGCGGGTTCGTTTTCCGCGATAGCGACCGATGCCCGGGGTTTAAGTGTCCCATCGCCGATCAGGCACATTCCGTAGAACCAAGACTTTTCCCAGGGTTCAAACCCATCCTGCGCCTGAATCGCAAACCACTGCTTAAAAGCACCAGCCATTGATGCGCCGTTGCTCAACGGTAGATAAAAATCCTGGAATTCAAGCATTGAGCCGGTTTTGGTCGAGCCGATTGCACCAAGTCCGCTATTGGATTGAAAAACATATCTGCCGCCACAATAATTAGATTCAATGAACCGGACATTAGAGCAGGCAAAGAGATTATAAAAGCAGACATTGGGATTAATTCGGGGAATAGACTCAGCATAAAACCAGTCCCAGCTCTGACCGTGATTATATTTCATCGCATGCCCACCAGGCCAGGAGTGGGCGCAGAGTTGAATCCACTGATAAGCAGCGGTGTCAATGCGCGGTTTGTAGTCCCGGACCCGGGTCTGTTCGGAATCGGCAATGAATACTCGTTGCGGATAAAGATAACCAACACAGGTGTTCCATTCCTCAGCCCAGGGTGTCCAGTCGTCGTCAATATACGTGAGGGCACGGTCGAAAACGGTCAGTTGCCCGGTGCGATAAAAATGACAGCGAGCAAGATATTCTTGAATTAAACTAACATTAGGGCTGATCGTTGAGGTGTAAATCCGCGAGATTCCAATTTCTGGTTCAACATTACCGGTATGGGTATCATATATTCCGTCGGTGCCCGGTATCAGCGAGTCCAACGTATCCAACCGAACAAGTGTGTCCAGCCAGACCCCATCAAGATCCATCAGCAACAGATCGCACGGAAATTCCTCGTAACCTTCATCCGGGTCCCGACGCTGGTTATTGTTCCAATCGTCAATCAATTGAAACCAGGGCACCGGTAGATTACCGATGAGCACAGCGGTGGTCAACCCGGAATCCTGATATTCCCGGCGCAGAAAGGCGCGCAGCGATTCCGGGCTGGTGCCGGTTACAGAAAAAAGGGCAACTGCATAACCTTCGTTTTCCAGGTCGGCACGCAATGTATCCAGAGATGGGTTCAGGGAATTCACCAGTGAATCCTGGATTAGAATGTCAACCCGTTGGTCAAACCTATTAACTGGACCTGATAATTGCCTGATTTGCCAGCGGGTGGCTAACGGTTGTTTAGAGACAAATTCCCGGTAGTTTGTTGGCACAGACCGGTCTGGACTCACCCAGCGCAGGATGTTAACATTTGGGGCGGAAGAAACAAGGACAACGGCGAATAAAACAAGATTCATATTTAATTATAATTAGTGCAATCCTATGGTCAAATGCCGGGCTCAAATAAAAAACGGGGCGGTGCTGGCACCGCCCCGTTGATTTAGTTTATAGCTGATTTTTAACGCTGGAGGACCAGCTTGAGGTTGCGCCGGTATTCACCAGCACTGAATCGGCACAGGTAGATACCATTCGCGACCGTTCGGCCTGAGTTGTCTTTCGCGTCCCAGTGGAGTGCATATTTGCCCGGTCGCTGAACTGAATTCACCAGCGTCCGGACCACTCGGCCCGAGATGTCGCAAATCTGAACCAGGGTTGGGGTTTGAATATGCAACGTATAGCAGATGCGGGTTGTGCGCGCGAACGGGTTAGGCATCGGTGGGTAAAGCCGGGTTTCCTGAAAGGAGGCATTCTCCCAGCGGAACTGGTCTGGTTCTTCAATTCCGGTGACCCCTTCTGGTTGCCAGAATCCAATCAGTCCCATTATATTATCACCGCTCATTATCCCGGTGACGGTTTGACCGATAGTAACCAGACCACGGTAGTTACCGTTTAGCTCACCGCCACCAATTGCCACGACCTGCCAGTCGCAACGATAGGGTTGTGCCCAAACCGGCGCGCCGACCAGGAGTAGGAGTAGCGTCGCAAAGGTAATCGCTTTCATATTCACTCCTTATTTTACGGTTCGGGCTGGTAGCTCTTCCCCTCGCTCCAGTTTGGTCATACGAGCGGACATTGATTCATTATTCGGGGTTGGGGCATTCAGTGCACCGGTCTTCAGTTGCTCAACCGGCATCAGCTGTCTGATTGCTTCTGAGGTAAAATCAACCCGTTCACCGGTTACCTGCCAGTAAACCTTGGTATTAGGTTTGCCACCAACTACAAACCGGTTATTATTTATATCCTCAACCACATAGACCTCGTATGTGCCCACACCGGTCAACTGGATGTGCGGATTGCGGTTCAGGGCTGAGAAGTAATCGGGTAGTTTCACCACTGCTCTGCCCGAGGCGTCCAGAATTACACTGCCTTCATAGATGTTACGCAGTTCTGGACCAGCAATCATATAGTGGTTGAGAATTTTGTGAGCAGGATCAAGAGGGTGGTCAAATGAGAGAAGCCCACCACCTGCAGCCAGGGCATAATCAGCGGTATCGGCATAAGGTGCCTTGAAGTCAGGAGCAACATCAGCACGGACGATCTCACCGTCGGTAATCATTGCGCTGGTGATGGAGTTTGCCTGATTGGCGAGCACGAAGT
>Ga0272448_1002140_pt1 | contig 25325 bp, 19 predicted proteins | sample YNPCB0191_FD_202220 | JGI IMG/M metagenome (GOLD analysis project Ga0272448, IMG submission 202220) | Hot spring sediment microbial communities from Yellowstone National Park, WY, United States - YNP-CB-019-1 | ecosystem: Environmental > Aquatic > Thermal springs > Hot (42-90C) > Sediment... | reverse complement strand
GCTGGTCGGGGCGACTGGATTTGAACCAGCGACCCCTTGGTCCCGAACCAAGTGCGCTACCAGGCTGCGCTACGCCCCGACCAGGGGTCCTTTATTTTACACGCGCCCCTCCATTTGGCAAGCCCCCGGGCCCGTCCCGCATTCCGCGGTGGTTTGGCCCAGCCTTCGGCGGCGCCACGGCCTCCCGAAGGAAAGGCTTGGTCTCCCCAACGGGGAGGGGGCTTCTCCCCTGCGATTCTCTTCAAGCATGGGCACCCTCTTCCTCGCTTCCCTTGCGGGATTGGGGTCCCGTGGACGGCGGCGGGGAAGGCTCCTCCCGCCACCGGTCTTCGAGAAAGCGGTAGGAGCGCCGGTTGGCCACGAGGTGGGCCTCCACCCGCTGGAGGACCTCCAGTTCCAAAAGGCCGTTTTCCCGGAGGGTCCGGCCCGTGTCCACCAAGTCCACGATGGCGTCGGAGAGGCCCAGAACGGGCGCCAGTTCCACCGAGGAGGAGAGGCGGATGAACCGGCCCCAGAGGCCGCGGCCCTCGAGGAGGCGGCCCGCCGTCCGGGGATACTTGGTGGCGATCCGCAGGGGTCCCGGCAGGCCGTCCAGGGGACGGGGGGCCGCCAGCGAGAGGCGGCACCTCCCGAAGCCCAGCGCGCGAAGGTCGTAGACGTCGGGCTGTTCCTCCTCCAGGATGTCGGAGCCCACCACGCCCAGGTCGGCGGCCCCGTTCTGGACGAAGACGGGAACGTCGTGGCCCTTCAGCAGGACGGCCTCCCACCCCTCCCCCAGCGGGAGCGCCAGCCCCCGCCCCTCCAGGGAGGGCCGGGAAAAGCCCAGGCCAGAGAGCCACTCCAGCGACGGTTCCAGCAGTCTTCCCTTGGAAAGAGCGATGCGCGGCACGGCGGACTCCTACAGGGGAAGCCTCAGCGCGAAGCCGACGGCGCCGAGGGAAAGGCCCAGCGAAGGGTAGAGGCCGTCGTAGCGGCCTCCCGAGAGGACGGCGAAGGGGTGGCGGGGGGTGAAGGCCTTGAAGGTGAGGCCGGTGTAGGTGCTCCACCGCCGCACGTCCACCGGGTCGAGGCGCACCGAAAGCCCCGGGAACTTCTTCCGGAGAAGGGCTTCCAGGCGCCGGAGCTCCTCCCATGGCTCCCAGACCCCCGCCTCTCTCAAGCGGGGCTCCAAGGCCTCCACGGTGCCGGGCCTTCCCCCGACGTGGAGGAGTTCCTTGAGGAGGGCCGACTCCTCCGAAGCCCCGTGGCGCCCCTCCAACTCCTCCAGCGAACGGAGGCTCTTCCGGTTGAGGGCCCCTTCCAGGACCCGGCGCCCCTCCTCGGGCCAGGGCAGGCGCTGGAGGAGAGGACCCGCCACCCCCCAGTGGCCCAGCTCGAGCACGGCGTCGGAGAGGCCCAGGTCCGAGAGGCTGGCGGCGGCCAGTTCCAGAACCTCTCCGTCCCCCTCCCGTTCCTCCGCCGGGGAGATCCGCTCGATGCCGGCTTGGTAAATCTCCCACCCCTCTTCCAGGTCGGGAGCCGGCCGCCGCACCACCGGGCCGGCATAGGAGAGGCGAATGGGGTCCCGGCCGGAGGGCCGCCGGGCCGCCACCATGAAGGAGACCGCCAGGGTGAAATCGGCCCGCAGGCGCAGCGTTCCTCCCGTTCCGTCCCGAAGGACGGCCGCCCGTTCCCGGAGGGGATCGGGCCACCCCGAAGCGGGAAGGCCTTCCGGCAGGAGGAGGGGCGGGGCCACCTCCCGGTAGCCGCGGTTCTCCCAGAGGCCCAGGAGAAGGCTCTCCTGCCGCCTTCGGAGAGAGGCTCCTTCGGCCCAGAGGCCCGACGAGAGGTTTCCCCGGGCGATCATGGCGGCCCTCCTTCGCGCTCGGCGAGGACGCCGAGGACCTCCTCCCAGGAGACCTCCGACGCCTCCAGCAGAACCAGCAGGTGGTAAAGCAGGTCCGCCGCCTCCTCCCGGACCCGGTCCCGGCCTTCGCCCAGGGCCGCCACCGCCGTCTCCACCGCCTCCTCCCCCACCTTTCGGGCGATGCGGGGCAACCCCTGGCGGAAGAGAGCGGCGGTCCGGGATCCCTCGGGCATTTCCAGGCGGCGCTGGCGGATGGCCGCCCCCAGCCGGTCGAGGAGGCCTCCCGGCGGCGCGCCCCAGAGGAGATCAAAGAAACACGAAGGCGCTCCCGTGTGGCAGGTGGGTCCCTGGGGGAGCACCGAAAGGAGGACCGCGTCGCCGTCGCAGTCGGCGGAGGCACCCAGCACGCGGTGCAGATTCCCCGACGTCTCCCCCTTTTTCCAGAGGCGGCCGCGGGACCGAGAGTGGAGGTGGAGCCACCCCGTCTCGCGGCAGAGGCGCAGGGCCTCCTCGTTCACGTACCCCACCATGCGGACCCGGCCCGTGCGGCCGTCCTGCACCACCGCCGGAACCAGGCCGTCCTTGTCGAAGGTCACGCCCATGGTCTCACCTCGATTCCTTCCCGTTGCAAACGCTCCTTGAGGGCGGGAATGGTCAGCCTTCCGCCGTGGAAGAGGCCGGCGGCCAAGACCCCCGTGGCCCCCGCCCGGGCCGCTTCGGCGAAGTGGTGGGCCTCCCCCGCCCCGCCCGAGGCGATGAGGGGCAGGCGGCTGGCCCGGGCCAGGGCCCCGTAGAGTCCGGTGTCGAATCCGGCGCCGGTCCCGTCCCGGTCCATGGAGGTCACCAGCAGTTCGCCGGCTCCCCGTCCTTCCGCTTCCTGGGCCCACTCCAGGGCGTCGAGACCGGTCCCCCGCCGCCCCGCTTCCACGAAGACCTCCCAGCCTCCCGGCCGGCTTCGCACGTCCATGGCCAGGACGACGCACTGGCTCCCGAAGCGGCGGGCCGCCTCGGTGAGCAGGGCGGGCCGGGCCACGGCGGCGGTGTTGACGGCCACCTTGTCGGCGCCGGCGGCCAGGTAGGCTTCCACCTCCCCCAGGCCCCGCACGCCCCCCCCGGCCGTCACCGGGAGGAAGACCCGCCGGGAGACCTCCTCCAGGACCGCCAGCAGAGGCCGCCGCCCCTGGACGGTGGCCCCCACGTCCAGGAAGACCAGCTCGTCCGCTCCCTCCCCGTCGTAACGGGCGGCCAGCTCCACGGGGTCTCCCACCCGCCGGAGGTTCTCAAAGTTCACGCCCTTGACCACTCCCTCGGCCAGGACGTCCAGACAGGGGATCACGCGGACCATGGACGACCTCCCGCGAGGGCGGCCGGCTCCAGCCTCCCCTCGTACAGGGCCCTTCCCGCCACGGCTCCGGCGACGCCGGGGATGGCGGCCAGGGCCAGGAGGTCCGCCACGTGCCGCACGCCGCCGGAGGCGGTGAAAAGGACGCCGGGCCGGGATAGGCTCCGGTAGAGGTCCAGGTGGGGGCCCGTTTCCTCCCCATCCCTCGCGATGTCCGTCACCAGAAGGTGGCGGAACCCCATCTCCACCGCCCGCTCCAAGGCCTCGGAAAGAAGGAGTCCCCCGTCCACCGTCCAGCCCCTCAGCCGGAGCCTTCCCTCCCGTCCGTCCAGGGCCGCCACGCACCGCTCCGGTCCCAGGACTTCGAGGAGGACCCGGGCCTCCCGTGGACTCTCGAAGGGCAGGCTCCCCAGGACCACCCGGTCCGCCCCGGCCTCGGCCACCGCCAAGGCCCCCTCCAGGTTCCGGATTCCGCCCGCCGCCTGGATCTCCGCGTCGGGCCGGGCGGAGCGAAGGGCCCCCACGAAGTCCGCCAGGACCGGCTCGCCTCCCAAGGCCGCGCCCAGGTCCACCACGTGGAAGCGGCGGAGTCCCGCCCCGGCCCAGCGGAGGGCCACCTCCAGGGCCGGACCGTAATCGGTCCTTCGCGCCGGGTCCCCCTGCCGGAGCCTCACGGCGCGGCCTTCCAGAAGGTCTACGGCAGCCCAGACGCGGAAATCCGGAGGAAGAACGGAGGCCGTCATGGCCCGATCTCCCGCGACCAGGCGCCGAGGAGGCGGAGGCCGCCCCGCTGGCTCTTCTCCGGGTGGAACTGGACCCCCGTGACCGAACCGGAGCGGACCACCGCCGGAAAGACTTCGCCGTACTCCGCCGTCGCGGCCACCACGAAAGGGTTCCGGGGCTCCGCCACGTAGGAGTGGACAAAGTAGGCCCAGCCCACTTCCGCCTCGGGGGAACCGGCGGCGGCCCCCCGGAGGGGAGCCCAGCCCGTGTGGGGCAGCCGGGGGGCCTTCTCTCCCAGGCGCCGAACCTGCCCGGCGAGGAGGCCCAACCCTCGGGCGCCGGGACTCTCCTCCGAAGTTTCGAAGAGCAGCTGCATCCCCAGACAGATTCCCAAGAGGGGCCTCCCCTCCTCGGCCCAACGGCGCAGAAAGCCGATCCAGCCCCGTTCTTCGAGGTTCTGGACGGCGTGTCCGAAGGCTCCCACTCCGGGCAGGACCACCGCCCGAGGGTAAGGGGGGCCCGGGGTCCGGCGCACCTCGGGCTTCCGTCCCACCGCCTGCAAGGCGTTGGCCAGCGATCGGAGGTTTCCCGTTCCGGCATCCACGATCCAGACCATCAGAGAACCCCCTTCGTGCTCCGGGGTCCGCGCTGGGCGGGCCGGATGGCCTGGGCCATGGCCAGGGCCACGGCCTTGAAGGCCGACTCCAGGGCGTGGTGGCCGTTCTCCGCCCGCAGTACCTCCACGTGGAGCGTGAAGCGCCCCGCCGAGGCCAGCGACCGGAAGAGGTGGGGGGCCATCTCCGAGGGAAAGTCGCCGATCCGCTCCGGGAGGGCGGGGGCGGAAAAGACGGCGTAGGGCCGGCGGCAGAGGTCCACCGCCGCCCGGGAAAGGGCCTCGTCCAGAGGAACGAGGGCCCAGCCGAAGCGGGCGATCCCCTCCCGGCTTCCCAGCGCGAGGTCCACCGCCTCCCCCAGGGCCAGGGCCGTGTCCTCCACCGTGTGGTGGGCGTCCACGGCCAAGTCCCCCCGGGCGGTGAGGTCCAGGCCGAAGCCGCCGTGGAAGGCCCAAGCGGAGAGCATATGGTCGAGAAAACCGAGCCCGGTGGAGACCCGGACCGGTCCGCCGGCGGGGTCGAACCGCACCTCCACCCGCGTCTCCTTCGTGGTCCGCACCAGGGACTTCCCCTTTCCGCTCATGGCGCACCTCCCCTTCGAACCCGCCGCAGAATTTGCCGGAGGGAGGGGGCCACGGCGTCGGCCCCGCCCTCCTTGAAGCGCCGCTCCCGCTCGGAGCCGGGGGGCGCGATGCCCGCAAAGAGCGCCATCAGGCCCCGGCGGCGGGCTGCCACCGTTGCCCCCAGGTCATCCACCGAGTCCCCGACCACCAGGGGCCTCTGGCTTCCCAGGCGCCGGGCCAGCTCCAGCACGCCGTCGGGGTTGGGCTTTCGAAAGCGCGGCGCCGAGTCGGCCACCAGCCGCTCGGGGGGAAGGTCGAGGCCCAAGCGGGCGAGGCCCAGGCGGGCTTCCCCGGGGTTTCTCCCGGTGAAGACGCCGAAGGGGAGGCCCGGGGCCGACAGCTCCTCCGGCGAGACGAGGGGAACCTCGTTCTCGCAGAGGCCCGTCTCCTGGGAGGCCGGAAGGCCATAGACCTCGGGGGCGCGCTTCCCCGCGTAGAGGGCCGCGAAGAGGGGGTAGGCCCTGGACCAGGCGGCGTTCCAGGCCCCGCTTCCGGTGAAGACCATCACGGCGTCGGGCCCGCCGCCCCGCCTCTTCAGGCGCTGGCAGACGGCCTTCCAGCCCTCCCCCGGCGACGACGCGGGCCCCAGGAGGGCCAACGCCACCGCGGCGTCCACGTCGTTGTTGAAGCCGCCGGCCAGGCGGAGGGCCTCCTCGTCTTCCAGGCTCCACCCCGGTCCCAGCGGGGGATCGGCCAGGCGCTTCGCCGTCTCGAGGACGCAGAGGGAGAAGGAGGGCCCGGTGTCCAGCAGGACGCCGTCCATGTCCAGGATGAGGCCATCGCAGGGAATCGGCTTCATGGCAGGATCTCCCCGAGGGCCCGGAGGAGGGCACCGTTCTCCCCTTCCGAGCCCACGGTGAAGCGGAGACACCCCGCCAGGCGGGGAGCGGCGGAGACGTCCCGGACGAGGATCCCCCGCTCTTTGAGCCGGAGGTAGACCTCTCGGGCCCTCTCGCCCAGGCGCACCAGCAGAAAATTGCCGCCCGAGGGAAAGACCTCCACGCCCGGGAGGGCGCCGAGTTCTCGAAAGAGGCGCTCCCGCGACGCCTTGAGCCTCCGGACCCTTTCTTCGAAAAGGTCACCTTCCCGGAGGGCCGCCGCTCCCAAGGAGGCGGTCAGGGGGCTCACGTTGTAGGGAAGGAGAGCCTTGGCGATCTCCCGGGCGGCCTCCGGCGGAGCCAGGAGATACCCCAGGCGCAGGGCCGCCGAACCCCACGCCTTGGAGAAGGTCCGCAGGACCACCAGGTTCCGGGCTCCCCGGAGAAGGAGCGAAACCGTCCCTTCCCCGCCGGCGAACTCCCCGTAGGCCTCGTCCACCGCCACGATCCCCCGGCAGGCCCGGCAGAGGTCCAGGACCAAGTCGGGGGGGGCCACCGTTCCCGTGGGGTTGTTGGGAGAGCAGAGCAGGACCACCGCCGGCTCCTCCCGTCTCACCGCCTCCAGAAGGGCTCTCCCGTCGTAGGCGAAGGCCTCCGAGAGGGGCACCGCCACCGCCCGGCCCCGGGAGAGGAGGGCCATCTGGCGGTACAGGGAGAAGGTGGGTTCGGGCAGGAGGAGGGTCCTCCGGGGCCCCAGGCAGGCGGTGAAGAGGGCTTGAAGGAGCTCGTTGGAGCCGTTGCCCACCAGGATCCCTCTTGGATCCAGTCCGAAGCGCTCCGCCAGCGCCTCCCGAAGGATCCGGTCGCGGAAGGGCGGGTAGCGGTGGAAGGGCAGGCGACCCAGCTCCGAAAGGGCCCGGGCCTTCAGTTCCTCGGGCCAGTCCCACGGGGACTCGTTTTGGTTGACCTTCACGGGGAGCTCGGGCTCCTCGAGGGTGTAGGGCGCGAGGGCGCGCACGTCCCGGCGAAAGGCTTTCATGGCGAACTCCTGCGGGCTTCGAGGGAGAGCCCGTGGCCCGGAAGTCCCTCCAGGCGGGCCAGGGTCTCCATCCACCGGCCCCGCTCCTTAAGGGCCCTCCGGTCCAGCTGGAGGAACGAGCGGTGGCGGACGAAGTCCCAGACCGTGACCGGCGAGGAGAAGCGGGCGGTTCCCGAGGTGGGAAGGCTGTGGTTCGGTCCGGCGCCGTAGTCCCCCGCCGCTTCGGGGCTGTAAGGGCCTAGGAAGACCGCCGCCGCGGTGGGAACCTCCCGGGCCCATCGCCGGGGGTTCCGGGTGAAGACGGCGAGGTGTTCGGGGGCCAGGAAGCGGGCCGCCGCCGCCGCCACGGCCAGGTCCCGGCAGAGGACCAGCGCGCCCCGGCGTCTCAAACTCTCCTCCTGCACCGCCCGCCGGGGGGAGCGGGCGAGGAGGCGCCGCAACTCCCCTTCCACCGCCCGCCGCTCCGCTTCGGAGCAGGTGAGCAGGACGGCACAGGCCATGGGGTCATGCTCCGCCTGGGCCAGGAGATCGGCCGCCACGAAGGACGGCGGGGCCGATCCGTCGGAGATCACCACCAGTTCCGTGGGGCCCGCCAGCGCCTCCACCCCCACCTCGCCAAAGACCTGTCGTTTGGCCTCCGTGACGTACGCGTTTCCCGGCCCGAAGATCTTGTCCACCGGCTTCAGCGTCTCGGTGCCGAAGGCCAGGGCCGCCACCGCCGCCGCCCCTCCCACCTTCCAGATTTCCTGGATGCCCAGAAGGCGCGCCGCCGCCAGGACCGCCGGGTTCACCTTGCCGTCGCTTCCCGCCGGCGTGGCCACCACGATCCTGCCGACGCCGGCCAGCCGGGCCGGGACCCCCAGCATGAGCAGGGTGGAGGGGTAGGCGGCCCGGCCCCCGGGGACGTAGAGCCCCACCGCCTCCAGGGGGAAGGTCTCCATCCCCGCCGCGAGACCGCCCTTCCGGAGGGTCCGGCACCGGGGAGGCCGCTGTCCTTCGTGGAAGGCCGCAATCCCCGCGCACGCCTTCCGGAGGGCCGCCTTTCGCGAAGGGGGAAAGGCCCGCCAGGCCTCTTCCACCTCCTTGGGCGAGACGACGAGACCCTGGGGGCCCGGGCAGGGCCAGTCGTAGGCCCTCACCGCTTCCACGAGGGCTCCGTCCCCCCTCCGCCGGACCTCCCTCAGAATCCGCGCCACCGCCGTCGCGAGGGACCGGGGCGCCGCAGCCCTCGCCCGGAGGAAGCCCAGCCTTACGGGAACCTCTCCGGCCTCCTCGAGAACCGGGCGCCGGAGGCGGAGGCCCTCCTTCCCCCCTTCCGAAAGCCGCGACCGCTGGGCCATCTTCGACACCTCCCAAAAAGGAAGCGGCCCTCCGTTTCCGGAGGGCCGCGGGTGATGTACCCCTGGACGTTCCGCCTACGCGGTCCGCCGCCCTCCGGCCAGAGAGCCGCCATGATGATGGAAGCGGCAAGTCTTCATCGTTCCGGCGGAGCGGCGCATCGTCACCATCCTAAAGAGACTGCAATATACACCCTTCGCTTCTCAAAGGCAAGCCCTCACCGCGTAAAGGGATAGGGCGCCGAGGTTCCTCCGTCGTCGTTGTTGGTGACGGTGATCTGGACCGGCGTCCCCTTGGAGCAGGCGGCCTTGAGGTCCGCCCCCTTGGCCACCAGCTTGGTGGAACTCTTCCAGGTCACCGTTCCGTATGGGGTGCCGTTCACCTTCACCGTGCAGGGGTTGTGGAAGTTGGAGCCGAGAAGGATGAGCCTCCAGGGCCCCGTCTGCTGGCGGATGGAGGAAACGGTGGGCGGGTTGGCCGTGACGGCGATGGAGAGGTGGGAGTCGGTGGCCGTTCCCCCGTGGCCGTCGTGGACCGTGAGGACCACGTTGTAGTTCCCGGCGGCGCCGTAGGTGTGGGTGGGGTTCTGCGCCGAGGCGTGGGCCGAGCCGTCGCCGAAGTTCCAGTCGAAGGTGTAGGGACCGCCGTCGCCGCCCGAGGCCGTCCCGGTGAAGCTCACCGCGAGGGGAGCGCTCCCCGAGAGGGGGGAGGCCGCCGCGGTGGCGGACAGGGGGCCGGAGCCCACGGTGAAGTTAACCGGCACGGAGAGATGGGGATAGGGCGCGTCGTCGGAGAGGACCAGCCAGGCGCGGTAGAGGCCGTTTCCGAGGGAGGCGGCGCTGGCGGTGACGGAGAGGTCCACGTGCCCTCCGGCGGGAACGGTCCCGGAGGCGGGTGCCACCGACAGCCACGGGACGTCGGCGGCGTTGGGACAGGTCCCGCCCCCGTCCAGGAACTGGGTGGAGGCGTAGGTCGTGGAGGCGCCGGCCCCGCCCGACAGGACCAGCCGGTTCCCGGCGCAGGCACAGGCCGGGGCCACCACCGGCGTGGGGACGGCCTCCCCCTGGGCCTGCCAGGAGCCCGAGGGCCAGGCGGCGGGGTCGAGCGTAAGGGTGTCGCCGTAGGGGTCCCAGAGGTTTCCGCCGCTGCCGCCCCCACCGGTAACGTACAGCCGGTTGCCGTAGAGGGCCGCGCCGGCGCTCATCCTTCCCTGGGGAAGGGCCGGGCCCGACGCGCTCCAGGCGTTGGCGGCGGGGTCGTACCGCTGGACGGCGGGGGAGGCGCCGCTCGAATTGGTACCGCCGATGACAAAGATGTCATTCCCCGCCGCCACGGCCGTTCCGTAGGCCACGGCCGTGGGCATGGAAGCCAGGGGATCGCTCCAGGTGCTGGTCGCGGGGTCGTAGCTCCGGGTCTCGGTACTGGGGCCGGGGTTGCCGCCGAAGGCGTACAACTTTCCACCGCTGGCCGCCACCATGGGCGTCCGGGTGGCGGGCCAGGTGCTGGTGGTCCAGGAATCGCCCGCGATGGAGTAGATGAGGAAGTAGTTGGTGTGGGCGCTTCCCGTAAAGCCGCCCACGAGGTAGATCTTGCCGTTCAGGTAGGCGGCTCCCATGTTCATGAGGGCCACCGGCATGTCCGCCAGCCTTTGCCAGGCGTCTCCCTGCACGTCGTACCGCCACGATTCGGCCAGGACCGTACCGTTGGCGTCGGCTCCGCCGAAGAGGTAGAGGTACCGCCCGTCGGGAGAAACGGAGGCGCACCGGTAGCGGGGTCCGGTGGGGATGGCGCTTCCCGCCGACCAGGCGTTGAGGACCCTTTCCCGGGCCTCCCGGGGGGCCATCTCGCTCTCGTCCCAGTAGGTCTGGTACCGGAGCTTGTACGGAAGCCGCGGGCTCTCCGCGGGGTTCAGCGGAGAGGAGTCGCTTTCCGAAACCTGGAAGTGGACCTCTCGGCCCCCGTTGTTGGCGAGGGTCACGGTGCCCGAGGCGCTGGAGCCGGGCTGGGAGGCGAGGTTCAGCGGAGAGGGCGACGCGGTGAGCTGACCGGCGGCCAGGTTGAAGTTTTGCACCACCGCCCTTCCGGGCGAGACCACCGGCGAGGCGGTGGCGTGGGCGTAGGACGACCCGAAGGAGGCCTCCAGGGTGTCGCTTCCCCCGGAGTAGAGGCAGTAGAAGGCGTCGTCCACGGCGGGGTCGGGGGTGGCGGCGGCCGTGGCGGATAGGCTCCGGGCGGTGTTGGTCACCGTGGCCCCGGTGAGGGCCGTGCCCGTGTTGGCGTCCCGAACGTTGCCCACCACGAGGCCTCCCGACGACGGCGCGGCGCAGCCGGTGTTGGCCTCGACGTCGTCAATGTGAATGTCGTTTCCGTAGGCGCTGATCCCCAAAAGGCCGATGCGGACGTCTCCGAGGTTGCCGGTGATCCCCGTGAGGGGCACCTGGTGGCGCTGCCAGCCGGAGGAGGCGGCGTAGCGGGAGATGGGGGCCCCCACGTCCTGCCAGGTGGCCCCGCCGTCGGTGGACGCCTGCACCTGGAGGCGGTCGTCGTAGCTGGAGTAGCCGCTCTCGTGGTACATCCAGAAGGCAAGGACGGCGTTGGGGGAGGAGGCGAGGTTGATCCCCGAAGTCCTATACAGCCTCGTGTTGTGGCCGCTGTGGGCGCTCCACGAATTGAAATAGGCGAGGTTGGAGCCCCCGTGGGGCAAGACGCCCGACGGGTGCACCGTCTGGGTGGAGGTGGCCCAGTTGCCTTCGGTTCCGGCGGCGTCCGCCTGGGCCCAGCCGGCGGGAAGGGCCGGCGGTGCCGCCCCCTCGAAGCCCTCGGTGAAGAAGACCGTTCCGTTTCCGGTGCCATAGCCGGGGGCGGTGCAGGCCGCCCCGTCGGCGTAAAGGGCGAAGTCTTGCACGGCGGGGGCGGTGAGGGGTCCCACGGAGGCCGCCCCGGGGACGTACCCCGGAACCCACGGCGTCACGGTGAGGGCGTAGGTCCCGCCGGCGGGCAGGGCGACGCCGTAGGCGCCGGTGGCGGGATCGGTCCAGACGGGGCTCGACGGGTAGCCGGCGATGGCCACGGAGGCGTAGAGGGGCCAGCCCGTGGAAGCGTCGGTAACCACCCCCGAGAGGGCATGGAGGGCCACGGGGGCCAGGGCGAAGTTCCGGGTGGTGGTGGAGGATCCGGTGACGCCGACGCCGGTGGCGCTGGCCGGCGAGAATCCCCAGGCGGACACCGTCACGTCGTAGGTTCCCTCGGGCAGGGTCAGGGCGTAGCTCCCGTCGGAGGCGGTCACCCCCGGCACGGTGACGGAGGAGGAGGTGGCCGTCACCGTGGCCCCCGCCACCGGGGCTCCGGTGACGGCGTGGGTGACCGTCCCCTGGAGGGTCCCCTGGGGCCCCATGGCGCAGTTGGGGAACTTGAAGGCTCCGATACGGGTCTGCCAGGAGGCGGACCCCGTGGTGGCCACATACTCCTGCGTGTACCAGAAGGTGCAGTCGTCGCTGGGATCCACGCTCAGGGTGCTGTAATCGCCCCACCGGTTGGCGGTGCCGGTCTGCGAGCCGGACCCGGCGATGAGGGTGGCCTCCCCCTGGGTCAGTTCGTTGAGGGGGTCGCCGGCGAGCCTCCCGGCGTAGCGGACGGAGGGGTAGACCGAGGCGGAGGAGACGCTGTAGCCCACCGCCAGGTTGCCCACGTGGTCCGAGGCGGCGCTCCCCATCCACCGGTGTTCGGTGTCGGCGGGGGCGAAGGTCCCTTCCTGGTAAACGCTCCACGTCCCGCCCAGGCGCCGCAGTTCGAACCAGCGGACCCCCGCCCGGCCCGAACCGGCGTCCACGGTGAAGTTCCCCACCACCGAGTCGTAGGATCCCCGGTGGCGATAGTTGAGGCGGTACATGAGGCGGTCCGCCACGTCGTCGAGGCCGACGCCGGTCCCCGGCTGGGGAATGCAGGAGCGGGTGGAGGGGCAGAGGACGGTGAAGGGGGAGACGTCCAGCACCTGGTTGGGCTGGAAGGAAGCGAGGCCCAGCGTGGAGTTGGCCGGCGTGGTCCAGTCCACGTGGCACTCCCAGACGCGGAGGGCGTCGTGGGGGTAGCCGGGAATCCACGTGTCGTCGTCCACCTCCACCAGGAAGTTGGGCGTGCCGGCGGGTGGAGCGTTCCACTTGGACTCGGTGTGGGAGGGAAGCATCCCTCCGAAGTTCAGATTCACCGCCCCCACGTCGAAGTACTGGAAGGAAGCGGAGGGATCGCCCGCCAGCATCTTCTCGCGGTCGAAGACCACCACCCCCGCGCCCCCCCAGGAGCTGCCGTTCACGAACTGGTTGACGGTCATGTAGTACCCGTCGGGCCAGACCCCGAACTTGGGGTAGTCGTTCATCTTGGTGGCGCTAATCTGGAAGCAGTACAGGTACCAGGAGCCCAGCGGATCGGAGGTGGCGGAGACGGCAATGGCCTGGTAGTAAGGCCCGGGAACGACGAACTGGCTCATGAACCACCGATCGGCCAGGCTGTCGTACAGGACGATGGGGTCCCCGTCGTTGGCGGAAAAGCACGGCCCCCCAAGGGCCTGCCAGAGGGTATTGCCGTCCGCCGGCCCGTAGAGGCTGTTTCCGTTCTTGTCCCAGATCTGAAAGGAGAGGTTCACCCACTGGATATAGTGGTTCGGTCCCACGTCGCCCTCGGTGTCCGGAGGGTAGACGCCGTTGCGGTTGGAGACCCCCTCCCACTGGCGGAGGGGGGCCGGCATGGCGTTCAGGCCCGGCCAGGCCTGCACCACCGGGTCTTCCGCCGCGGGGCGGTAGGAGGCACCGGGAAAGCGGTCCCTGGGCAGCGGCGGGTTCTCCGGGCCCGGCCGCCCTTCCTCCCCTTCGGCCCGGGCCGATGGGGCCACGGGGGGAATCTCCCTCAAGGGGGGCGAAACGGAGAACTTCACCGCCTGACCCACCACCGGCCGGAGGAGTTCCGCCCGGGGATTCTCCTGGGCCGCCAACGACAGCGCCACCGATGCCGCGGCGGCGGCGGCCGCCATCCTGATGGTTCCTCGCATGGTCTCCTCCCGCCTTCTTCCCCGCGCCGAGAAAAGAAACCGCTCCCTCTACCGGAGGCGCCGCTCCTCCCCAGCCCGGAAAGAAGAACACAGTGTAGCCCCTTTTTCTGCCCCCGCCACCTGGAGCCTTCTCCCAACCGGCGACGGTGGAAAAACTAAAAAGTGAAAAGAACGCCCCATCTCCCGGATCTCGTCGTTGGGGTTCCCTTTGAAAAGCCGCCCGCTACGCATAGATCCCATACAGGATCAAGTCCTCTTCGCAAGCGGGCTGGTACTGAGGTTCCCCGATGACAGCCCTGGGATGGGCAGGACAAGAAATTACGTTGCTAGGATTCTTTGGAAAGAACAAGGGTGACCGCAGGGGGGGGTTGCTCCTGGACGATTGTTATTTTAGCCGTGCCGGTCAGGCCTCGTTCGTCTCGCGAAACAAGGATCACCGTCCCCGCCCCTAAACCGCTCACGTGGAAGGTCCCTGACCCGTCTGTCTTCACCGATTGTCCGGGTTGGGCACCCAGGCCGATGTATTGAACCGATACCAGGACCCCTATGGCCGGGGACCCATCCGAATAGGAGACCTTCCCATCTAGGGTCAATCCGTTGAAGTTCCACGATAGCGGGCCCGTCGCTTCGGCAGGAATATCCACCGGGCGAAGGTAGGTCATACCATTGAAGTAGAGCGTGGCTTGGGAAGGGCCTGCCGGCACGTTTTGTAGGATGGCGAGGCCGGCTCTGTCGGCAAGCGCGGAGGCCGAGAGGGAGGGAAGTCCGAGGACACTTCTACCTCCAGGGCCGTTCAGAATGACCACTCCTGTATCATCAAAATGGCTGTCACTGGGAGCGTTGATCCGTATTCCCGCCCCGCTTGCAGGCTGTCCGTCCACGGTCAAAAAGACGGAAATGGTGACGCCCCCCACCGGAATGTGTACGTCTTGATCTTCACCGGGGGCCAAGGTGACCGATTCGGCCGCTTTCGGCTCCATCGAGAGCGGAGGAAAGGCTTCCAGGCGGTAGGAGGCAGGGGCGATACTCCCGAAATCGAAGAAACCGCCTTCATCGGCTGTGACCTTAGGAGGCCGCTCATCGAAAGGCTGCTGCAGGAGTACGACGCGCCATCCCTTAAAGGATTCTCCGCTTCCAAGAAGCTGGCCGTGCAGGCGAGCCGATGGTTGCAGGACCAGGGTCCCTACGTCTACGTCATCATGGTCCACACGCACATCCCGGGTCAAGGAAAAAGCGCCATCCTGCACCTGAAGAATGTACATACCTTGCGGTACGGCATCCACCACGAAATGGCCGTCAGGGGCGATCCTGCCCCTTCGCAGGTGGGGAGTCGTAGCAACCACGACCTCCTTATGGTCTAACTTTCGCTCTAACTTTACAAAGGCGGCTGGCGTAAGAGGCTCTCCGTCGGAGCGTTCCAGTGTGCCTTCCACTTGGGGGTGGGACGATAACAAAAGATCCCCGATATCGGTCGCCTGCCCAGCCCCAACCGACACCTGAAGCGGAGAGGTTACCGCCCCTTCTGCCCAGGCACGAACTTCGTATTCCCCCTCCTCCAGGCCTGAAGCCTCAAAAGCGCCATCGCTGTCTGCGGTCTTTTGAAAGGTAACACTCTGTGAACTAGCCCCGCGCAGTGCGCGAAAGGCGATCTGTGCTCCGGGAACCGGCTGGAGCGTATCCTGGAGCACAGCTCTTCCCCGTAGGATACTGCCCTTATCCAGCACAATCCTCAAAGAGGGTTGGTTGGCTGCAGGCAAGGGAGTTATGGCCTTATCCAGATACCCATGGGCTTTGGCCAAGATGCTGTAGGGCGCGTCCGAGCGCCTAAGTGCAGGAAGATGAAAGATCCCGTTCTTCCCTGAGACACACCGAGCCAACGGTCGCCGGAGTTCCCCCGCCAGAATCGTAGCCCCCTCTACCGGAAGGCCCTTTTCATCCGAAACGGTCCCCGAGATCAGAATTCCGGGTTCCAGATTGATTTTCAGGCTGCTTTGGACCGGCGCAGATTCTAACTGAACCTCTTCCTGAACATAGCCTTCCTTGGACAAGATGAGAGAACAAGGATAGGCCGAAGGGGCAATCCACCCCTTGCCTTGCGGCCAGGTTCCCCGCTGCTCCAAGTTGACCCATGAGATTCCGGCAGGATTAAGGGAAAGCGTCCAGTTGATCTCGCCCAAATTTTTCTGGGTGTTTTTGTCCACAACGCGGATTTCGCAGGCCGGCGATGCCCGGAGCGTAATAACAGGGGGCGCTTCTTCCAAGTTGGGGATCTCCTGCAATTCATAGCCCTCGGCGACGACCCAGCCACCCGCGCCCTTGCCTGCCGCCGGCAGCGTCACGCGCCCTCGAATATCGGCCAACAGGGAACGCGTTCCCTTGGGGACGTAAACGGCCGAAACCTGTCCCGAAAGTTCGTCCCAGGGAAGCACCGTAAATTGGGCGCCCATCACTTCTCTACCGGTGCTGTCCTTCACTTGCATGAAAGGCGAGGTGAGGGGCTCTGAGAGAATCTCGATCGAAGCCGTTTTCGGTAAGACTCTTGTAGTAGCAGCTTTACGGGTTGGGTCTGGAATCCACACCAAACAGGTTCTTCCCTCAGGAGGCCGGAATTCCGCTTGGCCTTTGGCATTCGTCACCAACCTTCCGAAGGGCTCCGGTAGGTTGGGCAGTTCCTCCGGCCTCCATTCAAGGCTCAATCCTGGGATTGGCTTTCCTTCCACGTCCCTTACTCGGACAGATACCGGTTGCCCACCCTGAACTTGGTTTGGAATGACGGCACCCGCCGGAACGATCTCCATTGCCGTCCCGTCCTTGCATATTACCATCTCCGCTGGAGCTTGTTTGGGCAATTTCGCCCTTAAGAGCCGTTCGGGAACCGCAGCGGTCCGCAGCGCACAAATCCATAGCGAGGGATTCTTTGATTCGCCAGGCGCCTGCGGCAGGACAACGCTACAAAAGACCCATGACAAGGCCGCGATGAGACCCCACTTCCTCATTGGTCCTCTCCCGAGAAAGAATGCAGCACTAGGAGAGAATCCACTTGCAACTTCTGTTCGGAAATGACAGGGGACAACCTTCCACTGAGAACCACGTGTTTTCGCTCGCCATCGAATACCAGCCAATACGGGAGGTCGCTCGGGTCAAGCCCGAGAGCTTCCAGGAACTTGCCCTCGCTCCTTCCCACTAGGTGTACATCTCTTGAGAGTAACCCGCCAACCTCCGAACGAATGGATGAACCTATGGCCCCGTCTACGAGGACCGTGAAATCGCAAGGGATTTTCTGTCCGCTGGCTAGTTGCACCGCTCTGGAAACCGAAGGCATCCAACTGCACGGGCATCCTTGGGAAGGAACGATAAAGTACACGAAAAACCTCGTTTTCTCAGTAACGGCTCCCCCTCTCCCCAAGGCCGCCATGTTTCCGCCCAAGAAGGGCGAAGGCCTATCCTTTGGGGTTCCCGTGCATTGCAACACGGCGAGCAAGGCCAGTACGCACAATTTTCTAAAATTTGCGTTCATTTCATGGCTGCTCGGAAGAGGAACGATTCGCCTGGAAGGACCCTGGCCCTTGACACGACGAGAAGGTAGAGATTTCCCTCCTTATCCGTCGCGGCTCCGCGGATATAGTCCTTTGGGCCAAGCTTTTCGGGCAATTGCAGCGGCGAATTGCCGGCCGGATGAAGCTCCTGGTCTACCCACTCGATATGGAATTGTTCCTTCTGGGAGGGTGGATCTTGCCACAGAACACCGATCAGGCCCTTTGTATAGAAGATTCCCACTGGGTGCGAAGTGGAATAAAGGGCCTTGTCCTGCTCCTCCCCATTTTTGAAAATTGCCGGCGACCAATGGGGAGGAGAACCGGCGGCCCGGGCTTCCTTCAGGATTTTTCCTTCACCGTTGATTATGTAGAGTTCCCTGGGCAAACCCCGGCAAACCGCCCAGCGGTTTTCGGGTAACGGCACGGCGAATCCTTGCGCAAGAAGAAAGAAGGAAGGATGCGTCTCGGAAGTCACCTGTTCTTCCCGTTCCACTCGGAGGTCCTTGCCTTCCAAATCCGTCGAGAAAACCGTCGGCGCGAGAAAGGGAGGGACTGCCGGAAGTTCTTTGAAGCCGCGGCCTACATATACGATGCGCGTTTGCGAAAGAAAGAAACCAAATGGCGCACAATACTTGAGCGTGAGCAGGTTGCGAATCCACTCCCCTGTTTCGGCAGAATACAAGCGAAGGAGGGCTTCTCCATCGGCCACCGCCACCCTCTTCGAATCTGGGGAGATGGAAAGGGCGATCGGAGTTTGAACCGCGCCCTTCTGTTGTCCGGGCTGCACAAGCACCCGTAGCCGTTTCCCCTCGGCATCGTACTCCGTGACCGTTGCAGCACTGCGGTCCACGAGCCACAAATGGCCTTTGTTGTCGATGGCCATTCCCTCGATGTCCGCCCCGGGAGCCAAGGTTTTCAGAGTTTCGAACGGGCCGTACGTTGGATGCTCGGCGGCTACCGACAGAGAAAGGACCAGGGCCAGAATCCAGAAAAGATGTTGGTTCTTCATGGCACAAAACCCCCACCGTGGTGCGGCGGCACGGAACCGCTCGTCCCGTGCCGCCGCTCTTTGAAGTGAAGATTAGCTATTGATGCACTCGGTGCAGCCGCCACCACCGGGACAGCAAAGGTACTGCGGATTGCAGATTGTCCCGTCCCAGCAAAACCAAATAGGTTTCATCGCAAAAAACGAGATTCCCGCCAAAATCCCGACGATGACCCCCCACAAGGCAACCCGTTTCTTCATGGCATTCTCCCCTCTGGACGGCCGCCCGGCGGACCTCCCATAGACCCGCATCGGGGACGTCTGCCATGAATAGTACAACTTTGCCCCCCTCCCCCTGTCAAGCCAATGCTAGAGCCTTGATTTCACAATGTCTTTTTCTTGCCTTGGCGGAACAGGCGCCTTGCACTTGGGAGAACCGCCCCATAGCCCGCTTTCTGCAGGCGGGCCATTCTTTCTCGTCCTCCTCCCCTCATCCCGTCTCCATGCCCGGGAGTAGGGGAGTAGGCGCCATTAATAAGTGAAAACTCTTGATCTCCCTGATCTCCTTGTTCGTCTTTTTTTCTTCCTCATCCTCGCTTAGGGCCGTGAGGAGGTGATTGGGAATGAAGTGAAAGGTGAAAAGAGAGACTGCCCGGTCTCCCTGATCTCCACGTTGATGTCCGGGGGTAGAATGTCGGCCGGGAGGTTCCCATGCAAAAGGCTCCGGCTCCCGTTCTTCTTGTCCTGCTTCTGCTGGCTCTCTGTTCCTGCGCCCTCGTCCCCGTCCCCATCGGGAAGATCACCAAGAACCCCGAGCGCTTCGAGAACCGACCCGTCACCGTCCGGGGCCAGGTTCTCTCCGCTACCAAGCTGCCCTTCATGGAGGAGGGCTTCTACGTCCTGAAGGATTCCACCGGGGAGATCACCGTGGTGACCCGGGGGGCCCTCCCCGCCGAGGGAAGGACGCGGATCGTCCGGGGAAAGGTGGAGACGACCTTCAAGGTCATGGGCAAGGCCCTGGGGGTGGTCATCCGGGAAGGGGACTGAGTCGGTTACCTTTTCGGGCGACTCGCATCTTGGTCTTTCTCCGAAAGCCCTTCTTCGGAGCGGGAGGTTCCATGATTCGGAAGGACCGCTACGGCCTCTTCACCGACACCCAGAAGCCCTTTCCCGAGGCGCTGGATTCCCTGCGGCGCGCCCTCGCCGATAACGGATTCGGCGTCCTGTGGGAGATCGACGTCCAGGCGACCATGAAGAAAAAACTGGGGGTGGACGTGCCCGAACAGGTCATCCTGGGGGCCTGCAACCCCCCGGTGGCCCACCAGGCCCTCCAGGCGGAGCCGGCCATCGGCCTGCTCCTCCCCTGCAACTGCACCGTCCGGCGGGAGGGGAACCGCGTGATCCTGGGCGCCGTCTCCCCCCACGCCCTCCTGGGGCTGACGGGCCGGAACGACCTCGGCCCCTTCGCCGACCAGGTGGCCGCCGCCCTCGAGAAAATCCTCCTCGAGGCCCGCTAGCGGAAAGGTCCCCCGGCCTGGGAGAGAGTGAAAAGTAAAAACCTCCCCGACCTCCGTGATCTCGTTGTTCAGGTGAAGGACCCGCCTTTTCACCGCGGCGGGCTCCTGCTATGCTGAGCGGCGGAGGACGACATGGCGCGGGCCCGGAAGGAGGAGGAGACGCCCCTCGAAGACGAGGCCCCCGTCTCCCCGGTGGAAAAGCCGCGGCCCCTCTCCCGGGGGCGGGAGGTGGCGGCCATCCTTCTCTTCGCCTCGGCCCTCCTTTCGGCCCTCTCTCTCGTCTCCTTCAACCCCTATGACCCGGGGCCCTTCTCCTTCGGCACGGTGACGGTGGCCCCCCGCAACTGGGTGGGGATCCTGGGCTCCTACGCCTCCTCGCTCCTGATCCACCTCTTCGGCCTCACGGCCCTCTACGTCCCCATCTGCCTGGGGCGCCTGGGGGTGATGGTCCTGTCGGGAAGGTCCCTCTTCCGCCCCGACCGGTACCTCCTCTGGCTCTCCCTGATGCTCAGCCAGGGGACCTTTCTCCAGCGGGCCCTGGGGACCGTCCCCTTCCCCTTTCCCTCGGGGGACACGCCCCTGGCTCTGGGCGGCGTCGTCGCCATCATCCTGGGCGAGCTCATGGAGCGGTCCCTGGGACCGGCGGGCGCGGTGGTGGTGCTTCTGCTCTGGGTGGTCCTCTCCCTTGCCCTTTTCTTCCGAATCTCGCCCATTGGCCTGATGCGGCGTGCCCTCTCCCCCCTCTCCCGGTTCTGGGACCGCCTCTCCCTCCGGCGGGAGCAGCGCCGGCAGGAGCGGGAGCGGGAAGCGGTCCGGGACCAGATCCGGCAGAAGCAGAAGGAGCGGGACAGGCCCCCCGAGGGGAAGGATCCGGCGCGCCCGGTGAAGATCTCCCAGCGGGCTCCCGCCGCTCCCTCTCTTCCGCTGGAGCCGGCCCCCGAAGGCGGCTTCCGCCTTCCGCCCTCGGACCTCCTGGATCCCCCCCGGCCCCGCCCCCCGGTGGACGAGGAGGAGCTCCGGGAGAAGGCCGGGCGGATCGAGGCACGCCTGCGGGAGTTCGACATCGCCGGGGACGTGGTGGAGATCCACCCGGGCCCCGTGGTGACCATCTTCGAATTCAAGCTGGCCCCCGGCGTCAAGTACGCCCGCATGACCGCCCTGGAGGAGGACCTGGCCCTGGCGCTCAAGGCCGACCACGTCCGGGTGGACCGGGTTTCGGGTAAGTCCCACGTCGGGATCGAGGTGCCCAACGAGAAGCGGGAGGTCATCGCCTTCCGGGAGCTCATCGAGTCCCGGGCCTACGCCGACACGCCGGGAAAGCTCCCCCTGGCCCTCGGCAAGACGGTGGACGGCCTTCCCTTCGTCACCACGCTCGACCGGATGCCCCACCTGCTGGTGGCCGGCACCACCGGCTCCGGCAAGAGCGTGGGCATCAACGCCCTGATCCACAGCATCCTCTTCCGGTCCACACCCGATGAGGTGAAGTTCATCCTGGTGGACCCCAAGCAGGTGGAGCTGAAGATCTACGAGGGTCTGCCCCACCTCATGGTTCCCGTGGTCACCGACGTGAAGAAGGCCGCCAACGCCCTCAACTGGGCCGTGCGGGAAATGACGGAGCGGTACAAGCTCCTGGCGGGGGCCCGGGTCCGCAGCATCGACCAGTACAACGCCTGGGTCCGCAGCCTGACGCCCCGTTCGGCCCAGGAGTCCGCCTCCGCCCTCAACCGTCCCCTCCCCTACATCGTCATCGTCATTGACGAACTTTACGACCTCATGGCGGCGGTGGCCAAGGAGGTGGAGACGGCCATCGCCCGCCTCTCGGCCATGGCGAGGGCCGTGGGCATCCACCTCATCCTGGCCACCCAGCGGCCCAGCCGGGACGTGATCACCGGCGTCATCAAGAGCAACCTTCCGGCACGGCTGGCCTTCCAGGTGCGGGAGAAGCTGGAGAGCCGCCTCATCCTCGACCAGAACGGCGCGGAGACGCTGGAGGGAAAGGGGGACATGCTCTTCCTCCCGCCGGGCTCCGGCCGCCTGGTCCGCCTCCACGGCGGATTCCTCTCCACCACCGAGACCCAGCGGGTCCTCCAGTACCTGACCCGCCAGGCGGCCCCCACCTTCGACACGGAGGTCCTCAAGGAGACCCCGGGCGGCGAGGGCGGCGGCCCCCCGGGCGAGGAGGGAGAGGCGGAGGACCCCCTGTACAGGGACGCGGTGCGCCTCGTCGTCCAGACGGGGGTGGCCTCCGCCAGCAACCTTCAGCGGCGGATGCGCATCGGCTACGCCCGGGCGGCCCGGCTCCTGGACGTGATGGAGAAACGGGGGCTCGTGGGCCCCGCCGACGGGGCCAAGCCGAGGGAGATCTTCGTCACCCTGGAGGAAGTGGAGGAGTAGCCTGCCGAGGAGGAAGCCATGGAATCCTTCAAGATCCCCAAGGAGAGGGGAACGGTGCTGATCCTGGCGCCCCCCTTCCCGGTGTCGGTCCGGACGGTCTTCCTGGCGGACCGAGCGGAGGGCCACGGCGGGCCGGAGACCGTCTCGGACCTGCTGGAGCGGCCGGACCCCTTCATCCCCGTCCAGGAAGAGGACGGCGAGCCGGTCTTCCTCCGGAAGGACGCCGTGCGGTGGGTGAAGGTGGAGAACCCCCGGGAGACGGAGTGGATCTTCTTCCGGGACCGGGAGGCGGCGCCGGCCCGCAAGATCCGCTGCGTCTTCGCCGACGGCGAGCCCCTGGACGGAACGGTCTACGCCATCGCCCCCGTGGGGGAGCGCCGGGTCTCGGACCTCCTCAACCGGCGGGTCCGCTTCCTCCACCTGGAGGCCGAGGGGGACCTGTACCTCGTGAACCTGCGCCACGTCGTGACGGTGCGTATCCTGGAGGAGCCCAATGGCCACGCTGGATAAGCTCCTGTCCGCCATGGGCCCCGCCGGCGCCTCGGCCCTGGTCCTGCCGGCGGGAGAGGTCCCCTACTTCGAGACGGCCTCGGGGACGCGGGCCGTGGCCAAGCAGCCCCTTCCCCAGGCCAGCCTCCTCGCCTTCCTGAAGGAGATGGCCCCTCCGGAGGCCGTCCCGGCCCTCGACGAGCTTCGCCCCTGCCGCTTTTCCTACGGCGCCTTCGGCGTTTTCGTGGACTTCACCGCCTCGGGTCTCCTCGCCCGGGTCGTTCCCGCCGGGGCGGAGCCCGCCCGCCCCGCCGCCGCTCCCGCCGGAGCCCCCGTCGAGGCCCCCGCCGGGGCCGGCCCCCTGGACCAGCTCCTCTACGAGATGGTCCGCTGCGGCGCCTCGGACCTGCACGTCAGCACCGGAGAGCCGCCCTTCCTTCGGGTGGACGGCACCATGGTGCGCCTGGAGGGGAGGCCGCCCCTCACCGCCGAGGAGGTCCGGGGTCTCCTCCTGCCCATCTGTCCTCTGCGCAACCGGGAGGAGTTCGAGGAGTCCCACGACACCGACTTCGCCTACGCCATCGAGGGTCTGGCCCGCTTCCGCGTGAACTTCTTCCTGGACCGCCTGGGGATGGGGGCGGTCTTCCGGCAGATCCCCTCGGAGGTGCCCACGGTGGAGGGGCTGGGCCTGCCCCGGCCGGTGGTGGACCTCTGCTGGCTCTCCAAGGGCCTGGTCCTCGTCACCGGGCCCACGGGATCGGGAAAATCCACGACCCTGGCGGCCCTGGTGAACTTCATCAACCACCACCGGACGGACCACATCGTCACCATCGAGGACCCCGTGGAGTTCGTCCATCCCAACCGGAAATGCCTGATCAACCAACGGGAGGTGGGGGTCCACACGCAGAGCTTCAAGCGGGCCCTGCGGGCGGCCCTGCGGGAGGACCCGGACATCGTCCTCGTGGGGGAGATGCGGGACCTGGAGACCATCGCCATCGCGCTGGAGACCGCCGAAACCGGGCACCTGGTCTTCGGAACGCTCCACACCACCACCGCCCCCTCCACCATCGACCGGATCATTGACCAGTTCCCCGCCGACCGGCAGGCCCAGGTGCGGGTCATGCTCTCCGAGAGCCTCAAGGGGGTCATCGCCCAGACCCTCTGCCGAAAGATCGGCGGGGGCCGCGTGGCCGCGCTGGAAGTGCTCCTCGTCAACCCCTCCATCTCCAACCTCATCCGGGAGGGCAAGACCTTCCAGATCCCCTCCCTCATGCAGACGCAGAAGGCCCAGGGCAGCACCACCCTCAACGACTCCCTGCTGGACCTGGTCAAGCGGAACGTGGTGGAGGCGCGGGAGGCCTACATCAAGAGCGTAGACAAGGCGGGCCTTCGGGCCCTCTTTGAGCGCCACAAGATCCCCCTGGACATGGCCGAGGGTCCCCCCGAGGCGGGCCCGTAACGGCCGCCCTGTCCCCTTCAGCGCCTGCGGCGGGGCTTTCGGGAAGGGGAAGCGCGGCGGGCCGCCGCCCCTTCGGGACAGTGGGGCATCAGGGGGCAGGCGGGGCAGGTCCCTTCGTCGAAGCGCCCGCGACACCGCTTCTGGATGCCGGTGTGGGCCAGCAGGAAATCGAAGCGGCAAGGATCCTCGGGGCAGAGGTCCCGCAGGGCCTCGGTGACCTCCCGCGCCCGCAAGCCGTCGCCGCTCCGGCGACGGGAGAGGCCCAGGACCCGCGTGAGGCGCGAGAGGTGGGTATCGAGGGGGACCACCAGCTCCGAGGGACGGAGGACGGTCCAGAGCCCCAGGTCCACCCCGTCGTCGGGGCGGACCACCCATCGGAGGAAGAGCCGCCACCGCTTGCAAGCCGATCCGCCGGAGGGCAGGGGCAAGAGGTGGCGCAGGCCCGCCGAATCCCTTTCGGCGGCCGCCCGCAGACTCCGTGCGAAGGCCTCCAGCCGCTCCTCCGGGGACCCTTTTCCGGCGGCGAAGACCGCCTCCAGGGAACCGTAACGCCTCAGGAGGCGACCCACGCCATGCAGCAGGGCCTCCCCGTCGGCGGAGGACTGGAAGCGGTAGGCGGGGACCGGCGGGAAGGACCCTTCCAGTAGGATTTGGGCCGGACGGGGCCCCAGAAGACCGAAGAGGGCCTCCAGGAAGTTTCCCATGGACCGGACGTTGCCGTAGGCGTAGAGGGCGGCCAGCAGGGCGGCGGCCTCCCGGTCGTTCCGCGCCGGGAACCGCCGGGGAAAGCGGACGGGGTCGGTCTCGAGGGCCCGGGGCCGTACCTTCTTCTCCAGCGCCGCCAGGGCGGCGAGGAGTGCCTTCCGGTGGGTCTCAGGCAAAGCGGTTCATGAGGAAGTTGGTGAGGTCCAGGCCGAACTGTTCCATGTAGGCGTGGAAGGTCTTTACCTTGCGCCCCAAAAGGTTGTAGCCGATCAGGGCCGGGACGGCGGCGAAGAGGCCGGCGGCGGTGGTGATGAGGGCCTCGGAGATGCCGGGGGCCACGGAGGCCAGGGTTGCGCTACCGGAGACGCCGATGGCCCGGAAGGCCTCCATGATTCCCCAGACCGTTCCGAAGAGGCCGATGAAGGGCGCGGCGGTGGCGCAGGTGGCCAGGAAGGCCAGACCCGCCTCCAGGAGGATCGTCTGGTCCCGCATCACCCGCTCGATGGTCCGCTCCAGGTTCTCGCCGTGGCGGATCTGGGGACGCCCCTCCGGCCCCATCCCAGAAGAGGTTCCCCCCGTCCCCGCCTGGTCCTTGACCTGGTCGTGGAGCTCCCGGTAGGTCTCCAGGAAGATCTCCCGGAGGGGCGAATCCTTGGCCGCCTTGGCGGCCACCAGCATGTCGGTGACCCGCTGGGCGTTCCGGAGAACCTCGTAGAAGTCCTGCGACCGCCGGCGCAGGCGCCGGTAGTTGACGAAGCGGTCGATCATGATGGTCCAGGAGACCAGGGAGAAGGCCAGGAGCACGAGCAGGACCGCTTTGGCCACGACTCCCGAATGGGCGAGCATTTCGGTGATG
>Ga0272448_1002139_pt1 | contig 25334 bp, 19 predicted proteins | sample YNPCB0191_FD_202220 | JGI IMG/M metagenome (GOLD analysis project Ga0272448, IMG submission 202220) | Hot spring sediment microbial communities from Yellowstone National Park, WY, United States - YNP-CB-019-1 | ecosystem: Environmental > Aquatic > Thermal springs > Hot (42-90C) > Sediment... | reverse complement strand
TATCTATATTTTAATAATCGCAGTGGCCATTATTATTTATTTAGCCTGGCTAGCAGTTTTGCCATACATTATTTATAAAATTGGCTACTCTCTAATAACTCAGTGACTTAATGCTCCAATGCCTATCCCAATGACCAATTTATATTTCTCCGAGCCGCGTTTAAAAATGAGTGTTATTGAAAGAGCTTTAACGCGGTTAATTATCTACTGCTTCTATATCATTTTAATTGCCGCCGTAATTACTTTCTTAATTTCTGATATTAAAATTCTTTTTTGGTTAGGAGTTTTGGGATTACTATTTTTAATTGATCGATTAATTCATTTTAATCAAGCGGAGAGGTCGTTGACTGATTTTAAATTAGAAAAACTTACTCGGGGTGAAACCAAACGGGTGAATGTGGCAAAGTATTTAACGCCTGATAGTTTGAGGATTTTAGAGCGGGCCCTAGAAAAAACTCTTATCAGTAATAACAACTTTTTCCTTTATTTAATAAAATTTTTACTTGAGAATCATGATATTAAAGAAGGATTGCTTCGGATGGACATCCCAATAAAAGAATTTGAACAAAAAATCGACGAATTACTTACAGGAAGCAAAGAGATTACTTCGCCTTCGGCTCGCAATGACATTATTAATAAAATCGAGAATCTCTTAAAAATTGCTTTTCAAATAAGTTTGACTAATCAGGAACGGTTTATTGAGCCGCGTAATCTTTTCTCGGCTTTAAGTTTTGTCGGTGATGAAAAAATTAACCGGCTTTTTGGTTTATTTTCAATCGATAGTGGTGATTTAGAAAACGCTTTAATTTTTGGCCGTTTTCGAAAAAAATTTAGCTGGTTAAAACATTTACCTTCTAGTTTAGGAGGTTTTGCTCATAAACCTTATAAAATCCGGCACCGCTTTATGAATCGGGCTTGGACTGCCAGGCCAACGCCGACCCTTGATAAATATTCTATTGACTTTACTGATTTGGCTCGGGAACAAAAGATTGGATTCTTAATTGGCCATGAAGTTGAATACGACCGAATGGTTGATATTTTATCGCGCGAAACCAAAGCCAATGCGCTTTTAGTGGGCGAACCCGGTAGTGGCAAAGAAACATTAGTAGCGCATTTAGCATATGAACTAATTAAAGATAAAGTGCCAGAGCCTCTTTTTGATAAAAGACTGGTGGCATTATCAATTGGTGATTTAATTTCTGGCGCTTCATCTGAAGAAGTCTCCACTCGAGTTAATAAAATAGTTGAAGAAATTGTTTCCGCCGGCAATATTATTTTATATATTCCTGATATTCATAATTTATCTAAAACTTCAGGACCGCAATATTTAAGCGCGGCTGATATTCTTATTCCCATAATTTTAAGCGATGCTTTTCCGGTTATTGGCGCCACCTATCCTAAAGAATTTAAACAATTAATTGAAACGCAAACCGACTTTGCTAATGCTTTTGAAGTAATCCGGGTTAATGAGATAACTGAAACTGAAGCGATTAAATTATTAACTTATGACAGTATTATTTTGGAAAATCAATATAAAATAATTATTAGTTTTGGAGCGATTAAACAAGCAGTTGTTTTAGCCCATAAATATCTTCGGTATAAACTATTACCTTCGAGCGCTGAAGATTTGTTAAAAGAGGCCTTAGCCGATGCTAGTCAAAAAGGTAAAAAAGTTTTATCAGCGGACGACATTATTGCCATTGCAGAAAGAAAAATTAATATTCCCATTCATCGGCCAGAAAAAGAAGAAACAGAAAAATTATTGAATTTAGAAAAAATCATTCACCAAAGATTAATTGATCAAGAAGAGGCGGTTAAGGCAGTAAGTCGGGCTTTAAGAGAATATCGCAGCGGTTTATCTCGGAGCGCTGGACCGATTGCAGTTTTTCTTTTTGTTGGACCAACTGGTGTCGGAAAAACTGAATTGGCAAAAATTTTAGCCAAAATCCAGTTTGGCTCAGAAAATATGATGCTCAGATTTGATATGAGTGAATATCAAGATAAACAAAGCATTTTTAGATTTATTGGCTCGCCTGATGGTCGAATTGCCGGTAGTTTAACTGAAGGAGTCATTCAAAAACCTTATTGCCTGATTTTATTAGATGAATTTGAAAAAGCCCATTCAGATATTTTAAACTTATTTTTACAAGTTTTTGACGAAGGTCGCTTAACTGACAATCTAGGTAGAACCGTTGATTTCACCAATACGATTATTATTGCCACCTCTAATGCTCATTCGGATTTTATTAAAAGCCATATTGAAGCCCACACACCTTTTGAAACTATTACTGAACAGTTGAAGAAAAAATTAACTGATTATTTCAAACCAGAATTGCTTAATCGGTTTTCCGATATAATTATTTTTAAAACTCTTTCTCCGTCTGATATTGAAGCCATTGCCAAACTTCAACTCCAGGATTTAGCCGAAACTGTTTCTGAAACCCAGGGGATTAATTTAATTTTTGATGAATCAGTTGTTAAAAAAGTGGCAGAATTAGGCTATGATCCAGTTTTTGGTGCTCGACCATTAAGAAGTATAATTTCAGAAAAAATCAAAAGCCCTCTGGCAGAAAAAATTTTAAAAGGCGAGGTGGTAAAGGGGCAAACGGCAAAAATTATTTTAGAAAATAACGAAATTCAAATTAGTTAAATTTTGTCCAATCAATTGGATAATGGAATAACATTAATGTAAGATTGCTTCGGGCTAAAACCCTCGCAATGACAGTTAATAGTCGTTGTCATGGTCGATAGTCAGTGTTACCTGTCATCGCGAGGCCAAAAGGCCGTGGCGATCTCTATTTAAATATTATGCTCAATCAAGAAATCGCAAAAATTTTTTACGAAATTGCTCAATATTTGGAAATGCAGGATGTGGCTTTTAAACCGCAGGCCTATGAAAAGGCAGCTTTGAGTTTGGAAACTTTGGCGCAAGATGTCAACGAAATCTATAAAAAACAAGGGATTGAGGGATTAAAAGAAATCCCCGGCATTGGTCAGAGTATGGCAGAAAAAATTGTGGAATATATAAAAACGGGAAAAATTAAAGAATATCAAGAATTGAAAAAGAAGATGCCGGTTAATATTGAAGAATTAACTTCGGTTGAAGGTATTGGTCCGAAAATGGTAAGAGATTTGTATAAATATCTTAAAATCAAAAATCTTAAAGATTTAGAAAGAGCAGCTAAATCTGGAAAAATTAGAAACCTGCCGCGATTTGGTTTAAAAACCGAACAAAATATTTTAGAAAGCATTGAATTTTTAAAACGGAGCAAGGGCAGATTTTTATTAGGCGAAATTTTGCCTTATGTTTATGCTATTATTAATCAATTAAAAAATTTAAAAAGCATTAAACAAATCTCTGAAGCCGGCTCAGTCAGGCGGAGAAAAGAAACAATTGGTGACGTTGATATTCTGGTCACCTTGAAAAATAAAACTGACGCAGAAAAAGTAATAGATTTTTTTGTCAAACTGCCTGGTGTGGTCAAAATCTGGGGCAAAGGACCAACCAAGGCTTCAATTCGGTTAAAAGAGGGTTTTGATGTTGACCTTAGGGTTTTACCAGAATCGCAATTTGGTTCAGCACTCCAATATTTTACCGGTTCAAAAGAGCATAATATTATCTTAAGAAAAATCGCTATGGATAAAGACTTAAAATTAAACGAATATGGCTTATTCCGTGGCTCAAAAATGATTGCTGGCAGAACGGAAAAAGAAGTCTATGAAGCTTTGGGAATGAGCTATATTGAGCCAGAACTTCGAGAAAACCAAGGAGAAATCGAGGCCGGCCTAAAACATCAATTGCCCAAAATTATTGGCTACGATGATATTTTAGGCGATCTCCATGTTCATTGCCATTGGGACGGCGGCGCTAATTCAATTGAAGAAATCGCTCAAGCCGCCATTAAAATAGGTTATCAATATATTGGCATTGCTGATCATACAAAATTCTTAAGGATTGAACATGGCTTGGATGAAAAACAATTAGAACAACGTAATAAAAAAATTGATAGAATTAATGTCAAATGTCAAAGGTCAAATGTCAAATGTCGGATACTAAAGGGTTGCGAAGCAAATATTTTGGCTGATGGATCAATTGATATAAAAGATGAAGCTTTAAAAAAAATGGATTTTGTCATTGCCGGCATTCATTCAAATTTCAAGATGTCTAAAGAAAAAATGACTGAAAGAATTATCAAGGCGATGAAAAATCCCCACGTTGATATTATTTCTCATCCCACCGGCAGAATTTTAAAACACCGTGATGAATATGAAATTGATTTTGATAAAATTTTGCGCGTGGCCAAAGAAACCAATACCATTTTAGAAATCAACGCTTATCCTGAAAGATTAGATTTAAACGACCAAAATATTAGAAAGGCGAAGGCGGCGGGCGTAAAAATGGTAATCAATACTGATTCTCATCATATTGATCAGTTGCGTTTTATGGAATTCGGCATTGCCCAAGCCCGACGCGGCTGGGCCGAGAAAAAAGACATTATCAATTGTTGGCCATTGGAGAAAATGTTAAAGATATTAAAATAGTATGCGCGAGATTTCAGCTGGCATAATTATTTATCGTAAAACCCCTGAGGGGTTAAAATTTTTAATCCTTTATCATGGCCATAATTATTGGAACTTCCCCAAAGGTAAAATTGAAAGCGAAGAGAAAAGTTTCCAAACTGCTCTTCGAGAAGTGAAAGAAGAAACCGGCTTAACCCGTAATGATTTAATTTTTAATGAATATTTTAAAACTTACGAAAAATTTACTTTCTGGCGCCGATTGGGAAACAAAAATGTAAAAGTCTTTAAAATTGTCATTTTTTATTTAGCCGAAACTAAAAAGAGCCAAATTAAAATTTCTCAAGAACACGAAGGCTATGGTTGGTTCACCTACAAAGAAGCCTTAAGGATTTTAAGCAAATATAAAGATAGCCAAAAAGTACTCACTCAAGCCTATAAATTTCTTAGAGGAAAAAGAGAAAAAGTTACTTAATCTTCTCTAATATTTTTTCAAAAACTTGGGGTTCGTTTTGGGCGAGATCTGCTAAAATTTTTCTATCAATAAGAATATTTTGTTTTTTTAAAGCAGCGATAAATTTACTATAAGTCAAGCCATAAGCCCGTACCGCCGCATTAATCTGCGTCTGCCACAATCGGCGGTAATTTCTTTTTTTCTCTTTGCGGCCACGAAAAGCGTGAGTCCAAGCGTGAAGCAGTGCCTCTTTGGCGGCTCGTTCCTTGCTTTTCCTCCCCCATTTAAAGCCTTTTGTGTATTTTAATATTTTTTCTCTTTTTTTATGGGCAATTTTGCCGCGTTTAACTCTCGTCAAGGTTTTTTACGAATTACGAAATTTTTACGAAACTACGAAAACAGTTTCGTACTTATTTCGTATTTCGTAGCAAATATTTTAAATTTTAATGCTACGATATTTCTTTTTCCTTTTTATTTGGACGCTTCTTTTCTTAGCACGACAATGACCTTGGCCCATTACCCGTCTTAAAACTTTTCCAGTTTTAGTAATTTTAAGACGATTGGAGATTGAATTTTTCATGCGAACAAATTGCAAATATATGCTAATGATACGCAAATGTATAATATTCGCATACTATTCGCGCGTATTAGCATATAAATTGGCATACTTTATCTTTTTATTATCTGCATCACCAATCCCTGTCCTCCAAATCTCGGCTCCATCGTTATTTTATACTCCACACCAATCATTTTTAAAAATTCTTCAAGTTTATAACGCGCCCAGTCCTTGTTGTATCTCTCTCTCCCTTTTAACTGCAATATAATTTCTACTTTATAATCTTTCTTAAGGAATTCTTCAATTTTTTTAGCTTTAATTTCTAAATCATTTTTAGCGATTCGGCTACTAATTCTTACCTGTTTTAATTCACCTGTCTTCTGGATTAATTTTTGTTTCTTTAATTCTTTTTCTTTCTGATAACGGAATTTGTCGAAATTAATAATTTTAGCCACTGGTGGTTGGGCAGTTGGGGCGATTTCAACTAAATCTAATCCTTTCTCCTGAGCCAATTTTAATGCCGCCTCACGCGGCATAATTCCCAGATTTTTTCCGGTTTCATCAACAACCCTCAATTCCGAAGCAGTTATTTGATTATTGATACGATAATTAATTGCTACGATAAGAAAATTAGGTAATTATTTAATGACTTAATTACCTAATTACTTAATTACTTAAAATTTGTTTGTGGAAATGGCGGGTATCGAACCCACGTCTGACAACACCTTTATAAAACCTCTACAAGCTTATCTAGGTTAGAATTTAGAATTTAGACCTAAAACCTAGAAAAGAGTCTAAATTCTTTGCCTTAAGTGTCCTCGTCAAAATTAGGCGAATTTAGACGAGCAAGCTCAAATTATGACACCCTTTCATCGAACTGAGCAATCGATAAAGGATGCCCGCTTAGGCAAAAGCGAAAGCGGGAGCCAAATTTCTATTGGCAGTTATGATTTTGATCCGATGATTAACGAGGTGACGAATCATCCTCGGCTTGCAATTTTATAAAAGCGCTGCCATCGATTCCTTTCATTCCCATACCCTGCTTATAGCAGGAAATTCTAAACTCTAAACTCTAAATATTTAGGATTTAGAATTTCGGATTTCCCGAAGGTCTTCTCTTTTCTTAATCAATTCTCTTTTATCCACTTTCTTTCGGCTCTTTGCCAAACCAATTTCAACTTTTATTTTTCCACCTTTGCCTTTAGTATAAACTTTAAGTGGTATTAAAGTCAAGCCCTTCTCTTGAGTCCGGCCGATTAAACTTTTAATTTCTGATTTATTTAAAAGTAGCCGCCGCGTCCTTTTGGAATCATAATCGGCTGGCGTATTTTTCGGCTGATATGGTGGAATATCGGTATTTAAAAGCCAAGCCTGATTATTATGGATAATAACGTAAGAGCCAGCCAAATTTATCCGGCCGGATTTTACAGCTTTTACCTCAAATCCTTTTAATTCAATGCCCGCCTCGTAGGTCTCGAGAATCTCGTAATCAAAATAGGCACGTTTATTAGTGGCAATAACCATTAGTTTTAGTATAATAAATATAATGATTAAATCAAAAATAGAAAATTTTATCAAAGAAGCAATTAGCAAAATAAGAACTAATGCGGACTGGGAAATTTTTATTCCTGAACAGAGACGATACGGGCATTATTCAACCAACGTAGCTTTAAAACTGGCGAAGGAATTAAAGAAAAATCCGATGGAAATCGCCAAAGAATTAGTCGAAAAAATTAAAACACAAAATTTAAATTTTTTTGAAAAAATAGAAATTGCGCCGCCGGGCTTTATTAATTTTTGGCTTGCTAAAAAAACTTTAGTAAACGAATTAAAACAGGTTATTAAAAAAGATAAAAATTATGGTCGTTCAAATATCGGTAGAAATAAAACCATTGTCATTGATTATTCGGCGCCCAATATTGCCAAACCAATGAATGTAGGTCATTTACGCTCAACAATTATCGGTCAAACTTTAGTTAATTTATTTCGTTTTCAAAATTATCAGGTGATCGGCGATAATCATTTAGGCGATTGGGGCACACAATTTGGCGCATTGCTTTTTGCTTATAAAAAATGGGGTAATAAAAAACAATTCAAAAAAAATCCTATTGATTATTTAGTCAAACTATATGTCCGTTTTCATAAAGCCAGCGATAAAGATCTTAATCTATTAGCCGCGGCTCGTGAAGAAACAAAAAAATTACAATTAGGCGATAAAGAAAATCTCAAATTATGGCGACTGTTTACTAAAGAAAGCTTAAAGGATTTTAATAAGGTGTATAAAAAATTAGGCGTTAAATTTGATTATGTCTTAGGTGAAAGTTTTTATCAGCCGATGTTAAAAGCGATTGTCCAAGAAGCGCTTCAAAAAGGCAAGGCAAAAATTGATGAAGGTGCTGTAAAAATTTTTTTTAATGAATCGCTCAATTTACCGCCATTGGTTATTCAAAAATCAGACGGTTCTTATCTCTATTCCACTACTGATTTGGCTACTATTAAATACCGTTTAAAAAAATGGCGACCCGCAAAAATTCTCTATGTGGTAGCTAATGAACAAACGCTTTATTTTACGCAACTATTTAATGCCGCCTGGCTTTTAGGTTATATCAAAAAAATAGATACCCTAGAGCATATAAAATTTGGAATGGTTCTTGGTGAAACTGGCAAAAAAATGTCTACCCGGCGCGGTCAATTTATTAAACTAGAAAAATTGCTTGATAAAGCAGTTTCGGAAGCAGCAAAAATTAATGAAAGAGTGGCGGAAAGTGTGGGTATGGGCGCAGTGAAATATCGTATTTTATCCCAAGAACGCTTAAGCGATATTGTTTTTGACTGGAAACAAATGTTAAATCTAAAAGGAAATTCTTCTCCTTATATTCAATATACCTATGCCCGGCTGAAAAGCGTATTAAATAAAGCTCCCACCTTCCCTAAAAAAATAGATTTTTCTCTTTTAGAAAAAGATTCAGAAAAATCAATAATGCGCCAAATTATTTATTTTCCTGATATCATCTCGCGAGCGGTTGCTTTACGTGAAACTAATATCCTCACTGACTATTTATTTAAATTAGCTAATCTGCTTAATAATTTTTACGAAAGCGAACCTATTCTTAAAGCACCAAAACCTTTAGCGGAAAATCGATTAAATTTAATTAAAGCCGGTACTATTATTCTTAAAAACGGCCTTAATCTTTTGGGCATTAAGGCGTTGGAAAAAATGTAAAAATTAAACATATCCACTTTATTAAAAAATCTTTTTGATTTTTAAATTTATAAAAAGGAATTTTTATTTACAAAATCAAAATTTTTTTATTAGAATAAAATAATGCAAGAGGAATTAAATATCGAAAAACAAGAGGAAAAAATTCTAAAATTCTGGCAGGAAAATAAAATTTTTGAAAAATCTCTTGAACGCAGACTCACCCAGAAGGGGCGCGGACTAACGCGGAAAGATTTTGTTTTTTTTGATGGTCCGCCCTTTGCCAATGGTTTGCCACATTACGGTCATATTTTAGCTTCCATTATTAAAGATGTTATTCCCCGCTACCAAACAATGAAAGGCAAAATCGTGCCGCGGCGCTGGGGCTGGGATTGTCATGGTTTGCCGGTGGAATTTGAAGTAGAAAAAGAATTAGGATTAAAAACCAAAAAAGATATTGAAAAATTTGGTATTGAAAAATTTAACGAAATCGCCAGAAAAAGTGTACTGAAATATGAAGCTGAATGGAAAAAAATTATTCCCCGCATTGGTCGTTGGGTTGATATGGAAAATCCTTATAAAACAATGGATAACGATTACATTGAATCTGTTCTTTGGGTCTTTAAAAAGCTTTATGAAAAAGAATTGGCTTATGAGGGTTATAAAGCAATGCATCTTTGCCCAAGATGTGAAACCACTCTTTCTAATTTTGAAGTAACCCTTAATTATAAAGAAATAAAAGATTTTGGCGTGACAGTTAAGTTTGAACTCAAAACTCACTGTTGCGAAGCAACTCCCCGGAGGGTCAACTCAAAACTCAAAACTTATTTATTGGCTTGGACCACGACTGCCTGGACCCTGCCAGGCAATGTGGCTTTAGCGATTAACCCTAAATTTGAATATGTAAAAATTAAAATTAACAATGAATATTTTATTTTGGCGAAAGAACGTTTAGCGAATGTTATTGATCGTCCTTATGAAATTGTTGAAAAATTTAAAGGCAGTAAACTGGTGGGGCTAAAATATAAACCGCTTTTTAATTATTACTCAGAAAATAAAGATCTAAAAAACCGCGAGAAAGGTTGGCAGGTCTACCCGGCTGATTTTGTCACCCTTGAAGAAGGAACAGGCATTGTTCACATTGCTCCGGCTTTTGGCGCTGAAGATATGGAACTAAGTCAGAAATATCAATTGCCTTTTATTCAACATGTTTCTTTAGATGGAAAATTCAAAGATGAAGTAAAAGATTTTGCCGGTTTATTGGTTAAGCCTAAGGAAGATCCTCAATCTACTGATAAAAAAATTGTTAATTATCTCTTAAAAAACAATAAGCTTTTTAAGCAAGAAATTATTACCCACTCCTATCCTCATTGTTGGCGCTGCGAAACACCGCTTTTAAATTACGCGGCTTCTTCTTGGTTTGTCAAAGTAACCGCTATTAAAGAAAAATTGATTAAAAATAATCAAAAAATTAATTGGATACCTAACTATATTAAAAATGGGCGCTTTGGCAATTGGCTGGCTGAAGCCAAAGATTGGGCAATTTCTCGCAATCGCTTTTGGGGCGCGCCTTTGCCAGTTTGGCAATGCCAGAATTGCAAAGCAATTAAAGTTATTGGTTCAATTGAAGAAATTAGAAAGAATGTTAAAAAATCTGGCAATAAATATTTCCTCATGCGGCACGGCGAGGCGGAAAGTAATTTGTTTAAGATTGTCAGTTCAAATTATAAAAACCAACATCACCTTACCGAAAAAGGCAAAAAAACAGTACTCCAATCGCTAAAAAAACTAAAGAAAATAGATTTAATTTTTTCTTCAGATTTTGTCCGCGCCAAAGAGACAGCACAAATTGCTGCGCAATATTTTGGTATTAAAAAAATTATCTACGATAAAAGATTAAGAGAAATTAATACCGGTATTTTCGACGGCAAAAATGAAAAAGAATATCATTCTTATTTTTCTTCTTTAGAAGAAAAGTTTTATAAAACTCCGCCAAAAGGAGAAAATTTAACTGAATTAAAAAACAGAGTAGCAGAGTTTTTATATGAAATTGAGAAAAAATATTCTCATAAAAATATTTTAATTATCAGCCACGAATATCCAATTTGGATGATGGTTGCTTCTAGTCTTGGTGCTGATGTTAAAAAAGCAATTGAAATAAAAGGAAAGGGATCTGACTTTATAAAAACCGGGGAGGTAAAAATACTCAATTTTTCCCCTTTGCCCCACAATAACAATTTTGAATTAGATCTCCATCGGCCCTATATCGATGAAGTAAAATTTTCTTGTTCTTGTGGCGGGTTAATGAAACGCATCACTGATGTTTTTGACTGTTGGTTTGAATCAGGCTCTATGCCTTATGGCCAGGCGCACTATCCGTTCTCGCAGATAAACACACATCGAGACGCAGATAAATGCAGATATATCAGCGGAAATCTGTGTAATTATCTGCGTAAATCCGCGCCATTGCCGGCGGAATTTATCGCTGAAGGCATTGATCAAACTCGCGGTTGGTTCTATACCTTACTTGTTCTTTCGACTGCCTTATTTAACAAGCCAGCCTATAAAAACGTCATTGTTAATGGCATTATTCTGTCTGAAACTGGTCAAAAAATGAGTAAAAGACTAAAGAATTATCCCGACCCTATGGAACTAGTTTCAAAATATGGCGCCGATGCTCTCCGGCTCTATCTTTTGTCCTCGCCGACCGTGGCAGCAGAAAGTCTTAATTTTTCAGAAAAAGGCGTTGACGAAATTTACAAAAAAGTAATTTTACGGTTGTGGAATGTTTATAAGTTTTATGAACTATACGCGGATAAAAAGCAAATCGCAAAGCGCAAAGCGCAAAGCGCTAATGTTTTAGATCGATGGATTTTGTTGCGACTAGAAGAATTAAAGATTGCAGTTTCTAAATCGTTAGATAAATACGAACTCGATAAAGCGGTTCGGCCAATTATTGATTTTGTTGACGACCTATCAACTTGGTATATTCGCCGCTCTAGAGAACGGTTTAAAAATGAAGGGCAGGATAAGCAAAAAGCAATTTTAACCACCCAATTGGTATTGTTAGAGTTTTGTAAAATAATTGCGCCCTTTACGCCATTTATTGCCGAGGCAATTTATAAATCATTAATTACTCAAGACTCAAAACTCAAAACTCAAAACTCATTATCTGTTCATTTAGAAAATTGGCCACAAATTGGCAAATCGCTAAGCGCAAATCGCCAGGCGCGAAAATTACTTGACGCCATGGCAGAAGTTAGAAAAATTGCTTCATTGGCATTGGAAGCTAGAGCTAAGGCTGGAATAAAAGTTAGGCAACCGCTTCAAAAATTAAAAATTAAAAATTTAAAATTTAAAATTAATGGAAATTTGTTAAACATCCTCAAGGACGAGATTAACGTTAAAGAAATTATCTTTGATCAAAAGATAAAAAATGAGATGGAGTTGGATACAAAAATTACACCTGAGTTAAAGGCTGAAGGGCAGCTACGGGAATTGGCTCGGCTTATTCAAAACCTGCGCAAAAAAGCTGGTTATCTGCCAAAAGACCAAATTTATTTATGGCTGGAAGCGCCAAAAGAAATTAAATTTGCCGTCAATAAATATCTTGATAATTTTAAGGAAAGAGTTGGTGCAAAAAATATAGAATTTCGACGAACCAAAGAATTCGATGCGGAATTAGAAACAAAAATTGATAATGAACCAATTTGGTTGGGAATCAAAAAATTATGATAATTAATAATTTTCGGCAATTAGCCAAAAATTCTCTTCGTAAAAAAGCGCTCTTAATAGCGGGAGCCTGCTATCAAGCAATTGACATTGAAAAAGTAATTTCAGAAAGAATAAATTTAAAAGACGGTATTTTAGAGATTCGATCTGCTAAAATTGATTCGCTAAATTTAAATAATTTCAAGCGGGTTTTTATTGTCGGAATCGGCAAAGGCTCGGCGTTGGCAAGCGCGGCATTAGCAAAAATTTTAAGGGATAAATTAACTGGCGGAATTGCATTAGATGTTTCAAATGTTAAATGTCAAATGTCAAATGTCAAATGTTTTCAAGGCACACATCCGCTTCCTTCTAAACAGAATGTTAAAGCGACGCAGAAAATCATTAAATTAGTTAAAAGTTTCAAAAAAGATGATTTATTAATAACTTTTATTTGTGGCGGCGGTTCGGCTTTACTATGCGGCTCGCAGAAAGAATTAAAAAATTCAGTTTTGGCGACGAAATTATTAACGCAAGCCGGCGCAGATATAAAAGAATTAAACACCGTTCGTAAACATTTATCGAAAATCAAAGGTGGTGGATTGGCAAAATTGGCCTACCCCGCCACTATTATTTCTTTAATCGTTTCTGATGTGCCAACCGCCAACAATGATTTATCAATGGTCGCTTCTGGCCCAACAGTTTATGACAAAACAACCAAAAAAGACGCCGTCCATATACTTAAAAAGTATAATTTCCAGTCTCCACTTTCCGATTTCCAATTATTAGAGACACCAAAGAATAAGAAATATTTTAAGAATGTTAAAAATATTTTATTTCTCTCTAATCGCGAGCCGATTTTCGCAATGGCAGAAAAAGCCAAAGAATTAGGTTTTAAACCAAAAATTTATTCATTAAAAATTAAAGGCGAAGCAAAAAATGTTTTAATTCCTTTAATAAAGGTTGTAAAAAAAGACGAAGTAATTTTAGCGGGCGGAGAAACGATAGTCAGGTTGAAGAAATTAGAAATGAGAAATGAGAAATTAGGCAAGGGTGGAAGAAATATGGAGGCGGTTTTGGGAATCATGAGCAAAGCGCAAATCGCAAAGCGCAAAGCGTTGAACGCTAAGCGATTAGCGCTAAGCGATAAGCTGGTGGTGATGTCTTTCGCCTCTGATGGCCGGGATAATACTGAAGCCGCGGGCGCCATAGCCGATGACTCAACGCTAAAAAAAGCCAAAAAATTAAAACTCGATCCCCAGGAATTTTTAACTAATCATAATTCTTTCAATTTTTTCAAAAAAACCGGCGATTTAATTTTTATTAAACCAAAAACTTTCAATGTGGCGGATTTTATGGTAATATTAAAAGAAAAATAAAAGGAGGTGGTCGTAGATGTTTAAAAATTTAATAATGCGGTGTCTCTTGATTGGAATGATTATTTTAACTTCTACAACAGAAGTGGTTGCTCAATCAGATAGCCAGAATAATTATGAAATTCTAGTTCTAGTGAAACTTTCAGAAAAAAGACTCTTTCTTTTTAAAGATGGTGTTGAGATCGCCTCTTACCCGGTAGCTGTGCCTAAATCTAATTTATATCACAGGCCAACAGAAGGAGAACTAATAAAAATAATAGTTAATCCGGCTTGGTACCCTACTGAAAAAACACGAAATTATTATTTAAAGACTAAAGGAGTGGAGTTGCCAAAGATTGTGCCGCCGACTGATCCCAGAAATGCCATGGGCGCGGCGAAGCTGATAATTAAGTTTAACGGCGTTAGCGAGCCTATTAGAATTCACGGAACCAATGATCCAAATTCTATTGGTAAAAGAATTACCCGTGGCTGCATCCGCCTTCGCAATAAAGATATTTTAAATCTTATTAACCTTATTAAAAATCAGAGGATAAAAGTCAAAATAGAAACCTAAGCCAACCAATACGCACGGTTGGCTTATTTTATTTTTGAGTGTAAAATAAAAATATGGCAACAAAAATTTTTATTAAAAAATTAAGCGAGATTGGTATTAAAGATGTGCCTGAGGTGGGCGGGAAAAATGCTTCTTTAGGCGAGATGATTCAATGTCTCGGACCAAAAGGAGTAAAAATTCCTGATGGTTTTGTGGTGACAGCCACTGCTTATTGGTATTTTTTAAAAAACACCGGCTTGGAAAAATTTATTAAAGAAAAACTTCAAGGATTAAATACAAAAAATGTAACTGATTTAGCCCGCCGCGGAAAATTAATTCGCGAAACAATTAAAAAAGCCGAGCTGCCGAAAGATTTAGAAAAAGAGATTATTAATGCTTACGAGGCAATGGAAAAAGAATACGGTAAAAATGTAGATGTGGCTGTTCGTTCTTCTGCCACGGCCGAAGATTTACCTGGCGCCTCATTTGCTGGCGAACACGAAACTTATTTAAACATTCGCGGCCACGAAGAATTACTTAAAGCCATTAAGTCAGCGATGGCTTCGCTTTTTACTGATCGGGCAATTTCTTATCGCGTGGATAAAGGTTTTGATCATTTTAAGGTAGCGCTTTCAGTAGGGGTGCAAAAAATGGTGCGTTCGGATTTAGGCTGTTCAGGTGTAATGTTCACTTTAGACACCGAATCTGGTTTTCCGAATGTTGTCTTAATCAATGGCTCCTGGGGATTGGGAGAGTTAATTGTTCAAGGCGAGGTCACGCCTGATGAATTTTTGGTATTCAAACCACTGATTCATACGGATACTAAACGGATTAATACGGATGGAAAAATCCGTATAAATCAGCAAAATCCGTATAAATCAGTGTTTATACCAATAATTGACAAACGATTAGGCGTAAAAAATCAGAAAATGATTTATCTTGAGCGACCGGGAATTAGGTTAAAGAATACTAAAATCATACCCACTTCTCAAAAAGAAAAAGAATCCTTTGTGCTAAACGATGAAGAAATTATAAAACTTGCTGAATGGGGAGTTTTAATAGAAAAACATTATAGTCAAAAATATAAAAAATGGACGCCCATGGATATTGAATGGGCAAAAGATGGCCGAACTGGCGAACTTTATATTATTCAAGCGCGGCCGGAAACTGTTCATTCATTAAGAGATTTTTCAAAAATTAAAGAATATAAAATAGAAAATCCAAAAGCCAAAACCCTAGTTAAAGGAATATCGGTGGGAAGCAAAATTGCCACTGGTAAGGCACGAGTAATTTTAGACGTAAAAAATATTAATCAATTTAAAGCCGGTGAAATTTTAGTTACTGATATGACTGACCCTGACTGGGAGCCAGTAATGAAAATTGCTTCAGCGATTATCACTGATAAAGGAGGTCGGACATGTTTTTCGGGTGAGACTAAAATTTTAACAGATAAAGGATTTTTAGAATTTAAAGAAGTTTATGAAAGAACGAATAATGGCGAAAAATTTTTAATTTATTCTTATGATTATAAAAATAAAACGCCAAAATGGAAAAAAATATTAAGTTCGCAAAAAAACAAATTGCCTGCCATAAGAATAAGCGTTTCTCAAACAGGAAATACTCAAAATAATTTTATTGATGTTACTGAAAATCATAAATTTTATACTTATAAAAACAGGGAATTAATTAAAAAACCACTAAAAGACATAATAAAAGATAAAGAAGCGATTTGTTTGGTGGATAAGTTACCAGTACCTATAACTAATTCTATTGATAATAAATTGGCGTATTTATTAGGCGCCTTGGCGACTGATGGGAGTATTTATCTTTGTCCCGGAACAAAAGGATTTAGACGCGGTCAAATAACCTTTACACAAAAAGTGTCTCCGGAAAAACGAGAATTTATTTCAACAGTTAATAAATATTTTTCTGAAATATTCGGCAAACAAATGATAGCAAGAGAAAAAACGGCCACCTCTCAACTGCGTGGCAAAACAATTACCGGTACAGTTACCGATTTTAGATGCTATAGTCTAGCTATTACTCTACGAATAAATCAATATTTACAGAATTTACCCTTACTGGCTTTATCTTTTTCCCAAGAGGCTGCTAAAAATTTTTTGGCTGGCATTATAGATGGAGACGGATCATTCTATAATAATAGGATTCAAATCTACACTAGCAAAGAAAATGTTTTTCAGGCAATTATTATTAGTTGTTTGCGATTAGGAATAGTACCTCAAGTTACAATGAACAGAAATATCTATAATATTCAGATTGTAGAAAAAATAAAAGAAATTTTAGTTTTAACTAAAAAGATTAAAGCATCTGTACAAGAAAAAGTATTAGGAACAAAATTATTTGCCGCAAAACAAATTTTAGGGGATATTGTTGACACTATAAATTATAAAGGCAGAATTAAGCCCTATGTCAAAAATAATTTACTTATCGACGCGAGAAAAATAAAAAAACATTTATTACTTTTAGCTGATTTAAATATTAAAAAAGAATTGGAAAAGGTATTAAAATCCTCCTTAAGAATGCAAAGAATTAATTTTGTAAAAGATTTGGGGGAAATTGAAGTTTTTAATATTGAGGTTGAAGCAAATAATGACCTAGATCATAATTATGTGGTTTTTACTAATAGATTAACACCATTACTTGTATCAAATTCTCACGCCGCAATTGTCAGTCGCGAGCTTGGTATACCGTGCGTGGTCGGCACAGAAAACGCCACTAAAAAAATTAAAACCGGTCAAATGATTACGGTTGATACTACCGGTAGTGAGGGCTTGGTGTATGACGGCGCTTTAGAATATAAAATCATTGAACATGATATCAAAAAATTTCCCAAGCCGAAAACGAAAATAATGATGAATATCGCTACTCCAGAAACGGCTTTTGAAAAATCATTTTTGCCTAATGACGGCGTGGGTTTGGCAAGAGAAGAATTTATTATTGCTTCTGATATTGGCATCCACCCCATGGCACTTGTTGAATATAAAAAAATCAAAAAAAATATCCGCGTAAATCCGCGTAGCTATCCGCGTAAATCCGCTTCTATTCTTAACGAAATAGACAAAAGAACAATTGGCTATAAAGATAAAACTCAGTTTTATATTGATAAGCTTGCCTACGGTATCGCCAAAATTGCGGCCGCTTTTTATCCCAAGTCGGTTATTGTCAGATTTTCTGATTTTAAAACCAATGAATACCGGTCGCTTATTGGCGGCGAGCTATACGAACCATTAGAAGAAAATCCTATGATTGGCTGGCGGGGCGCCTCGCGATATTATCATCCAAATTTTGCTCCGGCTTTTATTTTGGAACTCAAAGCCATTAAAAAAGTCCGCGAAGAAATGGGGTTGGATAACGTGGCGGTAATGATTCCCTTCTGCCGCACTCCTGAAGAAGGAAAAAAGGTTTTGGAAATTATGAAAAGAAATTGCCTTATTCGCAAATCGCAAAGCGCAAAGCGCAAATCGTTGAACGCTTCGCGCTTAGCGACCAGCGCTAAGCCGCTTTGCGTCTATGTCATGTGTGAAATTCCTTCTAACGTAATTTTAGCTGATGAATTTTTGGCAATTTTTGACGGAATGAGTATTGGCAGTAACGACTTAACTCAATTAACGGTTGGCATTGATAGAGACGGCAATGAAATGATTCATAGTATTACCAATGAAAACGACGCATCTGTTAAAAAACTTATTGCCGAAGTGATCAAAAAATGTCGTGCTAAGAAAAAATACATTGGCATTTGCGGCCAGGCGCCTTCGGATTACCCGGAATTCGCCGAATTTTTAGTGGAGCAAGGTATTGAAAGTATGTCTTTAAATCCGGATACAATAATTAAAACAACTTTGAAAGTTTACGAAAAAGAAAAATGTATTCATAAAAAATGATTATGGTATCCTTATTTAATCAGCCAGCATTTTTTGATATTTTCGGCATTTTTGCTTTTACTTTTATTAGTGTTTTTTCCATTTGGGCGCTAAAAACAAAAAATTCTTTTCCTAAATGGGCATTGATTATTTTATTGATTATAGGAATGATAGGTTTTTTAATAGATAGTTTTACGGTTTACAACGCTTACTTAAGTAAATGTTTATTTTAATTTTAAGTTGCTAAAATAAATGAAAATTTCTGACGCTAATTTAAAAATTATTTTGGATTCCCGCCTTAAAAAGACGCTTGAGGCGTCTCTTTACGCGGATTTACGCGGATTTAAACGCGGATTAACGCGGATTTCAGCTATTGCTTCGGTGCCAAGCGGAAAAAGTAAGGGCACACACGAAGCGTTTGTTTTGGAGCCGAAATTAGCAATTCAAAAATTTGAAGAAATTAAACCGCAAATTTTAAATCGCGAATTTAATTCGCAAGAAGAATTTGATAATTTTTTAATTTCTTTAGATGGCACGCAAAATAAACAAAATTTAGGCGGCAATTTAATTTTAGCTCTATCTTTAGCCTTTGCCCGTTTAATGGCGAGCGTTGAAGAAAAAGAATTATTTCAATACATCCGAAATAATTTTCAATTTTCAATTTTCAATTTTCAATTACCCTACCCTATTTTTAATGTCATCAATGGCGGCGCTCACTCTGGTTATCAGTATCAGCCTGCATTCAGTCCGCGTAAGTCTGTGTTTTTGGAGTTTCAAGAATTCCAAATTATTCCCGAGGTCAAGGATTTCGGCCTGGCTTTAGGCTTGGGTCAAGAATTTTATCGCAAACTAAAAGAATTTTTAGAAAAAAAATTCGGCAAAGAAAATGTTTTCTTAGGCGACGAAGCAGGTTTTTCTTGTTCTTTTAAAAATAATGAAGAAGCACTTGAAATTTTAGCCGAACTGATTACTAAATATAATTATCCTTTAAGAATCGGGTTAGATGTGGCGGCCTCTCAATTTTACCAACAACCAACAACCAACAACCAACAACAAGGTTATTATTTAATTAATGAAAAGAGTTATTCGGCCGAAGAATTAAAAAATTATTATCTGAAGCTTATTGAAACCTACAATATTTTATCTATTGAAGATCCTTTTTATGAGGAAGGTTTTGATGATTTCGCGAAACTGACACAAAACTTGACGCAAAATAGACGCGAAACTTTAGTTATAGCTGACGATTTAACTACGACTAACCCTGAACGTCTTAAAACCGCCATCAATAAAAAATCCGGCAATGCCATTTTAATTAAACCTAATCAAATTGGCACATTAACAGAAACTTTAAAAGTAATAAAACTGGCTTATGAAAATAATTGGCAAACAGTCGTTTCTCACCGCAGCGGAGAAACGATGGATGATTTTATTGCGGATTTAGCTGTGGCGGTTAATGCTTGGGGCATTAAAGCCGGCGCGCCTGCTGCCCCGGAAAGATTAGTTAAATACGAGAGAATTTTAAAAATACAATCTTTAGTGCAATAAAAATAATTAAAAATTGTCCAATCAATCGGACAATGAAATTACACCATTGTAAGATTACTTCGCTTCGCGACTACACCAAGGTAAGACTGCTTCGGACTAAAGTCCTCGCAATGACTCCTTATGTTGTTATCGCAATGATTAACCCTATCCTGTCATCGCGAGGCCGTTTTCTTTTTTTTGTCATCGCGAGGCCGTTAGGCCGTGGCGATCTTACTATTTACATCAATGTAAGATTGCTTTGGCTTCGTCTCGCAAAGACAGTCCACCTTACTCGCGATGACAATTGGTAGCATTATTTTCTTTTAAGCACATTTTTAACTGCTGTCTTAATATCATTAACTCCTAAACCATACTTTTCTATTAAAGAATTTGGTGGGCCGCTTTCGCCAAAAACGTCTTTGGTACCAACAAATTCCATTGGCACAGGTTTATTTTTTGCTAAAACTTCGGCCACGGCGCTGCCTAATCCACCAAAAATACTGTGTTCTTCAACTGTTACAATCGCCCCGCATTTTTTAGCTAACTCAATAATTTTATTTTCATCAAGCGGTTTAATGGTGTGGCTGTTTGCCACAATCGTGCCAATTTTTTCCTCTTCTAATTCGTAAGCGGCTAAAAGGGCGTTATATAAAATTGGTCCGCAACCAACGATTGCCACTTGAGGATTTTCGCTTTGCCAAAAAATTTCCATTTTACCAGGAATAAAAGACGTCTCTCCTGTAGTCAAAACTGGCGTTTTTTCACGGCTTAATCTAATATAAATCGGACCTAAAATTTTAGCAGCCGTAGTCGTTGCTTTTTTGGCTTCCATCGCATCGCAAGGTACAATTACCTTCATATTCGGCAAAGCCCGCATCAAGGCAATATCTTCCAAAGCCTGGTGGGTAGCGCCATCATAACCGGTTAAAAGTCCGCTGTGATGTCCAGCAATTTTAACATTAGAATCATTATAAGCAATCGTAGTTCTAATTTGTTCCCAATTTCGGCCGGGCGAAAAAACCGCATAAGTAGCAATAAAAGGAATTTTACCAGAAACAGCTAAACCAGCCGCCACACCAGCCAAATTCTGTTCCGCAATGCCAACCTGAAAAAATCTCTCAGGGAATTTTTCCGCGAATCTATCACAACGGGTGGATTTTGCCACATCAGCGGATAAAACCACCACATTGGGGTTTTCTTCGGCAGCGAGCACTAATCCTTCACCAAAACCATCGCGAGTGGCCATTAGCTTTATGTCTTTGTCAAATAAACGGCTATTTAATTTTGCTTCAGAACAAATCATTAGATATTCCTAATTTAATTAAAGCGATGGTCGCTAAAATAGCATAGGTGATTACCATTGTTATAACCATTCCTCCGATAAAGGCCCAGTGGAGCCTAATTTCTGCTAAGGTTAGTTTCTGAACATTCTTTCTCCTTAAATAAATCATAATAGTAGTAAGAGCTAAAAGTATCCCCAAAAAGATAAAGAGCCAAGCAAAATTTAATAAAACTCTTTGAAAAGCAGCCACAATCGAAATAGAGGCCAAACCCAAAAGGAAGAACATAATAGGAGTGGTGTAAAAACCGGCTGAGATTAAACCATAAATTATTCCCAGAATGATACTTGATTTCGGAATTCGTTTTTTTTCTTCTAAAGACATATTAAAAAATTAAAAAATTACGACCTTTTTTATTCGCTTTCTATTTTATTTTGTAAAGTTCTTAATTCTTCTAAGGCCTTTCTTGCCTGCTCTTTATTTAGAGCCATGGCATGCCAACGAAAATCAAATTCCATAAAGTCAACACCTTTACCAGCAATGGTGTGAGCAATAATTACTGTGGGCTTTTCATAAATGGCTCTGGCTTCATTTATCGCATCAATAAATTCTTCAATATTATGACCGTCCACTTCTAAAACATGCCAATTAAAAGATTCGTATTTATCTCTTAATGACTCAAGCGGCATTATTTCTTCGGTAAAGCCGTCACTTTGGATATTGTTTCGGTCAATAACTGCGGTCAGATTACTTAACCGGTATTTACCGGCCAACATCACTGCTTCCCAAACATTGCCGCAATCTTGTTCTCCGTCAGACATTATGCAATAAGTGTGGTATTTTTTCTTGTCCAAGCGGCTGGCTAAGGCAATGCCAATCGCCTGAGACAGCCCCTCGCCTAACGGACCAGAAGAAGTTTCGATGCTTGGCAAAGCTTTGCGGTATGGATGACCTTGTAATCGCGATCCTAATTTTCTTAAAGTTTTTAATTCTTCCACTGGAAAATAACCAGCCCGGGCTAAAGCCGCGTATTGCACAGGACAAATATGACCATTAGATAAAACCAAGCGATCCCTATCTGGCCAATTCGGACTTTTTGGATCGTGATTTAAAATATGAAAATAAAAAGCGGCAAAAATATCAGCCATCCCTAAAGCGCCGGCTGGATGACCAGAACCTGCCTCTAAAATCATTTCAATCACATCCTGCCGCAACTGATTAGCCATTCCTTCTAAGAATTTTAATTTTTCTTCGTGTAAAATTTCCATATTTTATAGAAACACCCTGAACCAGAGCAGAGCACGGTTCGGGGCTGCCCCGTAGTGAAATTCTCTTTACTACTGGGACTGATTGACGCTGATAAGTACGCTGATTAACGCTGAAATAATTCCTCTAGCTCTTGCTAATTGCCTTAACATTGTTCTGCTTCTATACTAGTAATTTTCCCTAATCGTCTTTTGTGGTGTTCTTTATTAGAAAAAGGCGTAACTAACCAAGTAGTTAAAATTTTTTGGGCTTGTTCTTCGTCAATAAAATCAGCGGCTAAAGATAAAACATTCGCATCGTCATCATTTCTGGAGAGATAGGCTTGGTCAGAATTACTTACCAAAGCTGAACGAACGTTTTTAAATTTATTAGCCACAATATCCATACCAATTCCTGAACCGCAAATTAAAATTCCCCGACGGTTAAAAGGATCTTGACTAATTGCCCGAGCCACTAATTTGGCAAAATCAGGATAATCGTCATTTTCATCATAATGATTATTACCCACATCAACTACCTCATAACCTTTATCTTTTAAAAATTTTTTAAGAGACTCTTTCAACTGAAATCCTTTATGGTCAGCGCCGATATAAATTAACATAGTTTAGAGTTTTGAATTTAGAATTTTGAATTTTATAATGTTTCTGCCACTTTTAATACATGTTTTACCAGCATCGTCACATAACCCCATTCGTTGTCGTACCAAGCAAGTATTTTTACTAAATCACCATTAATTACTTTGGTAAATTTTAAATCAACAATTGCGGCGTACGACTCGCCAATAATATCAGAAGAAACAATTTGATCTTCGGTCGTTTTTAAAATTCCCTGCCAGCGCGAAGACTTTTCCGCTTTTTTAAAAATCTCATTAATTTCCTCAACCGAGGTTTTTCGTTTTGAAACAAAAGTAATGTCTGCAATTGAACCAGTCACCACTGGCACTCTTAAAGACACACCGTCAAACTTACCGGCTAATTCTTTAAACGCACGCGTCACGGCAATCGCCGCGCCAGTTGTTGAAGGAATAATATTTTGCGCTCCTGCCCGTCCGCGTCGAAAATCACTGCCTTTAACCGGCGAATCAACCATTGTTTGGGTATTGGTATAAGCATGAACTGTATTTAAAATCGCTTTTTGGATTCCTGGATTTTCCGCCATAATGGCAATAACCGGATAAGCGGCGTTAGTTGTGCAAGAAGCGTTGGAAGTAATTTTATATTCTTTTATTTCCTTATCATTTAAACCCACTAAAACTGTTCTACCTAAACTGCCATCATCGTCTTTGGCCGGCGCGGTTAAAACCACTCTTTTAGCGCCAGCCTCTAAATGGGCCTTGGCTTTTTCAAAAGATTCAAAAACGCCGGTTGACTCAATTACGATATCAATATTTAGATCTTTCCAGGGAAGTTTTAAAGGATCTTTTTCTTGAAGAAATAAAATCTTTCTTCCATCAACTACTAAATAATTCTGCGTTAGTCTGCGTTCAGCCTGCCCCGTAGCGAGCTTGCTCTGCTTTGGGGCCTGCGTAAGTCCGCGAACATCTCCGGGAAAAGCCCGATAAACTGAATCGTATTTTAAAAGATACGCCAAATTTTCTAAATCGCCTAAATCATTAACCGCCACAATTTCTAAACGAGGATCGTCAACCCTTCGACTACGCTCAGGGTTGCCCTGAACTTGTTGAAGGGCAAATACCTGCCTAAAAAAGAGGCGGCCAATTCTGCCAAAACCATTAATCGCAATTCTTGCCATAAATTAATTTCAGGAAGTCCAACCTCCCGGATATTAACGGCTAATTTTAAAGAGGTCGGACTTCCCAAATATTATCTCTTGTAATTATACAAATTCTCCAAATGGAAAACAACAATCCCAAACGCCACTGCCACATTGAGTGATTCTTTTTTGCCATACATTGGAATTTCTAAAATTTTATCAGCCCGTTTTAAAATTGATGACGGTAAACCCTTTATTTCGTTGCCTAAAACCAAGGCAGCACGAGGTCGCGAGCGCAAACGGTTGCCAGAAATTTTAACTTTATAATAAGGAATTGATTTTTTATTTTGCTCAATCGCAAAAATTTTGTAACCCTGCTTTTTTAAGCTTTTAAGTAGCCTTAAAGTTGCTTGTGCTGCTTGTGGTGAGTTTGTCGAACCAATCTTTTCCCATTTTACATATTTTTCTGCACCCAAAGAAACTTTGGTTAATTGCGAACGAGGTTTACCAAATTCATCAATCGGCGCTGGTGTAATGCCGCAAAGATAAATTTTTTCAACACCCGCCGCATCAGCGGTCCGAAAAATAGAGCCCACATTATGAAGGCTGCGAATATTATAAAGAATCACAATCATATTAGTGGCCAGGGTTAGTAATCAATTTAAATAAGCCCCACTTTTTTTCTTACCTCTTTCATTGTGGCTTGAGCAACCGCTTGGGCTTTTTTTGCACCGTCGGCTAAAATTTTCGTTACTTGTTTTTTGTTCTTCATTAATTTTAAGCGTCTTTCTTGAACGGGTTGAAGTTTTTTAATAATCACCTCAGCTAAATCTTTTTTGAATTCTAAATAGGTCTTGCCTTTAAATTTTTTAACTACTTCTGGTATCGGAATTTCTGAAAATTCAGAATAGAGCAAAACTAAATTAGAAATGGCTGGTCGCCTTTCTAAATCATAACCAATCTCTCGGCCCGAATCCGTCACCGCCGCCTTAACTTTATCTCTGATAATTTTTGGAGAGTCGGATAAATAAAGACATCCTTGAGGCAAGGTCTTAGACATTTTTTTATGAGGATTGTCCAAGCTCATTATACGGGGCGCTTTAGCTAAAAGGGCTTGTGGCTCTTTAAATGTGAAACCAAAGCGACGATTAAAAATTCTGGCGATATCTCTTGTTAATTCTAAATGTTGAAGTTGATCTTCTCCTACTGGTACGAAATCAGCTTTGTATAAAAGAATGTCGGCGGCCATTAAAACCGGATAGTCTAATAAGCCGGTATTAGGCTTTTGACCTTCTTGAATTTTTTCTTTGTATTCAATCATTGCTTG
>Ga0272448_1002138_pt1 | contig 25348 bp, 23 predicted proteins | sample YNPCB0191_FD_202220 | JGI IMG/M metagenome (GOLD analysis project Ga0272448, IMG submission 202220) | Hot spring sediment microbial communities from Yellowstone National Park, WY, United States - YNP-CB-019-1 | ecosystem: Environmental > Aquatic > Thermal springs > Hot (42-90C) > Sediment... | reverse complement strand
AATCGAGTTTCTGTCCGATCTCGTCGGGCATGTTCGCAAGGTGTTCGTCATCTTGAACAAGACGGACTTGGTAAGCGCCAGTCAATTACAAGAGGTCCTCGACTTCACACGGAATTCCCTTCCGGAGGGTATCGCCGCCGCTTCGGACGCAGTTATAGCGGTTTCGGCGGCGCAGGCCCTGAAAGCCAAAGAACAAGGCGACCACGCCCTGCTCGCGGGGTGCGGGTTCCAGCATTTGGAGGAAAAACTCGGTGAATTCCTGGTTTCTGAAAAGAATCTGGTTTTTTACTCTTCTGTCACGAGAAACGCCCGCAAAGTGATTGGCGACCTGCGGCTCTCGTGCGAACTCCAGATTCGGGCGGCGCGAATGCCACTTGAGGAACTACGCGCGAACCTCGCTGAGCTGGATAAACACCTGGCCCATGCGCAGCAGGAGCGAGAGGACAGTCAGATTCTGCTCCAGAACAGCGTGGCGCGGATTTCGAACATGGTCGAAACAGAGGCTCTGGCTTTTGCCGGCAACATGGTGGAGAGCCTGCGCGCTGAGACTCAGCAGCACTAGCAGGAGCATGCGAACCTGGGCCGCAAGGAACTGGCGGCTGAGATGGACCACTTCCTGAAGACTCGTATCGAACGGCTTTTCAATGACTGGAGAACGCAATTCGAGCATGCCGCCAATGAGCATTTCCAGCAGGCCACGAACCGGTTCGCGCAGCGCGTAAACGAGTTGATAGCGGGCGTACGGCATACCGCTGGTTCCCTGTTTGGCTTCTCGGTGCAGGCATTCGATGCCGTGGAGGAATTGGCCGAACTCGAACCTTGCGGCTACTTCACCGATCCCGTTCTCGACTGGGGCCTCGGAAATGCCCCGCTTTTGCTGCCGGGTCCGGTCTTCAGGCGCTATCTGCTCCGCGTCATGCTGCGAAAAGTAGAAACCGAGTTGGAGCGGAATGCCACCCGTGTTGCATTTGATTACAAGAAACGGCTAAGAAAGAGCGTCAGCCTATTCCTCGATGGAATGACCGCGAAGCTTAATGAGACAATTGACGGCATTCGCGGCGCCCTGAGCAGCGCAATGGAGCGGCACCAGGCTGGTTCGGCGGCGACCGAAGTCCAGATGGATGAAAGGCAGGCATCTCTCGCCCGGTTGGCCGAATGCGAGCGCGAACTCGATAGCATTGCCGACGGCAAGGTTGGCTTCTGATGGCACATACACCGAGCATTGGATCGCCCGCTAGGTCGGCAGCGCTTAAATTCGTCTTGATGATCGGCGTTCTCAGTTTCTTCGCCGATTTTACCTATGAGGGCGCCCGGAGCATCAACGGACCTTTTCTCGCCATACTGGGCGCGAGCGCGACCGTTGTGGCTGTCGTCGCTGGACTGGGCGAACTCCTGGGTTACGGGCTGCGGGTGTTCTCCGGCCGGCTCAGCGAACGTACCGGCGAGTTTTGGCCCATAACGTTTTTCGGTTACATCATTCAGATGGCGTCGGTGCCTCTGCTCGCGCTCGCGGGCACATGGCAGATTGCGGCGCTCCTTATCATTACTGAACGGATCGGAAAGGCCATTCGAAATCCACCACGCGATGTTATGCTTTCCCACGCCGCCAGGGAGATTGGCTACGGTTGGGGTTTCGGTCTGCACGAGGCGCTCGATCAATTTGGCGCCCTTTTCGGACCGCTGCTGATCGCCTTTGTGCTCTCGATGCGTAGCGATTATCACCGTGCATTTGCCGTACTGTTGGTTCCCGGCGCGATTGTTCTGATCCTTCTTAGCATCGCCCGCTGGCTCTATCCGCGGCCCGAGGATCTGGAACCCGGCCCGCCTCCGGATGTGCGCACAGCCGGCCTCCCGCGAGTCTTTTGGATTTACATGGCCGGCGCGGCCCTGGTGGCCGCCGGATTCGCCGACTTCTCCCTGATCGCGTTCCACTTCGAGAAAGCGCGATCGGTGGCACCGGACTGGGTGCCAATCCTCTATGCAATCGCCATGGGCGTCAGCGGCGCCGGGTCTCTCCTGTTCGGGAGGATATTCGACCGGGTAGGGATCTCGATCTTGGTCCCATTGACGATCATCACGCTGGCATTTGCGCCGCTTGTTTTCCTGGGGAACTTCTGGCTGGCGCTGGTTGGCGCCAGCCTCTGGGGCCTGGGGATGGGAGTGCACGAGTCGATCATCCCGGCGGCGGTGGCGACGATGGTTCCGCCCCACCGCCGCCCTTCAGCCTACGGCGTGTTCACGGCAGCTTACGGTATTTTTTGGTTCCTCGGCAGTGCGTCGATGGGCGTACTGTACGGCATCTCGATCCCCGCGGTGATCGCATTTTGCATGGCGGCCCAGGTTCTTTCCATCCCCTTTTTCCTGAAGGTCAGAAGAATAATGGAGCGGCGACCAGCGTGATCGTGCTCAGCAGTTTAATGAGGACGTGCAGCGACGGCCCGGCGGTATCCTTGAACGGATCGCCAACAGTATCGCCAACAACGCTCGCTTTGTGAGCGTCCGAGCCTTTACCGCCGAATACGCCGTTTTCGATGTATTTTTTGGCGTTGTCCCAAGCTGCCCCCCCGTTGTTCATCATGAGGGCCAGCAGTACGCCAGCCATGGTCCCTACCATCAGGAACGCGGCTACCGAAGCAGCGCCGACCGGCGTCCCTCCAGGCACTTGGGTGAAATGCCGGAAGACTAACCCGACGGCGACCGGTCCAACCACGGGCAGAATACCAGGTACGACCATCGCTTTCAGCGCAGACTTTGTCACAATATCGACACAGGTGCCGTAGTCCGGATCGGAGGTGCCCTTCATGATTCCAGGATTCGATTTGAACTGCCGCCGGACTTCCGTAATCACGGTCTGGGCGGTCCTTCCAACAGCTCGGATGGCCAGAGAGCTAAACAAGAACACGACCATGGCGCCGATCAGAGCGCCAGTGAACACCGGAACATGGCCGATGTCGACCGAGAAGTTCTGAATAGCCCTGCCTGATTTCTCCAGGGCCATTTTCACCTCGTCGATATAGGCCGAAAACAGGAGGAATGCGGCGAGCGCCGCGCTACCGATCGCATAGCCCTTGGTCAGGGCTTTCGTCGTATTGCCGACCGCGTCTAAACGATCCGTCCGCCTGCGGATCTCTTCGGGTTGCTGCGACATCTCGATGATGCCGCCCGCATTGTCCGTGATCGGGCCGAATGTGTCCATGGCGAGGATGTAAGCGCATGTGGACAGCATTCCCATGGTGGCGATGGCCGTTCCATACAGCCCGGCAACCTGTTCCGAGAGCCCGGGCAGCCCGAACTTGCCAAGATAGTAGGAACCCAGGATGGCGCCCGAGATAACCAGCACCGGAACGGCTGGGCACTCGAGCCCCACCGACAGCCCTGTAATGATGGTCGTCGCGGCGCCGGTCTTGCAAGACTCGGCGATGGATAAGACCGGACGATACTTGTATTCCGTGTAGTACTGGGTGATAAACACGAACAGGAAGCTCATGACGATACCGATCACGCCGGCGCCGAACAGGTACAAGTTCCCTCCCAGCAACAGCTCGACTGCCACAAAGAAGCCGATCACCGCCAGCACGGTAGTGACATAGTAGCCACGGTTAAGCGCCCTCATCGGGTCGCCGTCTTCTTTCGTCTTTACCGTCATGACGCCTGCGATGGATGCGATAAGACCGAAAGCGCGAGCTAATAGGGGAAACAAGATGCCCTTGATGCCGAACACCGGATAGAGCCCTACGCCGAGAATCATGGCCCCAATGTTTTCGGCGGCAGTAGATTCGAAAAGGTCCGCGCCACGGCCGGCGCAATCGCCCACGTTGTCGCCAACCAGGTCCGCGATCACGGCCGGATTGCGGGGATCATCCTCCGGAATGCCCGCTTCGACCTTCCCGACCAAATCAGCCCCAACGTCGGCGGCCTTGGTATATATCCCGCCGCCGAGCTGCGCAAACAGCGCTACAAAGCTCGCGCCAAAGCCGAAGGCGACAATCTGCGTGGGCACTTCCTTGGTATGGGCCGGGTCCAGGCCGCCGAAGACCAGAAAGAGTATCCCCACACCGAGCAGCGACAGCGATACCACGCTGAGGCCAGTCACCGCACCGCCGCGCAACGCGATCTGTAGGCCCTTGTTCAGGCTGCTGCGGCAGGCGGACGCAGCCCGGATGTTGGTCCGGATCGAGACAAACATCCCGCAGAAACCGGCGGCCAGGGAGCAGATGGCGCCCAATACGAAAGAGAGCGTCATCCGGAAGGCCAGCGGCGCATCATTCTTCCCGAAGAAGTAGCCCAGGTAAATGATGACGGCCAAGCCGGCGGCCAGAACCACGATTGTCCTGTACTGCCGGTTCAGGAACGCTTCGGCACCGGCCCTGATCGCGTTAGAGATCTTTTGCATCTCTTTCGTGCCAGCATCCTGGCCCAGCACGTATCGCGCGAAGAGAAACGCCGCGAATAAACAGAGCAGGCTGATTCCAAGAATGAGGGTCATGTAGCCATGCCCTTCGTCCATCGGCCATCCGGCCTGAAGTAGAAAAGCTGAGAGTAGTATCGGCATATTTGGATTTCCTTCCGAGCTGAAGATTCAAAGGGGCCGAGCCATCGGCCCCACTTGGCTACGGTCTACGCCGTTCGCAGTGCTTCCGCTTTGTTCCCCCCGCTTATGGCGGCCTGCGCTGCCGCTAGCCGAGCGATAGGCACTCGGTAAGGTGAACACGATACGTAGTTCATCCCCACCTGGTAACAGAACTCCACCGAACTTGGCTCTCCTCCGTGCTCGCCGCATATCCCAACCTCGAGGTCCGGCCGGGACCGCCGGCCCAACTCGACGGCCTGCCGGATCAACCGGCCGACGCCGTTCTGGTCGAGCACGGCGAATGGATCGGCCTTGAATAGCTTCAAATCCTGATAGGTCTTGGAGAATTTCACATAATCATCCCGCGAGATGCCCAGGACGGTCTGGGTCAGGTCGTTGGTGCCGAAACTGAAGAACTCGGCTTCCGTCGCCACCTCTTCGGCCGTCAATGCCGCGCGCGGAATCTCGATCATCGTGCCAACCATGTACTTTTGTTCTTTCAGGCCAGCCTTGCCGAGCACTTCGTCGGCGATCTTCACGACAATCTGCTTTTGGTGAACGAGTTCGGTGACACTCCCAATCAGCGGGATCATCACCTCCGGGATGACTCGCACCCCCTTCTTGGCAACCTGAACGACCGCTTCAAAGATCGCGCGTGCCTGCATCTCCGTGATCTCCGGATACAGAATGCCCAGTCGGCAGCCGCGTAGCCCGAGCATGGGGTTGAACTCGTGCAACTCTTCGACCCGATGCAGCAGTTCCGGCAGGAGCTCCTTGAGTTCGCCGGGGGTGATATTGTATCGCTCTGCCATCTCCTTCTTCGTCTTGGCATCGGCTCCGGGGAGCCTGGCAAGGTCGACCATCAACTGCTCGCGCTTTGGCAGGAATTCGTGCAGCGGTGGATCGAGCGTGCGGATCACGACCGGAAAACCGTCCATTGCCTCGAACAGGCCGGCAAAGTCTTTCCGCTGCATCGGGAGCAGCTTGAGAATCGATCTACGCCGCGTCTTCTCATCCCGCGCCATGATCATGGCCTGCATGTGCTGAATGCGGTCCGGCGCAAAGAACATGTGCTCCGTGCGGCAGAGGCCGATACCCTCAGCGCCGAATTTCCGGGCCGCTTTCGCATCGCGTGGAATATCCGCATTCGCCCGCACCCCGAATTTGCCGCGGAATTCGTCCACCCATTCCATGAAAGTCGCGAATTCGCCGGAGCTGGGATCGGGCTCGGCCGTGGCGGCTTGACCGGCGAAGACCTCTCCGGTTGAGCCATCGAGCGAGATCCAGTCGCCTTCCTTCAGGGAAACAGATTTGCTGCCGGCAATCGCCACGGCGATCTGCTTTCCGTGCTCGTCCACATTGATTGCCCCGGCCCCGGCGACACAGGGCGTTCCCATGCCGCGCGCCACTACGGCAGCGTGGCTTGTCATGCCGCCGCGAGAGGTCAGAATCCCTTTCGCCGCCTCCATGCCGTGGATATCGTCAGGAACGGTTTCGGAGCGAACCAGAATGACAGGCGTCTTCTTCGCGGTTTCAACCGCATCGTCCGCTGTAAAGACGATCCTGCCAACTGCGGCTCCAGGCGAAGCGGGAAGGCCGGTCGCGATTTTCTGGAGGCTCTCCCGCGATTCCGGCAGGATTACGGGGTGGAGAAGCTGATCAAGCTGCATCGGATCTACGCGCAGCACGGCCTCCTTCTTCGTGATCAGACCTTCGGCCACCATGTCAACCGCAATCTTCACCGCGGCGGGACCGGTGCGCTTCCCGTTCCGGGTCTGAAGCATGTACAGCTTCCCGTCCTGGATCGTGAACTCGAAATCCTGAACGTCGCGGTAGTGCTTCTCAAGATTGGAAGTAATCTCGCGGAGTTGCTCGTAGACCGCTGGCATCAAATTCTTAAGCTCGCTGATCGGCGTGGGAGTTCGGATGCCAGCTACCACGTCCTCGCCCTGCGCGTTCACCAAAAACTCGCCATAAAACTCCTTGGCGCCGGTCGCCGGGTTCCGCGTGAAGCCCACGCCGGTGCCCGACGTTTCGCCGAGGTTTCCGAATACCATCGATACCACGTTGACGGCCGTGCCCAAATCATCTGGGATCTTATTCATGCGCCGGTAGTGCACGGCCCTGGCTCCGTTCCATGAGCGGAACACCGCATCGCGCGTCAGTGCGAGCTGCTGATGCGCATCTTGAGGGAACGGTCTTCCGGTCTTCTTCTCGATGAGTTTCTTATAATCCGCAATAACAGTTCTGAGATCATCCGCCACGAGGTCCGTGTCCAAATTCGCTTTCGCCTTGCGCTTCCGGGCGTCGAAGATGCGGTCGAATTCCCCCTTGGGCACTTCCAGCACAACGTTCCCAAACATCTGAATGAAGCGTCGGTAGCAGTCATATGCGAATCGCGCATTCCCGCTGCGCACTTCCAGAGCTTTCACGGTCTCGTCATTCAACCCGAGGTTGAGCACGGTATCCATCATGCCGGGCATGGAGAATTTCGCGCCCGAGCGGACGCTGACGAGTAGCGGGTTGTTGGGATCGCCCAGTTTTTGGCCCATCCGTTCTTCGAGTAGGGCCAACGCCTGCTGAATCTCTGCCTCGATCTCGGGTGTCAGCCGATTTCCGTTCTCGTTGAATACGCGACAGGCTTCCGTGGAAATCGTGAAGCCAGGGGGGACCGGCACGCCGGCACGGGACATTTCGGCAAGGCCAGCGCCCTTGCCGCCCAGGACATCCTTCATTTGACCGTCGCCGTCCGCGGTACCGGCTCCGAAAGAATACACAAATTGGCTCATAGTGGCGTAGTCATCTCCTTGGTGTGGTAAGCTGCGGGGAGGAATGCAGTTGCGGTGCGCGACGAGAGCAGGCTGCACGCGTGCTGTGGCTGCCTTTGGAGTCGCCGATGTCTGCGCGGGCGCAAATCACTCTGCCAGGGTATTACCCTGACAGGAGTCATCTGCCTGATCGGCGGTTAAGGGTGAACTCCAACACCCACTCCATTATCACCGGGTACAGAGCGGACGTCAAACTCCGAAAACGGGCTTTCCGCAGGTCCACCCCGGGTCTCGCAGAGGTGAAAACACCGCAGCGTTTTTGTGGAGGAGCGAATCGCCGTGAACATCAGGAGAATCGTTCTCGACGTAGACAAGGCCATCAATCGTCCCAGCTTGATCGACCTCGCCGAGGCGATTGAAGGGGTCAGGGGCGTAGAGGCAGTGAACATCAGCGTTACAGAAATAGATATTGAGACCGTCGGCACAAATGTCACCGTCGAAGGTCAAGGAATCGACTACTTGGCTTTGGTGAAGGCAATCGAGGCAACGGGCGCGGTGGTTCACAGCATCGATCACCTCGTTTGCGGCAGCCGAATTATCGAGAGTATAAAGAGGGCGCGATGAAGCGCGTATCGCCCTCGCGGCTATTTCGTGCGCACCAGTTCGCCTTCCTGATTGGCCTGTCGGACGGCATCTTGACGGCGCTCACCCTGGCGGCCGGAAGTGTCGTCGGTTCCCATGCCCCCATCCGAATTCAGTTGGCACTGCGCATCGCTGCCGCATCATCTCTCTCCGGCACATTCGTCTTTTTTACGGCGGAGTACGCGAAACTCCGGGGAGAACTGGTTCATGCCGAACGCCAACTCAGCCTCACGTCTCACGGCCGGCTGGCGGCTACCCGGCTCGGCCGGGCCGTCTTATTGGAAAGTTTGTCCGGCGCCGCCCTGGCAAGCATCTGCAATTTTGTTGGCGCGCTATTTCCGCTGCTTGTGGGAGCGGTGTTGCCGGGGCCGCCGTGGCTCGCTGCTATTGCCGCCATTATCGCCTTGGGTGTCCTGGGCGTCGTAATCGCCTATTCGGTTCATGGGAATCCTTTCCGCTGGACTATTGGCTTGATGATGGCGGGCGGCATCCTCACAATTGCCGGGGCGCAACTACACGTTGTTTCTTGATCATAACTACCGTGTCGGCCGGACAGGCCATGTTTGGCAGCCCTCAACTCGCAAAGCTATGCGGCATTTCCCTGGATTATTCCGCCTCTGAATGCTCAGTCGATTCAAATATCTGCCGGTACAGGTCTTCGCCATAGCTGGTTTCAAATGGCTCGCCTTCGAGCAGCCGGAACGTCCGTGTCCCGCCCACTTCTCTTTCGGCACGCAAAAAAAAGGGCGGCATCGGCCTTCATCTCGAAGAAGGTGCGGGCGAATTTGTAAAGATGCGTGACGAAAAACACTTTGGTACGCTTCTCCAGCAAAGCAGAGACGACCTGTCTCGCGATCTCCGACCCCTCCCGTTCATTTGTCGCGGCAAAGGACTCGTTGAGCAGCATTGAGTTCGGGACGATGCGGTCGACTATCCCATTCAAACGGGCGAGTTCCTCGTCGAGCTTGCCGCTCTTCATCGTGGCGTCCTCTTCCCGTTTGTAATGAGTAAACAGCGCATGACATAACTCGCCGGTGAAGGATTCGGCCCCGACGAACATGCCGCACTGCATCATGATCTGCGCCAGCCCAACGCTGCGCAAAAAACAGGACTTGCCGCCCTGGTTAGCGCCGGTGATGATCACGAGGCTTTTGCGGTCGGCCACGGCCGAGTTGCCGATAACCCTCCCTTCCTTGTGGAGCGAGAGCGATACATCGTATAGGCCCCTGAAATGCTGCCTGTGTTCGCCGGCAAGAATCGGCGTGGGGATACACACCGGCTCCCCCTTAGCCGTCAGCCGGGTGTGGAGATTGAGGCATCCGACGTAAAATGCCAATTCCGTTCGCAGCATCGTGAAAAACCCGAGTACATGATCGGCCGATTGGGCCAGCGCAATCGCCACTCGGCTGATTCCCCGGTGCCGCATATCGGACAGGATCTTGCCGCCCGTCTGGTCGCGCTCGGCAAGGTGAAAAGTATAGCCAGGCGGCCGCTTGCTGAAAACTCGCTCCAACCAGTTCTGCCGCTTCTCGCCGGGTTTTCGCAGCGTCAGATTCCTGCTCTCGTTCGATTCGCCCAGTTCCGCGCTGAGGAGGACGCCTTTGCGAAACTTCAATTCAGCAAGATACTTCTCGACGGTAGACAGGTATTCCTCACTCAACTCGTGCCTGACCATGGCGAACATGGTGGTGAAGGCCTTTGATTCGAATCTGCCACCCTGTTCTTCAGCGACCGCCCGTACCTTTCTGAGTAGGCCCGAGAGAACCTCCAGCATGCCAATGGCATCGTACAAGAGGGACGATGGAAACGCGCTTGATAAGCTCCACCACTGCCGTCTCGTTTGTTCGATCGCTTCAACCGCAAGGCGATACAGTTGATGGATCACATCCGGATTCTTCAGGCAGTCCTTCAGAACTTCCTGGCGATAGACGATGGTTCCTATGCCGTTCTGGAGCCCGGAGAGCATCGCCTCCCGCGCCACCTCAAACAGAAACTCATCTTTGCCAGCCATCGCATCGAGGACCGTGTGCAATGCCAGATCCTCCATCATGGTCTGTTGATGAACTGGTAACTGCGGCTTTTCGTCTGGCCTCCGATAGCGGTACATTAGGTCGCGAAAGACACCGTATTGATCAAACTCGCGATCGGCGTGCATCAGCAGCGGTTTCATGCCTTGATCCGCTCCTTCAGGTAGTCGAAAGTCACCCGGTATTTCTGGGCGATCGCAAGCGCATATGCCAGACCGTCCGCCGGCCGCCGCTCCAATTTGTATGTTCGAATTGCCGGATTGGCGGGATCGACTCCGCTTACGATGCTGACCGTTTTCTCGTTCAGGGACGACAGTTCATCAAGGAAAGTGACCCAGACCGCAAGCAGGTCCAATGCCGCGATAGTCGACATAACCCGCTTGCTCAGGTAAAGCGCGTCCTTGAGCGTCGTCGACGAGAACATCTCATTCATGATGATTAGGCTGTTCGGCGTGGCCTCGCTGAGGATCCCGTGAATCCGAACGAGATCATCCTGCAGTTTGCCGCGGAGGTTGGTGATGTTCTCCTGCCGCTCGAAGTGCGTAAAGAGGCAATCAAAAAGGAACAGCCGGGCTTCAGTACCAGGGACCGGGCAACCCAGGCTCGCAAGATAATGCAATTGGCCAATCATCCGGGCGAAGGTTGTCTTGCCGCCCTGGTTCGGACCGGAGACAACCAGGATGCGTTCCGGGCCGCTCAGGAAGAAATCATTGGGGACGGCGCTACCCTTTTCACCAATCAGCTTGCCTGCGAGCGCAACATCGAAGGTGTTTTGGGCGCCAATCTCCTTGGACCGTTGCGAGACGTGTGGGCGGCAGAAGGTCAGGCCCGCCTCGTGGAACTTTTCCATGTAGGTGAGGTAGGCAATATAGAATTGGATTTCGCGGTCGAACCGGGCGATCTTCTCATCCAGATAGGCGGCGTACGCCGCGCAGAATGCATCGAGAGAGTGGAATGTGTCCGGATACAAAAGGGCCACACGGTCCTGTATCTGCGCTTCGATGTGGTTCATGCCTCCCCCATCCCGCGCGTCCAGCCGGTAGCGGTTCGTTGCACCGTCCCGGAACTTCTCGAATAGGTTCTCGACTGCGGCGCTGTAATCGGCTTCTGCGCCGTAACGGCAAACGGTTACACTGCCGTCCCTGAGGAGTAGACCATATGTGATGGCGGACAGGTCCGAGTTCACCTTTCTGGCTTCCGCCGCGAGGGCGCGAAAGGAGGGTGATTCAATGTATTCGCCCAGGTACTCGCGAAATGCTCGCAGCCCTCGCGACCTTAGATCCGGCACACAGAGTTCGCCCCACAGCTTCTCGATGGCTTCACAATACGTTTGTGCAGCCCCCAAAAACAGCCGTTCCATCGCGTATTTGTAATCGAGTCTCTTTGCCTCGTCGGCTTCTTTGAGGCGCGCACGCATCACACGCATCCGTTCGGAGAACGATTTGATGCTCGGGATCAGCCCCTTTTCTTCCAGGTCCTGGAAGATTTCCTGACGATAAGCGATCCCGTCGAGATCACTGAGGCGGGCATGGTAAAACGGCTTCAGGTTGTAGTCTTTCCAGTCTGCCGTGATCGCATCGACCACTCGATCCAGATTCAAGTCGCCAAAGAAGTCGGGTACCTGAGCCCCCTTTCCCTCGAGGCCGTCATCAGGTTCCCCGGAGAGGATGCTTTGGAATGTCAGAATCTGCAAATCGGCTTCGCCACTCATCTCACCGCCTCTTCCGCCGCTGGCCTGGCGGTTTCTGCCCAACAGACGCCGTCTCTTCAGGGGCATAATAATAGGCGGCTACAAGTTCCGGATAAGGCGCGAGCCACTGGTGAACGTTCACTAAATGGCTCCCCTGGAGCGCCGCACGAAGCTTTGGATTCTTCAGACCGCGCCGGAGAATGGTATAAATAACCGTGTCCCCATCTTCCATTTCAAAACAATTCTTGAACGCGCCTTCGTTAGCAATACGATCGCGAAGGATTGTGGCAATGGCGTACCGCACGCGATAATCACGTGCTTTTGGATCAAGGACCTTTGGCAGGTACATCGGAACTCTCATTGCCGGAGCGGCCGGCGGTCAGGACCTGACAGCATCTTCAACCGTCGCATAAAGCGGGAACACAGTGTCGAGCCGACTCACGTGAAATACATCGAGAAGGTGTCCTGCCGCCCCGGCTATCCTAAGTTGCCCCTGAGCACCAATGACAGTGTTATAGGTTGAAATGACAAGGCCGATCCCTGTACTGTCAATTGCGGTAACACCCGCGAGGTCGAGAATTATGATCCGCCTTCCCTCTTGAAGCAATCGCTCAGTGACTGGCACGAGTTGCTCACTGAGCGATCCCAAAGTCGCACGGCCCGAAAGCGAGACAACGGAAACGTTATCTGTCAGGCTCTGATGGTTGATCGTCAGAGATCTTCTGGGAGGATGGCTTGTCTCGGAAGGAGTCACACTTTCCGGCATAGGTTCTACCCCATAAATTTCATAAGCGCATCGATTCGCAGGGGCGCGAATTTGATGTATCGCCCCCTCACATACTGCGGATTCGCGGCAAGCCGGCACATTTCAACGATTTGCCCTGGATTTCCGGCCGCCGCATCCAATACCTTTTCCCGGAACTCGTCGAGGTTCAGGTCCCGCGTTTTAAGTCCAACGCGGTCTGCCGCCAGGTGAAAGAGCTGATTGGAATCGGGCTGGGATAGGGGCTGCACCTGGAGAGTCCTACGGGGGTCCCAGAACAGCCGGCCCAAGACGCCCAATGCAAGGACGTCACGCGAGGCCGCGAAGATGCCCATCCCCTGCGCGAAATAAATCCTTTGCAAAAATCGATATATCGGGTGGCTGGAACCGTCCACACCGTCGAAGATGATGGTTCTCGGGTCTGCCTCAAGCGAATTCCAGAGGACTCCCTTGAGATGAACGCTCGTCTGGCGCGAGAGCCAGACTTCGACATCGGGACCCGCTGCTGCCCGCTTACGAATGCCATGATGGCCGGATTCCAGAAGAGCCCGTGCGAGAGAGATGAGCAACTCGTGGAGGGTTGATGAGTACTCCACGTAGATGATATCGCGCCTGGACGGCAACTCCCGGATAGCGGACTGGATGAGCTTGGTCTTTCCGGACCCACGCGGTCCCAGCATCAGCAGCGAATTGCGGGTTCGCAGCGCTTCCAGCAGGCGCCTGCGCTCGTTCACGAGCCCGATCAATGGCAGATCCGCTTCCATGCCACACCTATTTCATGGCCAAGACGCCCCAGGGGGCCTTGCGCGTCGCGCTTTGAGATCTGGCATCGCATAAATACTCATAGAGCCGCAAACATCGCGCTCTGCTCCGCCTGTTTTTGCCACGGCGAACTCGAGCCGGCTGCTTTCGGATGACAATCAAGGCATGGATCTTTGGACCGTCGAGGCCGAAGAGGAGATTGGTGTCCCGCCGGCGTATCGAATCACGGGAACCGACATACAGGATTGCGGCGGCAACTGGCAGTTCCACATCATAATAGCCGACGCCGACCAGCCCTTCCAGGCATTTTGCGTGCGGGAAACCGATGCCACGGGATGGTTCACGCGAGAAGATATGCAGCATCTTTCTCTCCACCCTGGTCTTCAGAGTTGGCTGGATCGGCAGGAATCCACGGGTTTGTAAGTTTGCCATGTTCACTATGCCGACATCTCCTGAGGGCGTGGCCACGTCTGCCACTCTCTCCGCAAGCCCCGCAACCGGTTGGAACATCATTCGTCACATCCACATCGGCGGCTGTGGAAACCCAGCCGGACATCCGCAGAATCCGCCCTGCGTTTGAGATACCCGTATTGCCGCCGGAACAACACGTGTGCCGCAAATCGCATCAGCACTGCGTCCACCACGAGGGCCAAGATAAAAGCACCGCCGGTCCTTTCGCTCGGGATCGTTACACTGCCCAAGAAGACCGGGGCCGCCACAAGCGAAAGAGCAAAACTGGTCAACCCGCACCAGTAACATGCCGGAGCAGCGCCGGATTGACCATAGGAGGACCAATCTTGGCTGGGGCGCTTTCCTGTGTACGCCGCGAAGGTGTTTGCCGCGATACGTGTGTTCATGAACAGGGAACCGATAGTCAATCCAATTAGCCAGATCCATACCCAGTACTTGGAATCGAGCCCCAGACTGCGGGCAACGAGCCCGCTTCCCTCCGGGCTGAGATCCCGATACACGAGCGACGTCACGATCGCCTGCACAATCCAGGTGAATATGGCTCTCCGCGTCATCATTGCCGGCTTTTAGCTGCTGCTGTTGCCGCTTGGTCCCGGAGAGCATCGGCCTTGTCAGTGGCCTCCCATGTGAAAGCCTCCTCATTGCGTCCGAAATGGCCGAAGGCCGCCGTCTTACGGTAAATGGGCCGCTGGAGCTTCAGAGTGTCGATGATGCCCCGCGGTGTGAGCTGAAAGTTTTCACGCACCAGCTCTGTAAAACGTTCATCGGGAATAATGCCGGTGCCAAAGGTGTTCACCGTGACCGAGACTGGATCGGCGACTCCGATCGCATATGCGAGCTGAACTTCGCAACGCGAGGCCAACTTTGCCGCCACAAGGTTCTTGGCGATATACCGCGCCATGTAGCAGGCTGAGCGGTCAACCTTCGTGGGGTCTTTGCCGGAAAGCGCGCCGCCGCCATGGCGTCCAATACCTCCGTAGGTATCGACGATGACCTTACGCCCGGTCAGGCCCGTATCGGCGTGAGGACCGCCCACGACGAACCGGCCGGTTGGATTGATGTGATACTTCGTCTGGGAGTCCACCATGTGGGATGGCACTACCGCATCGATGATCTCCTTCTTGACCTCGCGGCGAAGTTCCTCAGTGCCGATGTCCGCCGCATGCTGTGTGGAGACGACCACTGCCTCAATGCGCTTAGGCCTGCCATTGACGTACTCCACCGAAACCTGGCTCTTGCCATCGGGACGAAGGAATTCGAGTATGCCCTGGCGGCGGGCGATGGAAAGGCGCTGAACCAGTTTATGTGCGATCTCGATCGGGAGGGGCATCAGTTCGGGTGTCTCGTCGCAGGCATAACCGAACATCATGCCCTGGTCGCCGGCACCGCCGGTATCGACCCCCATGGCGATGTCGGGAGACTGCGTCTGAATGAGATTGTGCACCCCGCACGTATGGCAATCGAAGCCATAGCCGGCATCAGTGTAGCCGACCGCTTCGATGGCGCCACGCACAACCCTTGGAACATCGATTTGCGCCGTTGTTGCGATTTCGCCCGCGACTATGCAGGTCCCGGTCGTGACAAGGGTTTCGCATCCGACGCGACCGTTCGGATCCTGCGCAAGGACAGCGTCAAGGATGGCGTCGGAGATCTGGTCGGCCATCTTGTCGGGATGGCCTTCGGTTACCGATTCCGAGGTGAAAAGGTATCGTTGCGCTTCCGCCACGTGCTCCTCCTGTGATCTTCGACTCGGCGGCCGAGAATTCCTTTCCCCGGCCAGCTTTCACAGGAGTCATTGACCGCACGGAGGCGGTAATCACGCGAACTCCACCGCGACGATAAGCGTATCAAAACCAGATGAGGCGCGTCAATTTGACGTTGGATCGCTGTAGGCGTCATTGCCGCGTGCGGTGCGCGGTCGGACGAATCCGAATGAGGGGCCTTCAGCTTGGGACCGGATCGACTATTGGCAAAAACGGCCCGCCGCGCCGCGGTCACCACTTGCCCGTCCGGATTCTTCCGGTTTGTACTGAAAGCTGCCATGGAGGATTGTGCTTTACCAGTTCTCTACACCACTCGAGGTTCCTCTTGTCGAACTGGTCACCGTCGAGAGCAGGCATAAGAATGTAGTTCCTCGCAGGAAGTGGCGCAGATGGGATCGGGTCGCCGTATCGGACCGCGCATTTGACTTCATCGGCGGTTTTCACGCGTAGCTCCTCACCTGGTTTGGGGGAGATCGTTAGCCAGTCAACCGCTACGTGGTCGAGTGCGGCGGTTCCGGCAGTCTCAACGGCGATATAGAAGCCAACGCCGCGCAGGGCGTCTACCAAATCCGAGTCCAACTGAGCCTCCGGCTCAGAGCCGGTCAGGACGACCCACCTGCAACGGAAATTGCAGATTCGAGCCAGCTTGGCCACTTCATTGGCCGTCATGCGGTCGCGTAACGGAACCACGTCGTCCCAATCAAACCCAGACGGTTCTCTCCTGGTTTGCGGATTGCATCTCCCGAACCGGATGAACACCGCCGGCAGACCCGCATGTACTCCCTCGCTCTGGACCGAGTAGAAGATCTTTGAGATCGCGTAGAGCTTCATATCGCGCGCACCGGGGGCCGTCCGTTGTCAGCGCTTCACCACGAACTCCTCGTCCGTTTCAGAAATCGGTAGAGAACCGGTACGTAGGACGGCCTCCAGTTGGTCCCTAACTTCCTGCGAAACCGGGAGGTCCTTCACTTTACGTATGGTGTCCTCAAGTGGGTATTCGGCCGATTCGAGCCGCAGTTGGCCGGCTTCCCAGATCGCATAGCAGGCGCGCCCACCTGCGTGCTTCGACTGACCAACGCTGCCCGGATTCGCAACCCGGCGCGCCCCGAACGCCCGGCAGAATGGGATATGGGTGTGCCCCGACAGTAGAACGTCGCAGATTTTCTGGCCGGCATCCTTGGCCCACAGATCGGAATCCGCGGGACGGTATTCGTGCAGGGGATCAGCCGGAGTGGCGTGGCAGAGAAGGAATCGAATGCCGTCGATGTCCCGCCCGGCCATGAGTGGCAGCCCGCGAAGAAATTCTCGCTGTCCGTCACTGAGAACCGACATGGTGAAGCGGCCCGTCTCTTGGGCCATCCGGCGATATGGCGCCGAGCACTGCGGGTCGCGATCATAGCCAATCGCGTCATCGTGGTTCCCCCGGACAATCAGGGATGCATGTGCTCGCACAAACTCGATCACCTCCGAGGGGTTCGGCCCATAGTTGACAATATCTCCCAGCACCCACAGTTGGTCGTAATCGCAAGGCAGAGAACGGACCGCTTCCAGATTCGCATGCAAGTCCGACGTGACCAGAACTCTCATTGACACCTCCCTCCGGCCGATCGAAACTGCTGGCGCCTCTTCTGGCGCTGATTCGAATCGAGCCGCCTATTTATTGCGGAGACACCGTCTGGTTCGGCAAGGAAGATCGACTCCGCGCGGTGTCCTCACGCGAGGAGTCATTGGCCACAGGACCGTGGCGTTGAGCGGACCCCACCGCTTTCTCCTTCGATTATACAAGCGGTCTGCCACTGCTGGGAACGCGCCCGGCTCTGGAAACAGGCGACCGTCGCGTTCGCGTCCCCGCGACGACCCCGGCACCGCACCGCGGTCATTGAGCCTTGACGCCGATGCCCAGCGCGTAGTATGGTTAAGATGGCGCGGTGGAGTTCGCGCAAATTCGTCCACCACGACCAATGACTCCTGCAAGCGTGGAAGTGCTTGTGGGAGCTTTTTTGTTTCTGCTCTCCCCTGGTGCTCCCGCTAACGTTTGAAGACTGGAAAGGTCAGCAAATGGGGCAGGTAGCGCATCGCACGAGCATCCGAGGGTTCTTCCGAACGCTCGGTCATTTCTATCGTTGTCACTCCGGGCGCCAATCCTGTCACGCCGTTTCCGCTACAGTTTTTCGAGGCCTGATTGGGAGGGGTTGAATGCTGGACGAATCGATCGCCGCCAAAACGCCGGAGAAGCCGAGTTCCGGCCACCGAATTGACTGGGCCAAGGAGGAGTGGGAGAAGAGCGAACGGGCATTCAGACATAGTGTGGCCCTTCTCTGCGGAATCATCGAATCGGAAAGCAGGAGCTTTCCCGAAGGCAAGATGATTCGGATCGAGACCGGCCTGAGAACCTTGCTTGCCAGGGATCGAACCTTGAGCCGAAGGGATTTCGCGCGATTCTTGCAGGATCGCGTGAATGGCGCGTACGCGGAGATCGTTGCGGATTGGTGGTGTGAGTTGGGGAGCCCCGCCACAGCCCACGTGCAGGAATCGATCGTACGCTTCCATGCCTCCGTCAACGAAATTACCCGACAGGTTAGAGGCGTCTCCTCAGCCGCTATCGAAACGCAGCTCGGAGAAGATGAAGGACCGCTCTTGTCGACAGCGGTTGGCGAAGGCCTGCGTCTTGTTCGTCCGGGATGGTTTCGAAAGCATATTCTGCGCCAAGCGATATCGCAGCTCAGAACGGACGCCGAGGCCACTGTCACTGCGCTCGGCCGCAGGCTCATTGAACAAATTCAGCGCCGTGCAGCGTGTGTGCGGACGTCTCTCAGACAACAACTCGATCAGGCGCTCGCGGATGCACGCGAAAGTGAGCGCAGCGAAGGCGTCCACCTCCTGTTCGCAATGGAGCAACCCGCCTGCAAAAGCGCGATGCTGCTCCCGCTCGGACCGCCCGTCGGCCGACTGGGCATCCTTTGCCACGGGTCATTCTGTGCGACTGAGGCGGTGACGTCACATGAACCGCCGCATCCAGCCCTTCCGAGGCAGCGCCATTTATGCTGGCCAACTATAAAGGGGTGATTTATGCATGCGCAAAGCGCGGAAATCAATGAATTCGCAGATGGTCCAGGTGAAAAAGAGATAGCTCGCCTAGTACAAAAGCTTAATTCCCTTGAGGAAGGCGAACGCACGGTGGCTAAGCTAACCGAATGTGGCGGGCAGGCGATCGGGCCACTGAAGCGTTTTCTGTTTGAGGGAAAACCCAGCGTGGTTTACCAGCCGCGGCGCTGTGCTGTCGAAGCTCTCGCCGGCATAGGCGCGAAGGAAACCCTCATCCAGTTTCTCAAATTGGAGAAGGACATCGCCGATCCGGCGGTACGGCTCAGCGAGGAAGTGGTGGAGAACTCAGCCGCAAAGGCACTGTCAGCCTGGCGGACCAACGAAGTATATGAGGCCCTCCTGAATTGCGCGCTACCCCGTCCTCGCATTGGTTTGATCGAGGCATTGGGAGCCTTCGGAAGGGTCGAAGCCATTTCATATTTCATCGAGGCATTGGAGGACGATACCTCCCGGTCCGCGGGGCTGGAGGCTCTTCGACAGCTCGGACCAAGCACCGCAGTCACACTACTAGCGGCTGCGCTTACCAGAACTCCGCTGGAGGGAGAAGAATCAACCGGAAGCATCAAGCGGAGGATCAGTGCGCTGGAGATCTTGAGCGACCTCGGCCCTCCGGCGGCCTTCTGGCCTTTGCTGCGGCCGCTCATCACTGAATCTACTTCGGATATCGTGATCGCCGTGTGCAAAATCGCCGCCGAGATTGGCTCAATCGATGATCGCAGGGCTGCAATGTCCCGGCTGCTCTCCGTCCTTCCCTCGACCGATTGGTTTGCTCAAGGAAAGGCCGAGAATTGTCTCGTTCTTCTGTACAAAGCCGGCGAGGACATTGTCGACGGAGAGATCGCGCGCCGGAACGCCTCGCCAGCCGAGCAGCGCGCGACGGATCGGGTGCTCCGAACACTGCTGCGGGTAAGGCACCGGACGAGGGAAGCGTCCGCGGCGTAGAAAGGGCTTGCAATATGATCACCGACGCCATGATTACTTATTTTTGCCCAGCCTGCTGGCGAGAAATCGACCGCGATGCTGTGCGCTGTCCGGCTTGCGGGTATGACATGATGGAACATTCGCGTCTGCCATACGAGCAGAAGCTGATTCTTGCCCTCAGGCATCCCATCCGAGAGAATCGTTTGATCGCGGTTCAGCTCCTCGGTAACCTTCGGAGTGGCGACGCCCTGCCGTATTTCAAAACCATGCTGGAAGGCGAAAATGATTTCTATCTGCTTCGCGCGGTGCTGATCGCGCTCGCTAAGATCGGATCGCCCGAGAGCCGCGCGGTCGTGTCGGAGGCGACGAAACACGATTCGACCCTCATCCGCGAGTTTGCTACGCGGCTCATGAGCCGCCGAGGCCAGGAGTAGAGCGGATAAAGATCCCGCCGTGGTACCGGACGGTCGTGAGCATTACTTTCAGAGCACGTCTGCAAATCCCCGCTTCAGGTGTCGAAAGAATACCCCGCCACAGGCGAATGCCAGTAGGGCGTACATCCCGAGAATGACGGACTCCGTCAGGGCCGGCACCCGGCCCCATAGCAGTATCTCCCGGTAGGCGCGAACGGTATAGGCCAACGGGTTTATCATGAGCAGGAATCGAAATCTTGCTGGGACTTGTTGCTCGGCGACCAGAATCGGTGTTAACCAGAACCAAAATGTTAAGACGACCGATAGAATCTGTTTCGTGTCTCGCACGTACACCTCAAGGCCGGAAACAATCCAGCCGACGCCTAAAGAAAACAAGCCGAGGAGCGCTGCGTACAGCGGAAGTACGGCGAGAACAAAAGTCCAACGCTCCAGCACAATAGCAACGGCAATAATGGCTAAAACCACCGAGATAAGATGATGGATGAGGGATGACAAAAGAATAGAAGTTGGTATGAATTCAACCGGAAACACGGTCTTCTTGATCAAGCCGGCATTCTCGACCACGCACGTTGCGGAGCGTTGGACTGTGTCCTGGAAGAGCAACCATGGGACAAATCCGCTGAACAGAAAAAGCGTGTAGTTCTGTTGTGGCTCGATTTGAACTTTAAGGCAAAACTGGAAAACGAACGTCCAACTGGCGAGCAGAACCAGAGGGTGAATCAGTCCCCAAAGCCAGCCGCCGGCAGAGCCTACGAACCGCTGCTCGAAATCCCGACGGACCAACTGCACCAGTAAGCTGCGTCTCGTCACGAGATTGCGGGCGAAAAAAGACCCAGGGACTCGCGCAAGGGCGGTAAGTTCAGGTTGCATTGGCACCAGTACCATTCAGCCGAGTGACCTCTGCTTCTATGAGTGGTAATTTGCTGGCCTGGACGAGCTTAACCAACCCTAATTCCAGATAGGCTCTCTGGCTCACGTTCCACTGGAGATCCTCTCCCAAACCCAGCATCAGATCCAAGTACCGTATCAGGTCTTCCTGGGAGAAACGATCAGCGATATCGCGCAACCGCTCCTGTTCGCTGGAAGGTGCCGCAATCAGACGCCCGGCCCCGGCGATCTTGATAACGAGCAGGTTACGAAAGTGCCTGGTCAGGCCACGCCAGAACTGCTGAAGATCGTGGCCTTCCCTTACCAACGTGCCAACGATCTCCAGCATGCGGCGAGAATCGGAATCAAGCAGGGCTCGGGTGACCTGGTTGAGATCCTCAAGTGAAAAGACGCCGAGAAGAGAACGCACCTCGCTTGAATCCAGCCTGGCACCACAGCGAGCAATCGCTTGGTCCAGGGCGGAGAGGGAATCTCGCACGCTGCCGTCCCCCGCCTGCGTGATCACTGCGAGGGACTCCGGATCGGCTTCGATGCCCTCCTGGCGGCAGATCCGTTCCAGAAGCCCGACGACGTCCTCGAATCCGACTGAGCGAAAGGCGAAGTGCTGGCACCTTGAAGCAATGGTGGCAGGGATGCGGTGCGCCTCGGTTGTGCACAGCACAAAAACGGCCCATCCCGGCGGCTCCTCCAGAGTTTTCAGCAGCGCGTTGAACCCCTCGCTCGTGATCTGATGAGCTTCGTCGATGATGAAGACCCTGTAACGGTCGCGCGCCGGCTGGAAGCGGACATTTTCGCGCAATTCCCGCATCTCATTGATCCCGCGGTTCGACGCCGCATCGATCTGGATGACGTCTGCCGCGTTGCCCATGTCCATTTCGCGGCAACTCTTGCAGGCGCCACACGGAGTGATCGTGGGGCCTCCGGTGCAATTCAAGCATCGCGCCAGGAGGCGGGCTACGGTGGTTTTCCCGACGCCGCGTTGGCCAGAAAAGATGTAACTATGAGCGACACGCCCCTCGGTGATGGCGCGCTCCAGCGTGTCGCGGACGTGCTGTTGATTCACCAGCTCAGCAAACAATCGCGGCCGATACTTCCTTGCGATGACCTGGTACATTGACGCCATCCACAAGACTGAAGAGCGGAGTCCTACGAACAGTTCCGCCATGCCTCAGCTACCGAGTATTTTTCAGGGAAGTACCGAGGAAGGGTTTTGCACAACCGCCGTCCTGCAGCAATCCCGCCACAGGAGTTATCGGCCGCGCTCAGCGGCAGCATGCGCGAACTCCACCGCTGGTTTCTACGATAGCCCCACGGCTGCTGGCACGTCAAGGTCGGCTTCTTGCGATGATCTATTTAGGCGTGCAGGCATGTGCAAAATGCATGGATGGGACAGAATGGCCGACGTCCGATCCGGTCGAATCGAATACCTTGGGGAGCCAATCGCCTTTGTTGGCGGCTGCACGACGCGGTTGGTACCGCCTAAACTCACCTCGAAACCTGTTTCTCCAAAACCGGTTCGTATCAGGGTTCCTCTTGGGGAGCCAAACCTTTTCTGCGCACCCCGCCCCGCCCGTTCGTTAACGCCTCTCTCCGCCCGCAACTCCGCAACTGGCCGTGTTTTCGCGGCTTCCTCGTCTCTGCTTTGCCCGCCGTGTCCGGCCTGCCGCGCCGATCTGCGGCTTCGCACGGTTTACCGGCGGTGTTCTTCTTCGAGATAGCTACCGCTGCGCGGTAAGTCCGGAGACGCATCGGCAAGGTCTCCCAGAAACAGGCTTCGGATGCGAAATTGGGTTTGCAAGGCCGGGTTGTTACAATCAGCATATGGCTTGGAGTTCCTCGTTCTGGAAACAACTGGAACACCATATGCATGACAAACTCAGCCAAGCACCCTCGGAACTCCATGCCTGGCGCAGGTTGGCGCGTGCTTCTCGGAAAGTCCTGCGGGCCTATAGCACGAACTTTTTCCTGGTGACCCGCTTTTTGCCTCCGCTGGAGCGCGCTCAAGTGGAGGTCATATACGCTTCGGTCCGTTACCCGGACGAGATCGTCGACAGCTTCCAGATCCCGGTCTCAACAAAGCTGGCATTACTTGACGAGTGGGAAGCGGCCTACCGTGACGCCCTCCAACGGCAGGGCCTGCGCGACGCGATCTGCTCCGGCATCCCTTGGATTCTCGCCGGTTTCGGGGAACTGGTGCGCCGTCGCGGGATTCCGCCCCAACACTATCTGAGTTTCCTCCAGGCTATGCGGCGCGACGCGCAGCCGACTCTCTTCCCCAATCTAGCGGCCCTCATCGATGACTATGTGTATGGAAGCGCCATTGTCGTGGGCTATTTTCTCGCTTATGTTTACGGGCATGCGCCAGAGGCGCGGATGGAAGATGTCCTGCACTGCTCACGGGAGCTCGGCATCGCACTCCAGTTGACCAATTTCGCCAGAGACGTTTTCGAGGACTACGGCCGCGGCCGTCTCTATATCCCGCTGGACATGATGGCCGAGGAAGGCCTGACCCCTGACAATTACCTGGAACCCACCCACGATCCGGCCTTGCGCCGGGCCATTGCCAGGCTCGCACTCCATGCAGAGGCGGGGTACGAGGCCGCACGGAAAAATCTCGGCGTTTTCGCGCCGGGCTGCCGCGCTGCCATCGGTGCCTGCGTGGAGGTTTACGGGAAACTGAACCAGCGGTTCTTGGAGGCTGGCGCACCGGTGCGGGTGCGGGTGTCGGTGAGCGCGGCGGAAAAATTCCGCGCCCTGCCTCCGGACAAGTACTGGAGGGTGCCGCTTGCCTATGCCGGCTTGGTATAACACGCCCCTCAAGCCGGCCGGCTTCCCTATGCCGCCGGTAAAAACAAGAAGGTCTGAATTTGCTTCTGCCTCCGTGCACGGTGTTTTCCTGGACACTTCTGCTCCCGTCCAGCATCCATCCTAAGGAGCTCTGTTTAGTACATGTTCCGGGGTAGCAAAAGACAGGCCGTCGTGATCGGAGCTGGTCTTGGCGGCCTGAGCGCGGCCATCCATCTCCGCTTGGCCGGGTGGCAGGTGACTGTGCTGGAGGCCGGGCGCTTCACCGGCGGAAGGGCCAACCGGCTCATGCTCGGCGGACTGCGCTTCGACACCGGACCCACGCTACTGAACTATCCGTGGATTTTTCAGGACCTTTTCCGCGCGGCGGGGCGCGATCTTAGCCAGTACGTGAAACTTCTGCCCGTCGACCCGTCCATCACCTACCGCTGGCCTGACGGCGCCTACCTGACGCTCTCGTCGAATCTGGAACGGCTGCGGGAGGAATTTGAGCGCCTGGAGTGCGGCGCAGCGCGCGGGCTGGATCGGTTCATGGAAGATGCAGCCGCAAAATTCCGCATCACATTCGACAAATTGGTTTTGCGCAACGACCGGAATCCGCTCCGCTACTTCTCCGTTCTCTCAGCGGCCGAAATCCGCCGGACGGTGCTGTGGCGGTCCATGTATCGTGAAATTGGCCGCTTCTTCCGCTCCCCGCGTCTGCGTCAGGCGCTGGGTTCTTACGCCATGTATCTTGGCGGCTCGCCGTTCGATCTGCCCGGGCTATTCACGATCCTGCCCTACGGCGAGCTGGCCGAAGGGTTGTGGCTACCCGAAGGGGGCATATATTCACTGGTAGCGGCTACGGAAAAACTCGCTCGGGAACTCGGCGTGGAGATCCATACCGGCATGCGGGTTCGGCGCATTCTGCACCGCAACGGAAAGGTCGTCGGAATCCTTCTAGAGGACGGCGCCGAGATTGGCAGCTCGGTGGTGGCGTCCAACGTCGACGTGCCCTCGACGCTCTCCGATCTCGCCGGACAGCCCGTACCCATGCTAAGAATGTCACCTTCGGTCATGACGTTCTACTGGGTGGTGGAAGGCCGTTGCCCCGGGCTGGGACACCACACGATCTATTTGCCTCATGATTACGCCGCGGCTTTTCGCGAGCTGAACCACGGCCGCGCCATTCCCTCCGATCCCGCCTTTTACGTTGCCGCGCCGGGCGTCAGCGATCCAACCTTGGCGCAGGATGTCCGGTCGGGAGTGTTCGTGCTTGTCCCAACGCCGCTGCTGGGCCGTCTGGCCGGGGTGGATTGGGCGGCCGAGACATGCCGGGTGCGTGAGACCGTCTTACAAGGGCTGCAAAGATCGGGCGCCGGCCTGACGTCAGCCAGGATCCTGATGGAAAGAGTGTGGACCCCCTGGGAGTGGAAACAACGCTTCGGCCTTTATGACGGCTCGGCCTTTGGCGCCGCGCATACTCTAAGCCAGATGGGGCCATTCCGCCCGCCGAATTACAGCCAGCGGCTGCAGGGGTTATACTTTGTAGGTGCTAGCACCACCCCGGGTACCGGCATGCCCATGGTCGTGCTCAGCGGTCGGCTTGTTTCGGAGAGGATTCAGCAGCGTGTATGTTGAGCGCTACGGTGACGGGCCTGTCCGCATTCTCGGCCTGCACGGCTGGAGTGGAGATCACCGGACTTTTGCCCCATTACGGCCCCACCTGCCTGCCGATGCTTCGCTCTTCGCGCCCGATC
>Ga0272448_1002136_pt1 | contig 25363 bp, 23 predicted proteins | sample YNPCB0191_FD_202220 | JGI IMG/M metagenome (GOLD analysis project Ga0272448, IMG submission 202220) | Hot spring sediment microbial communities from Yellowstone National Park, WY, United States - YNP-CB-019-1 | ecosystem: Environmental > Aquatic > Thermal springs > Hot (42-90C) > Sediment... | reverse complement strand
GCGCTCGTAAGAGCGCGGAAAACCAAGATTCAGACCTAGAAGCCGTGTCTGCATGCCCAACCCCGGGCGCGCAGTGGACTGCGCGCTCTACCTTACTCTCTACGCCTCTGCGTCTCAGCCGTTAAACGTAGCCGCGCCCGTAAGGGCGCGGACGGTAGGGTTCCGGCTCGAGAAGCCAGGTCAGCACGACCCACACCGGCGCGCAGTGGACTGCGCGCCCTACCTTACTCTCTACGCCTCTGCGTCTCAGCCGTTAAACGTAGCCGCGCCCGTAAGAGCGCGGAAAACGAGACTCAAACCTGTGAACTTGGTCTGCATGACCAACCCACGGCGCACATCCCGCACATCCGGAGGCGCGCTACCTACTCCGCGTCTCAGCGTCTCCGCAATGAAAGATTGGCCGTTTTGGATTACGCTGCCAAAGCGAGCGTCAGCAAACGCCGGCACCGCTTTCGATTCGGTTGGAAAGCCAACTTCCACGTCGGCCTGATCTGTTTGCTGAATGCGGGAAAGTGCTTGGGTCTGCCGGTAAGATGCCAGCAGCACGCTCGGTTCAACTAACTAAACGCGGCCTGTGCACCTGTGCGTCTCAACGGTTAAGAATACGCCGAGACTCTCGCAAATGCTGCACTGGCAGTACGAAACAGAAGCAACGTGCCCGGACCCGCGCGACTGCCGCAACAGAACGAAAGCGAACGCCGGACCGGCGGTTGCGCGCCCGCCTCGATCAAGTCGGTTGCAAATTATCACTGTGCTTCGCGGATTGCAGCGCCGAGTTTCTGTTTAAGCGCCGCAACAACTTGTTGGTGAGCACTGTTGACCTCGGCATCGGTCAGCGTTCGGTCCGGAGCGCGGTACGTAAACGCGTATGCCATGCTTTTGTGCCCAGCCGGCACAGCGCCCCCCCGGTACACATCAAATAACTCGACCTGTTCGAGATGCGGCGGTTTAGCAAGCTTGACAACGCCAAGCACAGTATCGTGCGTGATGTTCTCGGGGACAATCATTGCAACGTCGCGCCGGACGGCAGGGAATTGCGGTAGTGGCTTGAAATTTTTTGCCCTGTCACGGTGTGCCAGCAACAGCTCGAGATTCAATTCAGCCAGTAAAACTGCGTCACGCAGGTCGTATCGTTTTGCCAGAGCAGGCTGCACCTGGCCAAGCTCGCCCAGGACGACTTTGCCCCCAAGCAATACCGAAGCAGACTCGATGAACAGCTCGGTCTGTTGCTCGCGTTTCGAGTAAACAATGCTGCGCAAACCGAATCGGTCGAGGAATTCCTCGACGACCCCTTTGAGATCGTAAACATCAAAGTTTGCATCGCGGTCTTCGCCGGACCAAAAGAGCGGATTACGCCGGCCTGTCAATGCAATGGCAAGGCGCCATTGTTCAGTCACATGGTTCCGGCATGCGTGGGATTGGCCCGATCTGACGCTATCTTTTTCGCCGGGCTGCGATGTGGCGCGTCTGAACACACGTCCGATCTCAAACACGGCAACATCAGGATTTTTCCTGTTAACGTTGTGTTTGAGGATGTTCAGCAGACCCGGTAGCAAGCTTGGCCGGAGCACATTCATTTCAGCGCTCAGGGGGTTTGCTAAGGCGGCAAGCTCGGAACTGTAAAAAGCGCATTCAGCACTCGAAACGAGCGTTTGGCCCTGGGCTTCGTCAAGGCCGAGGCTGGCCAGTATCCGTTTTGCCTCAATGATCTGGTCGTGTACAGCATCAAACGGATTAGACCCTATCCCACCCCGAGGCGGTGCAGGCGGCACTTTCTCGACTCCGTACAGCCTTTCGATTTCTTCGACTAGGTCAACCTCGCGTTTCAGGTCAACGCGCCAGCTTGGTATTGAGAATGTTGTGGCTTCTCTTGTGCCGGCCGTCCAACGTGTTGACACCTCGGTCAAACCCAGCCCAACCAAAAGCCCGACCTGTTGTTCGATTGGGATTTGGACACCAAGCAGCTCGTCGGTTTTCCGATGACGCAGCGTTATTTGGACAGGTTCGAACCTGTGCGGATACGCATCAACCATTCCCCTGGCAAGTTTGCCCCCTGCAGTTTGCAAAATAAGTTGTGCACAACGCAGGCTGGCCCAGCCGCTGATCTGGATGTCAGCGCCGCGCTCGAACCTGTAACTTGCGTCGGTACGCAATCCGAGTGCTTTTGAGGTGCGCCGGATATTGGTTGGATTGAAGTAAGCGCTTTCAATCAACACGTCTGTGGTACGCTCGGTGATTTCCGAATTTTGGCCGCCCATCACACCCGCCAACGCAATGCCTTTCTCAGGGTCGGCGATAAGCAACATCTGGTCTGTGAGAGTATGTTGTTGAGCGTCGAGTGTGACGAACAATTCACCCGGCTCGGCACGCCTAACGACGATGGTAGGTTTGCCACTTTTGTCTTTTGCGATCAGGTTGTAGTCAAATGCATGCAGTGGCTGGCCGGTCTCCATCATCACGAAATTGGTTGCGTCAACCACATTGTTAATGCTGCGAATACCGACGCTTTCAAGCAACAACCGCAGCCAGGCCGGGCTCGGCCTAATTGTAACCCCCTGCACAACACGTGCAGTGTATCGCGGGCACAGCTCAGGCGCTTCAATCTGCACGGCAACAAGCGCATCTGCGGGCACATTGCTTTCTTCGACCTGAACCTGTGGCAAGCACAGTTTGTTACCCGTAACTGCTGCAATCTCACGCGCGATTCCGATCACGCTGTTGAGGTCGGGTCGGTTGGGTGTGATCTCGAGGTCATAAATCACATCTGATGCGGTTCGGCCGAGGTATTCTGCAAATGGCTGACCGACTTTAGCGTCTGTGGGCAAAATCATCAGGCCGGTGCCGTCTTCAGACAACCCGAGCTCAAGCTCGGAACACATCATGCCGTGCGACTCGACGCCGCGGATTTTGCCGACTTTGATTGTGACGGGCTCGGGCTGGCCCGGGCGTGGCGGGAGCGAATAGCCCGGCAAGATCAACGGCACTTTGTCACCCGGGTTAAAGTTTGTTGCGCCACAGACAATCTGGCGTTCAGTTTTGCCGTCGAAGACGCGGCAAACGGTCAGTTTATCTGCATTTGGATGCTTTTCTTTTGTAAGCACCTGGGCAACAACAACACCGTCGAACTCGCCTGCGCGCTTATGCATTGATTCGACCTCCATGCCGAGCATGGTAAGCCGTTCGGCAAGTTCATCTGCTGACCAATCGAACTCGACGTATTGCTTGAGCCAGTTGAAGGTGACTTTCATTTTGCCCCCGTAAAACGGTTTCCAGTACACCAATCGGCGAATCAACCAAAGCCAAAACCGACCCGACGCGTGCACGAATTCATGCTTTGGGTCCGGATGATCACCGGCTGGTCCAACAACACTGCCATTAGCGGTAGCATCTGTGCAAGGTGTTCGTCCTTGAACAAACGCTTCACCCCATGCCAAACCGCATAAGCGGCGAGCAAGGTGTCCGCAGGCGGAAATGTTTTCCCCCTGTTGCGACATCGGCGTGCCAGCCGGCGTGCCGTTGTCCGGACTACTTTGTTTGTGTCAAGGCAGCGCACGGTTTTGAACAATTCTTACAATTTGCATTTTTTCGACCGGCCACGGACCGGTTCCGCAGTCCCAACACAAAACCTAATCCAATCAAATTGCTGCATGGACTCGTCAAAACTGGCGCAGGAACCGCACGTCGTTTTCGTAAAACAGGCGAATGTCGTTTATCCCGTACCGCAGCATTGCGATCCGTTCGATGCCGAACCCGAAGGCCCAACCTGTCCAAACCTCGGGGTCATAACCGACGTTCTCGAACACTTTGGGGTGGACCATGCCGCAGCCGGCTATCTCGAGCCAGTCACGTCCCATCTTGCGTGTGAGTGCATTTGAAAAATCAATCTCGTAACTCGGCTCAGTATAGCTGAAGTAGTGCGGTCTGAACCTGATTTTGACATCCTCACCTAGTACCTGCTTGAAAACAAATTCAACCGTGCCTTTCAGGTCGCCAACCGTGACGCCTTTGTCAACGTACAGACCTTCGATCTGGTGAAATGTCGGGTTATGCGTTGCATCGGGGTTGTCGCGCCTGTAAACGCGTCCGGGCACGATTATGCGTATTGGTGGTTGTTGTTTTTCCATCACACGGATTTGCACCGACGAGGTATGCGTGCGCAACAGCAATGCCCCTGCACGACTCGGGCTGGTCTGGGTTGAATTTGCTGATGCCGCAGGGTCGGCTAAATCGAGGTAAAATGTATCCTGGGTATCGCGTGCCGGGTGGTCAGCAGGTGTATTGAGCGCGTCGAAGCAGTGGTATTCGTCTTCGACTTCGGGTCCGTCTGCAACCGCAAAGCCCAGTTTGCGGAAGCTTTGCACGATGTCCTCAGTCACCTGAGTGAGCGGATGCAACCTGCCGATGCGCCTGCGCCGGCCTGGCAATGTAAAATCGGTTGGTACTTTCGGCAGGCTGGCTTTCAGTTCCAGTGCATGTCTGCACTCGGCCAGGGCAGTTTCAAGCTCGGCCTTGGCGGCATTGATTGCCTTGCCGACTGCAGGCCGGTCCGCCTTGGGCAGCGTGGCCAATTGTTTCATCAATGCGGTGAACCTACCCTGCGGCCCGAGCCACTGGCCCTTTGCACGGTCCAAAGCAGCCAAATCCTGGGCAGCTTTCAGCTCAGCCAATGCAGCCTGTTTAAGCGGTTCGATCTCGTCCAACAACGCCATTTGCGGCCAGTTTCACGATTTAACGGCAAAGTTTCAAGTTTGGATTCGGTAAAACGAAACGGGCGACCGTACACGCCCGGTCGCCCGCACATTGAAAAACAGAATCGGGTCAGTAAATCAGGCCTTGGCAGCCTTTGTTTTGAATGCGTCCTGAGCCACCTTTACAAGCTCGGCAAATGCAGTGCTGTCGGTTGCAGCGATGTCTGCCAAAACTTTCCGATCGAGTGCGACCTGGGCGGCTTTTAGCCCCTCGATAAACCTGCTATAGGTTAGCCCGGCTGCACGTGCGGCTGCATTAATTCGCGTCTGCCAAAGGTATCTGAAGGTACGTTTCTTAGCGCGGCGGTCGCGGTAAGCGTATTGTAGGCCGTGATCAACTGCATCGGAGGCATACCGGTAAAGTTTGGACCGGCGCAACCGATAACCTTTTGCAGCGGCAAGCATGCGCTTGCGTCGTTTGCGTGTTGCAGGTGCGTTTGTTGCTCGCATTATGTGTCAAATATTTTGCCAGGTTAACTCCGGCTCGGCCAACTTCATCCGCGATGGCTAAACGGCAGGCTCTCAAGCACCCTGTGTGCATCCGAAGGCGATACTTCAACCTTCGCACGCAGGCTGCGTCTGCGCTTGGGCGATTTGCCGGCCAACAAGTGCCTCCGCCCCGCCCGACTGCGCAACACCTTGCCAGTGGCGGTTATTTTGAACCGCTTGGCCACCGACTTTTTAGTTTTAATGGCTCTGGGCCGTCGCATAAAAAGTTTCTTCAGACAAAAAAGTGAGGCGCAAATATACTCCGCAACCCAAGGTTTGCAAGTGGCTTTTTTGGGTCACTCGACCGTAACGCTTTTGGCCAAGTTACGCGGTTTGTCAACGTCGCACCCGCGCAACACCGCAACGTGATACGCAAAAAGTTGCAACGGCACAACCGCAAGCACAGGTTGCAACAGGTCAATCGTCGCCGGGATGTAAATTACGTCGTCAGCCTTTTTTGCAACATCGGCATCTGCCTCGGTTGCAACTGCGATTATTTTGCCGTTTCTGGCTTTGATCTCCTCGAGGTTGCTCATGTTTTTTTCATACATTGCATCGCGCGGGCAGATAATGACAGTAGGGAATTCCGGCGATACAAGAGCAATTGGACCGTGCTTCATCTCAGCGGACGGATAACCCTCGGCATGTATGTACGAGATTTCTTTGAGCTTGAGCGCACCTTCAAGTGCCATCGGGTAGTTCAATTGCCTGCCAAGATAAAGGAAGTTATTGTAATTGGCGTACTTGCCGGCAATAGCGCGGATATGCGCATCTGCCTGCAAAATCCGGCGCAGTTTGGCCGGGATGGCATCGAGCTGGCGCACAATTGCGCGGCCTTCCTCGAGTGAAAGCCTGCGTTGCGCCCTGGCCAGTGCAAGCCCGAGCAATGTCAATAGCAAAAGCTGCATGCACAACGCTTTTGTCGAGGCTACTCCTATCTCGGGTCCGGCCCGCATATGAATTTCGGCGTCGGATTCACGCGCGATGGTCGAACCCGGTACGTTCACTATCGCAAGCGTGCGGGCGCCGGCCCCCTTGGCCACGCGAACCGCAGCCAATGTGTCGGCTGTCTCACCCGATTGCGATATTGCGACCACAGTTGTGCCTTTTTCAATTGGCCGCGCACGATACCGCATTTCGCTGCCGTATTCGACTTCGACAGGGATACGCGCAAGCGTTTCGATCACGTATTCACCAACAAGTGCAGCGTGATAACTTGTGCCGCACCCGACAAGCACCAGCCGGTGCATCCGGGCAAGCTCATGCCGGCCCAGCGCAAGTTCTTCGAACTCGGCCGTGCCGGTTGCGGGGCGCAGGCTGCGCCTGAGCAGGTCGGCCGCGCGGTCAGGTTGCTCAAAAATCTCTTTTAACATGTAGTGCGGGTAGTTGCCGCGCTCGGCATCTTCAGCCGAGAAATGCGCAGTGCGCACGGGCCGTTTTGCGGGCCTGCCGTTAACCTGAATCACACAATCCGAACACGTAATTGCAACCACATCGCCATCGTTGAGGTAAACGACCTTTTGCGTGTAGGGCACTATTGGCGAAACATCGCTTGCAAGGAAGTTTTCGTCCTCACCCAAACCAACAACCAACGGCGACCCGCGTCGTGCGCCTACAATCACCCCCGATAACCCAGCATGAACAACCGCAATTGCATAAGTGCCCTTGGCTTCATTTGTCGCCAGTGTAACCGCCTCGGTCAACATCTGTTGTGTAAGCGGTTTGCCGCATGAAAGCCGTTTCTGCAGATGGTGACCAATCAAGTGGCACAAAACTTCACTGTCGGTCTGCGACCTAAACTTGTGCCCGAGCCGTTGGAGTTTGCGGCGCAACTCGAGGTAATTCTCGATTATCCCGTTGTGTACCATGGCGAGTTTGCCGGACTGATCAACGTGCGGATGCGCATTGACATCTGTGGGCGGCCCGTGCGTTGCCCAGCGTGTATGCGAGATGCCAATCGAGCCTGTCAACGGCTGCCGCTGTAACAGTTCAGCAAGGCGCTCAACGCGCCCGGCGAGTTTGCGTATTTCCAATTGCCCGTTTGCAAGCGTGCAAATGCCGGCTGAATCGTACCCGCGATACTCGAGCCTGCGCAACCCGTCCATCAGGACAGGCGCGGCTGTTCTTTTACCCACGTAACCAACTATCCCGCACATATACGCCGGCATAAAACTGGCTTAAACTGGCTGATTTTGCAAATCAAACGTGGGTAAACCCGCGGGGGTCAATGCCTCAGCCACAGCTACAAGATCAGACGCGCCCAACAAGCCGTGCACGTCAACTAACCGGTTTGCCAAGGTTTCTGTTGCAAGGTTTGAATTGCGATTGCGCCAGCATCGGTTAAGGTTTTTCGGCAATGAGCAACGGACCGGACTCAATCGGTCTGATAGCAGGCAACCGCGCGTTACCGCTCGAATTTGCGCGACAGGCGCGTCGGTTGGGGATAAAACGCATTGTAGCAGTTGCATTTACTGGTGAAACCGACCCGCGCCTTGCGGCGTTTGTTGACGAGATTGTGTGGCTGAAGGTCGGGCAATTGACAAAAATGCTCCATGCATTCGCCAGCCGCGGTATCAGGCAATGTGTTATGCTCGGACAAATTGCGCCGAAAAATCTGTTCGAGCTCCGGCCCGACCTGCGCGCAATGAAGCTCATGCTCAAAATCAAAGAGAAAAATGCACACTCGATCTTTAGTGCCACCGCAGATGAGCTGCACAAGGAAGGGATCGAGCTTGTGGAGGCGACGCCTTGGCTAAAACCGCTGATGCCCGAGGCCGGATTTGCGCTCGGCCCAAAACTTACTGCCACCCAACGGCAGGACGTCAGCTTCGGTTTCCGGATCGCAAAACGAATTGCCGAGCTTGACATCGGACAGACAGTGGTTGTGAAAGACCTGACAGTGCTTGCAGTTGAAGCGTTCGAAGGCACCGATAACTGCCTGGCACGCGGTGGTGCCTTAGCCGGTAAAACCGGCGGCGCAGTTGCTGTCAAAGTCGCCAAGCACGGCCACGACATGCGTTTTGATATTCCTTGCATTGGAGCGCAAACGTTGGAAACTTGTGCTGGAAACAGAATTCGGGTGCTTGCATTTGAAGCTGGCAAAACAATTCTGTTGGACCAAGATCAATGCGCGCAACTTGCTCAACGGCACCGGATAGCCGTTGTAGCCGTTGCAACTACAGAATAAGTACGGTGAAGTTACAATGCTAGCTGCACACGAGATTTTTGGGTTTATGTCACCGGCGTTGGCGACAGAAATCATCGAGCAATTGCACAACGCCGACAAGGAATCGTACCGGAGCGTCTTGGCATCAGTTGCACAGGCGCACCGGGTCAGACCCGTGTTTTTGGAACGCAAACCGCGCGCCGAACAACACAAAACGATCGTTGAATCGCTTTGCAAACCGCGTCTTGAGACAACCGCAGTTGCAGCACTGCAAAGCTGGTTGCTCAAACAACAAACGCAAATGTTGACCGATTTCCTCGATGCACTCGGTATCAAACACGACAAAGGTGTCGTGGATGAGCTGCCAAAAGAAATGCCCGATGACAAATTGCAGGCTGCTGTCGAAGGGCTGTTGGCAAAATATCCGCATGAAAAAGTCGCTGTTTACCTGCGCGCTTTCAACGACCTGAGCCAGGCGAACTGGCCGAACCTGGCGAAAATGCTCGAAACAGACCCACGCTTACAACTTGGCGACTGAATTAACATTTGCAACAACGCTTAACTGTTGGGCGCGTTTGCGCTTCAGTAGTCCCAATGTACAGCCTTGCAAACCGCGCACACAGCATTGCGCCGGACAATGAAAACCGTCCTGTTCGTGGATGACGATCCGATTGTGGTAGCCGTTTACCGTAAATGGCTCGAACGCAACGGTCTCAACGTCCAGGTCGCAAAGGACGGCCTGATTGCACTCAAATACCTTGCCGATCATACACCCGACATAGTTGTGCTGGACCTAATGATGCCGAACGTCAATGGCGTTGAGGTGCTCAAGTTCATGCGAGCAGACCGTCGCCTCAGGCATGTACCGGTTGTTGTCTTTTCGAATGCGTTCATGACCGAGCTTGCGCAAGAGGCAATGGCAGCAGGCGCAAATAAAACCCTGCCAAAAGCAGGCTGTACACCATCGCTGCTAATTCAATGCGTGCAAGACATGCTGGCAGGCGCAGTTGGCGTAAGCGACACGAGCATCCTGATGCTCGACCAGGAAACAAAGACCACCGTGCCGTATCCGCCAAGAACAAAAAGCCCTGAACCACCCCAAACACAAGCCCCACCACAACCCGCCAAAACAGGCGCAAGCGAACAGGCTACACTCGAGCAGATACGCGGTGAGTTGATAAATAACGCGCTGAGCCAGTTGGCCGAAATACGCGAGAATTGCGCCGGCTACCTCGCCGCGCACACAACACCAGCAGGTGTTGTCTGGCTGAAAAACCTCTATCAATGTCTGCACTTTACCGGTGCACGAGCGAGCATGGTCGGGTTTCACAGGTTGGCGCAGCTTTTGACTGCGTTTGAAGCGCTTGTGTTTGAGCTGATTGCAAATCCGGCCCAGGCAACACATTCCACCCTTCACACAATCCGACGTGCGATGGAATGTGTGATTGTGTTGTTCAGCCAAATTGACGCCGGCATGGCTGAACCCATACGAAAAGCGCGTGTGCTTATTGTTGATGATGACCCGGTCAGCAACCGCATGATAATCGGTGCACTGCGCCGCGCCAGACTCGACGCCGACAGCATCACAGACCCGCGAAAAGCACTCGAGCAGGTCCAATCCGCCCGGTACGACCTGATCATGATTGACATTATCATGCCCGGCATGAGCGGATTCGAGCTGTGCGAGAGGATTCGGCAGTTGCCCGGATACGCCGATACACCTGTAATTTTCATCACCGTGAACGAAAAATTTATGAACTGGCTTGAAACGGTCTTGAGTGGCGGCAACGAGATCATCGGTAAACCAGTTCAGCCACTCGAACTTGCACTAAAAGCAACAACGTTGCTTATTCAACATCAACTTGCTCAGACCCGCCCTAAAAAACTCAACTGAAGGACCTACGCAAGTGGCTCGCCATGTCGAAAAAGGTGCTCTGCATATTGGGTCCCGGCTTCGAAGAAATCGAGACAGTCGCGCCGATTGACCTGCTCAGACGCGCAGGCGCCCAAGTTGTAATCGCCGCACTGAACGAAAACAAACTTGTTACGGGCAGGTCCGGTATCACAGTCCAAGCTGATGCAACTCTGGCCGAACTTGATCCAAATACGTTTGACATGCTGTTTATCCCGGGTGGTCCAGGGGTAAAAAACCTCCGGTCCGACGGTCGAGCAGCGCAACTTGCGAATGTTTTTGCCCGAAACAACAAACCTGTTGCAGCCATTTGTGCTGCGCCAACCGTACTGGCTGATGCAGGTCTGCTTGCCGGCAAACGGTTTACAGCACACTTTTCCGTGCTCGATGAGTTGCCGCATGCGTTACTGACCGAACGCGTCGTCGAAGACGGTCTTATTATCACGTCACGCGGCGCAGGTACGGCACTCGAGTTCGGCCTTGCACTTGTGCGCCGGTTGTTCGGCGAGCCAGCAGCACAGGAGATTGCCAGAGCAATAATGATGTAACACATGCCCGCGCCGAGCCAAAAATTCAAACCCGGCAGGCGCAGGTGTTCGTGCTGCAACTGAAAAACCCTGAACAGAAATGACCTTGCCACCTTACATCCAGGTCAGGCCTGACGGTATACTTTTGGCCGTGAAACTCCAACCACGTGCTGCAAAAAATGAAATCTGCGGTCTGCACGGCAACGAACTGCGTGTCAGGGTTACAGCCCCGCCGGTTGATGAAGCTGCAAACGACGCGTTGTTACGGTTTTTAGCCGACACTTTTGATTGCCCGCGCAGTTGCATCGAACTTATGCACGGCCACACCTCACGCCACAAACGTATCAAACTGACCGGTGTTTCACCCGAAACAGTTATTCAGGCTGTCTCGCGTTCAACCAGCGCGCGGTAAGACCGCCACAGCCGTAAAGTCAGCTCAGATGTATGCAGCGGTTGCGCATCCAACTCGATCGCCTCGACAATTCCAAGTGTACTAAGCGTCAGAAACACACCTTGCCGCGACCGTAGCTCGGCCGGTGTTATTGTTCGCTCAATACAAGTCAAACCCAGTTGCGCGCATAGCTCGAACACAACCGCGCGTGTTACACCGGGCAAAATACCGCTTACGACCGGCGCGGTACAAACCTGCGAGTCGCTGATCCAGAACAGATTTGCACTGGCTGCCTCAACCACATGGCCGGCTGTGTTGAGCAAAAGTGCTTCATCGGCACCTGCCGACTCAGCCTCAGCCCGCGCAATAATTTGGAGCAACTTGTTCGCTGTCTTGAACGATGCAAGAGGCGACTCCGCATCCAACCGTACCGAGGAGGTCACAAGTCGCCATTGCAAAAGCCTGTCGAGCGACCCGGGGTCAAACGGCGTGACTGTCATGACAAGCGTGGGTTGATCGGCGCCTTTGGTCGAGTACCCGCGTTGCCCGACACCACGCGACAGGTGAATGCGCAGCACACCGTCACACAGCCGGTTCTGCGCAATTAATTCGTCGCCAAATTCGGTGACGGCACACATGTCAAACGGCATTCGGATCCGCAAAAATTCAGCTCCATGCTGTAATCTGGCCAGATGTTGGCCAAACCTGAACGGCCGGCTGTTGTGCACATAGACCGTCTCGAACAGGCCGTCTCCGTACAGAAAGCTGCGGTCAAATACCGGCACAACAGCCTCGTGCACATTTACAAACCTGCCGTTGATGAAAACGATCATGCGGCCTCAGTCACCACCCGACATGGTTCAAGGTGATTAACCTCTGCTCGAATCTGCTCCTGTGGCTGCACCAGCAGCATTCAGCCTGCACGACGCAGTGTAAACCGGCGCCAATGCCTTCAAAAACCCGCCTGCTTTTGCCATGGTCTCATCGTACTCGGCCTCGGGCACCGAATCAGCCACTATGCCCGCCCCAACGTGGAAATACGCAGTTTGATTGCAGCAAATGGCCGTCCGGATAATGATACTTAGCTGGCTTTGTTTGTTGAACCCGATGTAACCCAGTGCGCCGGTGTATGGGCCGCGCGTGACCGGTTCAAGCTCGTCAATGATTTCCATCGCACGGAACTTGGGCGCACCCGTGATGCTTCCGCCGGGGAAACACGCCGCCAATGTATTCACGTGACTTAACTCCGGCCGCAGTTGACCCTCCACAGTCGCAACCAGATGCTGGACCTGTGCGAACCGTTCAAGTCGGACTAACTCGGGCACCCTCACCGAACCGAAGGTGCAGATTTTGCCAAGGTCGTTTCGCAATAGGTCGGTTATCATGATCAACTCAGCACGTTCTTTTGTGCTGGTCAACAGCTCGCGCGCTAGTTCAGCGTCCTGTGCGGCATGACCCGTGACTGGCCGTGTGCCTTTGATGGGCCGCGTCTGCACTAAGTTATCCCGAATTCGGAGGAACAACTCCGGCGACGCCCCGGCCAACTCGAATTCGCCACAGTGCAAATACGCCCCAAACGGCGCCGGTGAAGCCACTGCAAGGCGTTTGAACAGTGCCCAACCCGACCACGGCCATGCAACCGCAAGGCGCTGGGCCAGGTTAACTTGGTAAATGTCGCCGGCACGTATGTACTGCTTGGCGCGGTGCACAGCCTCGATGAACGCTGCTCGCGTAAAATTCGACTCGACCGTTGGCAGCCCAGGCGCACCCATCCTGTCTGGCCCGAGTGCCCCTAACGCTTGTGCACAGGCTAACTGCCTCTCCCAAAACTCGAACTGTTCATCCGCTCGGCTTGCCGAGCGCGACCCATCTGCGCAAAGGCCAGTCGAGATAATCCACGTCTGGCCGAGCAGATGGTCGAACATCACCAGGCTATCGTAAAACCCGACATGACAATCCGGTAAAGGTAAGTCCACTTGTGCACAGCGTCGTAATTTCGGCTCGACAAAGTTTTTAAGGTCATATCCCCAGAAACCGAAGCAGCCCCCAGCAGGCGCTTCCAACCGAGCTGCCTCAGGCACGTCAAACCGCCTCAACAACAAGTCGAGCAATTCCCATGGATTCCCAAACCGCACACTGCAGGTCAGCCCAGTCAGGCTCGAACGATCCTGATCCGGCCGCGTTTCGCATATTTCGCACCGCGCACCAACCGAACGAAATGTCAGGAACGGTCGTGCAGCGACGAACGAATATCTGCCGTGCACGGGGTCAAACAACGAACTGCGCAACAACACCACACCAGGCTCGGCTTGCAAATGCTCAATGAGCGCCTCTGGGGTTGCCAGGTGCGATGCTTGCCTGATGACAGTGCGCATTTGATCCGCCGAAAGCCGACCCTGCCGTGGTTCACGCAAAAGCCTTGGGCACAATCTCAGGCGGCCCAACCCGGCGGGCATAGTCGAGTATGATGTCAATGGCCTCCTCGGGTTTGTCTGTCAGGGTGACAAGTTTCATGTCCTTGGGACTGATGTAACCTGGCTTAACCATCTGGTTGTGCATCCACCTGAGCAACCCGGTCCAAAATTTCCGGCCGAACAGAATCATCGGGTACTCGGGTATGCGCTGGGTTTGCTCGAGCGTGATTATCTCGGCAAACTCGTCCAGTGTGCCCAGCCCGCCCGGCATGAAAACAAATGCAATGCTGTATTTAACGAAACAGACCTTCCGGGCGAAAAAGTAATGGAAATTGATCGGTATGTTTGCGTACCGGTTCGGTTTCTGTTCCATCGGCAGTTCAATGTTCAACCCGACCGACCTGCCCTTGGCAAGTGCAGCACCTTTGTTTGCCGCTTCCATTATGCCCGGGCCGCCCCCGGTAATAACCGTTAGGTTGTTCTTGGCCAGGCCATGCGCAAGCTCAACTGCAGCCTTGTAATACGGACTCGATCTAGGCATGCGCGCCGAACCAAAAATTGTGACTGCAGGACTCACCCGTGACAGCGTCTCGAACGAGTCAACAAATTCGGACATGATCCGGAAAATCCGCCACGGGTCTTCCTTGATGAAACTTGTGGACTGGTTGTTCATGCGCGGCAGCATACGCAACCCAGTCGAATTGAACAAGACTAGCTCGGCGCAAATCAACAAAAAGCCCGCTTTAACCCGCGCCTTACAGGCGCGCCCCGGAAACACACTGCAAATTGCACCGCGCTTTACGGCTGCGGACACGTCATGGTCAGGCCCGGTTTCATGAACACCCCAGGCTTTCTCCACAGTTCCAACACTTGTAACAGGCGCCGTTCCGCACCGTGACATGGCCGCAATTGGGGCAAATTGGTGCGTCTTCCTGGAAGTGTGCCAGAGCCTCATTAAGACTTGTAATCTGCGCTGGCTGACCCGGCACAGGTTGCGGGGTTGCCCCAACGGATTGACTCGGGGGTGCCACAATGTCAGTATCCTCGGATTCCCGCGGTAGTTGCGGCGATGGATGGTTTATTCGCTTTTTGATTTCCTCGAGCAACCCGGGCATCGCAAGCTCGGGTTGGTTTGCATCTGTCATGTGCGATTCACGGTATCCGGGTATGAACTGCAACGCCATCCAGCGAAACACGTAATCCGTAATCGAGGAAGCGTTTCGGATCTCAGGGTTTTTCGTAAATCCGCTCGGTTCAAACCGCTGATGCGCAAATTTTCTGACCAGCGTCTCCAGTGGCACACCGTATTGTAGCGCAATGCTGGTCAACGCACCAATTGTGTCCATCAACCCGCCTATGGTCGAGCCTTCCTTTGCCATCGTAATGAACAGTTCGCCCGGCTGACCATTTTCAAACAGCCCAACCGTTAGGTACCCCTCGTGCCCGGCAATATCGAACTTGTGTGTGATTGACCGGCGCGTTTCAGGCAACCGACGCCGCACGGGTTGACCCGCCTGCTGACGCAATCTTGCCACCTCTTCTTCGAGCTGCTTGATCCGCGCATGCAGACCCGACACATCCACTGCACCGGGCTGACTCTTGCGGGTTGACAACGGCTGCGACCGTTTCGACCCGTCGCGGTAGATCGCAACGCATTTCAGCCCCAGCCGCCACGCCTGCACGTATGTGTCGCGAATCTCCTCGATGGTGCTTTCATGGGGCATGTTGACGGTTTTCGAGATGCCACCACTGATGAACGGCTGGGCGGCGGCCATCATCTTCAAATGCGCCATGTAATGGATGAACCGTTTGCCGCGCGCCGGCTTGAACGCGCAGTCGAACACAGCCAGATGTTCCGAACGCAATCCGCTGCGGATCAGTTGGCCGTTCTCCTCGACATCCTCGATTGTGTCGTATTTCTCGATGTGCGCCACAATCTTTTCAATCTCAGCCTCGCTGTACCCGAGCCGGCGAAGCGCCTCTGGAACCGTCCGGTTCACAATCTTGAGCATGCCACCCCCAGCCAACAGCTTGTACTTCACAAGTGCAATGTCCGGCTCGATCCCAGTGGTGTCGCAGTCCATCATGAACGCAATTGTGCCCGTTGGCGCAAGCGCCGTCACCTGCGCGTTGCGAAAACCGAACTTCTTGCCAAGCTCAAGCGCTTTGTCCCAACACCGGCGCGCTTCCTCCTTCAAATATGAAAACTCTGCACTTGGATAAATTGCCTCGACGGCTTCGCGATGCAGTTTGATCACACCAAGCATTGACTCGACGTTGTCTTTTGCACGCGGCTGCTGCACGTGTACACAGCGCGCATCGTGATAACCTGGGAATGGCCCTAGCCGCGCTGCAAGCTCAGCGCTGTACTCGTAAGCGTACCCGGTCATGATTGCTGTTATTGCGCCTGCCAGCGCACGCGCTTCATCTGAATCGTACGGCAACCCGTAACTCATGATGAGCGAGCCGAGATTTGCATACCCAAGGCCAAGCGGCCTGAATATGTGCGAGTTCTCCGTAATTTCGCGTGTTGGATAGCTGGCGTTGTCAACGATTATGTCCTGTGCAGTGATGAAAATCCGCACTGCAGCTTTGAATCGCTCCACATCAAATACACCATCAGCACGCTTGAACTTCATCAGATTCAACGAGGCAAGGTTGCAGGCTGTGTTATTGATGAAAATGAACTCGCTGCATGGATTGGTCGCGTTGATTGGTTCTGTCCCCTTGCACGTGTGCCACTTCTGTATTGCGCCGTCGAACTGCATGCCAGGGTCGCCGCACACCCATGTCCCCTCCGCAATCTTGTACAGGAGCGTAGCGGCATCCTTCTTTTCGAGTGGTTGTCCGGTTGTTATCGCGCGTGTCCACCATTCACGTCCCTCGAGCGCGGCCTGCATGAACTCGTCACTGACACGCACGGACAGGTTTTCATTCTGGTACATCACACTGCCGTACGCCTCGCCGTTGTATGAACCGTCGTACCCCTGCTCGATCAATGCCCACGCCTTTCGTTCCTCTTTCTGTTTCGCCTCGATGAATTCCTCAATGTCGCCATGCCAGTCACGCAATATGTTCATCTTGGCTGCGCGCCGCGTTTTACCCCCGCTTTTAACCACGTTCGCAACCTGGTCGTAAATCCGCAGGAACGACAACGGTCCGCTTGGCCTACCACCTCCGCTGAGCTTTTCCTTGGCAGACCGAATCGGCGTCAGGTCCGTGCCGGTGCCCGAGCCGAACTTGAACAACATGGCCTCGTTGTATGCAAGCTGCATGATTGATTCCATGTTGTCTTCGACCGACTGAATGAAACATGCGCTACACTGCGGATACTCGTACTGTGTGGGTGCGCGCTCAGCCCGACCGCTTTCGCGGTCGAAGTACCAGTTGCCGCGGCTTGACCGGGTGCCGATGCCGTACTGGTGGTAAAGCCCGACATTGAACCACACGGGCGAATTAAACGAACCGTACTGGTTCAAACACAACCAGCACAGTTCGTCATAGAAAATCTCGCCGGCATCCTTGCTGAAATACCCGTCTTTAACCCCCCAATCTGCAATTGTCCGACACACTCGCTGGATCAGTTGGCGTACCGATGTCTCGCGCTCAGGCGTGTTCAGTTCGCCATAAAAATACTTCGATACAACTACCTTGGTCGCAAGCACCGACCACGACTTGGGCACCTCTACGTTTTCCTGCTTGAATATGACCTTGCCGTTGTCATCGGTGATCTCCGCTGTGCGTCTTTCCCATTCAACCTGATCAAACGGACTCACCTTCGGGTCGCTGAACACGCGCTCAACCCGCAGTGCGCCTGCAGGTGCAGTCTCAGACTGCTGTGGGCAACACCCGTTCGCAGCACCCGCAGCGGGCCATTCCTGATCCGCCCGGCCTGGGACAACGGCATCTTGGCCAGTCTCGATCATCGCTCAAACAAAAAAGCTTTTCGGTTCGGTTTATTTATCAAAATCGCCAGCCGGTTTAGCACACCAACCCAACTACGGCCAGCCTCAAGATTTCCTCTGCTAACACACCCCGCACACCGGTCGAATCACGGGTGCAGGATACCCAATTAGTTGGGACAGCGGCGAACCTAACCACTAGATGTTGGATAGCAAGGATTTTTTTCAAAAAAATTTTTGTGCAGTTTTTCCCTTGCAAAACGCGGCAAAAAAGAACTTGGACCGGCCTTTTCCGCGGCCGTTTTTATAGAAAATTTTTGTGCATTTATCGCTCCGTAACTGTACCGGCATCTAGGGCCAGGTTGACCGGTTGCTTCCGGTTCCGGCTGCCGCCACATGCATTGAAACGACGTAGCTGTGTGCCGCTGAGCTTTATCAGCAAGAATAAACTCCGTCGGCCGGCGCCGCGCGGAAAGTGCACGGACCGAGTGTGCAATGAACACAAAGCGTGCCCTCTTTGTGATATGTGAGTCCGCCAAACAGGCGCGCGGGTTACAAGCAGTAGGGCTTGCCTTTCTATAATGGCAGGGTGTATAAAGCCTGTGTATGGCTCTGGTAGTCGAGCAGTGCGTCTCTACCAGCAACGTGCTGTGCGTAATCATGGGCGGCGGCGCAGGCAGACGGTTATTCCCCCTGACGCGTGATCGTGCCAAACCTGCGGTGCCGCTTGCCGGCAAGTACAGGCTGGTTGATATTCCCATCTCGAACTGCATCAACTCGAATTTCCGCAGGATTTATCTGTTGACGCAGTACAACTCGGTCTCCTTGCATCGGCACATATTGCAGTCATACAACTTCGACCAGTTTAGTGGTGGTTTTGTCGAGATTTTGGCTGCAGGCCAAACACCGTCGGATTCATCTTGGTACCAGGGCACCGCTGATGCAGTCAGGAAAAACCTCGTGCATTTCATGCATCACGACTTTGATTACCTGCTGATCTTGAGCGGTGACCAGCTTTACCGCATGGATTTCCGTGAAGTTATCGCGCAGCATGTTGAAACGGATGCAGAAGTGACGGTCGCAACCAAACCTGTCCAGCGCAGCGAGGCGCATCAGCTTGGGATCATGCAGATTGACAATGACAAACGCATCAAGAAGTTCGTCGAAAAACCGACTGAACCTGCCCTGCTCGACCAATTGAAGCTGCCAGATGAACTGTGCAAATCGCTCGGAATCAAGCAGCAAGGCGAAGTGTACCTTGCGTCAATGGGCATTTACGTATTCAACCGGGATGTGCTCGGGCCGTTGCTGGCGAATGATCTGACCGACTTCGGCAAAGACGTGATTCCGATGGCAATCCGGTCGCACCGTGTGTTTGCGCATGTGTTTCAGGGGTATTGGGAAGACATCGGAACAATTCGGTCGTTCTTTGAGGCGAATCTGGATGCAGCATCGGAGTTGCCCAAGTTCAATTTTTACGATATGACGGCACCCATATTTACCCGGGCACGGTTTTTGCCCAGCTCGAAAGTCAACGGCGCGCATATCGAGCACGCACTCATCTCGGAGGGGTGCATCATTAACAGGGCAAGAATAATTGACAGTGTCATCGGCCTGCGAAGCATAGTCGAGTCTGGTACGTACCTGCGTCATGTGGTTGCAATGGGCTGCGACTACTATGAAACGCCCGAGTCAATCGAAGCAAATACAAGGGCTGGCCGACCGCGAATTGGCATAGGCAAAAACGCACGCATCGAAAATGCCATCATAGACAAAAATGCGCGGATCGGCGACAACGTGGTGATCACATCGGCTGGCAAACCTGAGAATCTGGACCACGAACTTTATTACATTCGGGACGGCATAGTAGTCATACCGCGCGACGGTGTCATACCGCATGGCACGGTGATTTGACCCGGCGTTGCATCCCGGGGCCGGTCGGAAACCCAGAACTGGACCACAGCTTGAAAGCGGGATTTACTTCTGTAAAACGCGTTGGTAAAGAACGGTCCGTGCCAACTGACACAGCGGTTTGGGACATATTGAATCGCCGCGACAGGCTGTTCCTGATAGCCGGTCCGTGCGTAATCGAGAGCGAAACGTTGTGTTTGAAAGTTGCAGCGTCGCTCAAGAAAACCTGCGAAAAGCTCGGAATTTTCTACATCTTCAAGGCGAGCTTCGACAAGGCCAATCGTACATCGCCAACCTCGTTTCGTGGGCCTGGGTTGGAAGTCGGGCTTCGGATACTGGCAAAAGTACGCGCAAAAGTTGGTGTGCCGGTGCTGACAGACATCCACACCGAAACGCAGGCAGCGGTTGTGGCCGATGTGGTGGACATCTTACAAATCCCGGCTTTCCTGTGTCGGCAGACCGACCTGATCAAGGCAGCCGCTCACACGGGTAGGATACTCAACCTCAAAAAGGGCCAGTTCCTATCCCCCAGCGACATGGGACAAGTAATTGAAAAGGCGCGCCATTTTGGCGCAAACCGGTTGTTGGCAACCGAACGCGGCACAGCATTCGGTTATAACAACCTTGTTGCTGACATGCGTTCGATACCGATCATGCACAGGTTCGGCTGTCCGGTTGTGTTTGATGCAACGCATTCGGTTCAATTGCCCGGCGGCGCAGGCAAAAGTTCATCCGGCCAGCGTGAGTTTGCGCCCGTGCTTGCGCGTGCAGCCGTTGCAGCCGGCGCAGACGGGATTTTCGTCGAAACGCATCCGCACCCAGAGCGCGCGCTGAGCGACGGGCCGAACATGATCAGATTGTGCGACATGCCGGCTTTACTCGATGAACTTGTACGCGTGTTCGATGCGGTCCGCACTCGACACCAAAAAGCCGCTTGAGGCAGTCCGGTCTCGCGACCAAGCATTGTCTCCAGACTCGACCTGCAGCTTACCGGGTGGCATCTTTGGGGCGCACGAAGTCCAGTACAATGACGCACCCGCCGTACCATAAGAGCGCAAAACCTCGGGCTAATGCCATAACCCGGCTCTGCACACACAGCAGCGCAGTGCGGCTGCGGCACGGCTCCCGCGCTCAACAGGGAAGTGCAGCGGCGCATTTGGTCTGCGCCGAGTACCTAAATCAAAACACCAGACCCGGCATCAGCCGGATTGAACGTAAAGCGCACAGCCGTGCGAACCACAAAAGGATTCGACCCTGCAATGGCGTGGCAACATCTAAATCGCGGATTATCCGGGTGTGTTGCACAGTGATTGCCATCTGCGGGTCGCTCGCGTGCGCTCAGGAAACGCTGCCGGGGCGAATCAAGGATTTTTCACTCCCCGAATATTTCAGCCCGCCAAACGAAAACCGTATCAGAGCAATGCTGCGCGGTGCCAAAGCCGAGTTGAGCCCAAACATGACGATTGTCATTTACCAATTATATGCCGAAACATTTCGCGAGACGGGCGAACGCGAGCTTGAAATAAAAGCGCCTGTGTGCCATTACGATTCAGCGAACCGGCTTGCATACTCGGATGAGGCGCTCGAGACGAAGACTGGCGATGGTCGGTTGGTGGTGCATGGGAAAGGTTTTTTGTGGCGGCGCGATGACGCAATCCTCATCATTTCGAACGACGTGCACTGTATCCTAAAAACAATTTCTGCGCGTACAGTGGCGCCTGCTGCAGCGGCGGCTATGGGCGGTCTGCTGAACATTTGCGGCCAGACAAATCAGCCATCTCAAGCCGAATCTGCATTGTCACAAAGGCCTGCAACTGAAATTTTTGCTGATCATGCCGAGTTCGACCTTAAATCGAATGAAGCCCGCTACAGCGGCAACGTGCGCGTTGTGAATCCGGTGTTGAATGTCCGGTGCGACAGGTTAACAGCGCGGTTGCCCGCCGATGCCGGACACATCGAAAGCATTATTGCCGAGCAAAATGTCGAGTTTGATGCCGTTGACGGGCGCGGCAAAAGAATCCGTGGCACCAGCCAAAAAGCAGTTTACACGTGGAAAGTCACCGACAACATCACAAACGAGCTTGTCGAACTCACTGGTAACCCGGTGCTTAACACCGACCAGGGAACACTTGCAGGCGATGTAATTGTTTTTGACCGGCTCACGGGCCGAATCACAGCTACAAATCCACGCATGACAGTCTCACAGCCGGAATCGAGTATCACAAATGCTTTACAGCAAACCAATCTGCACACAGGCGCACCGCCGGTGACAGAACCTGTCGCAGACAAAGCCAGATCTACAAATGCAGAATCGTCTGCTGCGCAAGAACAACTGCACCGGCACAAACCTGAATCGCGTCCATGACTGCGCCTGATTCAAAGTCGAATTTGGCAAGTCAACCGTGCCAAGCTGGATCTTCGGCACTGACAGAAAACGGGCTTTTGACCACTGAAAACCTAGTTAAACAGTTCCGCAAACGCAGGGTTGTCAATGGTGTCTCGATTAGGGTAGGGGCGGGTGAAATTGTCGGGTTGCTCGGCCCAAACGGCGCCGGCAAAACAACCACGTTTAACATCATAGCCGGGCTGATCAGGCCGGACGACGGCACCGTTAAATTTGACGGACGTGACATTACGCGCCTGCCGATGCACAAGCGCGCACGGCTCGGCCTTGGTTACCTTACGCAGGAACCGTCTGTATTCAGGAAACTGACAGTCGAACAAAACATCCTTGCAATCCTCGAGACATGCAAACTTTCAGCTCAGGAACGCCAGGTCAGACTCGCGTATCTGCTTGAAGAACTTGACCTGGCGCGCCTTGCCAAACACAAGGCCTATACTTTGAGTGGGGGTGAAAAACGCAGACTCGAAATCACACGCGCACTTGTCACAAGCCCGAAACTGCTGTTGCTGGACGAACCGTTTACCGGCATAGACCCGATTGCGGTTTATGAAGTGCAGAAAATCGTGCGCAGACTTAAAGAACGCGGCTTGAGCATACTTATCACAGACCACAACGTGCGCGAGACACTCAAGCTGGTTGATCGCGCGTACTTGATTTACAACGGCCAGATACTTTATGAGGGTGGCGGCCATGAAATGCTAACCGACCCGAAAGCGCGCGAGATTTATCTCGGGCCGGAGTTCAATTTGTAGTTCTTTGACTCGGTAAATCGGCGGAAACATAAACCGGCTGTGCTGTCACTTTCAGGTTTGACAGTTCAACGTTTCAATGCATCTAACAAGCACACATGCAACGCGACATAGTTACGGTTGAACGGTTCTACACCGAGCAGGTGCATGAACTCGGGCTTAGGCTTATTGCAGGCGCAAACGGCCTGAAACGCATCATACGCGAGCCGACCGTGAACCGGCCTGGGCTGTTGCTGACCGGGTTCACAAAATATTTTGCCGGCCGACGAATTCAGGTTATCGGCTACGCTGAGTGGTACTATCTGAAGTCGCTGACACCCACGCAACGCGGAAACGCATACAAAATCCTTTTTGCCCGCAGGATTCCGTGTGTTGTGTTCTGCCGAAACCTGCATCCGGACAGGCTTTTTCTAAAAATGGCCGAAAAATTCGATGTGCCCGTGTTCGAGTGCCCACTGATCACAATGAAATTCATCAACCGCGCCACACTCGCGCTTGAGGCAATGTTCGCCCCCTACGGAATCGAGATGGGTAGCATGGTTGACATTCTCGGTGTGGGCGTGATCATCCGAGGCGAAAGTGGCATTGGCAAAAGTGAAAGCGTGCTCGGATTGATCGAACGCGGCTACAGCCTCGTATCTGACGACGTCACCAAAGTCACCCTTGTCGAGGGACGCGAAGTAATCGGCACAAGCGCAGATATTACACGCGATCACATGGAAGTGCGCGGTATCGGCATAATAAACGTTGCGGCGTTGTTCGGTGTCCGGAGCATCCGGCGCGAAAAACGTGTTGATCTGGTCGTTACACTCAAGCGCTGGGATCAAGTTAAACAGGCCGACCGACTCGGCGCTGAAGAACAATACACCAAAATTCTCGGGGTAAACATACCGCACATCGTAATACCGGTTGCACCCGGGCGTGACCTGGCGCGGCTGATCGAGGTGGCCGCATTTCACCAGAAACTCAAGGCCGCAGGCCAAAACCCGGCGCGCGAATTGAGTGATCGCCTCCTGGCTCGGATTCAGGGCAAAGACAACATATAGCGAGGTTTTCCAGGTACCTGAACACAAGGACTCTCCGAGCGTTCCCTTGAAAAGATGCGCACTCTTGCACCGGGCAAATGTCAAAGCTGCATTAATATTGGCTGGCAAACCGCCACATGGACAGGCTAGCTTTTCAAGGCGCACGCTGCATGAGCGGAAAAAAACAGGTTGAATCGCAAAAGACACTCGCGCGCGAGGTCGAGATCACAAACAAACTCGGCCTGCACGCGCGCCCGGCTGCAATGTTTGTCAAGTTGGCAAACAGATTCGCCAGCAATATTTACGTCGAAAAAGACGGCGAGAAAATCAATGGCAAAAGCATAATCGGGCTGTTGATGCTTGCAGCCGGCCCGGGCAGCAAACTCAAGCTCTACGCCGAAGGCCACGACGCACAACAAGCCCTGGCCGAGCTTGAACGACTCATAAAACGCAAGTTCGGCGAGGAATAACCCTTTTGTTTCCCACAGCGGGTCTCAGATCAATCTTCGGCGATTTGAACATAATGTTTACCCACCACCACAGGTAGAGCGCCATGAATTTGGCGTTGGCTGTTATACACGGCGGACGTACTGTTTTGCCGCCGCAGTGCGCCGCAGGGGCGGTACCGGCATGATTTTGAACTCCATTCGGGTACGCTATCCGAATCGCGCCGGTATGAAGGCCGGTCCGGCGCGGGCACGCACCATGTTCACGGCACAGACTGTAGCCCGAAATGGTTCAGCCCAACCGGATATTTCACACGTTTTTCGTGGCGCAGACTTCCAAATCTGCTGTGTCGTGTCCCGGATGGGCGGGAAAAACCCGCCAGGCACTTTGCCAACACGCCTTGTCCCAAAACCTCAACCCCAACCCCAAGCCCGTCAGGACGACAGATCATGGCTCACCATGCAAATGGATCGTGCAGACTCGCAGTTGGCTCGTCTGACCAATGCTGACAACCGAATTTCACCCGAAGACCATGTCGCCCTGCACGTCGGTTTTCGCATGGCCGAGTTACACCGCAAAGACGCAAAGTTAAGGTAGGGCGCGTCCCGCATGTGCAGGACGCGCCGCCATGTGTACACCTGAAAACGTCCGGCGGGTAGAGGACTGGCCGCCCTACCAGAGACCGCGTTTTGACGAAGCAAAAAACCGCCCACGAAAAATTGTAGGGCGCAGCCTCACACTTGCAGCATTGGCATCCAAAAATGCGGTTGCAAGGGCGCGCGCCCCTCCGGGGCGCAGCAAATTCAGCTTTGAATTGCAAGGCTTCGTCCGAGCTGATTGCCGAGCCGGGTCGGCCTGCACTAAACTCTGGCCGACGTGTAAGTCGTCCCTCCAACCGAATCAAAAGCGGTGCTGGAGCACCGCGCTCCAGAAACCTCTGGTCGAATTCTTCGCCGCTGAGACGCTGAGACGCAGAAAATCGGTAGGGCGCGCAGTCCACTGCGCGCCGGAGCCACTCGCATCGGCCCGACCTATCGGCTTGAACCTTGTTTTCCACGCTCTTACGAGCGCGGCGGCTACAAGCCGCGGAGATGCAGAGTTAGGGTAGGGCGCGTCCCGCATTTGCGGGACGCGCCGCCATGTGTACATCCGAAAACGTCCGGCGGGTAGAGGACTGGCCGCCCTACCAGAGACCGCGTTTTGACGAAGCAAAAAACCGCCCACGAAAAATTGTAGGGCGCAGCCTCACACTTGCAGCATTGGCATCCAAAAATGCGG
>Ga0272448_1002135_pt1 | contig 25376 bp, 18 predicted proteins | sample YNPCB0191_FD_202220 | JGI IMG/M metagenome (GOLD analysis project Ga0272448, IMG submission 202220) | Hot spring sediment microbial communities from Yellowstone National Park, WY, United States - YNP-CB-019-1 | ecosystem: Environmental > Aquatic > Thermal springs > Hot (42-90C) > Sediment... | reverse complement strand
CGAAGAGGCGGGCTACATCACCGGGGCCGTCCTGCGCGTCAACGGCGGCATGTATATGTGAGGGGTGCGGCTTGCTGTGACGCCGCACGGGCGCGTCCATGGCGGAATGACGATACGCGGCTGCCGTACGCGGGGCAGTGCGTCCCGCCTCCTGTGCGAAGCCGCGCTGGCGGCAGCCCTTCTGCTCTCGCGGCAGGCGCGGGCGCAAAGCGTTGCGCCATCCTGGACCAGGGCAATCTGGTACAGCTACAGCGCCGACCACCCCGCCGGCCAGCGCTGGCAGCTCCATCTGGAGGGCAGCTACAGGCCTACGATCGGAAGCCCGGCCCGGCAATGGATGGTCCGGCCGGGCGTGAACATCCGCCTGGCAGACCCTGTCGTTCTCTCGCTCGCTTACGGCTACTTTGACACCCATCCCGGCGGGCTTGCCGTGGACGATGGCGAAACAAGGGAGCATCGTTTCCAGCAACAGCTCGAGTATTCGGCCCGAGTATTCGGCCCGCTGGCGCAACTGAACCGTTAACGGTTCGCCGACAGGAACGGCGGCGCAACAGCACCCGCAACCGCGAAGCTGCGGCCGACGTGGCGACGCCCGCGAACAAGGCCGTTTACCATCGCCGGTCCGGCCTGCGCGCCACTCCGCGCAGTGAGTCTGCTGGCGGCTCCACCACTGTCAGCCGCCAGCCCGCACAAGCTGAAACGAGGGGAAGGCCCCTCCCGACCGGCGCCAGGATGCCGGGGGCGTGGCGCAAACCCGGATTTGTCCGGCGTGAAACCAGCAGCCCGCCCGAAGATACTCGCCGCCAAACATGACATTCCGGCGGCGTGCCAGGCCGCCGCGATGACCGGCGTGGCCACAAAAGACGCCACCGATGTGATTGATTTGACGCCGGCATGGTTTCCATTTCGCCTGTATTTCAGCGATCTGCCGGTTCTCCCGCCGCCCATCCGGTTGCTCCGGTTTCCTCAGGAAATAATTCCTTTACGCACCGCATACAAGATCAATTCCGGCACCGAATGGAGATTCAATTTCTGCAAGATATGAGTGCGATGAGTTTCAACCGTGTGCAGGCTCAATTTGACAATGCTGGCGATTTCCTTGTTGGTTTTCCCCTCGGCGATCAGCTGCAGGATTTCCCTCTCTCTGGGACTGAGAAGATCATAACTGTCCACCGCCCCCTTCCGGCGCAATTGCCGGACGTAATCTTCCAAAAGAGTCCGGCTGACCTTTGGGCTGAAGAACGACTTGCCCTCGCGGACGGCGCGCACAGCCCGGATCAGATCGGCCTCCGCCGAATCCTTCAAGAGATATGCTTTGGCCCCGTATTTCAGCGCCCGCATTACGTATCCCTCATCGGAATGCATGCTGAGGACCACCACGGCGGTTTTCGGAGAAACATCCACAATCTGGCGCGTGGCTTCGATGCCGTTCAACTGAGGCATGGCGATGTCGATGACCGCAACGTCGGGCCGGAGTTCCATTGCCAGCCTGACAGCCTGACGCCCGTCGTCGGCTTCGGCTACCACCACGATATCTTCATTCTTCTCCAACAGCATGCGGAGGCCGGAACGCATCACAGTGTGATCGTCGGCAAGCAGAACGGTCGTCTTCACGAACTTCTCCTTGCGGCGTCCCCGTCTGATTCGAGCGGCAACAGGACCTTGAGGAGCGTCCCGTGGCCCGGCGCCGACTCCACCAGCATCTCGCCGCCAGCCTGGGAAACACGCTCCTGCATTCCCAACAGCCCAAGGCCTTTCGTCGCCTTTGGATCGAAGCCTTGGCCGTCGTCACGAATCAGGATCCGCAATCCGCAGCCGTCCTGCTGGATGACGATCTCGACGGAGCCTGCCCGCGAATGCCTGGCCGCATTTTGCAAAGCCTCCTGGACGACGCGATAGATCGTGGTTCGCAGCGGGTCAGGCAAATCCAGGTCTTCTTGCTCTGCCGTGACGCGCACGTCCATCCCCGTGCGCCGTGATGTCTCCCGGGCCTGCCAATATAACGCCGGGATCAGTCCCAGATCGTCCAACATGGAAGGCCTCAGCAGCAGGGTTATGTTCCTGACTGTATTGAGTGCTGTTTCCGCCAGCAGACGCGCAGATTGGAGCTGCTTCCTCGCGGTTTCCGAGGAGGGGGGTAGCGCGCCCTCCGCTTGCCCCAGATCCACCAGCAGCGCTCCGAGCGCCTGGCCTACTTCGTCATGCAATTCCCTGGACAGTCGGCGCCGCTCATCTTCCTGAACATTCAACATCCGCTGGGATAGTTCCTCAAGCCGGCCTGCGAATTCGACGGAAGCATTGTATTGGTCTTGCGCAGTTTTCTCAAGTTGCACCAGATGCCGCCATGTTCCGGCAGCGAGAAAGATCCCCAGCAGCACGCTGAGGCACAAAACCGTCCACAACCTCCGCTCCAATTTTTCCAGTTCCGCGGCGGCATTCGAGATATTGTTGTGGAGGTCGCGCTGATCAAGAGTCCTCAATTCACTCAGCATCGCCAGCCAGCGGTCACGCAGCGGCACCAGTTGCCCCGTCAGCACTTCATACCCCGTGCGGGTTCGCCGCAGTCCCTGCAATTCCAGGCTTTGAGCTGCGACGGCCCAGTAGCGGTTCATGTCCTCTTCAAGCATCCCGATAGCGTCGGCCCGGGGCCTGGCTGCATAGCTCTTGTATTCCTGCAAAGCCGCCAGCGTCTCCGCCCATTTCTGGTAAGCGGTTTTTCTGTGGCGTTCAATGGCTTCAGCGTCAGGATCGAGCAGGTAGTCTCTGACCGCGCTGCTTGCGGCGTAAGCTTTCGAGAGCACGGCCTCCAGCCTGCCGCTTCGCGCGATATAGATATGGCTGCTCTGGGCCTCCGCCTGTTTCACGGAGCCCAGGCTTCGCGCCGCATACAGTCCCAGGGAAACCAGCAGCGCCAAAAGGCCTCCATATCCCAAGGCCAAGGCTAGTCTGATGCCGGGGAGGATCGACTGTGGCTTCCGGCCGGACATGAAAAGGCGCCTCTGATCCTATCTTGTCCGATTCGTCGCCCAGTGGGGAAGGGGCCCTCACAAGCCCAGCCAGCTGCGCAATCGGCCGAGCAACCGCCCCGGCTGATTCTCCGCTGCAATGGCTTGATGCCGGGCCCCGAAAAGGGCGCGGCGGACGTCGAGCTGAAGGCGGGAGGCAGGGATTGGATCTGGCAAAACGTCCAGGACTCCGGCTTTTAACAATTCCATCCAGCGCCGGGAATCGAACTGCCCGACGATTGCGATCAGCGGCACACCAGCCGAGCGGGCGACATCGCGCACCTGCTGCCAGCTGAGGTCGGTGGTGACACTGTCCACCACGAGGAGTTGCGGCTTTGACGGGTCTATGCTTCCGCGGCATTCATCCAGGGTGGCAACATGCCTCGCTCCCACTTTCTGCGGTTGCAGAACCAGCCGGATTTGCCGCGCCCGTCCGGGACAGCGCGTCAGCACGATCACTTCGGGTGGACCCGCCGTTGATGCCACATTTCACCCTTCCATTAAGTTTGCTGCCCCTCAGACTAACAGTGTTCGGAAAGGCCCGGCATCCTGCCGTGGCTGTATTTCTACAAGCATGACCAAATTAGCCTCTGAGGGCGGCGGGCGGCAGCTCCGGCAGGCTTTGCGCTTGTGAACATCGGACGTCAACCGAGGGAGACTGCCGCCATGGACCGGGTGCCGGGCGCTATTTCGCAGATGGTGGAGCTGCTGCCGGGTCTGGAGGTCGTGGCGCTGCTTGGGAGCGCCAGGCCGAGCACCACGCCCGCGGTTTCCGCTGCTGGAGCCTGTTTGCCGCCATCTTGTTTTGCCAGTTGGGACATGCCCGGACGCTCGAGGACGATCACCGGCGGGAGTTCCTCTTCAAGCAGTGGCTGCTCAGTCTGGACGCAACGATGATCCCGCTGTGTCTGAGCATGTTTGACCGGGCGCTGCGGCGGCGCAGCAAGGGCGCGGTGAAGCTGCGCCTGGCGCCGGATCACTCGCCGTGGTGACGACGCGCAAGCCGGCCGGGATCGAGGTGGCCCGTCGGCAGCGATTCGAACCGGACGCCATGCTTGCGTTTGACCGCGGCCGTGCGGGCGCGGCCTGGCTACTCAGGCCGGACGGTTTTTCCTGGCCTTGAAGAAGACGCTGCGGATCAAGGCCTCCGCGGGAAAGTCTGCCAACGCCGGACTGGTGCAGACCTGGACAGCACTGCGGTCGTCCCGGTCAAAGCAGGCGTGTTTTACTGTCCCGACAGGATACAAGACGGGCCGATCGCGCCATAGGATAGTGGGTTAAGCGTCCCATGACTGCCGTCCCTCATCTCACTCCGGCACAGCGCGAAGCCATCCAGGCCTTTGATACGTGCAAGATTGCCAACGCGATCGAGCGCCTGGGCCTTCGGATGCGAAATGAGGGTTTTACACTGCCGGGGCTCCAGTGCCGCATCAGCGGATTTCCTTCGGTGGTTGGTTATGCCGTGACCAGCCGGATTCGCTCTGCGGATCCGCCCGTCCGCGGTTACACCTGCCACGATCTTGAAGAATGGTGGGCCCAGTTCGAGCGCTATCCAGCGCCGCGCGTGGCCGTCGTCGAGGATGCCGATGAGGTGCCGGGGCAAGGCGCCGTATTGAGCAATGTTCACGCGGAGGTCCTGCGCGCGCTGCAATGCCATGGTTTGGTGACCAACGGAGCCGTACGTAACATTGCGCATCTGGATCGCATGGGGTTCCCGGCCTTCTCGGCTCACGTGGCAGTCTCGCACTCCTATGTGCACATGGTCGAATACAGCGTTCCGGTTGAAATCTTCGGACTCGTCATCAAACCCGGAGATTTGATTTTCGTTGACCAACACGGCGCGATCAACATCCCGGAAGAACACTTCGACGAGATCGTGCGATTGGCAGCTGAAATAGTGTCGGAGGAACAACGGGTAATTGATGTTTGCCGCTCGGGAAGTTTCAGCATTTCTGCTCTGTTGCAGGCCGAAAGGAATCGGTGAGTTGAATTTATGAAGAGAACACGAGCCTCATCCGTTCTGGTCTTGTCGCTGCTGGCGTCGGCCGCCGGATGCCGGAGGGCGAGCACCGTCGAGGCTTCAGATGGCGCCAGGTCTGCCACCCCGGTGCTGGTTACCCGGGCAGCGCGCCGGGATTTGAACCGCACCATTGTCCTTACGGGCGAACTAACCCCTTTCCAGGAAGTCGAGGTAATGGCGAAAGTGGCGGGTTATATTCGACGGTTGTACGTAGACATCGGCGACAGGGTTCGCAAGGGGCAGGTTCTGGCTGTAATTGAGATTCCGGAGATGGCTGATGACCTCGCGCAAGAACAGGCGGCCGTCGAGCGGAACCGGGCTGAATTGAAACGCGCTGAAGAAGACCTGGGGCGCGCAGAGGCCGCACACCAACTCGCGCATGTCACATATTCCCGCCTTGCCTCTATCTTCAAGGAGCAACCCGGGCTGGTGGCGCAACAGGAAGTTGACGACGCGCAGGCAAGGGACCGGGTCGCCGAGGCTCAGGTTGCCGCGGCACGTTCCACCCTGGCAAGCGCTGAAGAACAGGTCAAGATGGCCGAGGCGAGGCTGAGCAAACTGCACACCCTGATGCAGTACACCCGTGTCGTGGCGCCTTTCGACGGCGTTGTGAGCCGGAGATATGCGAACGACGGGGCCATGATTCAGGCGGGCGTCGCTTCCAGTACGCAGGCCATGCCTGTGATCCGGCTTTCCCAGAACAGCCTGCTCCGGGTTGTATTTCCGGTGCCCGAGTCAGCGGCTGGCCTGGTGCATGCGGGGGATACGGTTGAGGTCCGCGTGCCCTCTCTCGGGCGAAGCTTTCCCGGCAAGGTGGCCCGGACGGCGGACCGGATTGACACCTCGACGCGCACCATGCGCACGGAGGTGGATGTGCCGAACCCGGCTGGGGTTCTGATTCCGGGCATGTATGCCGAAATCAGCCTGGCCCTTGCAAAGAGCCCGGGGGCTCTGAGCGTTCCCATCACCTCGGTTGTCGATGATAGCCGCAGCGGAAAGAAACATGTCTGGGTTGTGGATTCTTCCTCGCGCCTCGTGCCACGTCAGGTGAAGACGGGCATGGAAACACCGGAATTCATCGAGGTCACAGAGGGCTTGAAGGAAGGCGAGACAGTTGTGGTTGCGGCGCGCGGCCGCTTCCATCCGGGAGAGTTGGTGTCGTGCCGGTTTGCAGCCGGCGATTCCGGGCGCTGAGGAGCGTGAGGGGATGTCCCGTTTCGCCATCCGAACCCCGTATTTCATCCTTGTCGTCTCTCTTGTCGTTTTGGTTCTGGGCATCAATGCGCTGGTGAAGATGCCCGTGGACCTCTTTCCGCCAATCCAGATTCCGGTCGTCGTCGTTGCCACCTTTTATTCCGGCATGCCGCCCGAACAGATCGAGACGGACATCACGAGTCGTTTCGAACGCTTTTTCACGCTTGCCAGCGGCATCGACCACATGGAGTCGCGTTCGTTGCCGGGGGTCAGCATCATAAAGGTGATATTCCAGCCCGGATGGAATCAGGATACGGCGGTCAATTCGATCGCCAACCTCGCCATGGCGAACCTGCGCAAGCTGCCACCCGGCACGCTGCCGCCCGTTGTCCTCAAGTTCGACGCTTCAAGCCTTCCGGTTTGCCTGGTCACTTTGAAGGGCGAAGGGCTGAACGAGACGGCCCTCCGCGAGCTCGCGCAATTCACGCTGCGGAACCAAATTGCCAGCGTGCCCGGAGCTTCCGTGCCTCAGCCTTTTGGCGGGGTGATGCGCCAAATCATGGTGTATGCGGACCCGTACAAGCTCGAAGCGCACCAGCTTAGCCTGATGGATCTGGTACGGTCGATCACATCGCAAAACCTTATTCTTCCCGCCGGCGATGTCCAGATCGGCAATCTGGACTACAACATTTACGCCAACAGCCAGCTCAGCACGATAGAAGAGATCAACTCGCTCCCGATCAAAATGGAAGGCCTGACTCCCGTCCGCGTAGCCGACATCGGTCACGCGGAAGACTCCCACCAGATACAGACCAACATTGTCCGCATCGACGGGCAGCGCTCTGTATACCTGCCCATCCTCAAGCAGGGAGGGGATACCAACACGATCGCCGTTGTCGATGGCATACGCTCGGCTCTGGGCAAGCTCGTCGACATCCCCGAACAGCTGGTCACGAAGGTCGTTTTCGATCAGTCGCTCTTCGTAAAAACCGCCATTGAAACGCTCATCCACGAAGGAGCGCTGGGTCTTGTTTTGACCTCTCTGATGATTCTTGTTTTCCTGGGGAGCATGCGTGCGACCGTTGCTGTGTTCTTTTCGATCCCGCTTTCGGCGCTCGCAACATTTCTTGTTCTCGCCCTGGGCGGCGGCACCGTCAATGCAATGGTGCTTGGAGGCCTGGCGCTGGCGTTTTCCCGGTTGATCGACAACTCGGTGGTGGTGCTGGAAAACATTTACCGCCATATGGAGCTTGGCGAAAAGCCCCGGGTGGCGGCGGAAAAAGGCGGCCAGGAAGTGGCTCTTGCCGTGCTTGCCGCCACCCTCACCGCGGCGGTGGTCTTTTTCCCGGTCACGCTGCTGTACGGCATCAGCCGGTTCCTCTTCTCCGCGCTTGCGACGGCTGTCGTCATTTCGCTTCTCGCATCCTATGTTGTTGCTCTCACTGTGGTTCCGCTGTTCTGCGCCCGTTTTATTTCGGGGGCTGGCCACTCGACGCCCCACGGGGGCGGGCGAAAGTCCTGGGGGGCGCGCTTCAATGCGGCATTCAATGCCGGTTTTGAGAAGTTCCTGCATTTTTATGATTCTGTTGTCAAACGCGTTCTCGAACATCCTGCGCGCGTTTTGGCCGGATTTGCAGCGCTTTTCCTCGTGACGGTCGCGCTGTATCCGTTGGTGGGCCTCGCTTTCTTCCCGCGCACCGATCCCGGCCAGTTTGTCATGAACCTCAAGATGCCCTCCGGAACCCGTCTTTCTGTGACGGAAAAGGCGATCGAACGGGTGGAGAACATAGTGCGCCGCATCGTGCCCCCCGAGGAACTGGGCGTGATCGTATCCAATATCGGCCTGGCTCCGGGGTTTTCCTCCATGTACTCGTCCAACTCTGGCGTGCACGCCGCCTTCGTCCAGGTGAGCCTGAGCCAGGAGCACAAGCATACGAGCTTCGAGTATATGGAACGCACCCGCGCCGCATTGGCCAGCGAGTTACCTGAGCTTGAGACGTATTTTCAGACCGGGGGGCTCATGGACGCTGTGCTGAATCTGGGCATGCCGGCCCCGGTGGACGTGCAGGTGGGCGGCTCCAACCTGGAGGCGTCCTACCGGCTTGCCACTGCTCTGGCGAGCCGGATCCGCTCCCTGCCCGGCGTCGCGGATGCATTCATCCCTCAGGACATTGATTACCCTGCTTTGCGCGTGGACATCGATCGCACCCGGGCGGCGCAGCTCGGCCTCGACCAGCATGAGGTTATAGACAATGTCCTGACGGCGCTCACCTCGAGCGGCATGATTGCGCCGTCCTTTTGGATCGACCCGAAAACCGGCCTGGACTATCTGCTCACCGCGCAGTATCCGGAGAACCAGATCCGGAATCTGGACGACCTTCGCGCAGTCCCGCTTCGTGGCCGGAACCTAACTCTACCGGTCCGTCTCGACACTGTCAGCACCATACGACACGCTCTATCCCCCACGGAGGTGGATCACTACCAGTTGCGCCGTGTCATCGACATTTTCGTGCAGCCGTCCGGCGAGGATCTCGGCTCTCTCGCCTCCGCCATACGGGACATCGTCAACAATACCCGGATTCCCAAGAATCTCACCGTGGACCTGCGGGGGAGCGTGCTCGGGATGTGGGCTTCATTCCGCAGTTTCGCCGTCGGCCTGATTCTGTCGGTTGTGCTTTTGTATCTGATTCTGGTGGCTCAGTTCCGTTCGTTTGCGGATCCCTTGTTGATCCTGATCGCCATCCCGCCGTCGCTGTCGGGGGTGATGGTCGCGCTGGTCACAACAGGCACGACATTGAACGTGATGTCGCTGATGGGGGTGGTGATGCTGGTTGGCATCGCAGTCTCCAACAGCATTCTGATCGTGGAGTTTACGCGGCGCCTCCGTTCGGAAGGGATGGATGTGCGTTCTGCCGTCGCCCTGGCCTGCCGTGTTCGCCTCCGCCCCATTCTCATGACCTCGCTGGCAACCATCATCGGGCTGTTCCCGATGGCCTTGAAACTTGGCGCCGGCAGCGAATCCTACGCGCCGCTGGCGCGCGTTATCATCGGCGGCCTCCTGATGTCGGTGGTCTGGACGGTTCTGCTGGTGCCAGCAGCCTACTTTTTGTGGCACAGGAACGACGACGCCCTCCCGGCGTCCCCAGATTGGCACAGGCACACTCCCAATGCGTAAATTCGGACTATACAAAGGCCTTCTGCTGTTTCCGATTTTTCTCCCGTCCCACCTCATGGGGGAACGCCTCACCCTGCGCGAAGCAGAACAAATGGCGGTTGCCCGTCATCCGCAGCTTCAGGAGGCCCGCTGGCGCAAGGAGGCTGACGCCGCGGTCCCCGCCCGGGTGCGCGCCGCTGTCCTACCCCAAGTCCATGGCAGTCTCACCGGCGTTTTGGCGGAGGATGATCACACGCGCATCCTCGCCGGCGGCCCCAACAACCCTTCCATCTACAACCGGCTCGGCGCCGGCTTCGGGGTCTCCCAGATGCTCCTTGACTTCGGCCGCACCCGCCATCGGGTTGAAAGCCTGCGGCTGTCTGCGGAAGCTTCCTCCGAGGCCGAGCGAATCGCCCGTGCAATGGTTGTGCTTCGCGTGGACCGCGCCTACTACGCCGCTTTGGCAGCGCAGGCCGTGGTCCGTGTCGCCCGCGAGACGGTGCGCGAACGCCAGCTGCTCGTCGAGCAGACCTCGGCTTTGGCCCGCAACAAGCTGAAGTCCGAGCTTGACGTAACCTTCGCCAAAGTAAGCCTCGACGAGGCGCTGTTAATCGAGAATGAGGCGGTGAATGGGGTGCGCTCCGCGACCGTAAATCTTTGTAACGCGCTTGGGCTCGAGGAAAGCCGGGAATTCGAACTGGTTGAAGAACCGATGCCGGAAACTCTGCCCCCGCAGTGGGACTCGGTGGTCGCTACCGCCGTGGCGAACCGGCCTGAGCTCCAACGGGCGAAACTCGTGAAACAGGCTGCTGAAGAAGCTCTCCGTGCGGAGAGCAGGCTCGGCCTGCCAGCAGTCTCGGCGTTCCTGTTCACCGGGGTAGCGCCCCTGCATATTCAGGCCCTGCAAAACCATTGGAACGCCGCCGCCATCAATGTCGACATTCCCGTGCTCAACGGAGGCCTATTCAAGGCCCGCAGGCTGGAGGCGACGGCCAGAGTGAAAGAGGCTTCGGAAGCGGCTCGCAACACGGCCAACAACATCCTGCGGGACGTCCGCCTTGCCTATCTTGACGCCGTCAGCGCATTTGAACGTTTGCAGGTCACAGCCTCCCTCCTGGAACAAGCCCAGCAGTCCTTGAAGCTGGCTCAGGCGCGTTACAACCTCGGTCTTGCCAACATCATCGAACTCAGCCAGGCCCAGCTCAATCTCACCCGCGCCCAGATCAGCCAGGCAAGGGCCCGTTTCGATTACCAGGCGCTCCGCGCGCAGCTGGAATACGAGATGGGTATTCGGTAAACCGGGGCCGCGTCAGGCTGCGGGTCGGGTATTGCTTGCGAAGATTCCGCGACGCCAAGGCCTCAAAGGTCCCCTCCAGCCCCTTCGTCAGATCACGAAAATTCAGGCAGAGTGTGGAATTTTCTGTCCTGGCATCGGAAAATTGATTGCTGCCTTTTATCAGCTTGAGAGCCTTTTGCCACCCGCTTTTTGCAATCGGGCCATGCCGGTTGCTGATCCGCATTCATGTGAGAGCAGGCATCTGCCCGGCCGACCGGCGGCGCCAGCGATCCCGGCGCCCGGATCAGCAGGTTTTGGGCGTCAGGCGGCAACCGGCGGCTTCTGCTGCTGAGGCGCCTCGCCGGTTTTTTCCGTCTACGAAGAAGTGCTTTTCAGCTTCGCTTCGCCTGCCGCCTCGGCATTTGAGCAGAACCGCGTCTATGGCGGTGTCACCTGGAGGCTGCCTCGCCGGTTCGCGGTGGAAACCGGAGTCATGCACCAGGCTGTGAAGACCACGGCGGGCCCTTTCCGCCACAACGCGATTTTCATGGTCACTTTTCGCAACAACGCGCCGCTAAGGAGCCTGCTTGGCTGGCTGCGCTGACTCCGGACAGTTGCGGACAGGCTCCACGCTGACGGCGAACACGTAGGTCGGCCCGAGCAGATTCGAACGGAACACCACCCACTTTGCATCCGGCGTGAAGCTGACGTTCGGCTCCAGCCGGTAGTCGTGCCTCGCCATGTTGACGAGCTTTTCCGCGCGCAGCACTCCGGGGCGCACAAGCGACGGGTCTTCGACGCCGCGGTTCGGGATCCGCTCCGGGCGGAAGAGATAGATCCAGCGGCCGTCGGGCGCGCGGGCCACCTGCCCGGGATCGCCCCCGTCGCCGCAGAACAGCGAGCCGTCGCGCGAGACGTTGAAATGGATCGACCACTCGTTGCGTTCCAGGTGGAACCAGGTTCGCTCGCCGGTTTCCAGATCGAGCCCTGCCAGCCAGAACACTTCGCCGCGCGGCGTTTGCAGGTCGTACCAGATGGTGCGCCCGCCGGGCCCCCAGAACTCGTGGCCGAAGATTTCCATCTGCATTGTGCGGGTGTGGATTTTCCTCAGCCCGCTGCCGTCGGCGCGGATCGTCCAGATGCGGTCAACCTTGTGCCACGGGCCTTCATGGCAGAACATCAGCAGCGAGGGATCGGCGGGCGAAAACAGGAGGTGGTTGAGCCAGTCCCGGCTGCGGTGGATGACGCGCACCTCGCCGCTGGAGATGTCCATGGTGAACATGGCCATGGGCAGGCGCGCGGCCCAGCGCTCTTCCATCATCTGGCCCTTGTTGCGCGGCTGCTCAAGCGAGTGGCCCTGGCCGGCGGCGGGCGCCTGCGCCGCGGGGGCCTGCGCGCCGCCTTCGAGAAACGTGCCCGCGGCCAGCGTCTCGTCGGCGTTGATCGTGGCGATGGAGCCGCGCGGCGGCAGCGCGCCGACGCGCCGCGTCTCGCCCGTGTCCACGTGGGTCCAATAGAGCGCGCCTTCCCTGATGTAGTACACGCGGGGGTGCTTCCGGCCCGCCTCCACAAGGCGCACGCGGCCCTCGACCACGCGCTTCGCTTGCCGGGTCTCCCAATTCACCACGGAGATGCCCGCGGGCGTCGTATACACCAGCCGCCGCCCGTCCGGCAGATATCCGTTCTGGTTGAAATACAGGCTGGCGCTGCCCGGCTCATCGGTGAGCCGCCGCACCAGATGGCCCGTGTCCGGATCGACCCATTCCACCGGCGGATCTGCTGCTTGCAGCAATCCGAGGCCGCAGGCCGCAATCAGGAACTGGCGCATCATGCAGACAGGAATATCACGCCCGGGCGGCCGCGCTCAGCGGATCCAGCCCAGCCAACCCGCCAGCGCCGCCGCGGCCAGCAGCAGCGCCGGGTGCGTGCGCGTCCGCACCAGCAGGAAAAACGCAACGCCGGCTGCGCCCAGCCCTGCCCAGCCGCTCAGGCTTCCCCTGCCCAGCACCAGGGCGGCGCTCAGCACCATGCCCGCCACAGCGGGGTTGACGCCGGAAAGAAAGCGGCGCGCCCAGGGCTGGTCCTTGTGCTGCTCGTACTGCGCGCTCAGAAAACACATCCAGAGGATCCCGGGGGCGAACAGCGCCGCGGTGGCGGCCAGCGCGCCCGGCACGCCGCCGAGATGATAGCCGGCGAAGGTGGCCAGCACGGCAATCGGGCCGGGCGTCAACTGGCTGATGGCCACGCCGTCGATGAATTCGCGCGAAGTCAGCCAGCCAAGCCGGGTCACGAGGTGGTTGTGCAGCACCGGCAACAGCACGAATCCGCCGCCGAAAAACACCAGCCCGATGCGGAAGAAGACCAGCGCAATGCCGGCCAGGCCCGCAGCCGCCGGAAGCGTCGCGGGAACCAGCAAGGCAGCTGCTGCGGAGGCGCCCTGTCCGGGAGGCCGGGCGCCAGCCGCGGGCTTCGCATCGCCGGTCCGCAGCAGGAAAAAGCCCGCCGCGCCTGCCGCCAGCAGGATCCACACGGGGTTGACGCGAAGAAGCCCGGCCAGCAGGGAAGCAGCGAAAATGAGCCATTGCGGCCATCCGCGCAGCACGCGCCGCCCGATGTTCCAGGCTGCGGAGACGATCAGCGCCACCACCACCGGCGCCAGCCCGCCCACGGCTGATTGCAGCGCCGGCACGGCGTGGTAGCGGAAATACAGCGCCGATAGCGCTATGACAAGTGTCACCGAGGGGGCGAGAAACGAAACAACGGCGGTCAGCGCCCCTGCCAGCCCGGCGATGCGATAGCCGGCGAACAGCGCCGCATTGACGGCGAACGACCCCAGCACCTGCCCGAGCCCGACGCCATGCAGGAATTCCCCGAGCGGAAGCAGCTTGCGCTTCCGCACCAGTTCCTGCTCCATGAGCGCGACAACGGCCATGCCGCCGCCGAAGCCCGTCGCGCCGATGCGGAAGAAAAGCAGCGCGAGGCGCGCCAGCGCGCCGGCGCCGCCCCGGCACGGTTTGTCTTTTTCCGGGTCCACGAAATTGCTCGAAAATTCCATTGTAGTGGCTGCGCTGAGGCGACCTTCCCTCGCATGCCTTATGATTGTGGAGTAGCGGCTGTGCGCCGCCAGCAGGCCTGGCCGAAAGCGGAACCCGATGGCGGAAGCGCCTGCTGCGTTGCTGTCACGGCCGAGGCGCTTCGGCATCTAAAGAGCAGAGGGCTTCGTGGCACCTTTCTACATCGCACTGTGGGGCCTTGCCGCCGTGCTCGGCGCAACTGCGGTCGGCGGGCTTGTCTGGTCGATCCGCCGCGGCGAGTTCGACAACCTGCGGGAGGGCGCGGCCAGCATCTTCGATGACGAAGAACCCATCGGCACGGTGACAGACCGCTTTCCGGGCGAATAATCGCAGATTGGGGACACCGCATGGCTACATCTCCCGAAACCTCCGGAGCCTCCGTGCAGCCGGCCGAGGAGCGGGAACGGCTGACGCGGATCCAGATTGACCGCTCCTGCCGCCAGACGGTCGTCTGGTATTACGCAAGCGCCGTTTTCTGGCTCCTTGTCGGCAGCGCGCTGGCTTTGATCGCATCCATCAAGCTCCACACGCCGGAGTTCCTCGCCGACTGGCAATGGCTGACCTTCGGCCGGGTCCGTCCGGCGCACCTGGCGGCGATGATTTACGGCTGGGGCTCGATGGCAGGCGTGGGCACGCTGCTGTGGCTTGAGGCGCGACTGACGCGCAACCGGCTTCCGTTTCCCGTCCTGCTGCCGGCCACGGCGGTCATCTGGAATCTTACCGTCGCCTTCGGCGTTGTGGCGATTCTCGCCGGTTACAGCACCAGCATTGAATGGATCGAGATCCCGCCCGCGACGGCGGTGCTGTTCGGCTTCTGCATCGCGGTGATCATCGCCGCCTCTGTCCGCATGTTCAGGACGCGGGAAAGCCGCCACACCTACGTTTCGCAGTGGTATCTGTTCGGCGCCATTTTCTGGTTCCCGCTGCTGTACGTCTCGGCCCAGATCTTTCTGCACACGCCCGCGGCCAAAGGGGCGGTGAAGGCGGCGGCCAACTGGTGGTTCGCGCACAACGTGCTGGGACTGTGGTTCACGCCGATCGGGCTGGCCACGGTGTACTACCTGATCCCGAAAGTCATCGGGCGGCCGGTGCACAGCTACCATCTGTCGCTGCTGGGCTTCTGGACGCTGGCGATTTTCTACAACTGGGCGGGCACGCACCACCTGATCGGCGGGCCGCTGCCGGCGTGGCTGATCACGGTGGGCATCGTCGGCAGCGTGATGATGTTCGTGCCGGTGGTGACGGTGGCGGTGAACCATCATATGACGATGGTGGGCAACTTCCATCACCTGAAATACAGCCCGACGCTGCGCTTCGTCGTTTACGGCGCCATGTGCTACACGGCGGTGAGCCTCCAGGGCTCGCTGCAATCGCTGCGCACGGTGAACGAGATTTCGCACTTCACGCACTACACCATCGCCCATGCGCATCTCGGCGTCTACGCGTTCTTCACCATGGTCATGTTCGGCGCCATGTACTATGTGACGCCGCGCCTGCTGAACACCGAGTGGCATTCGGCCGGCTGGATCCGCCTGCACTTCTGGACGACCGCCGTCGGCATGGCAATCTACTGGCTGGGCCTTACTTGGGCCGGCTGGGAGCAGGGACGGATGATGAACGATCCGCGCGTGCCGTTCCTCGACATCGTCCGCTACACTGTGCCCTGGTTGTGGTCGCGCAGCGCGGCAGGCATCCTGATGACGGCCGGGCATCTTTCCTTCGCCTGGCTGTTCTGGAACATGCTGCGGCAGCGCGGCGCCTACCTGCCCGGCCCGACCCTGCTGGTGCGCGAGCCCGAGCGCGCCGGAGCCGCAGCGGGAGGTGAGGGATGAACCGCGCCTGGATGCTCGCCCTCGGCGTGCTCGTCACCATCTTTGCCTCGATGACCGGACTCGTGCTGCTGCCGCAGACGCAGCTCCGCGGCACGGCGCCCGTGAAGGACGAGGAACGCGACATCACGCTGCCCGCCGGCTATTACGGCGACATCGAGGAGGGGCGAAAAGTCTACATGGATCTCGGCTGCATCTACTGCCATTCGCAGCAGGTGCGGCCCGAAGGGTTCGGCGCCGACATCGAGCGCGGCTGGGGCGCGCGCCGCAGCGTCGCCCGCGACTACATCCACGACGAGCCCCCGCTGATGGGCACCATGCGCACCGGCCCCGACCTGATGAACATCGGCGCGCGCCAGCCCAGCGCCCAGTGGCACTACCTGCACCTCTACCAGCCGCGCATCACCTCGCCCGGCTCCATCATGCCCCCGCACCGGTTCCTCTTCGAGCTCCGGCACTCCGCCGAAGGGCTGCCGGAAGACGCCGTGCGCCTGCCGGACGAGTTCGCGCCGAAGAAGCCGGCCTGGATCGTTCCCACGGACCGCGCCCGCCGGCTGGTGGCGTACCTGCTCAGCATGGATCACAATTACGAAGTGCCGGAGGCCCGCTGACCGCCATGCCGGAAGACAAGGATTCGAAGCGCAGCGGCGAGTACCGCCTGAGCCTGGAGGCGGCCGAACGCAAGACGCCCGACGTGATCCCGCTCCACCGCGCCGTCATGCGCGAAATGGCCGAGCCGCGCGACGGGCTGGAGCCCGTGCCCGTGTGGCTGATCCTCGGCTTTCTCGCGCTGGCGGGCTGGGCCGGGTGGTACATCGCCATGAATTCCGGCGGATTCGCGCCGGATCAATACAATGAAAAGGCGCTGCTCGCGGGCAAATCCGCCGAAGCGCCGAAGCCCGTGGATCCGATGGTGCTCGGCAGGCGCACGTTCAACAACTGCGTCACCTGCCACCAGCAGAACGGCGAAGGCGTGCCCGGCGCGTATCCGCCGCTGGCCGGGTCGGAAATCGTGAACGGCCCGCCGGAGAAGCTCGCCGCCATCCTGTTGCACGGCCTGAACGGCCCTCTGCATGTAAAAGGCGCCGTCTATAACGGAGAGATGCCCGAGTGGGGATCCAAGCTGAAGGACGAGCAGATCGCCGCCGTGCTCACCTATATCCGCGCCTCGTTCGGCAACAGCGCCGCGCCGGTAAACCCGGATCTGGTGCAGAAGGTTCGCCAGGCGACTTCGTCGCGCAACAAGCCGTGGACCGAGTCCGAGCTGGAACAGTTCCGTCTCGGCGGATGAGCCCGGGCCACGTGCATGCGGCGGCTTCGCGCCGCCTGCAAGTCCACAGAGCCAACAGCCATGCCTCCCGCTGAACAGGCCGCTGTTCCCGCCGCCGCGCCCGCCGCGGCGCCGGTATGCGAGGCGCCCTCGTGCCACACGGCATGGCTGAGCGCGACGCCCGCTTCGTGGTGGTGGCGAATCGGCATCGGCGCCTTCCTCGCCATGAACACGATGACCATCGGCCTGGCGGTGAACACATCGGAGGCCGGCGCCGGCGAGCGCCGCGCCCTTCACCTCGTTCTGCTGGCGATGACGCTGGCCGTTTTCGCCTTGCTCGGCAAGCCGCTCGTGGACGGCTGGATCGAAAACTGGCGCGCCCGGCGGCTCTCGCTCGAGCCGCTGTTCACGCTCGGCCTCGGCGGCGCCTTCGCGGCCAGCCTGCTGGCCACGGTGCGCGGCGAAGGCGCGGTGTACTACGAGGTCAGCTCCATCCTCCTGGTGATCTACAGCCTCGGCAAAATCCTGACCGGCGAGGCCGAGCACCGCGCCATGCAGGCGGTGACGCTGGCTTCCGGCGCCGCGGAAACCTGCCTCGTCGAGCTGCCCGGCGGAGAGCGCGTGGAAAAGCCGGTGCGGGACGTGCAGGCAGGGGAGCGGCTGGCGGTCCCCGCCGGATGCGCCGTGGCTGTCGACGGCATCATCGAGCAGGGCGAAGCGCTCTGCCGCAGCGAGACGGTCACGGGCGAAAGCTTCCTTGTCCCGAAGGGGCCCGGCGATGCGGCGCCCGCCGGCCTGATCCCGGTCGACGGCGCCTTGTGGGTGCGCACGACAACGAACGGGTCCAGCCGCTCGCTGGACCGCATCGCCGAAGCCATCGCGCGCAGCCGCGCGGCCCCTTCGCCGCTGGAGCGGACAGCGGCCCGCGCGGCGCGGTGGCTCACTCCGGCCGTGGCCTCTGCGGCGTTGCTGGCGGCGCTCTTCTGGTATTTGCGCTCCGGCGCGGATGCGGCGCTGATGAACGGCCTCGCGGTGCTCGTCATCGCCTGCCCGTGCGCGCTCGGCTTCGCCACCCCGCTGGCGCTGTGGGCCGCAATGGCGCGTCTCGGCCTGCGCGGCGCATGGCTGCGCAACGGGGAAGCGCTCGAGCGGATCGCGGAAGCCGACGTGGCTGTGTTCGACAAGACCGGGACCCTGACCAGCGCGGCGCCGCGGCTGGCAGCGTTGCGCGTCTCCGGCGCCAGCCCTTTGCCGCGCGAGGCGCTGCTCGAAATGATGGCGCTGGCCGAGCAGCTCAGCGGACACCCGATTGCCGCGGCGTTCCGGCCGTTCGCGCCGGCCGGCCCGCCACGGTTCACGGCCCGCTCTGTCCGCCTGCTGCCGGGGCAGGGCATCGCCGCCGAGGCCGGGGACGCGCGCACAGGACGCGTGTACCGGCTGGAAGCCGGGCTGGCGGCAAAACTGGTCGCAGCCGGCGAAGAGGCCGAGTGGCGGCAGCTCTGCGAGGAGGCGCGCGCCGGGGATTCGGCCCGGCTGCTGGCGATCCGCATCGACGGCCGGCTGGCCGCGCTGGCGGCGCTCGAGGAAACGCTGGTGGCCGATGTGGCCCCGTTGTGGGAATCGCTTGAGGAGCTGGGCGTGGAAAGCATGGTCGTCTCGGGCGACGAGGCCGGCCGGGTTCAGGCGCTCGGGCGGCGGCAGGCGCACGCATCCATGCAGCCGCTCGAAAAGCTCGAACTGGTGCGGCGGCTGCGCGCGCAGGGCCGCAAGGTGCTTTACATCGGCGACGGGATCAACGACGCCGCGGCCATGGCGGAGAGCCACGCGGCCCTGGCTGTGGCGGGCGGCGCGCCGTTGGCGCGCGAGACAGCGCACGGGCTGTTGCAGCCGGACGCCGTCGGGCGGCTGCCCGAATTGCTGCGCATCGCGCGCGAGGCGCGGCGGCTGGCGCGCTCCAACCTAGCCTGGGCCGCGGCCTACAATCTGACGGGGATCGCGGTGGCGGCGGCCGGGTGGCTGCACCCGGTGTTTGCGGCCCTCGTGATGACCTGCTCCAGCCTGATGGTCGTCTGGCGCGCAGCCGCATTTCTGGCGCCGGACCTGGAAGGGAGAATCTGATGGAGCCTCGCACGCCTCTGCTTCGCCTGGCGCCTGCCGCGCTGGCGTTGCTGGTTCTTGCGCAAGGCGCGCCGTTTGCTTATGCGCGCTGGTCGCTGGGCATGGCCTGGCAGCCCGTTGCGCTGGGCGCCGCCGTGGCCGCCGTGGCTGTGTGGTTCGCCTGGCGGGCGCGCTTCCTGTTGTCGCCGCACGCCGACATGCTGCTCATCATGGCGGCCTTCGGCGGTTTCGGCATGTGGCTGGGCGACCGCGTGGATCACTGGATCGACCCCAACGCGCCCCTGTGTCCGCTGCACGACGCCCGCGGCGCGGCGGCGCTGGCCGGCTCATGGATGACGTGGCTGATGCTGGCGTTCGCCATACCCCCGTCGGTCCTGTGGAGCCGCTGCCTGCAACCGCTGCGGCGCAGGCCGGCGCGGCTCGCGCTGGCGCTGCTGCTGGACATGGGCGGCATGCTGGCGGGCATGATCGGCGCCCATTTCTGGTTCGGCCGCGCCTGGGCGTTGCGGATCCCGCCGCCGGAGCTGGGCATGCATCTGGCGATGCTCGCGGGGATGCTGGCCGGGATGCTCCCCGCCATGTGGCTGCGGGACGCGCTGCTGGCCGCCCGGGACCGCGCCGCCGCGCGGGCCGGCGCACGCGCCGCGCTCGTTTCCCGGTAAATCCTGCGCCGGGGTCCCTCGCTGCGCCCAGGCTGGAAATCGCGCGCACCTGCGGAAGGGCAGGGAAGCTCCTGCCGGGCAGGGCCGCCGGAGCCTCGCTTCGGTTCGGAAGGGAAAGCGCCTCGATTGAGGATCAGGCGAACGAAGAGTCCGTGCGCCCTGCCGGGACCGAATCCCCCCGCGCATGCGGTTTCGGCCTCATGGATGAGTCACCGGCGCACGGCGGCAGGCGCCGCCCTCAGCGCCAGCAGCCGCCGTGGCACTGCCGGGGCGCGGGCCGCTTCCACAAGGCGCACTGCTCACGCGCCGGCTTCGCCCGCGGCCACCACGGCCGGGGCTTCTTCCGGGATCAGGCCAGGGATCGCCTGGCGGAACACGTCGTCGATGGATTCGGCGAACAGGAACTCCATCTCCTTCCGCACGTTTTCCGGCAGGTCGCGCAGGTCCTTCTGGTTCCGTTTGGGCAGGATCACCCGCCGGATGCCGGCGCGGCGCGCGGCCAGCACCTTCTCCTTCACCCCGCCGATCGGCAGCACGCGCCCGGTCAGCGTGATCTCGCCCGTCATCGCCGTGTCGCTGCGGGCCGGCTTCTTCGTGTACAGCGAAGCCAGGGCCACCGCGATGGTGATGCCCGCCGACGGGCCGTCTTTCGGAATGGCGCCCGAAGGCACGTGGATGTGCACGCCGTAGTCGCTGAACAGCGCCGGGTCGATCCCGTAAGCCTCCGCGTGCGCCCACAGATAGCTCTGCGCGGCTTTCGCCGACTCCTGCATCACGTCGCCGAGCTGCCCGGTGAGCGTCAGGCCCTTGCCCTTCGGCAGCAGCATCGCCTCGACGTAGAGCACATCGCCGCCGGAAGGCGTCCACGCCAGCCCGGTGGCCACGCCGGGCGGCAAGTCCTTGCGCGCCTCCTCGGGCAGGAACGTTTCGGGGCCGAGCAGATCGACGATCACCTCCGGCGTCATCACGATCGGCTCCGTGCGCCCTTCGGCGAATTTCAGCGCGGCCTTGCGGCACAGGCTGGCGATGTTGCGCTCGAGGTTGCGCAGGCCGGCCTCGCGCGTGTAGCTTTCGATGATCTTGCGGATGCCTTCCTCGGGGAACTGCACCAGCTCCGGCGTCAGCCCCGTTTCCTTCAGCTGCCGCGGGATCAGGTAGCGGTTGGCGATGGCCACCTTCTCCTCCTCGCTGTAGCCGGCCAGGCGGATCACCTCCATGCGGTCCAGCAGCGGCTGCGGCACCGTGTCCAGCGTGTTGGCCGTGGTGATGAACATCACCTTGGAAAGATCGAACGGCAGGTCGAGATAGTTGTCGCGGAAGGTGCTGTTCTGCGCCGGGTCGAGCACCTCGAGCAGCGCCGAGGCCGGGTCGCCGCGGAAGTCCCGGCCGAGCTTGTCCACCTCGTCCAGCATCAGCACCGGGTTCTTCGCGCCCGCGCGCCGGATGGCGTTGATCAGCCGCCCGGGCATCGCGCCGATATACGTGCGGCGGTGGCCGCGCAGCTCGCTCTCGTCATGCATGCCGCCGAGAGAGAAGCGCTCGAACTTGCGCCCCAGCGCCCGCGCGATCGACTGCCCGAGCGACGTCTTGCCGACGCCCGGCGGCCCCACGAAGCACAGGATCGGCGCCTTGGCCGACGGGTTGCGTTGCAGCACGCCCAGTTGCTCGAGGATGCGCTCCTTGACGTCCTCCAGCCCGTAGTGGTCCTCGTTCAGGATCTGCCGCGCCCGCGCGATGTCCAGGTTGTCCTCGGTCTCCGTGAACCAGGGCAGCTCGAGCACCAGGTCGAGCCAGGTGCGGATCACATGCCGCTCCGGGCTCTGGTCCGGCAGCCGCTCGAAGCGCCGGAACTCGCGCTCGGCCTCCTTGCGCACCTCTTCCGGGAGCTTCGTTTCGTCGAGGCGCTTGCGCAGCTCCTCGGCTTCGGCCTTGGCCGGGTCCTCCTCGCCCAGCTCCTGCTGGATCGCCTTCAGCTGCCGCCGCAGGAGGTACTCGCGCTGCTCCTTGCTCATCTCCTCCTGCGCTTCGCTGACGATCTTCTGCCGCACCTCGAGGATCCGCGCCTCCTCGGTGATGTACTGCACCGCAAGCTGGAAGGCGTCCTTCAGGGTGGGCGACTCCAGCAGCTTCTGGAGCTTGTCCACGCCGAGGTTGAACGCCGTGGCCAGCAGCCACATCAGCTGCTGCGGGTCGTCGGCCGACGACAGCAGGTTGGAGATCTGCTCGGCCGCCTGCGGATTGATCCGCTCAAGCGTCTTGGCCGCCAGCTCGAACAGCGCCGTCTGCAAGGCGCGCTCTTCGGTCGAGTGGTCCGGCACGAGCGGCATCGGCTGCGCCCTGGCCTGCAAATACTGCCCCGTGTGCTCGAGCGACAGCACGCCCACGCGCTCGAGGCCCGAGGCCACGATCTCGATCAACGACGGCGTGGAGCGCAACACCTTGCGGATCTTGGCGTGCGTGCCGATCGAGTGCAGGTCCTCGGGCGTGGGCAGCTCGATGTCCGGGCTTTTCTGGGTCAGCAGGATCAGGTGGCCCTCGTGATGCTTGATCGCCGCCTCGACGGCCGCGCGCGAAGCGTCGCGCCCCACCGACAACGGCAGGATCAGCTTCGGAAACAGCACCACGTTCTTCAGCGGAAGAACGGGCAGCACCAGCACGTTCTGCTCCTGGCCCTGCGGGTTCTGGATGGTTGGTTCACTCATGCGCCACCTCGGCAAAAATCCTTCAATGTGTCAGATGCCCGGGGCGGAAGCGCTGTTTCCCGCGCGCCCGCCCCGCGGCCTTTTTTATTGCGTCCGCACCGGCTCGCGCACCTCGATTTCGAGGGCCCCCTTCGACGCCGTCACATACAGGTGCGCGCCGTCGCGGATCTTGCCCTCGAGAATCTGCCGCGCGATCAGCGTCTCCAGCTCGCGCTGGATGGCCCGCTTCAGCGGCCGCGCGCCATACTCGGGCTCGTAGCCGACCAGGATGAGATGGTCGCGGGCCTCGTCGCTGAGCTCGAGCGTGATGTGCCGCTCGGCCAGCCGCTTGCGCACGCGCTCGATCTGGATGTCCACGATCCGCCGCAGGTGCTCGTGCGTCAGCGGGTGGAAGATCACCGTCTCGTCGATCCGGTTCAGGAACTCCGGCCGGAAGAAGCTGCGCAGATTCTCCGGCGGCAGGTTCGACGTCATGATCACGATCGTGTTGCGGAAGTCCACCGTGCGGCCCTGCCCGTCGGTGAGCCGGCCGTCGTCGAGCACCTGCAACAGCACGTTGAACACGTCCGGGTGGGCCTTCTCGATTTCATCGAAAAGGATCACCGAGTAGGGGCGGCGCCGCACCGCTTCGGTCAGCTGGCCGCCCTCCTCGAAGCCCACGTAGCCCGGCGGCGCGCCGATCAGCCGCGCCACGGTGTGCTTCTCCTGGTACTCGCTCATGTCGATGCGGATCAGCGCCCGCTCGTCATCGAACAGCGCCTCGGCCAGCGCGCGCGCCAGCTCCGTCTTGCCCACGCCCGTGGGGCCGAGGAACAGGAACGAGCCGATCGGCCGGTTCGGGTCGGCCAGGCCCGCGCGCGAACGCTGCACCGCCTCGACCACCGCCTCCACGGCCGCGTCCTGCCCGACCACGCGCCGGTGCAGCTCGCTCGACAGGTGCAGCAGCTTCTGCCGCTCGCCCTCGAGCAGACGGCTCACCGGGATGCCCGTCCAGCGCGAAACCACCCGCGCAATGTCCTCCTCGTCGACCTCCTCCTTGATCAGCCGCTGGCGCGAGTCCTGCGACGACAGCCGCTGCTCCTCCTCGAACAGCGCCCGCTCGAGCTGGATCAGCTTGCCGAACTTCAGCTCGGCCACGCGGTTCAGATCGTAGGCGCGCTCGGCCCGCTCGATCTCGAGCTTGGTCTGCTCGATCTCCTCGCGCAGCTTGCGGAGCTTCTGCACGGCCTCCTTCTCCGCCTTCCAGCGCGCCTCCAGCTCGGCCACCTCGCGCGCGAGCGAGAACAGCTCCTCCTCGAGCTTCGCCAGCCGCTCGCGCGAGGCCGCGTCGGTCTCCTTCTTCAGCGCCTCGCGCTCGATCTCGAGCTGCATCTTGCGGCGCAGCTTCTCGTCGAGCTCGGCCGGCATCGAGTCGATCTCGGTGCGCAGCCGCGCGGCGGCCTCGTCGACCAGGTCGATCGCCTTGTCCGGCAGGAAACGGTCCGAGATGTAGCGGTTCGACAGCACCGCCGCCGCCACCAGCGCCGAGTCCTTGATCCGCACGCCGTGATGCACTTCATAGCGCTCGCGCAGCCCGCGCAGGATCGAGATCGTGTCCTCCACCGACGGCTGGTCCACCATGATCGGCTGGAAGCGCCGCTCGAGCGCCGCGTCTTTCTCGATGTACTTGCGGTACTCGTCGAGCGTCGTCGCCCCGATGCAGTGCAGCTCGCCGCGCGCCAGCATCGGCTTGAGCAGGTTGCCCGCGTCCATGGCGCCTTCGGCCTTGCCCGCGCCCACCACCGTGTGCAGCTCGTCGATGAACAGGATGATCTGCCCCTCGCTGGCGGCCACTTCCTTCAGCACCGCCTTCAGCCGCTCTTCAAACTCGCCGCGGTACTTGGCGCCCGCGATCAGCGCGCCCATGTCCAGCGCCACCACGCGTTTCGACTTCAGCCCCTCCGGCACGTCCCCCCGCACGATCCGCTGCGCCAGCCCTTCGACAATCGCCGTCTTGCCGACGCCCGGCTCGCCGATCAGCACCGGGTTGTTCTTCGTGCGCCGGCTGAGCACCTGGATGACGCGCCGGATCTCCTCGTCGCGCCCGATCACCGGGTCGAGCTTGCCCTGGGCGGCCATCTGCGTCAGGTCGCGGCCGTAATTCTCCAGCGCCTGGTAGGTGGCCTCCGGGTTTTGCGTCGTCACCCGCTGGCTGCCGCGCACTTCGCGGATCGCCTGCTCCAGGCGCTCCCGCGTCACGCCCTGCTCGCGGAACAGCTGCCCCGCAAAGCCGTCGCCCGCCTGCAAGGCCAGCAAGAGGTGCTCCACCGAGATGAAGTCGTCCTTCATCCGCTTGGCTTCCTGCTCGGCGTTGCCCAGCGCGGCCGCCAGCCGCTGCGTCAGATACATGCCCGAAGCGCCGCCGCTGACGGTGACCTTCGGCTGGCGCTCCAGCTCGGCCATCAACTTGCGGTGCAGCTTCTCCAGGTCGAAGCCGGCCTTCAACAGGATGTTGGGCGCAATGCCCTGCTCCTGCTCCAGCAAGGCGACCATCAGGTGTTCATTGTCCACATGCTGGTGGCTCAGCCGCGCCGCCAGCGTCTGGGCGGCGCGCAAGGCGTCCTGGGCTTTCTCGGTAAAGCGGTTCAGATCCATAGGGTGACTCCTTCGCTCACGGCTTCCCGAAATCGATGATAGCAGATTAGCCGTTCGCTGTCTAGAAATTTTAGCGTGTTTCTGTCAACCTTTGATTCCTGCCGCTCGACTCCGGTTTCCGAAAAATCGTCGCAATCTTGCAACTTATTGCTTGATAAGGACTTGGTCTTCATTCCAGGCATTGCCGCCCCACCCCGGCCGCCGCCCCGGCCACGCCCCGGGGCAAAACGCGCCCCCGGCTCGCGGGGCCTCTTCGCCCTTGGGCCAAACCGCACAAAACACGCCTTTAAGCCGGCTGCACCCCGCCGCCTGCCCGGGAGTGCTACCCTGAAAAGTTCCGACACATCATGGGCATGTTGGGGTCATGGTATGCCCGCTGGATGGAGCAGTGGGAACAACGGCTGTGCTTTGCCGCCACCAACCGCGTGGTGCGGCCGT
>Ga0272448_1002134_pt1 | contig 25376 bp, 24 predicted proteins | sample YNPCB0191_FD_202220 | JGI IMG/M metagenome (GOLD analysis project Ga0272448, IMG submission 202220) | Hot spring sediment microbial communities from Yellowstone National Park, WY, United States - YNP-CB-019-1 | ecosystem: Environmental > Aquatic > Thermal springs > Hot (42-90C) > Sediment... | reverse complement strand
ATCCAAATTTAAAATGGACTGTTGAATGGGTAGGGTCACAGACAAGTTATGGCGGACGCACAAGACCAGACCCAGCTTTAGTCGAATACCATAAAAATATCATGGGTCCGGCTCAAGATGGCGACCAGTATGCAGAGCTTGACTCTGACTGGTTTGGTCCGCACGATCCGTTAAACGGAGAACCGGCACTGGTGAAAATTTATCAGAACATTCCCACTACTCCGGGTGCGAAGTATAAACTTCATTATTACTTTTCACCTCGTCCGAATACAGGTGACAGCGAGAACATCATGTATGTAAAAATAGATGGTGTTACGGTTCAGACGCTGGTTCCTATTGCAGGCGGAGGAAGCATTGTTTGGACAGAATATACCTATGAATTCACCGCATCTAACGCTTCTACGAAAATAGAATTTGTTGGCGGCGGAACAGACGATTCTTTGGGTATATTTCTGGATAATGTTAGCGTCCATCCATATATCTGCCAATACCAAATCATTGGCGGAACTTGTACTCTCTGGGGCTTGAAAGATCTTGGAGAAGGTGATTATTACTGGAATTTTGGCGATGTAAAACCGGGCGACTATGGTACAAACATCATCAGCTTACACGCCTACAACAATGACGCGTATGCTTGTTTGATTGACCACAATATTCAGGATTTAGAGAATAATGTTGTTGATCCGGAAATTGCAGCAGGTGATGATGCGGCTTCAACAACCGGCGAGCTTTCGGGATTCCTGAAAGCTTTTGTCTGGGTGGATGATAGTCCACAAAACAACGCCTATAACAGTGGAGAAACTATTCTTTATGGTCCAAACGCGCCATTTACGGATATAAACACAATGATACCCGTTTCTTTAACCGCGAGCCATACCAAATATATCGGCATTGCTTGGTGCTTTGGAACGCAAACTGTTGACGCAAGCGGCATCCATTGTTCAGGCGTAGGCAATCAGGATATTAGCCAGACAGACATATTCCAGTCCTACTTCACCGTTTATGCCGAGCAACAGAGAAATAATGACGGTTTCAAGTGTTCGGATTTGCAGATTAATAAGTCAAGTCCGAAACTCTATTAAAACGCTATAATACTTGAAATTCTTTGAGCTATCCAACTTCCTTCCTTGTGGGATTGCCCCTTCTTTTATCAAAAAGGAGGGGGTAAAGTTGGATAGCGAATAAGGATTTTAACCCTAGTAGTAGAGCAAAGTTCACTACTGGGCGATAAAATATGAAAATAAAAGGTCGGTTAGAGAAAAAATTCACCCCCTCTTTTAGAGCTCATGTATTATGTCTATATATTGAAAAGCAAGAAGGATAATAAATTATACATAGGCTATACAAACGATCTCAAAAAGAGGATTCAACAACATAATAAAGGCAATAATTTTTCTACAGCACACCGAGGGCCATTTTCTCTTGTTTATTACGAAGCATTCAAATCACAAAAAGACGCAACAACAAGAGAAAAGCAACTGAAGAAATTCAAAAGTTCGTATGGTCAGCTGAAGAAAAGAATTCGGCATAGCTTATATGAGCCTTAAAAGAGGGGGTAAAAAAAAATGAACAAAAAAATCTTAATCAGTTTATCCATAATCGGCGTGGTTGCCGCTCTTGCTGTTGGCGGAACCATTGCTTACTTTTCAGATACCGAAACTTCAACTGGCAACACTTTTACAGCCGGAGTTTTGGATTTGAAAATTGATAATCATTGTTTTTACAATGGCGATAATTGTTATTGCTCTGATATGCAAAATCCTCAAACCTGTACCTGGCTGACTGGTCCTAATCAGGGACAATCTTGTACTTGTACTTGGGGATTGGCTGATTTAGACGGAAAAGTTTTTTTCAACTTTACTGATTTAAAGCCGGGCGATCAGGGAGAAGATACTATTAGCGTCCATGTTGAAAACAATGATGCTTTCGCTTGTGTTAAAATTAAACCAACTGCCAATGATGATGTTGATTGCACTGAGCCAGAAAAACAAAATGATCAAAATTGCAGCGAACCCAATAATTTTTTGTGGGATGGCGAATTAGCCCAAAATCTTAATTTTGTTTTCTGGGCAGATATTTGCAATATACCAAACCAAGCTTATCCCGGAGACAATGTCTACACGAAAAATTGCGATGAAATTTTAATGCAAGGTCCTGCCAGCAACATTCTTGGCGGAGCAACTTTTGCTCTTGCTGACAGCAAAATAAACAATGTGGGCGAGGGAAATGGAAAACCTTTAACCGGCGGCAAAACCTATTATATTGGCAAGGCTTGGTGTTTTGGCAAATTGACAACTGATCCGCAAATTTCGTGTGATGGCAAGTTAGTTAATAATGCTGCTCAGACCGATACTTTGAAAGGCAATATTGAATTTTACGCTGTTCAGGCAAGAAACAATACTGGTTTTACCTGTCAAGACAAAAATTTGATTGGCTATTGGAAGTTTAATGAAGGAGAAGGAAATATTGCTCATGATTCCAGCGGTTATGGAAATCATGGCACAATTTATGGCGCCAATTGGGCGAGTCCGGCTTTGAGTTTTGATGGAATAGATGATTATGTAAATATTGGAAATAATTCAAATTTGCAAATTACTTCTGCCATCACTCTGGAAGCCTGGATTAAAACACCTTCTTATTGGAATAAACAATATCCAACGCCAGTGAGCAAGGCGAATTATACTTTTGGCTATCCCGGTGACTGGGACGGCGAATATTGGATTGCGATTAGAAGTTTAGATGGTAGAATTAGTTTTGCTTTTGCTCCAGCTGGTGGTAATGCCATAGATCACTGGAGCAATGGTTGGCTTTTGCCAAATACTTGGTATCACATAGCGGCAACCTTTGATGACAGCGCTGACAAAGTGAAAATATATATAAACGGAGTATTGGATAAAGAATTCACAGAATACCAAAAGCCTGGTGTTACTAATCATCCAGTAAGAATTGGTCAAGGAGGAAATTATCCTTATCAAAACAGTTGGTTTAACGGCATTATTGACGAAGTGAGAATTTACAAGAGAGTTTTAAGTGCGTCAGAGATTCTTGAGCATTATCAATCTGGTTTTTAACTCTTTTTTGTCTCGGCAAAATTTTTGCCGAGATTATAAAGGAGTTATAGAAAAAAATATGTTAAAGATTGCAAAATTATTTAAAATCATATATTACATTTTTTTGGCGTTTATTGTGGTGATTGCTCTTTTGCTGATTTTTTCGGTTTTGCCCATTAGCGGAAATTATAAAGTAATGGTGGTTAAATCTGGTTCTATGGAGCCAAAAATTAAACAGGGCGGTATCGTGATAGTGAAACCAGCAGCCGATTATAAAATTGGCGATATTATCACTTTTGGGCCTTACAGCAAAACAAAATCGCCAGTGACCCATAGAATTTATGATATTAAAATTGTTGATGGTCAGCCAGTTTACATTACCAAAGGCGATGCCAATAATGCGCCAGATAGTGGCGAAGTTAAAAAAAGAGATGTTTTGGGCAAGGTTTTATTTTCTCTGCCTTATTTGGGATATGCGGTTGACTTTGCCAAAAAACCATTGGGTTTTGCCTTAATTATTATTGTGCCATCTTTATTAATTATTATTGATGAGGTGCAAAACATCATTAAGGAAGTTAAAAAGAAAAAAGAACCAGTTGCCAAATTTTATGAGGAAAAATAAAAAAATTAAATTAAAAGTAATTTCAGCTTCGTCTGAAAATTATATTAGCCCGGTTAAAATCCCTGTTAAAATTTCTTTAAGAAATCCGATTTCTTCCTTTTCTCTGATTAAAAAAAGTTTAATAAAAATTACTGCCATAATTTTGATTTTGGGTTTAAATTGGAGCGGTCTTTCAGCCATTATTTCAACCTTTGCCTCTTTTAACGATACTGAATCATCTTTGGGAAATTCTTTTACTGCCGGCACTTTGGATTTTGCTTTGGAATCTTCTTTTGACTTTTTGCCCACTTGTTCGCCTGATGGCAAATCGCAAAGAACTATTAAAATTATAAATTACGGCAATGTCTTTAAGTATTTAGCTTCTAGCACTGATTTTTCCAGTCCTCTTTGCGATTATTTAACTTTGGAAGCCAATGTTGACGGCGGTCAAGCAGAATATTTGGGACCTTTAAATGGTTTTAATTATGGCATTTTAGAATTTTCTGATCCTGACGAGTGGCAGTTTAAGTTAAGCATTAATTCTGATTTGCCAAAAAATCTGGAAGGAAAAACCTGTACTTTCAAATTTATTTTTGACGGTTCTCAAACAAGAAATAATTTGCCTTTTGGCCAAGGATTTAGCGATATTGAAGAAATGACAAATAATATAACTGCTCCTGTTTGTCGGCAAATAACCACTCGCTCTTGCGGTTATTGGAAAAATCATTCCAGCGTTTATCAAAATTATTTGCCTCAAGTTTTAGGAGATTATCCTCAAGACGAAATAGTAGATACAGTTGCCAAAGCAGATTCAATTTTAAAATCTGCCTGCGGAAATTGCGGTTGTGGTTGCGATAAAACGATGAGAGCGAAATTAAAAGGTCAATTATTAGCAATGAAGTTTAACATTGCTCACTTTGGCATTGGCGATTATTTTATTGAAAGCGAAAACAAAACTTTAAATGAAATTGTGGCTGCAGCTGATACTTTATTAAGACAAAATCCCGCGCCCCCAGATTCAGTTTTAGAAGAAATGAAAAATCTTTTAGACAATTTGAATTCTGATTACCAAATGAGAATTTGTTCTTGTCTTGAGCAAAAAAATATCTTGATTAACAAGGTTTATTATGATGTTGATTCAGAGCATGGTTTAGAGCCTGACAATGAGTGGGTTGAGCTTTATAATCCCAACGATTTTAGCGTTGATATTTCTGGTTTTCAAATTTGCAACAATAATGCTTGCGACACTATTTCCAATTCAAGCTCTGTTCCGGCTTTGGGCTTTGCCTTAATTAGTTTTAAAGATACTACTTGGGATTTTTGGCAGATTCCAGACAATGTAGTAAAAATTGCTTTAAATAGCAAAATTGGCGATGGTTTAGGAAATAATGCCGATATGTTGATTTTAAAAGACGCTGATGGCAATATTTTAGATCAAATGAATTGGGGAACACCCAATTCTGGCAATTCTGGCTGGCAAAATTACAATGAAAGTGTTTGGAATCCGGGTGTGCCTGATGTGCCAGAAGGTCATATTTTAAGCAGGGTTCCTACTGGTTATGATACTGATCAATCTTCTGATTGGCATAATTTAGCATTGCCAGAGGTTCAAGTAATTTGGCCCAATGGCAATGAAATTTTGTATGTAGGCAGAACCTACACCTTAAAATGGACAGCTGTTAATCACAACGGTTTAGATAGCGATTTAAAAATAGATATTTGGTATTCCAAAGATTCCGGAAATAGCTGGGCAAGTATTGTTAAAGGAACAGAAAATGACGGCAGTTTTGATTGGCGTATTCCTTTGTGTTTAGATGATGGCAAAGGTGGCTGTTATTATACGCCTTCTCATAATGCTAGAATAAAAGTTATGGCTTTTGGTCCGGAAAACTTTATGGTTCAAGATTGGGATATGTCTGACAATGATTTTTGCCCGCCCATTGATTATAGTTTATTAACGCCAGAAGAAATAGAAATTTTAAAAGAAATGGGACTGTGGCAAGAAGATTTAGGCAGTGGATTTGTTGAAGAACCAATTGAAGGGGAACCAGCTGAAATTAATAATCAAGAAACCACAACTACCACAGAAATTAGTTCAACCACTGAAGAAATTATTTCAACAAGCACCAATGAAGTTACCACTACCACTGAAGGTATTTCTGAGGAAAATCAAAATAATGAGGAAACAACATTGGAAATAAAAGAGAAAACAGGGGAAACAGAAAAGGGGAATGAAGAAACAATTATTAGTGCAAAAGAACCAGCCATTAAAGAAGAAATAATAATACCAGAAAGCGATTTAGAAAAAAACAATTCTTCTGATGGCGACTCAACCGACAACAGTTTTGTTTCTGACAACGAAACTGGTCAAAATTTAGATAATAATTTGGCTAATGAATAATTAAGAAAAAAAATTTAAAAATAATTTAGTTATACAGGGGTACGACCCCTGTAATTTTTATTTAGTAGGAGATTTGGTAAATTGTGTTATTGTTTAATAGCCAGATAGTTTTCCCATTTTCAGAAACGGTAAAATCTAAAAGATTATCAAATTTTTCGCTAAAAATTTGTTTTATTAATTTACTGTTTTCATTAATTATAATTATGCGTTTTTCAGCCGGTTCCAAAATGTAAAGATAACCTCCAATTGCCAATATTTTTTTAAAATTTTTTGGAGAGGGGAATAAATTTAAATTAATTGTTTCTTTTAATTCTCCGCCAAAATAGCGCGAAATTGAATTATCATTGTTTAAAAGCCAGATATTGCCATCTACGGTTAAAAATTTTGCGTCAGTATTTTTTTTTGTTTGAGGCGAAAGCCATTTTTTAGGATTGGAAAAATTAGAATATTTGATAATTTCTCCGCTTTTATCTAAAAAATAAATACTGGATTGGAAAAAAGAAGCATTTTTAAAATCAAAATCAGCAAAGGGTTGGTCAAGAAAAATGTCTTTTTCTAATTGGTCGTTTTTTAAAAAGAAGACGTGATTTGGTTTTTTAAAAAATAAAAGGTAATCATTAAAGACAATAGCGTCATTAAATTTTTGGTTAATGGTTAAAATATTTTTTTCTTTCTTTTCATTAATTTTTAAGATATTTTCAGAAAATTGATTAAACAAATAAAGATTTTTTCCAGAAACAATAATTTTTTGGGACGCAAATTCATTTTTGTTAATTTCAAAAAATAATTCAGGATTAACAATCTCTTCAAATTTAGTTAGCTGTTTTAGTTTTCCTTCTATTAAATCTTTTAATTCTTTTGCTTCTTTTTGAACATTGCTTTTTTCATCAACAAGGGGTAAAATTTTTTCTCTGGCGTTTTTTAAAATTTCAAAAGACCTATTTTCGTCTTCTAAAGGCAAATTTTCTAACGAGGAAATTTCTTTTTTAATACCATTAATAATTAATTGAGTTTCTTTTAGTTCTTCCTGCTGTTGTTTTTTAAATATAAAAAATCCCAGAAGGAGAAGAAAAACAAAAAGAGAAATTAAAACCAAGTTTTTTTTGAATTGCTCGTTAAAAACAATTTTTGGTAAAAGCAGTTTTTGTTTAATTTTAATTAAACTCATTATTTCTTTCCTTGAACCTTTTTCTTTCACCGGCACCTTAATAACCCTTTTTTCTTTCTTTTCTGATTTTTTTCTGATGGGAGGTGAAAATTTTAACAATTTTTTTATTATTTTTTGTAAAATTTCTTTTATTTTTAATAAAATATTGATTAAAATTTTAAAAAATGAAAAGCTGATTTTTTTTAAGCTAACAAAAAAAGGCAAGAAAGCTTTTTTAAAAGAAAACCTTTCTGGCTTTTTTCTAAAAGCGAAAGATTTACTTTTTTCTTTAAAAGCTTCCTCTTTTGTTAACAGACAAATAAGACAAAAGCCAAAAATTTTTGAAAAATCTTTTTCATTGCTTTTTAGAAATTCCTTTAATTTTTTTTCGGCAATTTTATTAAGATCTTTTTGGTTGAAAGGAAAGATTTGAGTTAATTTTTTAAATAAATTTTTATTTTGGAAAAAATCAAAAGCCTCTTTTGTTAAAACCAATACAATATCGTTTTCTGCCAGTCTACCAGAAACAATTTTGCCAAAAACCTTGAGCGGATAAGGTTCTATTTCTTCTAATTCCAAATTTTTTCCAATATCCATTAACTGCCCTTGCCTTAAAAGTAAAATTTTAATGCTTCCTATTTTGCTAAAATTTAAATCAAAATTTTTAAAAGATAAAACAGCGGAATTTAAATTTCCCAACCAACTGACATCTCCTTCTTTTACAATTCCTTCTAAATAGTTATTAATTTTTTTTAAGGATTCTTTGAAAGCGGCTTCGGTTGATAGTTTGATGGGCGAGGTGTAATATTCTTTTTTTAAAAAATTAGCTAATTTTTCTAGAAAATTAAAATTTTTTGGTAAAGGATTCTTTAATTCTCCGGCTAAGAATAAATATCCCAATCTTTTTTCATAAATGTTTTGGGGTTCATAGCAAAAGCTGTCAAAAATCGAATTAACCAGTTCACCTTTCTTTAAAAGATGTTCTTTGGTTATTTGGTTAAAATGGAGTTCAAAAATCTTCATTCTTTGATTATTTTAAAATTTTTTTAAAAAAAATACAAACTATTGTCTTTTCTAAAAATTTATTATAAAAGATAATATTGTAATTTAAAAACTATTTTTGGAAGGAGGTGAGAAAATGATTGTGGGAATTGATTTGGACGGTGTGTTGACGAATATACCCTTGAGAACAAAATTAAAACTGCCTTGGTGGCTTGGATTGTGGTTAGCTTTTGTGCCGGTAAATCAAAAAATGCTGTCGATTTTAAAAAAATGGAGAAAAAATAATTGTAGAATTATTATTATATCTGGCAGACCAGAGGGGTTGTTAAAAATAACTCAACAGTGGCTTGAGAAAAACCAAGTTCCATATGACAAGATTTTTTTGAATAATGGTAAGCAAAAAGAAGAACAGAAATTAGAGATTATAAAAAGAGAAGGAGTTAGCGTTTTCTTTGAAGACGATCCGTTGGTTTTTAATTTTTTAACAAGGAAATGCCCTCGTTTAAAAATATTTTCTCCAAAACAAATCAGGCGCTTTTAAGCGCCTGCTTTTTTATTTTAGTTAAAACCTATCTTTAATTCTAACAATCAATATAAAGAAGTGACAGCAAATATTGCTTAAGAAATTATTGAAGAAAAAAAAGAAAATACATCATTAACACCTTTGGATTTTCTACGATGTTTTGGACTTATACACATACTTGAAAAATTTTTTTAATTTGTTATGATGAAATTACTATGGCAGTTCCAAAACAAAGACACACCAAATCAAGAAGGAATAAAAGAAGATTGCATATTTTTTTAAAAAAGCCAAGCTTAATTTCTTGTCCAAAATGCAAAAAGCCAGTTTTGCCACACACTGTTTGTCAAAATTGCGGATACTATAAAGGGACAGAGGTGATAGACGTCTTGAAAAAACTGGACAAAAAAGAGAAAAAGAAAAAAGAAAAAGAATTAAAAATGCAAAAAGAAGAAGAGAAAGAAGAGAAAAAAGCAATGAATTGGGAGGAGCTTTCTAAAAAATAAAAGACTTGTTTTTATTGCATTTTAATTTAAAATTATGTCATCACGCCACCTTTCAAGATCTATCGTTATGCAATCTTTGTACGAATGGGATTTTTTTAACAAAAAGAAAGATTTAAAAAAGATTGTGGAGAAAAATATCAAAGAATTTGGCCCCGGCTTAGAAGATGAAACCTTTATTTGGCAATTAATAACAGGAATTTTGCAAAAATTGAACGTAATAAACCAGATCATTGAAAAAACTGCCTGTGAATGGCCACTTGATCAAATTAACATTATTGACAGAAATGTTTTGAGAATTGGTATTTATGAATTGTTATTTGGCAATAAAGACGAGGTACCCCCGAAGGTGGCTATTAATGAAGCGATTGAATTGGCTAAAAATTTTGCCGGGGATAGTTCAGGTAAATTTATTAATGGTGTCTTGGGTACCATTTTTAAAGAATTAAACAGCGATTTACAAGCTTTAAATTCTAAATAATTTTTTAATATTTATTTGAAATTTAGATATTATATTAATGAAAGATTTTTCCAAATTAGAAAAAAGACTAAATATATTTTTTAATAATAAAGATATTTTAATTCAGGCTTTCACTCATCGTTCTTATTTAAATGAAAACCCCAGTTTTTATTTAGAACACAACGAGCGATTGGAATTTTTAGGCGATGCAGTCTTAGAATTAATAGTTACAGATAATCTTTATAAGGATTATCCAAAGAAAAGCGAGGGTGAGCTAACAAATTGGCGAGCTGCGTTAGTCAATGCCAGACAATTAGCAAGTATTGCCCAAGATTTAGGCTTTAATGAATTTTTATTACTTTCCAAAGGCGAAGAAAAAGAATTAGGCAAAGCGAGACAATATATTTTAGCTAATACCTTTGAGGCTTTGATTGGAGCTATTTATCTTGATCAAGGCTATCAAATATGTCAAGATTTTATTAGAAAGCACTTATTAATAAAATTGCCAGAAATTATTGAAAAAGGTCTTTTTAAAGATGCGAAGTCTCGTTTTCAGGAAGAAGCCCAAGAAAAAACAGGGATAACGCCCGCTTATCAGGTGTTGAAAGAATGGGGACCGGATCATGCTAAACATTTTTTAGTAGGTGTTTTTCTTAATAAAGAATTAATAGCAGAGGGCGAGGGATCTTCTAAGCAAGAAGCTGAATTAGAAGCAGCTAAAAACGCTCTTGCTGTTAAAGGTTGGTAAAAAAATTAATTTAATAATATTATGTTAGTTATAAGATTATTTCGAATCGGCAAAAAGAATCAGCCATTTTTTAAAATAATAGTCACGGACAAAAAAAATCCGGTGCGGGGTGGTCGTTTTGTAGAAGAATTGGGCTTTTATAATCCCTTAAAGAAAGAAAAAAAATTGAAAACCGAACGCATTAAGTATTGGCTTTCAGTGGGAGCAAAACCTTCGGCAACTGTTCAGAACTTATTAATTGACGAAAAGGTTATGGAAGGCAAAAAAGTGTCTCTTGTTGTAAAAAATAGAAAAAAAGAAGAAAAAAAATAATCAAGGCTTGACTATTTTTCTTTACTATTTTAAGATGGAATAAGATAAAAAAGGTCGGGATACGAAAAAAAGTTTAAACAATAATGCGATTTTTTTTTAAAAAATTCGCAAAATTTATAAAAATTTTTTAATTTTCTTTATTATGGAGGCATATTGCGTAAAATGCAAAAAAAAGCAGGAAATAAAGGATCCTCAAGAAGTTTCCATGAAGGGAAAGGGAGGTACAAAAAGGAAAGCGGTTACTGGCGTTTGTCCGGTTTGCGGAACAAAAATGTTTAAAATTTTAGGTAAAGAAAAATAGAACGATTAAGATTAGCGATTTAACCCAAACCCACCTTGGTGGTTTTGGGTTTTTTTATAAAAGAAAATAATGCAGAAAAGAAAATTATATTTTTATATTTACTATTTTTCCAGCTTAATCTTATTAGATGTTCTTGCTTTATTTGCTTTTCTTTATTATAAAGAAAATAATTTTTTTCAAGTTGTTTTTTTTGACGTAGGACAGGGCGATGCTATTTTCATAGAAACGCCGCAAAAACACCAAATTTTAATTGATGGTGGACCTGACAGTAAAATATTAGAAAAATTATCTAAAGAGATACCTTTTTGGGATAGAAAAATTGATTTAATTATCTTAACCCATCCAGAAAGAGATCATCTTAATGGCTTGTTGCAAGTATTAAAAAAATACGAAGTAGAAAATATATTATGGACAGGGATAAAAAGAGAAACTAATGAATGGAAAGAATGGGAAAACGCAATTTTAAAAGAAAAGGCTCGGATAATAATCGCTCAGGCAGGCCAGCAATTAATTGCGGGAATGGCAAATTTTAAAATTTTATTTCCTTTAGAGAACTTAAACGATAAAGAATTTAAAAATACCAATGATACTTCAATTGTGATTCAGTTAGTATATCAAAAAATGTCTTTTTTATTAATGGGCGACAGTTCTCAGATAGTGGAAAAAGAGTTAATTAGCCAAAACGAAAATTTAAATTCAGATGTTTTAAAAGTAGGCCATCATGGGAGTAAAACCAGCAGCTCAAACGATTTTATAGAAAGAGTTTCACCCGCCTTAGCCGTGATTTCGGTAGGAAAAGATAATTCTTATGGCCATCCTCATCAAGAAGTCTTGGAGATTTTAAAAAAATATGGTATTAAAGTTTTAAGAACTGATTTAAATGGTGATATTAAAATAGTTTCTGACGGAGAAAAATTTCAAATTCAATAAAAATAATAAATTAATTAATAAATAAAATATATGGAATTTCCTGTTTTTAAAACAAAAATAAAAGGAGCAAAGAGAAAATTTAATTTAGCTGATCCAAAAGAAAGAGCTAATTATTTTAAATTAAAAGCTGGGTCAGAAATTGAAAAAATAAAAAAATTTTTAGAAAGAAACACTTTCATTGCTTATTTATTGGGAAAGAAAAATTCTGGCAAGGGTACCTATGCTAAAATGTTTGCTGAAATTTTTGGGGTTGATAAAATTAACCATTTTTCAATTGGTGATATGATAAGAGAAATAGATGAGGAGTTAAAAGATAAGAAAAAAAAGCAAGAGTTAATTTCATTTTTAGAAAAAAATTATCGCGGCTGGCTTTCTTTAGACGATATTATTAAATCTTTGGAAAATAGAAGCACAAAATCTTTATTGCCTACTGAATTAATTTTAGCTCTTGTAAAAAGAGAAATCGCCAAAAGAGAAAAGAAAACAATTTTTATTGATGGTTTTCCCAGAGATTTAGATCAAATTTCTTATTCTTTATTTTTTAGAGATTTGATTGGTTATAGAGATGATTTAGATATATTTGTTTTAATTGAGGTTCCCGAATCAGTGATTGACGAAAGAATTAAATGGCGGAGAGTTTGTCCTGTTTGCAAAACTTCGCGTAATTTAAAATTGCTACCCAGTTCAAAAGTAGGGTATAATGAGCTTAAAAAAGAGTTTTATCTTATCTGTGACAATCCTGATTGTCGAGGTGAAAAAATGATTTCCAAAGAAGGAGACGAGCTGGGAATAAAACCTATTAAAGAAAGATTAGAAAAAGATGAAAAATTAATGGAACAAGCGCTTTCATTGTATGGCGTGCCAAAAATTTTCTTGCGCAACGCCATTCCTCAAAAAATAGCAAAACAGTATGTTGATGATTATGAAATTACTCCAGAATATGTTTTTCAATGGGATAAAAAAAACAGAAAAGTAAAAATAAAGGAAAAACCTTGGGTTATTTTAAACGATAAAGGTGAAAAATCTGTAAGCTTGCTTGCTCCGCCAGTCGTTGTGAGCATGATAAAACAATTAGTTAAATTTTTATCACTAGATTAAATGGAAATAATAAATTTTGGGCGCGTAGCTCAGTTGGTTAGAGCGTCTCGTTTACACCGAGAAGGCCTCCTGTTCGAGTCAGGACGCGCCCACATTGGAAATCTCATTTACTATTTCTTTATTGTTTTTAATTCTTTTTATCTATTCCGTAGAAAGGTTTTTTTTGGTAAAATAAGAGTAGAAAGATTTTTTTAAATTTTTAAAGTTTTTATTCGTATGTTGCGCTATTTTTATACAGCCAGATCATTAAATGGTGAATTAAAATCAGGCACTTTAGAAGTTAAAGATATTCATGAATTATCCAGAATTTTAAGAGAGGAGGGTTATTTTTTGGTTTCAGCCGAATTAGAAGGAAAGAAAAAAACAAATTTTTTAAAAAATTTTTTAAATTTTTTTGCTATTTTTAGAAAAGTAAGTTTAAAAGAAAAAATATTTTTTACTCGAAATTTAAGGGTAATGATTAATGCTGGTTTGTCTATGCCTCGTTCCTTGAAAATTTTAGCCGAACAAACAAAGAAAAAAAGATTTAAGAAATGTTTGGAAGATATTAAAGAAAGGATTATTAAGGGCGAGACATTTTCTCAGGCGATTTCTTATTATCCTGAAATTTTTTCTGAAGTTTTTCGTAATATGATATTGGCTGGCGAAGAATCCGGTACTTTAGAAAATAGTTTAAAAGTCCTATCCGAACAAATGGAAAGAGAGCAAAAATTAAAATCTGAAATTTTGGGAGCGATGGTTTATCCTGCAGTGATTATTTGCGCTATGGTAGGCATTGGTATTTTGATGTTAATTATGGTGGTGCCAAAACTAGCAGAAACTTTTAACGAGTTAAAAATTGATCTGCCTTTTACCACCAAAATAGTAATTTTTTTAGGCACTTTTCTAGCAGAAAAATGGTATTTTTTAATTTTGATTATTATTGGATTTATTTTTTTCATACGTTATCTTTTAAAAACAAAAATTGGCAAAAAGTTGTTTGACGGCATACTGTTAAAAATACCAATTTTTTCGGGGATTATTAAAAAAAATAATTCAGCCCGAATGGCACGGACTTTAAGCTCTTTAATTTTGGCTGGCGTACCAATTATTAAAGCATTAGAAATTACTGCTAAAGTTATATCTAATATCTATTTTCAAAAACCTATTTCAGAAGCTGTTGAAAAAGTAGCCAAGGGAGGCAAACTTTTTGAAGCTTTAAAGCCCTATCAAAATCTTTATTTTCCTTTGGTGATTCAAATGATTGAGATTGGCGAAGAAACTGGTGAAACGGCTGATATTTTGGGAAAATTGGCTGATTTTTATGAAGAAGAAGTAGCAATTGCTACTAAAAGTTTGTCTTCCATTATTGAACCTCTCTTAATGATTTTGATCGGCGGAGCGGTGGGTTTTTTTGCCATTTCTTTAATCCAGCCGATTTATTCAATGATGGGAGCAATCAAATGAAATTTTCAATTTTTAAAAAAATTCAACGTAGAAGTTCAATACATTTGTATGCAATCTAAATTTACCAAAGTTATTTTTCTTATCTTTATAATATTAGGCTTAACTGTTCCGTTTTCTTTTTTAACCCATTCTCAAAATCAAGTTTTAGCTAATGAAGATACAATAAATCAAAATTTAACATCAGAAGAACCATTACCACCAGAATCTTTTCTAACCGGGAGAACAAAAGGAATTGGAACTTATTTTGAGATTAAAGATAGTGAGTATTTGAACATCGTTTTAAAAAGCACTGAGGAAATAAAAGTAGTTTTGGAATCAATTCCACGAATGATTAGTATAAATATTAGTTCTTCAACAGATTCTACCTCTACTAATTTAACCATTAGCGGCTTAGAACCAAATAAAACCTATTATAAATATGAAGACAGATACAAAAATGAAGCTGTTTTTGTTTCGGATGAAAATGGAAGCTACAGTTGGATTCAAGATTTAACTCAACCCCACCATATTTGGTTTCAAGAAATAAAAGGAACAATATTTTTACCGGACCAATGTCTAACCTATGGTAGCTGGAATGCAACCACTTCGACCTGTATTTTGAATCAAGACTTAAACGAGGGTGTAGAAATAACAGCAGACAACATTATCTTGGATTGTAATGGACATACAATAAGTGGTCCTGGTAAAGTTTGGATGGATTGGAAAAGTAGTGTAGGAATTATTATTGGGCGAACAAATATTACTCTTCGAAATTGTGTTATCACTGATTTTTATTATGGAATTTACATTTCAGGCAACCAAAATAACATATCAAATAACAAGATAATAAATACTAACTTGGCTATTTCATTAGATTATGCAGATAGTAATCGTATAACAAATAACATAATTAAAAATAATAGTTATGATGGAATACACATTTGGAATTCAGTTAACAATCTATTAAAAAATAACGAGATTACAAACAATGGCACCGGTATTACTGATTGGGGTTGTATGAATAGTTTTTCAAGTAATATTATAAATTTTAACTCGGGAATTGGCATTTATTTAATGGCCTGGCCAGGAGGATGGTCTTTTGGCTATAAAATTAACAATAATGATATCTCAAATAACAATTATGGAATATATATAGCCAATGTATTCGATGGTTCTGTTTTAAATAATAATATTACTTCAAACAAATATGGAATTTATCTTCAAGGAATATATGAGATTTATTTGGGAGAATATTATATGGATTGGAAGGCATCGAATAATACGATAGCGGAAAATCGTATCTCGGGTAATGAACACGGAATATATTTTAGAGATTTAACTGAAAATAATAAAATTTACCATAATAATTTAATAGGGAATATTATTCAAGCCCTTAATGAAGGATCCAACAACCTTTTTGATAACAGTTATCCATCTGGCGGAAATTATTGGTCAGATTATGCTGGAGTGGATGAAAAATCAGGACTTAATCAAGATCAACCAGGTTCAGATGAAATAGGAGATACGCCTTATACTTTCACTGGTGGCCAAGACAGATACCCCTTTATGAAAGAAAGTGGCTGGGAGGCCCCACCGCCTGAAATACCGACAGAATTTTGGATTGAAGTAAAAGAAGATGGTGAGTGTATTTATCAAAATGAAGAATTGACTCAAAAACTTAAATGTTTGCCTCAAGGATGGATTTTAAAAATACCGAATCCTGAAAAGAAAACTTGGGAGCAAATAGCCACAATAACTCAAATTGAAGATGTTACCGATGGTATTTCAGGTTGGACAAACAAAGATTTCTTAAACTATAATCCAAACACACAAGAAGAATGGAAGGAGGAAACAGAGAAATTAGATCCTTCAAAAAATCCCGGAGAAGGCGGCACAGTACCTGTAATTTTAGAAGCAGTGAATAATTATTACAACAATGAAGAAGGAATACCAGCCGATTTTAGATTTGAAAAAGAATTAAAAAGAGGAGCGTATGACAAAGAAGTTAAATATCTCCAAATGATTTTGAAAGAGGAGGGGGTTTTCCCGAAAGATGAAATAGCAATTTTCAATTTTGGGCCACTAACTGAACAAGCGGTTAAAGATTTTCAAGTAAATTACGGAATATATACGAAAGAAAATGCTAATGGTATTGTTGATAAACCAACTCAAGACAAACTAAATCAATTTTTAGAGCAGGGAAAATATAACAGCTTAATTATACATTCTCCATTATTTTACATTAGCAATGATAAGAAGAATTATCTCGCAATATTCAAAAATATTACTTTTCCAATTGAACTTATTTTGGGAGTAATAGCTCAGGAAACAGGAGGAGCAACATATAAATTTGATAATGAGATTGTCTCTCCTACTCCCTGCGGAAGAGGAATTATGCAAATAGATCGTCCACCCAAATATGTAGGAAATGGAAGTGGCCTACAGTGTTATAAAAATAATACAATTGATTATTGTGGAAAAGTTGAAGAAGGTTATGATTGTTTGGGGAATACTTTGGATTGTCGAGGTTATTATACTAACACTCCCCAGGGAGTTTATGCAAATATAAAAGACGGTTTAAGAGCACTTCAAGAAAAATATGTAAATAGATGCTGTTATGATACCAAAGAATGCGAAAATGCTAAAGAAGGAGAAGAAAAAACAATTCAAATAAATACTACCACATCTTTTAATGTAATTTGCGGGAAATGTCTATCGGGCGAAAAATCATATAATAGCAAACTCAATTATATAAGTGGGAAATATAACGAGAAACCAGTTACCATTTTTTGTAATGAATTTAAAATAATAGATACTATTTGGAGATATAATGGCCGAGGTTTTGTGCGAAACTATTTAAGAGATGTTGGAGGAAAGTTGGATGAACTCAGTGATAATAATTATTTTGGAGAAAACTATAAAGATTATTTAAACATAACATTACCTGAAGATGAAATTGATAATTGGGTAGGTAAACTCAAATGGACTGATAGTCATCGGAAGCAAATAATAAAGATTCACAGTCCAGGGGAACTACAGGTTTATGATTCGCAAGGAAGGGTTACAGGAATAATAAATGGAGAAATAAAAGAAGATATTCCATTTTCAATATATGACCGAGAGATTAATGGAATTTTAATACCCTTTTCCTACGATTCTTACCGATACAAAATAAAAGGCATAGAAGATGGGAAATACGGATTAGATATTATTTCTATTGAGAATGAAATTTCTACAGAGTTTTCCGCTATAAATATTCCGATTTTGACTAATGCAATTCATCAATACCAAATAGATTGGGATAAACTTTCTGAGGGAGAAAAAGGAGTAATTCTCCAAATTGATAGTGAAGGCGACGGTATATTTGAAAGAGCTGTCACTGCTGATAATGACTTAACTTATGATGAATTTATTCTCCAGACAGAGACTGTAGTTGATTTTGATCCTGATGTACTGAATTTGAAAAGTAAGGGTCAATTCGTAACTGCATATATTGAATTGCCATTAGGTTTTGATGTAAACCAAATTGATATCGCCAGCATATTATTAAATGATTCAGTTCCAGCCTTAGCTAAACCGACTAAAATTGGTGATTATGATAATGATGGAATACCTGATTTAATGGTGAAATTTGAAAGAGAGAAAGTTAAGTCTATTCTAAACCTGGGAGAAAAAGTTCCAATAATAGTTACTGGTAAACTTTTCCATAATGGAAAATACCTTGATTTCAAAGGAGATGATATAATTAGAGTGATAAAATAATGAATAATTTAGAAACCCAAAAATCAAAAACTAATTGGAAATACCTCTTAGTTGTAATAATCCTTGCCTTTATTATTGGTGGAGGAATTTTAGGTTATCAATATTGGTGGTTACCTCAAAAAGAAATAGAATTACCAGAAATTAAAAAGGAAATTAAACCAGCTATAGAAAAACTTGTAGAAGTACCTTTAGAAGAATTAAAAGAAGGAGAAAATAAGATAGGGAATATTATAATTGAAAAGATTAAACAAAAAGTTTTGTGTGATTTAGGGACTATAGAATTGGGGGCGAAATTTGAAGAATTTATGGAAGGACTAAAAATAAAAGTAGGAGAATTAGAAATTAAAAAGTTAGAAGAATTTAGTGGAGAAGAACTTTCTGCTGAAGTCACCTGTAATATAGAAAATAAAGCAAAAGTAAAGATGTGGAGTTCTGGTTGGGAGAAAGAATATTCGAGTAAGGTTGTTGTAATGAGCTTTTTTGTACTAGATAAGAATAATAATATCGTTGACAAACGCGGAGGAGGAGAAGAGTATATTGAATTTAGGGAAGAAGCAAGTAAAGTTAAAATTTTTCATTATAATGACAAAACATACTTTCTAGTCTATGGAGGAACATATGGAATGGAAGCGGGGTATAATTATTATTTTTTATATGTAATCGATGAAGAAGGAAAAATAAAAATCATTTCTCCATGGGAATGTGATGTATTTTGGGAAGGTGGCGAATGGAGAGGTTGTAACCTTGATTATGCTATAGGATATAAACAAAATTTATACTTTAAAGTCGGAAATGAAATCTGGGAATTCAATGAAAATGATGTTCTAAAAAATAAATTTCCAGCAAATAAGATTATCATAAAAGACAGTGAAATTTCATTTGAATAATAAAGGCTTAATTCACCCCTACAGCAATGTGTTTTGATAAGGAATTAAATTATCAAGGAAATTATTGTGAAATAAAAACAAGCTTTATAGATTATAGAGATTACTATTTTTTATTTAGCTGTCAAGGAGAAAATTATCTTGGAGAAGAGGGTTTGGAAAAATGTGAAGAGTTGTTTGACCAAATTGTTTCTACTTTTAGATTTATTAAAAAATAAAAAAATTTTTTAGAAGTTAGAGAAATTATTTTATAGAGGATTTTAAAAGGGGAAAAATTATTGGATTTTTATTTGAAAAAATGAAATTTTCAATTTACAATTTTCAATTTTCCAGAAAATCTTTCACCCTAGTTGAAGTTTTGGTTGTTATTGTTATTTTAATAATTGTAACTGGAATAACTGCTAGTGGAATTTTTTCTTTTAGTAAAACATCAGATTTAAACAATGCGACTGAAGAAATAATTAATATCTTAAGATTAGCTCAAAGTAAAACATTGGCATCACAAGGAGCTAGTCAGTGGGGAGTTTATTTTTCTACCAGCACTTTTCCCAATCAATATATTTTGTTTAAGGGAGATGTATTTGATTCAAGAGATAGTTCTTTTGACGAAGTTCATTTGTTGCCGAGAAATGTTGAATTTTTTGAAATAAATTTATGGCAGGGAAAAGAAGTTGTTTTTGAAAGAATAACTGGTTACGCTTCTAGCACTTCTCAAATTGGAAAAATTTCTGTGATAATTAGAGGAGAGCCATCAAAGATAAAAAACATTTATATTGAAAATTCTGGGTTAATCAGTTTAAGTAACCCTTCAGTTATTAATGACACTGATCGATTAAAAGATTCTAGACACGTTCATTTTAATTACAACAGATTAATAGCTACTTCCACCGAAAAAATCATTTTAACTTTTTTCTACGATACTGCCAGTACTACCCAAGAAATTATTATTGCTGACAATCTAAAAGATAATCAAATTTATTGGACAGGAGAAGTTAATGTTGGCGGAGAAATTCAAAGGTTAGAAATACATACACACTGGTTAAATGATCCTATTAATGGTACCAGTTTTTGCGTTCATCGAGATAGAAGATACAATCATAAGGCATTAAATATAAGACTGAGCGGTGATACGAGCGGTAATTTAATTTCCTATGATGCCGACGGTCAAACTACTAAAGGAACATCTATTTATGTTTCAGATCCAATTTGGCAATAATAAGGGAATTTTAATAATTGATGTTTTAATAGCAATTTCGGTGATTATTATTGCTTTTGTTAGCATTTTAGGATTTGCCTCTTTTTCATTGAGGTTTTCCAGCTTGCAGGAAGAAATGAATCAGGCAAACTTTCTTTGTCAGGAAATAATAGAAGCTGTAAGAAATTTTAGAGATGGAACGTCCTGGAGTACGAATGGTATCGGAGTATTAACGACTAATCTTGATTATTATCCTCAGGCAACGGGGTCGCCAGCAACGTGGCAATTAGTCCAGGGCAGAGAAAATATTAATGGTTTTGAACGAAAAGTTATTTTTCAAAAAGTTTCTCGCGATCCCACAACAAAGAATATTGAGTCAAGTTACAATCCGGTTAATGACGACCCGGATACGAGAAAAATTATTGCTACTGTTTCTTGGCAAGAAAGAGGAAGAACGCATCAAGTTGAAGTTATTACTTATTTAACCAATTGGAAAAAATGAAAAAAGGATTTACTTTAATAGAAACTTTAGTTTACATTGTTGTTTTAGCTATTATTATGGTGGTGGTTTTTTCTTTTATCTTTTGGTTAAGTCAGTCGGCTACAAAAAATAAAGCAATGAGAGAAGCGTTAAATAACGCCAAAAGAGCAATGGAAATTATGACTCATGAGATAAAAGAGGCAGTGGCTATTTATATTCCAACCTCTGTTTTTTCCACTAGTACCGGTCAACTTTCTTTGAAAACATTAAATTATCTTCCAGAAGGGGAAGAAAAGAGCTATATTGATTTTTTTCTTTGCCAAAATCGTCTTTGTCTAAAAAAAGAAGGAAAAGAACCGATTGCTATTACTTCCGATAAAGTTGAAGTGAAAAGTTTAGAATTTACTCAAATTGCCGCTACCTCAACTATTCCTTCAATAAAAATTTCTTTGGAGGTCAATTATAAATCTTCGGCTAATAAACCAGAATATCAAGCTTCAATTAAAATTGTTTCTACTGTTTCTTTAAGGTCTTACTAAAATGATTCAAGAAAAAAATAAAAATTTTAAAAGTGGTTTCGCTGTTCTTTATCTTGTTATTTTGGTTTTGGCAATCATCTTTATTTTTTCTCTTTCTATTTCCATTTTGACTTTTACCCAAGAGAAGATTTCGCAGAATGCTATTAGTTCTGTTCAAATCTATTATGCTTCAGAAGCCGGAATAGAAGACGCTCTTTTAAGATTGGTAAAAAAAATAAATTGGTCCAGTCCTTATAACATAAAGATTGACAATGCCACTGCCACTGTTGAAATTTCAGATCTTATTGGCGGCACCAGAACAGTTGTTTCTACTGGAAATTTTTTAAATCAAATAAGAAAAATTCAAATTGTTTATAGTATCTCAACTGATCAGATTTCTTTTCGTTATGGCGCGCAAGTAGGAGATGGGGGAATGGTAATGGGTAATGGAAGTAAAGTTTTGGGAAATGTTTTTTCAAATGGCAATGTTATTGGTGGAGGAACTATTCAAAATAGCATTATTGTTGCGGGTAGTGGCAACAGAATTGAAGGAATTACAGTAAATGAAAATGCCTCTGTTCATACTTGCAAAAATTCTACTGTCCTTGGAAATTTAACTTATGTTTCCGGCGGTAGTGTTCAAAATTGTACAGTTGGTGGTTCAACTCAGGTAAGACCTAATCAAATTGATCCCCAACCTTTGCCTATTTCTCAAAATCAAATTGATAGATGGAAGGCTAATGCTTTGGCTGGCGGAGTAACAAGCACTGATGTTTCTATTAATGGAATAAAAACTTTAGGACCAATTCAAATTGGCACCTCTAGCAGTCCTAGAAATCTTACTGTCACCAATGGATCTACCTTAACAATTAGCGGGACAATTTATGTTACTGGAAATGTTATTTTAGATAATGGAGCGACAGTAAAATTAGAAAGCGGTTATAGTTCTTTAAGTGGAATAATTATTGCTGATGGGGTAATAACTGTTGGAAATAATGTAGTAATAAATGGTTCAGGACAAGCTGGGAGTTATATTTTGCTTCTTTCAACAAAGTCAGATACTACCAATCCGGTAATTGATATTAGGAATAATTCAGCCGGCTCGGTTATTTATTATAGCAATGCTGGTTTAATTTATCTTAAAAATAATATGCGGGCGAGAGAGGTTACCGGTTATAAGATTCAGCTTGAAAATAATACTGAAGTTCAATATGAGAGTGGTCTTGAAAGTGCTAATTTTTCTTCAGGCCCTGGTGGTTCTTGGAAAGTGGTTAGTTGGCGGGAAATTAAGTAAAAATTTAATTAAATTTTATGTTATAATTATGTTATAATAAGGTATTATAATGAAATTTTTAACCTTAAACCCGGAATCTTTTGGTTTAGATATTTCTGATTTTTCTTTAAAAATTGCCAAATTAAAGAAAAAAGGCAGATTTTTGAATTTGGTTTCTTTTGGCGAAACAAAAATTCCAGCCGGAGTTATTAAAGAAGGGGAGATTAAAGACGAAGAGGCTTTAGCGAAAATTATTAAACAATCATTAACAGAGGTAAAAGGGGAAAAAATAAAAACAAAAAACGTGGTTGTTTCTTTGCCTGAAGAAAAGGGTTTTTTGCAAATTATTAGAATGCCAAAACTTCCCTTGGAGGATTTGAAATCAGCTGTGATTTATGAAGCGGAAAATTACATTCCTTTGCCTATTGAAGAAGTTTATATAGATTCTCAAATTGTTAATTCTTCAAAAAATAATTTTGATCATTACGACGTCTTAATTGCTGCTTTGCCAAAAAAAATTGTTGATTCTTATTTGTCTTGTCTTCAAAAAGCCGATTTAACGCCATTAGTTTTTGAAATAGAATCTTTAAGTATTTGTCGATCATTAATAAAAAACGGTGTTTCGCCTTTCCCGGTTTTATTAATTGATTTTGGCGAAAGTCGGACTAGTTTTATTATTTTTTCTGGTTATTCTGTTCGTTTTACTAGTTCTATTTCAGTTTCTTCAAAAAAAATTACTGAAGCTATCGCTCAGGCATTAAATATTGATTTTGAAAAAGCGGAAGAGTTAAAGAAAAAATACGGGTTAAACATTCCAGAAAAAATTGTTTTTAGGAAAAAGGATGATAATTCTCCTTTTGAAAAAGAAATTATCGGCAATGAAAAAATTTTTGAAAATGTTTTTCCTCTTTTCAAAGAATTAATTAAACAGATAAAAGACTGTTTAATTTATTATCAAACCCATTCTTTACAAGAAAAATCTTCCAAGGAACAAGTAATAGAGAAAATTATTTTGTCTGGTGGGGGAGCTAATTTAAAGGGTTTGCCAGAATTTTTATTTCAAGAGTTAAAAGTTGGCGTAGAACTAGGAAATCCTTGGATTAATATCTTACCCGAACCGTTAAGAGAAGTGCCTCAGTTATCGTATAAAGAATCGTTAAAATATGCCACCGCGTTAGGTCTGGCCTTGTTAAGCTTTCATAATCAAGATTAATAAGATAATTAATAGTAAAATCATTTATTAATGATTAATCTACTACCACCTTCACAAAAAATAGCGATTTTAAAAGAAAAGAAAATAAAGATTGTTTTAATATTTGAGATATTTTTTTTAATTTTTTTAATTTGTTTTATTTTAATTTTATTATCAATAAAGATTTATATTGAAAGCCAAGTAAATACTTTAGAAACCTTTCTTTCCCTAGAGGAAAAAGACCAAAAGACAAAAGATATTAAAGATTTACAAGTAAAATTAGATTTTAACAATAAAAATTTAATAAAAATTAATAATTTCTTTAAAAATCAAAAAAACACCGTAGAAATTTTAGATAATATCTTTAAAAAAATTCCACCCGAAATAATTATTACAAGCTTTTCCTTCAAAAAAGATGATTTTTCTGTTTCTTTGACCGGTTTTGCAGCTAAAAGAGATGATTTATTAAAATTGAAAAAAAATTTAGAGGAAGAGTTTAATACAGTTGCTTTTCCACCTTCTGTTTGGATTAATCCTTTGAATGTTAATTTTAGCGTTAGTTTTAAAGTTGAAAAAATAGCAGAAAAATAATATGGCAACAAATCCATTAAAAAAACTTTATTTTTCTATAATAGTTTTCACTATTATTGATTTTTTGTTAGTTTTTTTAGTATTGTTTCTTATTTTTAAAGAAATTAATAATTCTTCTCAAAATTTTTTAAAAACTAGAGAAAAAATAAATATTTTAGCCCAGCAAAAAGAAAACTTTGAAAAAATAAAAATTTTTTACCGCGACCATGAAGAAGATTTTAAAAAAATTGAAAATTGTTTTGTTGATGCAGAGGTTCCTCTTGAGTTTATTAATTTTTTAGAAAAAAATGCTCAGGATTGTCAATTACAATTAAAAATTAATTCTTTAATAAAAAATCAAGATAAAGATAGTGTTTTACCTTTTCTTTCTTTCCAACTTTCTTTCCAGGGAAATTTTTCTAATTTTTTAAAATTTCTTGAAAAAATAGAAAACGGCCCTTATTTAATTGAAACAAGTAATTTAAACGTTCATTCAGTAAAAGAAAATATTACTCAGGGAGATTCTTTAAAAGAAAATGAAATTTTTTTAACCATTAATGTTGTCAGTAAATAGTCCTATGTTAAAATTTAGCAAAATCAAAACAAAAAAAATAAAAACTTTTTTCAAAAATCTTCCCTTATGGTTAGCTGAAAGAAGTTTTTTAAGCTTATTACTTTTCATTTTTATTGCTTTGATCTTGGGTGGATTGGTTTTTTATAGATATTACCTTACAATTGAAAAAAAAGAGATAGAGATTAAAGAAACAACATTTCGTCTTAATGAGAAAAATTTTGAAAATATTTTAAAAATCTTACAGGAAAAAGATAAAAAATTCAAAGAAGCGGATTTTAAAGAATATTTTAATCCTTTTCATGATTGATGCCTTTTTTTAAATGATATATAATAATCTAAGTATAATAAGTAATTTTTAAACATATGTTGGCTATTACAAGAACAAGTGGCACACAATACAAAGCTTCTAAACAAGACAAAGTTAAATTT
>Ga0272448_1002133_pt1 | contig 25382 bp, 22 predicted proteins | sample YNPCB0191_FD_202220 | JGI IMG/M metagenome (GOLD analysis project Ga0272448, IMG submission 202220) | Hot spring sediment microbial communities from Yellowstone National Park, WY, United States - YNP-CB-019-1 | ecosystem: Environmental > Aquatic > Thermal springs > Hot (42-90C) > Sediment... | reverse complement strand
ATCGCCCGACGTTACAAACGCATACGCAATGTGCACCGGGTCATTCGGTCCAATGTCCACGCAGCCCAGTTTGTCCGTGCAGCTGAATTTCGCCGCCGCAGGCGCGGTGGTTGCCTGTGCCGGCGCGCTGGTGGGTGCGGCAGCCGGTGCTGGTGCGCACGCCGCCGCGATCAGTGCGATCGAGATAATCGATAGAGTCAACAGCGTGGCAACCCACCACGAGCGGGGAATCTTGCTACTCATCTTTTCTCCTTCTCCTTTTTTTCTGTTCCCGCGGCATCGCGGGAATAGTTGAACCTCACTCCTCCGTACCGTGGAACCGAGGGCGAGCGAACCCCAGCCGTTTCGCTCAAACCACCCCCCTTGGATGGATTTTGGATAGAAGACGAGAATACCGGAATCGTAGAAATGTTAGTGCTATTATACCGATTCGGCTCAAATAAAGCAAACACGGCGCCCTTTGCTTTGCAACGGAGCTTTTGCTGCCATTTTTGACGAGTGGTCTTGGCGAGGAAAGGTCCCTGCCCAAGCACGGAGGGGATTTCTCGTTTCGTCCGATAATGAGACGCCGGCGCGACTCAAGCCTTGACGGCGAGCACGCCGACTTGCCTTGAGGCTCATTCTAGACTATGATACAAACCGTCCAATGATTGAACTCAAGCCGATTGGCATTGTTCGCAACGCGATTTCGACGGCACACCGCGACACGCGCTGGAAAGAAATCGAATCTGAAATCGAGATTGATGCCGAGTGGCGCGATGCCCTAGACGGGCTCGAGCAGTTTTCGCACCTTTGGGTCATTTCCTATCTCGATCGCATGCCAATGCCCGACGCGCTGCATATCCACCCGACGAGAGACGCGCGCCTGCCGCTCGTCGGCATCTTTGCGACGCGCTCGCCGCAGCGCCCCAATCCGATTGGCATCTGCGCGGTGGAATTGCTGGAGGTGCGCGGTACCATCTTACGCGTGCGTGGCTTGGACGCGCTGAACGGAACGCCCGTGCTGGACTTGAAGCCGTACCTGCCGCGCCGCGATGCCATCGTGGACGCGCGCGTCGGCGAGTGGGTCAGACAGTTGAATGCGTAGCCGAGTTACCCTGTCGATTTCTCAAGCGCTTTTCAGCATTCTCTTCCTCGCCTTCTTCTTCGCCCTGCTGGACGGCTATGGGCAGAACATCGTCGCGGGTTATCGCGCGAATACTTGGCTCGTCCTCCTCGGCACGCTCATCGCGCTGGCACTGACGCTCATCGCCGCGCGCGGGCGCGTCACCATCGCAGAACGCGAGCCGCTCGAACTCGCCGGCTTTCTCACAACCGTCGTGGGGGTCTGGCTCTACTTTGTCGCGCCGTCGCTCCCGACTCTCTTGCCGCCCACGCAGTCTTCCGACGCGGTGCGCGTCTACCAACAGGTCTTGTTCTCGTATCCCGATGGTCGACTTGTCAGTTGGTACCCGGCGGGCGGCGCGTTTCTCGCCGCGATGTTCGCGCACTGGCTCGGCTGGGCGCCGCTGCGCGTTCTGCATCTGACCGCGGCGAGTTTTGTCGCGCTGAGTGCCGGCGCGGTTTACGGCATCGCGTGTGCGCTCTTGCCGCGCCAACGCATCTCCAAAATCGCCGCGCTACTCGCGCCCGCGCTCTTGTTTGTGCCGTGGTCGTATTTTGCCGGCATCCTCGATTGGGATCAGTATTTTTTCGCGCAGGCGCTGGCACAGTTGTTTATCCTCGCGGCGGTTTGGTACACCGCGCGCTACGCCGAACACCCCAACTGGATGTTCGTCGCCCTGACCGGCGCGGCGCTCCTCAGCACGGTCGCCGCTTATCCGATTTTCGTCGCGCTGCCGTTGGCGTTGTTCGCGCTGGTGGTGCTCGTCCAAGTCTCGCAGACGCGGAATCGCCACGCGCTCATCGCGCTGGGAATTTTCATCGCGCTGATGCTCGTCACCGCGCTGGTACTGCAATTTGCCGGCATCTTGGAACTCCACGCCGGCCAGATTTCCACGACCTCGGACGTGGGACCGGGCGGCGTGGCGAATCCGTCGCTGGAGAACCTGGGCGGTCCAATCTTCCTCGCGCTCGCGGTGATCGGCGTTCTGTTCGCGTGGCGCGCGCGTGCGTTCGGCAGAACGCTCCTCGGGTTTCTCGCGGTCTGGCTGTTGCAGTGGGTCCTGCTTGTCGTCAGCCAGCCCTTTTTCCAAATCTCCGGCTATCGCGTCGACAAGACATTCTACCTCCTGGTTTTTCCGCTGGCGATTCTCGCCGCGCTGCCGCTTGCCCGCGCCGTGGCGATGCTCGCGGCGCGATTCGTCATCCCCGGTCGCGCCACAGCCGCCGGGTTCATCGGCATGGTTTTGTTGCTGAGCGCGGGCGTCATCGTGTTGCGCCCGCCCAAATTCTATTCTCCCTTCACGGAATCAGAACTGCAAACGGCGCTCTGGGCAAAGGAACATCTCGACACGTATCAGATCAGTTATCTCGATCCGGAAACGATCCGCGCATACTGGCTCGTCTATGGTTTGTGGGGCGAGACAGTGCCCAACGAATGGTTTCAATGGATTCCGGCGGGAACGAAACTGGGACCGCCCACGTTCGACGAATGGTTGCGCGACTCGGCTTGGCCGCGTTGGGCACTCGTGCGCGATGTGAATGCGCAAGCCATTGTCCCGGCGCGCGTGATCTACCAGAACGGCGCGAGCGCGATTGTGCAGAAGGATTCGCCGCCTGTCCCCGCGCCCGCGCCGCAGCACATCGAACGCTGGTACTTTGAATCATCGATCAAGCTGATCGGCTATGACTTGCCGCGCACGACCTTTGCGCCGGGCGAAACGATTACGCTGACCACGTACACCGAATCGATCGATCCGCCCCCGTTCACGCTGGGCTGGCGCGTGCAGTTGGTGGGACGCGGCGGAGAAATCGTAAGCCAGGCTGCCGGCGATCCGTTCGCGGACAAGTATCCCCTGCAGCGCTGGCCGCCCGGCGTACCGGCGCGTGATGTTTGGACTCTGCCGCTCAGTCCGAATATCCCATCGGGCGTCTATGAATTGAAGATGGGGTTGTTCCGCCGTACCGATGGCCAGGAGACGAGTTCGTGGTACGCCGATCCAGAATCCGGCGCAATCCTCCGGAACAAAAAGCCGCTTTGGGGCGCCGCGCCGCTGACGAAAATCAAGATTCCGCTGCCGCCACCTTCCGCCGGCGAGTGGAACGCGGCGACGCCGCTCGACGCACGCGTGGGCGATAATTTTGCGCTGGCGCGTTACGCGTTGCAGGCAGACCCGGCGACGCGCGGCGTTCACCTCACGTTGTATTGGCAAGCGCTCGCGAAAACGGAAAACGATTACACGGTGTTCGTTCACGTGCTGGATTCGAGCGGCAAGGTCGTCGCGCAAAAAGACGCGCCGCCGCTCGACGGCACCTATCCAACGTCGATCTGGGACGCGCCGGAAATCGTCAAAGAGTCGTACGCTCTGACGATTCCAGCGGATGCGCGCGGACCCTTCTCGATCGAGATCGGGATGTACGCGCAGCCCAGTTTGAAGCGGCTGCCGGTGGGCGATAGCGATCACGTTCTGCTGGCAAACATCATGCCGTAGAGAACGCTCGCTGTAGCGTTCCCCCTTTTGAATCCGACGATGCAAGTTCAACAATCTCTCCGCGTTCGCGCTCACGAGGTCATTGCGTTGGTCGGCGCGGGTGGCAAGACGACCGCGCTGTTTCGTCTCGCCGATGAGTTGGCGGCGCACGGCAAGCGCGTGGTGGTCACCACGACGACGCGGCTGGCAGCCGCGCAGGTTGCCGCGGTGCAGCAGACTGCATCGCTCCGCTATGATGGTTCAGCCGATTTTGCCGCGCGCGTCCGCGCCGCGCTTGCCGCCGCAACGAAAATCCTGATCGTTGGCGATGTGGTCGCCGAAGACAAGGTGGCGGGCGTGCCGCCGGCTTTGATCGATGAACTCGCCGCGCTGGATGTCATCGACGCGGTGATCTATGAAGCGGACGGCGCGCGGAGGCTGCCGTTCAAAGCGCCCGCCGCGCACGAACCGGCGCTCGCGGATGCCACGACGCTGCTCGTCCCGGTGATCGGCATCACTGCCCTCCGCGCGCCGTTGGACGAGGCGCACGTTCATCGCGCCGAAATCATCGCGCGCATCGCCGGCGCGCGGCTCGGTGAGCTCATTACGCCGATGATTGCCGCGCGTGTGCTCGCACATCCGGCAGGCGGACTGAAAGCCAAGCCGCGCGCCGCGCGCGCGATCGCGCTCGTCAACCAAATCGAAAACGAAACGCAGCTCGACGCGGCGCGCCAAATCGCGCGGTTGCTGCTGGGCTACGCCGAGATCGGCGCGGTCGCGCTGGGCGCGGTGCAGCACGCGGATCCCATTCGCGAGACGCATCGCCGCGTCGCGACGATCGTGCTCGCGGCGGGCGAGAGCACGCGGATGCAGGGGCGCAGCAAGCAGCTCTTGCCCTGGCGCGGCAAGACCCTGATCGAGAATGCGGTGGGCATCGCCGCAACGCCGCGCGCGGCGGAAACGCTGGTCGTGCTCGGCGCGCGCGCGGCGGAGATTCGCGCGGCGATCCAGGGCGCGCCGGCGCGCATCGTGCTGAACCGCGATTGGGCGACCGGGCACGCGTCGAGCATCCGCGCCGGGTTGAACGCGCTGAGCCGCGAGATCGACGCCGCGATTTTCATCAATGCGGATCAGCCGTTTCTCAACGCGTCCGCGGTGGATCGGATCATTCAGCGTTATTACGAAACGGACGCGCGCATCGTCGTGCCGCTGTTCGCGGGCAAACGCGGCAGCCCGGTCTTGTTCGACCGCGCGCATTTCGATGAACTGAAGAGTTTGCAAGGCGAGCAGGGCGGACGCGAGTTGTTGTCCAAGTATCGAGAACAAATCGAATTCGTCGAGTTTGCCGACGCGCGCATGGCGCTGGATATCGATACGCCGGACGAGTATGCCAGCAGCGTCCGTCAGAATTGACATCGCGGAATGGCAGTGCTATATTAGGCGTGCGATAGTCCGGGAGTGAGACGACCCCGACATAGCGCTCGTTTTCGAACGCCAGCGGATGGGTGCTGGCTTTTTCTTCTGGTCAATCATCGCGTGAATGAGTCGATCCCGACTTGCAAGTGCATCTGTCTTCCGCCCTACTAAAAAGAATCGAGCGGCAGCGCGATGTCATTTATCGCCGCACCCGCACGCGCCGCATCCGGACGATGGACGACGCCGCGCGATTTATCGACACGGTTGGTTTTTCTCTTCTCTTCGCTTCCACGCAAGGCATTGAACTTCCGTCCCTGTTCGAAGCGGTCAAGGGTCGCCGCGATGTGCATATCGAAGATTGGGATCCGGATTCCGATCGCGTCTGGGTGTGGAAGAATGATTTGCCGGCGGCGCGGCGCGCCTTTTACGGCAAGGCGCTCGCCGGCGGCAAGCCGGTGTTCGTTTCGCTGAAGATGCTGCCGTACCTTTTCGCCGTGAGCGCGCCGGAGGATGTGGATGCCGCGTACGCGCAGGGGCGCCTCAGCCACGATGCCAAACGAGTGCACGACGCGCTGCGCGCCATGGGCCCCACGCCGACCCTCGCGCTGCGCGCGTCCGTCGGGCTGGACAGCCCGCGGTACCATCGCGCGCTGGACGAATTGCAGCGTGCGCTCGTGATTCTGCCGATGGGCGCGCTGAACGAACACGGCGCGTGGCCCTCGCAAATCTTTGAACTCGCGGCGCGGTGGTTCCCGCAGCAAGCCGCGCGCGCGAACAAGATTGACCTGAACGCGGCGCGGCGCGCGCTGGTCGCGCGCTACGTCGAGACGGTGATCGTTTGCAACGAGTCGATGATCGGGCGTGTGTTTGGCTGGAGCCGCGCTCAGGTGCGTACCACGGTCGAGGACCTGGTCGCGCGCAAAAAGATCGCCAGCAATCAAGAGTGGATTGTGAGTCATGTTGGATAGAGAACATACCGTCGCGGTAACGCTGCCCACGTTCGTGCGCGTGCTGATGCCGCACGGTCACGTCGAAGAGATGAAGCTGGAGACGTATCTCGCCGGCGTTGTCGCCACGGAGATCGGCGCGAGCGCGCCGCTCGAAGCTCTGAAGGCGCAGGCGGTGGCGTCGCGCACGTACGCCGCGGCGGCGCATCGGCATCCGGAACACGACGCCGATGTCTGCACGACCGCGCACTGTCAAAAATGGAAACGCGTCGATCCGGTCGTGGCACCGGAGGTCTTCCGCGCCCTGAGTGAGACGTGGGGTATGGTGGCGGTCCACGACGGAAAATTGATCGACGCGTTTTTCTTCGAGCACTGCGACGGACACACGCGCAACTCGGAAGAGATGTTGATGCCGACGATCAAGTATTTGCGCGGCGTCGATTGTTCGTGTGGATTTCTCTCGCTCAAAGGTCACGGCGTTGGGATGTGCAAGCGCGGTGCGATCGTGATGGCGCGTCGCGGCGCGTCGTTCGAACAGATTTTGCGGCATTACTATCGCGGCATCGTCGTGATTCATACCGCGCGCGAAAATCACGCGGCGGTGGAAGCGGAACCCGCTGCGCCGGCAGCTCCCGCGCCGGCGCCTGAGCCCAAGCCGCGCGTGCGCGCCCAGAAGGCGCCAGCGGCATCGGCGCCGCCGGCAGCCAAACCGGAACCGGAGAAACGCGCCAGACACAAACCGCCGCGCCCATTGCCGCGGCGCACGCCGCGACGCGAGGAAGCGCCCGTCGCCGCACCGCCGCCGGCAGAGGTCGAGAAAGCAGAAGCCGAGACCATCGTCGAAGCGCGCGTGCAGCCGCCCGCGCCGGTGCAGCCCAAGCTCGAAAAGCTCCGCGACGTGCTGGTTGGCGAAGTGGTGCCCAAGTCAGAACCAGCCGTCGCGGAACCGCCCAAGCCGACGAAACCGCCGCGCCGCGTGCACATTGATCATTTGCCGGGTTCGCGGATGATTGCTGGCTGTCTGCCGGAGGCGGGCGTTTCGATCCTGATCGAAGATCCGCAGGGAAACAAGATGGTGATGCTGAGTGGCAGCGCGGAGCATTACGGCGCAGGCGGGTTCGAGATGATGGTCGATGCGGATGGGCGCTATCTAGTGACGCTCGACGACCAGGTGATCGAAGTGCACATCAGCGGCGAGACGGTCTTCATCCACGTGGCGTAACCAAAGGCAAGACCTGGAAGGCTTTCGAAAGCCTTCCAGGTCTTTTTATTTTTCCAGCAACAGATCGACGAGCGCCGGCGTCAGGTCGGTCAGCGCGTGGAGGCGCGGCGCGATCTTCTCGCGACCCGCGCCGATCAAAAGCGTCGGCACCGGGTTGAGCGTGTGCGCCTTGGCGGAGGTATCTTCGAGGTTGCCGTGATCGCTTGTCGTGAGGATGAGCGATTCGGACAGATTCATTCCATCGATCGCGCCGCGCAGTAGTTCGTCGATCTCGTCGAGCACGAACGCGGTGAACGCCGGTTCGCCTTTGTGTCCCGCGGCGTCGGTCAGGAAATATTCGAACAGCGTCAAGTCGTGTTCGTTCGCGAGCCGCGCGAGATTCTGCCCGGCTTGGTATGCGGTGATGAGCGGCACATCAGCCCCCAGCTCGCGCCAGCGCTCGTTCGACAAGTAAGCGCTGACCGCGCGCCCGGCGCGCAGATCGTCAAGGTCGCGATACCGGACGTCCGCGGCGAATGCGGCGTACGAAGTCGCCGAGCGGCGCGCCTTGCCGCGCGCGAGCCGCTCGAAGAAAATCGGCGGGTACGCGTTGGCGAATGCGACGCGGCGGTTTGCCGCGACGAGGCGCTGAAAGAGGTTATCCTCCGCCAGCATCTTGCGCAGCGCCGCGTTGGGGTACGGTCCCAGGTGCTCACCGATCGCGCGCGGCGCGTTGATGCCGGTGAAGATCGCCGTCTGCCCCGTCGCGCTCTGCGGCAGCCCTGGCACGCCGAGCGTCGCGTCGGTCGGCACGAGCGTTGCGTGCGTGGAATCGAAATGCCCGTTGCCATTTGTCGGCATCGTGCCGTCGAACAGCGCGCGCAAAGTCGGCATTGGATTCGTGAGGAATGGATTGGTGCTCGGGTCGTTCGCGCCCAGACCCCAGCCATCGAAAAAGATCATCAGGACGCGCATGTCGTCATGAGCTCATGAACGCGTGTGCCACAGAGTCACCGCGAAGTGTATGTGCCATCCAGCCACAGGAGCGGTGCGCGTTCGCGCGCGCTGCCAAAGCCGGCGGCTTGCACCTCGCCGACGAAAATCGTATGGTCGCCGGCATCGTGCGCCGCGACGACGCGGCAGTCGACGTACGCGACGCCATCGTCGAAGATCGGCGCGCCGGTCGCGGCAGAGTGATACGCTATGTCCGCGAACGGATCGGTGGGCACGACGGTCTGTTTGGCAAAGCGCCGCGCGAGCGTCTCCTGTTCGGCGCTCAGAATGTTCATCGCAAAGTTGCCGGCGCGCGAAACAAAGGCGTGGGTGGTGCTGTCTTTCTGAATACAGACGAGCACCAAGGTGGGATTGAGCGAGACGGAGGTGAACGCGTTGGCGGTCATCCCGTGGATGCGGTCGCCGTCGCGCACGGTGAGCACGGTGACGCCGGTGGCAAACTTGCGCATCACGTGACGAAAGTGCATCGGATCAACTGACACTGGGAGAGCCTGGCTTTCGAGCTTGGGTAAAGATTGGATTTGCATAACACGACTATTGTAGCAGATTGTTTGGCAAAAAACATAAATGTTTCGATAGAGACGCTGTAGCCAGTCCAATCCCCTCACTGCCGATTCCAATCGCCCAGATGCCGCAAAAAGAGCACGGCGCCCGCGCCAATGCCAAAAGCGACGATGGCCGCGTCCGCGCGGGTCAGTGCGAGTAGCAACGGCAGCAGGAGCGCGACCGCCATCGTCGCGCGCGGGGAACGCTTGAGGATAGACTTGAGCGGAAACCAGAGAACGAGGAGCGCGAATAGAATCGGACCGTTGAGCAGAAAGAGCGCGGTGCCGGCGGTCGTCAGTCCCATGCCGCCGTGGAACCGTGTGTAGATGGGCAGACAGTGACCGATGAGGGCAGCCACGCCGGCGAGCGCCAAGCCCCACTCGCTGCCGGTTGCCGCGCGCGCGAATTCCAGCGCGAGCACGGTCTTGCCCGCGTCGGCGAGGAAGGTGAATACAGCGGGGAGAAACCCGGCGGCGCGAAAAGTGTTCAGTGCGCCAGTGTGTCCGCTCGCCACGGCGCGCACGTCGCGCTTGCCGAAGGCGCGCGAGACGATGACGCCGGACGGGATTGCGCCGAGGAGGTACGCGGCGAGCGCGGTGACGAGAAAATTCATCGTGAATCTGACCCAAGACGGAGGACGGAAGACCGAGGACGGCGCCGATTCTTCCGTCGTCCGTCCTTCGTCATCCGTCAGGGTTACACGATCACACGCAGCCGCTTGGGCAGCAATTCGATTTCGACGCGATGCGCGCCGATGAATGGAATCTCGCCATCGGTTTCGATAATGAGCGGGTCGGGCGATTCGATGGCGATGCGCACGCCTTGCTTGAACGCGACGCGCGGATCACCGAGGTGGGTCCCCTTCATCACCTTGGGTAGGAGCGATAAAATGCCCACGCGTCCCAGTCCTTCCGCGATCATTACATCGAGCAAACCATCGTCGTTTCGCGCCGTCGGCGTGATCCAGAATCCGCCGCCGATGCAGCGCCCGTTGCCCACCGCGATCATCGTGCTCGGCTGCTCGATGGGGTCTTCGTCAATTTCGATCTTGACGCGCGGCACGGAGTATTTGATCAGCGTCTTGAGCACGGCGGCCAAGTACATCGCCGTGCCCTGGAGCAGGGGGATTCCGTGCGCGTGCATGGCGACGATTGCGCCAAAGCCGGTGTCGAGTCCGTTCACATAGTAGTGTGCGGCGGCGTCAAAGCCGGGGGCGGGACTGTCGGCGCGCACTCGACCTACATCGACCCAGCGCGTGGTCGCGGCGAGCAGGCGCGGGATGCTCTCGCGCCAGGTCAATTCAGGCGAGCCGGGCTGCGGCAGACCGGACAGCATCTTGGTGAAATCGTTGCCCGATCCGACGGGGATCACGCCGAGCGTGCCCGCCGGTTCGCCTTGCGATGCGCGCAACAAACCGTTCGCGACTTCGTTCGTCGTCCCGTCGCCTCCGACCGCGATCAGCGTTTCGTAGCCGTCCCGCTTGGCTTGCTCGGCGATGCTGACGCCAGCGCGCGGCGCGGTCGTGCGCGCCAAATCGAAATTGAGCCCACCGCCGCGCAGCGCGGCGGCGATCTGGGACCACCGTTTCTCCGCGCGCCCGTTGCCAGAAACCGGATTCAAAATCACGAGCGTCTTTGCCATTGCTTCTCCTCAAGCGTAATAACCCCACGCGCGGCTGAACGTATCGCGCACGTTGACAGCAGGATTGCGGCAGATTATACTGGGAAATGTGCTCAGTGTCGAGGGACCGCTGACGAAAATTGGAGTAGCTTATGAAGCGAATCATCACGCTGACAACCGATTTTGGGTTGACCGATGGTTTCGTCGGGACGATGAAGGGCGTCATCCTGGGCATCAATCCCGATGTGACCATTGTCGATATCACACACGACATCGCGCCGCAGAACGTCGAGCAGGGCGCGTTTCTGTTTGCGAACGCCGCGCGATATTTTCCCGCGGACGCGATTCACGTCGTCGTGGTCGATCCGGGCGTCGGTAGCGCGCGGCGTACGATCGCCGCACAGGAGGGCGAAACCATTTTTGTCGCGCCGGACAATGGCGTTTTGTCTTCTGTCCTCCGTCCTTCGTCTTCCGTCGTTCATCTCAACAATCCTGCGTACTGGCTGCCGCGCGTCTCGAACACGTTCCACGGGCGCGACATCTTCGCGCCGGTCGCCGCGCACCTTTCGCTCGGCGTGCCGCTGGAAGCGCTCGGCGCTCGGATTGACGATTGGGTGCAGTTGTTAGGGGGGGAAGCGGCGTTTCGCGCCGGTGATGAGATTGCCGGGCGCATCGTCCACATCGACCGCTTTGGCAACATCATCACGAACATCGGCGAAGAGTTGCTGGCGGGAATGCATCGCGCGCGGCTCGTTGTGTTTATCGGCGGACGAGCAGTGCGCGGGGTGAGGCAGTCTTACTCCGATGTCGCGCCCGGTGAACTGGTCGCCTTGATCAGTTCGTCGTGGCGCTTGGAGGTGGCGCTGCGCGAGGGCAGCGCCGCACAGGTGCTCGGTGCTCGCGTTGGGGACGTCGTATCGGTTGCTCTTGACAGAGAATGATACTTGTGCTAGAATGTTAGCACTCTCGACCTGAGAGTGCTAACGGAAAAGTGGCGAAAAATGGCAGGTTTGACTGAAAGACAGGAACAAATACTTGCCTTCGTTGTCCGGGAGTACGTGGAGAATGCCCAACCGGTCGGCTCGGAGACACTCCGCAAGCGCGGGATGCGCGTGAGTTCCGCGACCATCCGGAACGAACTAGCCGCGCTGGAGGATTTGGGCTATCTGACGCACCCGCACACGTCGGCGGGGCGCATGCCCACCGAAAAGGGCTATCGTTATTTCGTCGAGTCATTGATGGAAGACTTTGAGCTGCCGGCGGTAGATCAGCGAATGATCCGGCACCAATTCCATCAGGTGACGCTCGATATTGATCAATGGATGCGTCTCGCGGCGGCAGTGCTCGCGCACGCGTCGCACAGTGCGGCGCTGGTGACCGCGCCGCAATCGACGCACTGCCGGTTCAAGCACGTGCAGCTCGTGTCGATCAACGATCAGGTCGCGCTGCTCGTCCTGGTTTTGCAGGAGGGCACGATCCGGCAGCAGATGCTCGCGCTGGCGGAACCGATCACGCAGGAAGAGTTGACGCGCACTTCGAATCGCCTGAACGATTATTTTGCCGGGCTGAATGTCGAACAAATTCGCTCGATGGCATTGCAATTTTCTCCGTTCGAAGGCAACGTGGTGCGCGTGGTCACGGATTTGATGCGCCAGATCGATTCGCGCTCGTCGCACGAGGTGTACCGCGACGGCATTATGGACATTTTGCGGCAGCCCGAATTCTCCGCGATCGACCGCATGCAGGCGCTGCTGGAGATGCTGGAACAGCGCACGACGCTGGAGATGATGCTGACCGAACTCGCGCCCGAACGCGGCGTGCAGGTGGTGATCGGCGGCGAGAGCCAGTACGAAGAAATGAGCGATTACAGCATGGTGCTCTCGCGCTACGGCTTGCCTGGGGAAGCGAGCGGCATCGTTGGCGTGTTGGGTCCGGTGCGCATGCATTATCCGCGCACGATCGGCGTCGTGCGGTACGTCTCGAGCCTGCTGGACGATTTGATGGCGCGGATGTACGGACGATAAAACTGCAAGGATGAAGGCGGAAGGATAAGGGATGAAAATCTTCATCCTTCCGCCTTCATCCTTCATCCTTTGGAGGCATTGCATGACCGAAGAAATTGTGGAAGAGAAAAAAGAGGAGGAAAAAGGCACAGAATTGCCCGAGGATGCCGCGACGCTGAAACAACTGCTCGAACAGGAACGCGCTAAATCGGCAGAGTATTTGGATAATTGGCGCCGCGCCGCCGCGGATATGTCGAACTATAAAAAGCGTGCGGAAAAAGATGCCAGTGAAATGACCAAGTTTGCAAACAGTGTGCTCATCGCGCGGCTCTTGCCCGTGCTCGATGATTTCGACCGCGCGTTCGCGACCATCCCGGATAACCTGCGCGATCTGACGTGGATCGACGGAGTGATGCTGATCGCTCGCAAGATGAACGCGATTCTGGAAGCGGAAGGGTTGAAACCCATCGAGGCACTGAACAAGCCCTTTGATCCCACTCTGCACGAGGCGGTCATTCACGAAGAAACGGATCAGCACGAGGATGGCATGGTCATCGCCGAATTGCAAAAAGGATACAAACTGAACGATCGTGTGCTCAGACCGACGCTGGTCAAGGTGGCGAAGAAAAAAACGTGAGAACGTGGCAACGTTTGAACGTTAAAACGTGGAGATAAGGAGTCTTTCAATGGCAGCGAAATCAAAGATTGTTGGAATTGATCTGGGAACGACAAACTCGGTGGTCGCCGTGATGGAAGGCGGCGAGCCGGTGGTGATTACGAACGCGGAAGGTTCACGGTTGACGCCGTCCGTCGTCGCCATCACCAAGACGGGCGAGCGGCTGGTGGGTCAGGTCGCCAAACGCCAGGCGATCACCAATCCGGAGAATACCATCTTTTCGATCAAGCGCTTGATGGGGCGCAAATTCAACGACCCCGAAGTCCAAAAGGCGCGCAAGATTTTGCCGTACAAAATCATCGAGGCGCGCAACGGTGACGCGTGGGTCGAACTCGCCGGCAAGCAGTACTCGCCGCCGGAAATTTCGGCGATGATCCTGGCGAAACTCAAACAAGATGCCGAAGCGTACCTCGGTGAACCGGTGACGCAGGCGGTCATTACCGTCCCGGCGTACTTTAACGATTCGCAGCGCCAGGCGACCAAGGACGCCGGCAAGATCGCGGGTCTGGAAGTCCTCCGCATCATCAACGAGCCGACCGCGTCGTCGCTGGCGTACGGTCTCGACAAAAAGAAGGACGAGACCATTGCGGTCTATGACTTTGGCGGTGGCACGTTCGACATTTCGATCCTGTCGCTCGGCGAGGGCGTGTTTGAAGTGAAATCGACCAACGGCGATACCTTCCTCGGCGGCGACGATTTCGACCAGCGGATCATTCAGTGGATCGTGGACGAGTTTCGCAAGGATACCGGCATTGATCTGAGCAAGGATCGCATGGCGTTGCAGCGATTGAAGGAAGCGGCGGAAAAAGCCAAGATCGAACTCTCGACCGTGATGCAGAGTGAGATCAATCTGCCCTTCATCACCGCGGATGCGTCGGGACCCAAGCACTTGACGATGACGTTGACGCGCGCCAAGCTCGAGCAACTGGTCGGCGACCTGGTTGAGAATTCGCTGAACCCGGTCCGGCGCGCGATGGAAGACGCCAAACTCGCTCCCTCGGACATCGACGAGGTCGTGCTGGTGGGCGGTCAGACGCGTATGCCGATGATGCAGCAGGTCGTGCAGCGGTATTTCGGCAAAGAGCCGCACAAGGGCATCAACCCGGACGAAGTGGTCGCCGTCGGCGCGGCGATTCAAGCCGGGGTGCTCGGCGGTGAAGTGAAAGACATCTTGCTGCTCGATGTGACACCGTTGACGCTCGGCATCGAAACCCTGGGTGGGGTCATGACGCCATTGATCGAACGCAACACGACGATCCCGACGAAGAAATCGCAAATCTTTTCGACCGCGGCGGACATGCAGACGCAAGTCGAAGTGCACGTGCTGCAAGGTGAGCGCCCGATGGCAGCGGACAACAAGACCCTGGGGCGCTTCGTCCTCGATGGCATTCCGCCCGCGCCGCGCGGCGTGCCGCAGATCGAGGTGACGTTCGACATTGACGCGAACGGCATCGTCAACGTCGCGGCGAAGGACAAGGCGACCGGGCGCGAGCAAAAGATCACCATCACCGCGTCGAGCGGACTAAGCAAGGAAGAAGTGGATCGGATGGTGAAGGAGGCGCAAAGGTTTGCCGAGGAGGATCGCAAAAGAAAGGAAGAGGTCGAGGTTCGCAACAACGCGGACAGCGCGGTCTATCAATCGGAAAAAATGCTGCGCGACTTGGGCGACAAGGTACCGGCGGATGTCCGGAGCGAAATCGAGCCCAAGATCAACGCGCTCAAGACCGCAATGGGCGGGCGCGATGTCTCGGACATCAAGAACAAGACGGAGGATTTGATGCGCTCGCTGCAAAAAGTTGGCGAGAAAATGTATCAGCAAGCCGGCACGGGCACGCCGCCGCCCGGCGGCGACAGCGGCGGACCAGGTGGCGGTCAGCCGGGCTCCGGCGGCGGGGACACTGTTGAAGGCGAGTTTCGCGAAGTGAAAGAATAACCAAACGGGGCGAAGGGTCCAACCCTTCGCCCCGTTCATGGAAAGCATCGGGGTTGAGAAATTCTCAACCCCGATAGTTTTTGTGATCGTCCGAAATTTGAGAAACGTTGGTGTTGACCCACAAGCCCATACGCATAGAGAACATAGAGATCGTAGATGCTCTCGATGACTTGGGCAAGATGTGTGCAATCACCAGGAGAGACGCCGTTGACAGATGCCGCAGGCATACATATAATGCCGCCATATCAAGTTCTTCTGGAGGTGCTCGCGCCAGAAGTAACTCGAATCAAAAAGGAGGAGGAGAATGTCCAAGCTACGCTTCAGCGTCTGGCTGATTCCGGCGGTGTTCGCGCTGGTTCTCGCCGCGTGCGCGCCGGCTGCCGCGCCGACCGCGGTACCGCCAGCCACGAGCGCGCCCGCGCCCACCACCGCCGTGCAGCCCACTGCCGCACCCAGCGGCGCTGCCAACACGCTGGTGTACGCCGCTGACATCAGCGATATGATTTCGCTCGATCCGGCGGTGTCGTACGAGTTCAGCGGTGATCTGCTCGTCCATCAGGCGTACGAAACGCTGGTGAAATTCGAAGGCGCAGACCTCAGCACGATCAAGCCCGGTCTCGCGTCCAAGTGGGACATCCAAGATGCCGGCGATCACTGGGAGTTGACGTTCACGCTGCGCGACGGCGCGAAATTCGCCAGCGGCAATCCGGTCACCGCGGATGACGTGGTGTACTCGTTCCAGCGCGTTCTCTCGCTGAACAAATCGCCGGCGTTCCTGTTCAGCGACATCGCGCAAATGAAACCGGACAGCATCCGAGCCGTCGATCCCAAGACCGTGGTGATCTCGCTGCCCAAAACTGCCAGCCCGCAGGGCTTTCTCGCGATTCTGACGTTTACCGTCGGCAGCGTGGTCGATTCGAAAGAAGTGAAGGCGCACGTGACGAATAACGATTTCGGCTCCGCGTGGCTGCTCGATCATTCCGCCGGCAGCGGTCCGTACGTGATCGACCATTGGCAAAAAGAAGTCGAAGTGTTGCTGAAAGCGAATCCGAACGCGGCGACCAAGCCGGCGATCAGCAACGTTCTCGTCAAGCATGTGCCTGACGCGAACAATCAACAGTCCGGTTTGGAAAAAGGCGATTTCGACATCGCGCGCAATCTCAGCCCCGAGCAAATCGCCGCGATCAAAGGCAAGCCCGGCATCGCGACCGCCACCGGCGACAGTCTGCTCCTCATTTACGTTGGCATGAACGTCACCGTCAAGCCGCTTGATAACCCGGACGTGCGCGAGGCGCTGCGCATGGCGGTGGATTACAACGGCATCATCAATTCGCTGCTGTCCGGCAATGCGAAAAAAGTTCAAGCGATCATTCCGTCCGGTCTCGCGGGATTCAATCCCGACACGCCGTTCCAGCAAAACATCGACGCGGCGAAACAGCTGCTCGCGAAGGCGGGGCAGGACAAGGGCTTTACGCTCGAACTCCTCATTCCGACCGGGCAAGCGCCCGGCGGCGCGGCGTGGGCGGACATCGCCGCCAAGCTCCAAGCCGACTTTGCCAAGATCAATGTGACGCTCAACATCAAACAGACGACGCAAGCCGAGTTGCTGGGTTCGTACCGCGCGCAGAAGGGTCAGCTAGTGCTCATCCTCTGGGGTCCTGACTTTCCAGACCCGGATGCGAACGTTGGACCTTTCACCGATTATGCCGCCAAGTCCATCGCGTACCGCAACGCGTGGGACGATAAGACGATCGCGCAAAAGGCGCGCGACGCGGCGCTGATCACCGATCCGGCGAAACGCGCGGCGGCGTACCAAGACATCACCAACTACGTCCTGCACAATGGACCCTACATCATTCTCTATCAACCCGTCGAAAACTTTGGCTTGCGCTCGAACGTCAAGGGGTTCGTGTGGAGTTCGATCGGCTGGACGGATTTCTGGACGATCAGCAAGTAGCCCGCGGGGGCGTCTGAGTTGAAGCGACGGCGCGCCAATTCGATGAATCGCCGAATTGACGCGCCGTTCGCGCGTCATTCCGGATCACCATGAGCATTTTGGCTTTTTTCTCGCGCCGCTTCGTCGGCGTCCTCGCTGTGATGATCGGCGTCTCCATCATCACGTTCGCCATCTCTCACCTCGTCCCCGCCGACCCGGTCGTCGCGGCACTGGGCGACCACGCGCGCGATGATCAGATCGCCGCGTTTCGCGCCGAGTACGGACTGGACAAGCCGCTGGTCGATCAGTACATCATCTACGTGCGCGGTTTGCTGCAAGGCAATCTGGGGATTAGCATTCGGACGCGCCGTCCGGTCATCGACGACCTGCGCGATTTCTTTCCCGCGACGCTTGAGTTGTCGCTGGCGGCGCTGCTCGTATCGATTCTCTTCGGTATTCCGGCGGGCGTCGTCTCGTCGCTGGCGCGCAACCGCTGGCCCGACAATCTTGTGCGCGTCTTTTCGCTCCTGGGCGGCTCGCTGCCGATTTTCTGGCTGGGTCTGATCCTCATCGGAATTTTCTATACGCAACTGGGCTGGCTGCCCGGTGGCGGACGCATCGATCAATTCATCGATCCGCCGCGCACGATCACCGGTCTCTACGTGGTGGACAGTCTGCTCACCGGCAACTGGCTGGCGCTGCAAAGCAGCGTGCTGCATCTGATTCTGCCGGCATTCACGCTCGGCTATTATTCGACCGCGGTGATCTCGCGCATGATGCGCTCGAGCATGCTCGAAGTGCTGAACCAGGATTACATGCGCACCGCGCGCGCCAAAGGGTTACGCGAACGCGCCGTCGTCGTGCGGCATGGTTTGCGCAACGCCCTCATCCCGACGATGACGATCGTCGGCGTGACCTTCGGCAGTCTGCTTTCCGGCGCGGTCCTGACGGAAACGATTTTTTCCTGGCCCGGTCTGGGACGCTACGCGACGGCGTCGGCGATCAACCTCGATTTCCCGGCGGTGATGGGCGTCACGCTGCTCGCCGCCATCGTCTATACGTTCGCCAATCTCGTCGTCGATCTGGGGTACCATCTGCTCGATCCGCGCATTCAAAATGGCTGACTCGTTCACCGAACGACCGATCCAATTCACATCCGACCGCATCGCGCGGCCGCGTCCGCGCCCGGTGCTTTTACAAAGCCCCCTGACGGTTGCCGGCTTGGTGCTGCTTTTGTTCTTTGCGTTGAGCGCGCTGCTGGCTCCGCTCCTCGCGCCGATGGACCCCATCGATCAAATCCTTTCACTGCGGCTCGAGCCCCCTTCCCCCGGGCATTGGCTTGGAATGGACCAACTCGGGCGCGATGTGCTGAGTCGATTGCTTTATGGCGCGCGCATCTCACTCGTCGTCGGACTCACTGTCGTCGGCTCCGCCGGCATTTTCGGCACTCTGGTTGGGTTGGTCGCCGGCTACGCGAGCGGCATTGGGGATGAGATCCTGATGCGGCTGACGGACATTTTCTTCGCGTTTCCTCCGCTCATCCTCGCGATGGCGATTGCCGGCGCGCTCGGTCCTAATTTGAACAACGCGATGGTCGCGATCGCTGTCGTGACGTGGCCCGTCTACGCGCGCTTGGTGCGCGCGCAGGTACTGTCGTTGCGCGAGCGCGAGTTCATCATCGCCGCGCGCAGTGTCGGCGCATCGCCGCTGCGGATTTTACTGCGGCACCTGCTGCCGAATTCGCTCGCGCCGATTCTCGTGCAGGCAAGTTTTGATATGGGGGGCGCCATCCTCGCCGCGGCGGGTTTGAGTTTCATCGGTTTCGGCGCGCGACCGCCCACGCCGGAGTGGGGCGTGATGATCAGCGAGGGCAGCAAGTTCTTCAGCACGCAACCCTGGCTTTCGTTCTTCCCCGGTCTGGCGATTCTGCTGACCGTGACCGCGTTCAATCTCATCGGCGATGGCTTGCGCGATGCATTCGATCCGCGGTTGCGCGGCAACCTGTGAAAGAACCTCGGGGCTGAGCATGCTCAATCCCGAGGGTGTCTCTGGCGCTCGGCTACTGCCGACGGGCGACTGTTCTCAAGAATACCCACGCCGCGCCGAACGCGAGCAGCAGTCCGGCGATCACGTCCGCGAGGTAATGCTGCTTGACGAAGACCGTCGACGCGACGATCAGTGCAACCCAGATCGCGACCGGTATGCCAATGCGTTTGTCGACGCGCCACCAGTGAATCGCGAGAATGGTCGAGAGCGAGGTGTGCAGACTGGGGAAATCGTTGTACGGATTGTCGCTCGCGTACACGTCGCGGATCATCTGCGTCAGCGGATCCGTGCCGGTGAGCGTCGGGCGAATCACGACCGATTGCAGGAAAAAGTAGAACAAGTAACTGACGAGCCACGCGGCGATCATCGTGAGCGCGGCGGACTGGAAAATGCGCGTGCGGAAAAGCAAGAAGAGCACGAGGGTTGCGTAGATGAAGGGTTCGAGCGAGACGTACGGAATGACGAACGGCGGCACCACCGGGATCAGGTCATCCAGCGGCGATTTCACAAAAATCACGTTCGGTCCGTGATTGAGCGCGTAGTAAATCTCGCTGGTAAAATAGACGGCGATGGCGAGCACAATGCTGATGCCCGCGTTCGCCCACCCCGTGCCGAAGATGCCGTGCTTCAACTGCGCCCTGAGCCGCTCCATCGTGATGCCTCCTGCGCGTCTGCCCGCGCATCGCGCGAATCTCCGCTAATCGTTTCGTTGCTTCGTTTGCTTGCTCATACGTGTATCGCTGCGCCGACCACTGCTTCGCCCTCTTCTTTGCAGAGCCTTTCGGTCATTCGAATCACCTCGTTGTGATTTCCGAACGAAACTTAGCGTAGAGGCGCGGACAATTCTACCGCCTGTCCCGTGCGCGCAGATTCGTACAGCGCATCGATCACGCGCATGTTGCCGCGGTCGAGTTCGGGCGGATAGCGCAGCGGCGCGCCGTTCAGCGCCGCGTCCGCCAAGTGTTCCACCATCAACTGATAGTGATTTGCCGCCGGCGCGGTGTACGTCACCGGTTGGTACAGCGCGTCCGCTTTTTCGCCGCGACTCAGAATGATCTCCGCTGGACGATCCATCGGCTTGATGGGGCGCGGCACATCCAGCCGCCCTTCGGTCCCCTGCACCTGCAGCCACTCGCGGTAATCGGTGCGGAAACTGCAGTCGAATACGGTGATCACATTGCCGGGAAAGCGCATCACCGCCGCGAGTGCGTCATCGACCTCTTGGTTCGCGTGCATCACGAGATCGGCTTGCACTTGCAGCGGCTCGGCGTCCGCGACGAGCCGCGCCATGTTGACGCAGTAACAGCCGACGTCCATCAGCGCGCCGCCCCCGGTTTCCTTCTTGAGGCGGATGTCGCCGGGGCGGTTCAGAAAGAAACAGAACGCGCTGCGGATGGTCTTGACCTCGCCGATCGCGCCCTCGGCGATCAGCGATTTCAGTTTGGCGAACTGCGGATGAAAGCGGTACATAAACGCCTCCATCAACAAGACGCGATGCCGTTTTGCCGCCGCGATCATCTCGTCCACTTCTGCCGCGTTCAGGGCGAACGGTTTCTCGCACAGGATGTGTTTGCCGTGTTCCGCCGCGCGCATCGTCCATTCCCTGTGCAGGTGGTTCGGCAGCGGAATGTACACCGCGTCGATGTCTGGCGATTCGAGTAGCGCGTCGTACGAGCCGAAGGCGCGCGCGATGCCGAGCGATTTTGCGGCTTGCTCCGCGCGTGCCGCGTCGCGGCTGGCGATCGCGGCGACGACGCCATTGTTCGATTGCTGGATCGCCGGGATCACCGCTTTGATGCCGATCCTCGCCGTGCTCAGAATGCCCCAGCGCAATCTCTTGTCTGTCATGTGAACCTCATGGTTAGTGGGTCTGGATTTTGTCTCGTCCCGAATCGCTCAATTGACAATACAGGGCGTCCGGGTCGCAGCCCTCGCACTCGAGTTGAAGCGCGGTGTGCGCGATGTCGTACCGCTGCAATAGAACCTGGTTGATCTCGCGTTGGATCGCCGCGCCCGCGCTGACCGATACGTCGCCGGTGAGCACATGCGCGCTGAGCGCGCGCAAGTTCGAGGTGATGCTCCACGCGTGCAGGTCGTGGACGCCGCGCACGCCGTCGACTTGCATGATGTCGCGCAGCATCGCGTCCATATCGATGCCGCGCGGCGTGCCCTCCAGCAAAATGTCCACGGTCTCGCGCAGAATGCTCCACGCGCTCCAGACGATGATCAAGCCGATCAAGACGCTCGCCAATGGATCAAGCACGACCATGCCGGTGAACGCGATGGCGATGCCGGCGGCGAGCACGCCCAGCGTTGCCAGCGCGTCGCCGAGCATGTGAACGAACGCCGAGCGCACGTTCAGGTCGCGCTGGCTCGGCTGGCGCAGCGCCAGGGCGATGAGCGCGTTCATCGCCAGCGCGATGATCGCGACGGCGACGACGATGTCTCCGTGCACCTCCGGCCGCTCGGTCAGGCGGCGGAGCGCTTCGTAGAAGATCAGCGCGCCGATGCCGATCAGGGTTGCTGCGTTGACCAGTGCGGCGAGGATGCCGGCGCGGTGATAACCGAAGGTTTTGGTTGGATTGGCAGGACGCCGACTGAGGCGCAACGCGTATAGACTCAAGCCGAGCGCGAGCGCATCGGCGAAATTGTGCGCGGCGTCGGACACGAGCGCGAGACTGTTCGAGTAAATGCCGGCGGCGATCTCGCCAAACACAAAGAGCGTGGTCACGATCAGCGCAATTTCCAAGCGCCGCGAGGTTGATACTTGCATTCGTTGTTCCACCAACTGAAATTATGCGTCAAACCACGCGGGCTGTCAAGAAGAAAAAACAAAGGCGGACCAAGCCGCCTTCGTTCGAGTCGCGCGCCGCTCATTTTGCCGCGGTGTTCTCGCGCCGCTGACCGATCGGCAGATAGACCGTGAAGGTCGTCCCCACATTGACGCGGCTATCGACCTCGACGCGACCACCGTGCGCGTGCGCGATGGATTGCACGAGCGACAAGCCCAAGCCGGTGCCGCCCTGCCGCCGCGTCCGCGCGCGATCGACTCGATAAAAGCGATCGAAAATGTGCGCCAGCTCTTCTGGCGGGATGCCCATCCCGGTATCGGAGACGCGAATCTCGATTCCGCCGTTCGCTGCGCGCGCCGCCAGCGTCACCGTCCCGCCGCGATGCGTGTAATGGATCGCATTGTCCACCAGGTTGCGAATCAGCATCGAGATCTGCTCAGGGTTCGCTACGATGCGCGGCAAATGGTCCGGTACGTCCACGCGCAACGTCAGCCCCGCTTGCTGTACCACCGCGCTCGTATGATCGACAAATTCGTACAGCAGATGCGACAGGTCGAGTGGAACGCGCGGCGCGTCCACGCCTTCTTCGACCGTCGCCAGCGCGAGCAGATGATCGGTCAATCGCTGCAAGTAGCCGATCTCGCGTTCCATCTGTTCCAGATAGCGCCGCGTCAACTCCGCGTCGCCCTGTCCGTGCGTTTGCAGCATTTCGAGCCGCAGCCGCAGACTCGTCAGCGGCGAGCGCAGTTCGTGCGCGGCGTTATCGACAAACGCGCGTTGCTGACCAATCATCTCCTGAACGCGATCTGCCATCCGGTTGAACGCGATGCCGAGGCGCCGCGTTTCGCTGGGTCCCGCCGGCGTCACGCGCTCGTCCAGGCGACCCGCGGCGATTTGTTCGCTCGTCACCGTCAGACTCTGCACCGGGATCGCGATCTGCCGCGCCAGCAGCGCGCTGGCGATCACCGTAATCAGCAGCACGATGCCGGCGATGCCGATGAGACTCAGCCACAGCTGCCACACCTCCGCGTAAATCGGAGCGGTCGGTACAGAGACTTGCACGAAACCGAGCGGCTGCGAATGCTCCGCGAAAATCGGCGCCGCAACGAAGAGCCGTTCCTGCTTGCTCCACTCGTCCATCCGGATGTCATACTGTTCCGTCCCGGCGCTCGCCGCAGCGAACTCGGGATGATTATCCTCGGTATGGACGGGGAGGCGCGGATCAGAACTCAGGACGATGTTTCGCTGCGCGTCTAACAACACCACGCGTCCGCCGATGCTCGTCGCGTACGACGCGATCAATGCATCGAGCGAGCGTCCGCCGGTCGTCTCGCCTTCGTGCGTGCGCTGGAGCGGATCGCGCAGCGCGTTCGCAATGATGTGTGCCTGCAGTTCCAGCTCGTGTTCCGTCTGCTGAATGTTCTCGGACGCGATGCGCTGCCCGGTCAGCGCCATCACACTGCCGATGCCCAATGCCATCAGCGTCACGTAGGTGACGAGCAGGCGGCTGGATAAACTTTGTGGAAACCAACGCAGCAGGCGTTTCATACTTGCGGATTCACGAAACGATAGCCGTACCCACGTACGGTTTGAATGTACACCGGCGCGGTCGGGTTCTCTTCGATTTTCTCGCGCAACCAGCGAATGTGCACGTCGAGCGTGCGCGGATTGCCGATCCAATCTTCGCCCCACGCGCGATCCAGCAATTCCTGCCGCGACATCGCCTCGCCGGGGTGTTCCATCAACACGACCAACAGATCGAACTCGCGCGGCGACAGTTCGATCAACTGGTCGCGCCGCCACACCTGCCGCGCCGTCCGGTCGAGCACGATGTTGCCGACCGTCAGCCGGTCTGCCGGCGCGGGCGCGGCGCCGCGATCGAGTTCGCGCCGGCGCAAGACGGCGCGAACGCGCGCGAGCAGTTCGCGGAAACTGAACGGCTTGACGATGTAATCGTCCGCGCCCAGTTCCAGCCCCATCACGCGATCCATCTCCTGCCCGCGCGCGGTCAGCATCAGAATCGGCGTGGCGGATTCGGCGCGCAGCGTGCGGCAGATTGCAAAGCCGTCCATATCCGGCAGCATCACATCGAGCAGGATAATATCCGGCTTGTCGCGACGCGCGCGCGCCAGACCTTCTGCGCCGTTCGCGGCGTGCAGCACGTTCATTCCCTCGCTCTTCAAGCCGAACATCAGCGGTTCGGCGATGCCTTCGTCATCTTCGATGAGCAAGACGGTGGACGGTGGGTTCATCGTCTCGCAGTATACTCCCACCGCTGTGCGCGAGCAAATCAATTTGCCGCTGGCGCGGCGTGCCGCATCGTCAAGATGCGATAGAGCGTGAAAAAGTAGACCACGGCACCGGTGACCGCGTAGAGCGCCAGCATCGCCGGATTCGTCGTGTCCGAGCCTGCCAGCAGACCGTGCACGGTGATCAACGCGTAGACGACGAAACTGCCATAGTGGATTGACCGCCACGCGGCGTAGCCGATTCGCTTGCGAAAGTAGAAACTGAACGTGACCGGGATCATCAGGTAAAACGCGATTTGACCCAAGCCGACCCAGATCGGCTGATAGTTGGTGCTGGCAAACGGGATCAAGAGCTGAAGCAGCGAATACTTGATGTACTGATCGCCTATCAGGATCAAGCCGTGAAAGATCGCAAACGCAAAGCCGAGCAACGCGGTGAATTGATGCAAGTCCATCGCGGTCGGTCCGCCGGGCCACACGCGCGCGAATTTATTCGTAATGATGAGACCGAAAGCAATCGACAGCCACAAGAGCACGTACGCCACGATCCCGCCCGACCGCGCGAGATACCAGAACGCGGTAGGGTTCGTTCCGCCCATCGATTGGCTCAAGCCCGGCAGCCACGCGGTCAGTGCGAACGCCGCGCCGGCGGTGCCCACCGCGACGGCGAACAGAGTCATCAGCGCGACGGGCAGCGGAATGACCGGTTCCGTCGAATCGAACTCAGCGTGAGGGGGTAGATGGTTGGACATTTCAACTCCAAGCAGGTCCTACTTGATTCTCGAACAAGGCGATCGACTCGCTCCAAATGTAATCGTCCATTTGCCGGCTGCGCACGATGCGCCCATCTTCCAGGACGAGCAAACCGGCAAGTTCAAAGTGTTCCTCGATCCACTGCAAACCGTCGCGGCTGCCGAGGATGAGCGCGACCTTGGCTGCCACTTCCGCGTCGCTCGCGCTTGGCGCGACGACCGTCGCGCTCAGCACGTCTGTTTGCGCGGGCTGCCCGGTGCGCGGATCGATGATATGATGCTGCATTTTGCCATTGCGCTGCCAGCGACGATAATCGCGTCCGGATGTCGCGACGGCATCCGCGCTCAGTTTCAGCAGCGCGAGATCGCGGTCGGGATTCAGCGGGTCAGCAATGGCGACGGGCCACCGTCCGCCGTCCGACATCGCTCCGCTAATCGCAATGTCGCCGCCGGCATCGACGAGCGCGGGCGCGTACGCGCTCAAGCGCCGCACCGCTTCGTCCGCCGCCCAGCCCTTGGCGACACCGCCGAAATCGAGCCGCATTCCACGCGGCAAGCGAATCGTTTGCGTCTGCGCGTCGTACTCAATCGCGCGCCAGTCGGCGACGTGAGCCGGTTCCGTGGGCGTTTGATCGTCCAACTTGAGCGAGTCGAAACTCACACCATAGCCGGCGGCTTG